>Ga0224556_1000141_pt1 | contig 15773 bp, 12 predicted proteins | sample 714S315metaG_FD_183007 | JGI IMG/M metagenome (GOLD analysis project Ga0224556, IMG submission 183007) | Peat soil microbial communities from Stordalen Mire, Sweden - 717 S3 1-5 | ecosystem: Environmental > Terrestrial > Soil > Wetlands > Peat | place: Sweden: Norrbotten County, Stordalen Mire...
GGAGAAGCGCTGACCAAGTATCCCCTGTGTCAGCGCTTCTCCCTTGTCCGCCTGCACGCTCGTCGGGATGTAAACGGCATAGCCCCAACCCTTAGCCAGCACCTGCTGCTGCCAGGTCGGTCCGGAGCCCGGTGCAAACATCTCCGGAAAGCGCTTGGCCAGCGCTGCCAGTACTTCGGGGCTCAGGCCGAATTCCATCATCACCGGCACCGGCCCGCTCGCCTGGGCCGGGGTGGTCAAGGTCAGGTCGATGTCGACAGTCACGAGCGGATAGGCCGAGTGGTCGACGTGTCCGATTAATTTCTTGGTAATGACCGGAACGTCGCCGTTCAGTTCCTTCGTTGTACTTACAACCTCCCAGTTCACCTTCGGCGTCTTCGTTGGTACGCGCCCGTAGACTTCGCGGTCGAAATCCTCCACGATCTCCGGACGCCGCTTTTTCCACCACATCTTCGCCGTCGTGACTTTCTTGCCGTTCTTCAACACCAGCGGATCAGGAAGCTTCGGGTAGGAATTTGCCTTGGACTCATCGTAATTCGCGGCATAAGGCGATTTCGCGTCGCCATCCGCCCCTCGCCGCAACGAGGTGATGTGCAGCAAGTCCATCAGGCGTTGATGGTCCTGCTCGGAGGTGAGCTGAACCGGCTGAGGAGGGCCTGGTGCCGAGGCTTGTGAAAACAGGTTTAATGGCAAGACAACAGGCGCAAATAGGATGAAGACAAGCAACATCGATCGCGCTTTCAAGTGAACTCCTGATCCGTCAAGTCTGTCTCTCGGCTATTTTTCTTCAATCTGCACGTTCGAGAATATTGCCGTTTCCAAAGTAGTGGCCACGTGCGAGCAGACTCCGATCCCCACATACACAGGATCTTGCAGACCCACATATTCAACCGGACCAACCATCTTCAATTCCTGGTTCGGCTTTCCCGCATACATCGTAAACCGGCTTCCTTTTCTCTCGATCCGCAAACGCACCGGTCCCTCAACCTGTGTGATGACTTGATACGTCTGTTCGTTGGCCGCGCCTCGAAACTGCAACGAGGTAAGTCCATTGCCATGCGATACAGCGTCCGCGTACGCCGATCCCGGATCGAGACTTTGCCGGATCATAAGCAGCGCCTTGCGATGCTCCGCACTGCTTGTGCCCACCCATTGCACGTCAGCAGTAAGAGTTATATCCCCGGAGGCCTTCTTCCACACGAAGTAGAAAGCGTCGGCAGTGCCCCAAACGTTGGCGCCGCCCCCGGTAATTCGATACTCGCCTTTCGCCGCATCGTAGTGCGCAGCGCTTCCCGGCGGTGTCTGGCCAACGCTTCCCTGATCTGTAAATATTCCCAGATCGCTTTTCTGCGCAAGGCCATCGCCCGCGCACATGATTAATGTCGCGACAGAAAATACTATCCCCATCCCCAGACTTCGGGATGTCCCGAAGCCTGCGCGTCTCATATCCATATTTTCACCCCTGTGGCACTCCCGCTAGGTTGATCACACTCCAGACAACGTAAGCGGCCATCATGGCAGCGACGCACGCCGCGACCAGAGGCCGGTACGATGTTTCCAGCAAATCAGCCAACACTCCCGAAACGAAGAGGAAGACAAACGGAATCGCCGCCAGCAAAAATCCCGCGCCTGCAACATGCGGATGCGCCATCCCCAGCAGGAAGAACAGCACTGCAACCAGCAACGGCGCACTATTACCGAAGTAACGCGTGCGCGGCCACGCCGCGTAAGACACCAGGGTCACCGGAAGCCCGAGCGCGAGCGCCGGACACGCCCGCCCAATCTGCACCGCAACCTGCTTGTAGACTCCCCACACGGTGAACCCGCGCCAGGTCGCTCCCCAGAACAACGCGTGCCGCATGCTCTCGGCAAACGCGTGCGGATGAAAGGAATACAACGCGAACAGCAGAACAAATCCCACCAAGCAAGCCGCGATCCAGATCACCAATCCGGCCTGCCGCCGCACCGGAGCCACATAGAGCAGAAAGCCCAACGCCATCGGCACCAGCACGATCAGCGAAAACTGCGATCCCACGGCAATGGCCAGCGAAATCCCCAGCAGTACGATGCGCCGCCAGTTCCACAGCACCACTTCGCGCGGAGCATACAGCGTGTGCGCGACCGCGATGGCCGTGAAAATGGTCCCAAAGGCTCCCCATGCCGCGACGATCTCCGGTTCGGCATGCCACACGGCACTCGCCTGAATGATTGAAGGAGAGAAACAGTAGAAGGTGAGCGCGATAAAACCTCCGGTGTTCCCACATAGCCGCCGCGCCACATACCACAACGAAGCGCCCAGGAAGACGCCGCAGGCCAGAAACGGAATCCGCGAAAGCCATCGAAAATATCTCGAAGAATCGCTCGCCGCATCGCCCGCCATATCCTGCGGCGCGCCCAGCAGGGGAGCCGCGGACACAATGTAGAGCAGCGGCGAATGCTCAGTATCGAAGCCGTTCTCGTTGCTGCGAAACGGGTCTGGGTCAATAGCGTCCGCATCTGAATCAAGCAGCGGAGCTCCGGCAACGCCGCGTCCGTGTAGCTGTTTCCATCCTTCCTCGATGCGCAATGACTCCGAAGTGTCGGGCCGTTGAGACGTCCGTAGCTCGGAATGCACCAGCCACAAAGCCTGCGCCAGAAAAGCCAGCAGCAACAGCCCGGCCAGAAACTGCGGACGTCCGAAGCGTTCGCGCGTGAAGTAAGGATGCATAAGGTCGAGCCGAGTGTTTTACCATGTTCTCCCCAGGGTGTCGATGATAGGGGCTGGGTCGGGTGGAGCTTCCGGTAAACAGGGGTAGTCAGGAGTTGAGCTCTAATAGACCGTTGTACCTGGCCCTGACAGGGACATCTTGAGCTGCACATATGCGGCAGAGGATGAGCCGGAGGGCTTGAAGAGATGGACGTGATTCAGTCGCCCACGCTTGAATCCATATATCCCGACCTCAATCGCATAATCAGCATCGCCCGCAGCAAAGAACTTCGCATAGCCGTCCTTGTCGGTTTTCTTACCTTCCGATTTTGTTTTTGCGTCCTCACGTAACGATTTTATCGTCACGTCAGCTCCCGCAATCGGCAACCAGCCGGGGTCAACGACTTGAACAATCAGAGAAGGAGGCTGCGTTTGCGCTGGCGAATCCTGGCAGGGAGTGGGACCCGTTTGGAGGAAGAAAAGAAACAAGAACATCCACATTGGCGGCCTCGCTTCACGAATCTCGATTTAGAAATTCCGATTGCGGTTACTGTTGATAAATGCGTAAATCCCGTTCGCCTTTAGCGCGACGTCGGATCTGATGTCACGCCAACCCGTCCTTGACTATAATTTGCCCGATGCCTGCCTTGAAAGACATCGAGAAAAAGATCGAGGCTCTGCGCGAGAAGATTCGCCACCACGAGCATCTCTACTACGTTCTCGACAATCCCGAACTGAGCGACGCCGAATTCGACAAGCTGATGCAGCAACTGAAGAACCTGGAAAGCGAGCATCCGTCGCTCGTGACGCCGGATTCGCCCACCGAGCGCGTGGGCGGCAAGCCGCGCGAAGGATTCGTCAAAGTGCCGCACTCCTCGCCCATGCTGTCGCTGGACAACACCTACAACGAGGAAGAGCTGCGCGGCTGGGAACGGCGCGTGCACGAACTCACCGGACGCAGCGACGTGGACTACGTCTGCGAACTCAAGCTCGACGGCATGTCGCTGGCGCTGGTCTACGAAAACGGCAAGCTGGCACGGGGCGTGACCCGAGGCGATGGATCCGTCGGCGAAGACGTTACGCTGAACGTCCGCACCGTGCGCTCGATCCCTCTGCTCATCCCTGCTGCGACGTTGAAGAAGGCGGGCATTCCCCCGGAATTCGAAGTTCGCGGCGAGTTGCTCATGCCGACGGCGTCGTTCAAAAAGATCAACGAAGAACGCGAGCGCAATGGACTCCCCACATTCGCCAACCCCCGCAACTTCACCGCCGGCACGGTCCGCCAACTCGATCCAAATATCACCGCCGAGCGCCGCATGGATTATTTCCCCTACATTCTTCTGCAAAACGGCCGCACGTATTTTGATCGTCATTGGAAAACGCTGACCGCCCTCGAGGCCGCCGGATTCAAAGTCAACCCCAACCGCAAGCTGGTTCACTCCATGGACGAAGTCTGGTCCTTCATCCAGCAGTGGGAAGAAAAGCGCGACTCGCTGCCCTACGAGATTGACGGCATCGTGATCAAAGTTGACCGCATCGCCTTGCAGGACGAACTCGGTTTCACCGGCAAAGCTCCACGCTGGGCGATCGCCTACAAATATGCCGCGCGGGCAGGGATCACGAAGCTGGAAGACATTCGCGTACAGGTTGGCCGCACCGGAAAACTGACGCCCGTAGCCATGCTGGCGCCGGTTCTGATCGGCGGTACGACAGTCCGCAACGCCACGCTGCACAACATGGACGAGATCGAACGCCTGGGCGTAAAGATTGGCGACTGGGTACAGGTCGAGCGCGGCGGCGATGTGATTCCGAAAGTCGCAAAGGTGATCGACGACATAGACCATCCCCGCGGCCATAAGACATTTCACATGCCAGAAAACTGTCCGGTATGCGGCACGAAAGTCGTCCGCACCGAGGGCGAAGTCGATTACCGCTGCGTCAACGCCAACTGTCCCGCCAAGCTGCGCGAGACTATTCTGCATTTCGCCTCGCGCGGCGTCATGAACATCGACGGCATGGGTGACGCGCTGGTCACGCAACTCACCGAGCGCGGCCTGGTGAAAAACGTCGCCGACATCTACAAGTTGAAGAAAGACGACCTGCTCAGCCTGGAGCGCATGGGCGACAAATCGGCGCAGAACATTCTCGACGAAATCGAGAATTCGAAGAAGCTTCCGCTGGAGCGATTGATTTACGGTCTCGGCATCCGCATGGTCGGCGAGCGCACCGCGCAATTCCTGGGCGAGCACTTCGGATCGATGGAAGCCCTCGAGCAAGCGGGCGTCGAAGAGCTGCAAAACGTCGACGAAGTCGGCCCCCGTATCGCCGAAAGCATCGTTGAATTCTTCAGCATCCCAGCCAATCGCAAGTTGGTCGAACGCCTGCGCGAGGCCGGGCTGACCCTCACAGGCAAGAAGAAGGAGCGCGGCACCAAGCTCGCCGGCAAGACATTCGTGCTGACCGGCACGCTGGCAAAACACACGCGCGACGAAGCCAAGAAGATGATCGAAGACGCCGGCGGCAAAGTAACCGGCTCAGTCAGCAAGAAAACAGATTACGTCGTCGCGGGAGCAGATGCAGGATCGAAGCTCGACAAGGCGAAAGAACTGGGAGTTGCGGTGATCGACGAGCAAGAGATGGTTAGACTTGCTGGCTCAGGGTGACAGGACCCTTGCGGAACCTATTTCATCGCTTCCCGCATTCTCCTCCAAGTCACCTCCAGCACCTCCGGCAGAATCCGCGTCTCCCCCACCACAGACACAAAATTCGCATCCGCTACCCACCTCGGCAAAACGTGCATGTGAATGTGGCCGGCAATTCCCGCGCCGGCAGCCTTGCCAATATTCATCCCGAGATTAATCCCGTCCGGCCGATAGAGTTCCCGCAGCACAGTCTCCATCCGTTGCGAAAGCGCGATCATCTCATTCGCCGCCTCGCGTGGCAGTTTCTGCAGCTCGTCCAAATGCGCGTAAGGAACGATCATGACGTGCCCAGGCGTATACGGATAAGCATTCAAAATAACGAAGCAATACTCGCCGCGATGTACGATGAGCGTCTTGGCATCGTCTTTTTCCTTGGGCGCGTCGCAGAACACGCACGCACCGGTCTTTTCCGTGGAGGAGACATAGGCATAACGCCACGGCGTCCAGAGGTAATCCATAAGAGGGCAGGTTAGCAGAAGCCGCCGATGGAGGAAACTCAAACGGAGCATTCGCACTCAGCGCTGAGCTAGAACCACTCCGGCGTCAGCCCGTCTGAATGCTGAGTGCTGCTGAGTATTGAGCGCGGGGTGCTGAGCGCCACAAATCCCTGTGGCACGCCCGCGTCACACGGCTCTCGCCACATTGAAACCTTCCTGTAACATACGCAAGATTTGCGTTTGACACTGCTCGCGAGCGGTTGCTATAGTCGAAGAGTTCCCATTGGACGCGGGTTCCATGTGAAAACGTCCGACCGCTGGGATTGTCCAAGCTCACTCGCCAGGGTGGGCCCACCACAACCAAACGACTCGTCCAGCAGTCCGCAAAGCAGGCCCCGCATCCCGTCATTAGAGAGGCATAACCTTGTTCGACGAGACCACCGCCCACAACTCCGAATCCAACTCCGCTGTCGCAACCGAAGAACCGACGACAGAGCAGCAGCACCAGCCCGAACCCGTTCAGGCTGCCGCCACCACCACCGACAACTCTACCGAGACTCATGCGACTTCCGCTGCGGCCGACCCGATTGCAGAAGACAAAACTGCAGAAGAAAAGTCCGCCGCCACCGAGGACTTCGCCTCCGTGCTGGAGACCTTTACCACCGAAGCCGAAGAAGCGGTCAGTGAAGACCGCGTCATCAAAGGCACGGTGCTGAAGCTGACCGCGACCCACGTGGTCGTCGATGTCGGCGCCAAGTCGGAAGGCATGCTGCCGCTGGCGGAAGTGCTCGATCACGAAGGCAAGCCCAAGTTCAAGCCCGGCGACGAAATCGACGTGATGCGCGAGAAGGGCCAGGCCGAGGAAGGCTACATCAATCTCTCGCACCAAAAGGCGCAGCGCATCCATGCCTGGGAAGAGATCGAAAGAGCGTACAACGAAAAGAAGCCGATCAATGCCGTCGTAGTCGACCGCATCAAGGGCGGCCTTACCGTTGATATTCTCGGCGCCCACGCTTTCCTGCCAGGCTCGCAAGTCGATCTACGCCCCATCCGCAATCTCGACGGCATGAAGGGCCAGACCCTCGAAGTGATGGTCATCAAGCTGAACAAGAAGCGCGGCAACATCGTCGTCTCCCGCAAAGACCTGCTCGAAGGCGAGCAGAATGAAAAGCGTTCCAAAACCCTCGAGCACCTCGAAGAAGGATCAGTGCTCACCGGCGTGGTCAAGAATCTCACCGAGTACGGCGCGTTCGTCGATCTCGGCGGCCTCGATGGCTTGCTTCACATCACCGACATGTCCTGGGGACGCCTGACTCACCCAAAAGATCTGGTGAACGTTGGCGATCAGATTCAAGTCAAAGTCCTGAAGTACGACAAAGAAAAGCAGCGCGTTTCATTGGGATTCAAGCAACTCACTCCTGATCCCTGGCTCGATGCCGAGCATCGCTATCCCGAGGGCGCACACGTCGGCGGACGCGTCATCAGCGTGACCGACTACGGTGCGTTTGTGGAACTCGAGCAGGGCATTGAAGGCCTGGTCCACGTCAGCGAAATGACGTGGTCGAAGCGCATGAAGCATCCCTCGAAGCTGGTCAACGTCGGCGATCAGGTCGAGTGCGTGGTCCTGAACGTGAACCCCACCGAGCGCCGCATTTCGCTCGGGATGCGCCAACTGGCGGCCAATCCCTGGGACTCGCTGCACGAAAAGTTCCCCGTCGGCATGACTGTCGAGGGTCGCGTACGCAACCTGACCGACTTCGGCGCCTTCATCGAAATTGAAGATGGCATCGACGGCCTGGTCCACGTCAGCAACCTGAGCTGGACCAAGCGCGTGAAGCATCCTTCCGAAGTGTTGAAAAAAGGCGACCGTGTGAAGGCGATCGTGCTCGCCATCGAACCGGACAAGCGGCGCTTGTCTCTGGGCGTGAAGCAGCTTCAGCCGGACGTCTGGGAGTCTTTCTTCCAGACCCACCACATCGGCGACGTTGTGAAGGGCAAGGTACTGCGCGTGGCCGCGTTCGGCGCGTTCGTCGAAATCGCGGAGGGCGTGGAAGGCCTCTGCCACAAGTCCGAAGCAGCCGACGAAAACGGCCAGCCGCTTCATCTGGAGCCGGGCCTCGAACACGACTTCAAGATCATCAAGATGAGTCCGGAAGAGAAAAAAGTCGGCCTCAGCATCCGTGCCGTCGGCGAAGAAGCCTCGCGCTCGGAAGTTGAAGCCTACAAACAGCCCGTTTCCAGCACCAGTTCCACCATCGGAGAACTCATCAACTGGAAGCGCGCCAGCAACGAAAGCAACTAAATTAGAAAATGTAAAGATTGAGAGCCGCCTCCTCGAGGCGGCTCTTTCCATTTCAGAAAGGATCCTTACAACCCCCGCGTCGTTCCTCTGTGTCCTCTGTGGTTGAAGCTCTTAGCGTTTTGCCCCTCGCACCACTGTGTTCTAGAATCATTCGTTTGCCGTTGCGCATCTCTTCATACTGAGGACCGAGGACTAATACCTTGCCCGAAACGATCTACGACGTAGCTATCATCGGCAGCGGCCCCGCCGGCTACACCGCCGCGATTCGCGCCGGCCAATACGGCCTGAAAACAGCGCTCATCGAAAAAGACGGATTCCTCGGCGGCACCTGCCTGCACGTCGGCTGCATCCCGACCAAGGCCCTGCTCTTCAACGCCGAACTCTGGGATCACCTGAAAGATGCGAAAGAATTCGGCATCGAAGGCGTCGACGCCCGCAAACTGAACTGGCCTGCGATTCAGGAGCGCAAAGCAAAGATCGTCGCCAAACACGCCAAAGGCCTCGAATTCCTGATGAAGAAAAACAAAGTAGAAACGGTGAAAGGCTACGGCAAGCTCACCGGTCCCGCACAAAACGGCGTTTTTACAATCGAACTGGTAAATGACAACAAACCCACCCACTTGAAAGCGAAGAACATAATTCTAGCCACCGGCTCCGAAGCGCGCATGCTGCCCGGCCTCGAAGCCAGCGACCGCATTCTGACCAACATCGAAATCCTGAGCCTGAAAGACCTCCCGAAGTCGTTGGTCATCGTCGGCGCAGGAGCCGTGGGCGTCGAATTCGCCTCCATCTATCGCTCGTTCGACGCGGAAGTGACAATCATCGAAATGCTGCCGCGATTAGTTCCCGTCGAAGACGAAGAAGTCTCCAAGGAACTCGCCCGCGTCTTCCGCAAACGCAACATCAATTTCCACACCTGCGCGAAAGTCGACAAAGTAGAAAAAACAAAATCCGGAGTCGCAGTCACAATCACCGTCGAAGGCAAACAGCAGAAAATCGAAGCCGATAAAATTCTGATCGCCGTTGGCCGCAAGCCGCGCACGCAAAACATCGGCCTCGAAAAAACGAAAATCAAGCCCGACCGCGAATTCATCAAAACCGACTCCTGGATGCAGACCGCCGAGCCCGGCATCTACGCCGTCGGCGACATCGTACTCGGCACCCCGCAACTCGCTCACGTTGGAGCCATGGAAGCGTTAGTCGCGGTAGCGAAAATCGCCGGCAAGCCCGGCAAGCCAATCAATCCCGAACACATCCCCGGCGCCACATATTGCCACCCCGAAATCGGCAGCGTCGGCCTCACCGAAACCAAAGCCCGCGAAGCCGGATACAACGTAAAAATCGGCAAGTTCCCCTTCACCGCCAACTCCCGTGCCAGCATCGTCGGCCAGCACGAAGGCTTCATCAAAATCGTCAGCGACGCCGACTACGGCGAAATCCTGGGCGTGCACATCATCGGCCCGCAGGCGACAGAATTAATCGCCGAAGCGGTGACAGCCATGGAACTCGAAGCCACGGTGGAAGATTTAATGTGGACGATTCACGCCCATCCCACACTGGCCGAAGCCATGCTAGACGCAGCAAACAGCGTCTACGGAATCGCAATCAACGCATGAATTCCCTTGCCACGGATGAACGCGGATCAAACCATGACCGGAGAGATGCCTTGTCATCCTGAGTGCACCCTTTGCGCGAAGGACCTATGTAATTTCTCTGCGTGCTCAATGTCCTCGTGGGTGAAAGGGTTGCACTTAAATCCGTGTGAATCAGCGTAAATCCGTGGCGAATAGAATTTGATCTCCATCCTCCAACTCGGCACCATCGACTACGCCACAGCCCTCCGCCTGCAGCAGCAGTTGCTCACCCTCCGCAAAGAAGAAAAAATCGGCGACGCCCTCCTCCTCCTCGAGCACAAGCCGGTAATTACGCTAGGCCGCAATGCGAAAGCCGCCAACGTAGTCGCCTCGCCCGAACTCCTGGCCGAGCGCGGCATAGAACTCTACGAATGCGACCGCGGCGGCGACGTCACCTTCCACGGCCCCGGCCAACTCGTCGGCTATCCAATCTTCGATCTGCGCACCTACGCCAATGGAGCGGGGAAAGTTTATGGAGCGGCGGACGCCCCCGTCCGCCCGTGCAGTCCCGCGTCTGCCGAACGCAAGCACCTGGGCGCAGTCGATTTCGTCCGCCGCCTCGAAGAAGTCCTGATCCGCACCTGCGCCGACTTCGCCATCGAAACCAAGTGCATCGCAGGCCTAACCGGCGTCTGGACCGATCCTGGTATTTCGTCCAATTCCGATTCTTTGTCATTCCGAGCCGAAGAGAGCGATTCGAAGAATCGTTCTCTGGAGTCGAGGAACCTGCTGTTTGCCGGCGCCGCCGCTCCCCCTGATGCGGAGGCCAAACTCGCTGCCATCGGCATCCACATCTCCCACTTCGTCACCTCCCACGGATTCGCCCTCAACGTAAACACCGACCTCACCTACTTCAACCTCATCATCCCCTGCGGCATCACGACAAAACCAGTCACCTCAATGCAGCAAGAACTCGGCAAGCCGCTCGACATGAATGCAGTCGCCGAATCCGTGGCTCGCAACTTCGGCACCGTCTTCTCCAGCCAAATCCTCTGGCTCGAATCCCTCGACGCCCTCCTAAGCCAGACTGTCCCAGCGCGCTAGCCCTTCCCCCCGCTCTCGCGATACCATCAACTCAGCGCGTTGTCGCGCTGCCTCACATGGCAATCAAGAAAAAGAACTCTACCTCCAAACCCAACTCAAACGGCAGCCGCCCGCGCAACGGCTCACGCACCACCACGACTCGCGGAGCGGCGGACGCCCCCGTCCGCCAGATCGTGCGAAGCTCGACACCTTCTCCCAACCAGCATCTCCGCACCTACTCCATCCCCGACTTCCGCCAAGAGCACCCAAACTTAACAGTTCGCCAGGCGATAGAGAAAGACAAAGACGGCACCGAACACGTCCGCTACGAAGTCACCGGCAACCTCGACGCCCCCGTCCCGCCCATCCGCGACTCGAAATATCTAACCAAGCAGCAATCCATCGAAATCTACCGCTTCATGCTGCTCAACCGCAAAATGGAAGTCGCGCTAGAGAATCTCTACAAACAAGGTAAAGTCGTCGGCGGAGTCTATTTCGGACTCGGCCAGGAAGCCTGCTCCTGTGCCTCCGCCTACGCCCTCGACAAGGACGACTGGTTCGCCCCCATGATCCGCAACCAGGGCTCGCTGCTAGTCCGCGGATTCGCCGCCCGCGACACCATGATGCAATACATGGCCAAAGCCGACTCCCCCACCCGCGGCCGCGACGGCACCAGCCACTTCGGCGACATCGAAAAACGCAACATGGTCTCGCCCATCTCCATGCTCGGCGATTTAATTCCGGTGCTGTCCGGCGTAGCGCTAGGCGCCCGCCTGCAAGGCCGCAACGTAGCCGTCATGACCTACATCGGCGACGGAGGCCAGTCCACCGGCGTCACCTACGAAGGCATCAACTTCGCCGCCGTACAAAATCTCGGGCTTGTACTCTTCATCGAGAGCAACGAGTGGGCCTACTCCACGCCCTCAGAAATGCAATACCGCTGCCAGGACCTGGCTGAACGCGCCATCGGATACGGCATCCCCGGCATAATCGTCGACGGCACCGACGCCTGCCAGGTCTACGACGCCGCCCGCGAAGCCGTAGAACGCGCCCACCGCGGCGAAGGCCCAACATTGATCGAAGCCAAAATGATGCGCATGAAAGGCCACGCCATCCACGACGCCGCCGCCTACGTCCCAAAACCAATGTTCGACTTCTGGAAAAGGCGCGACCCCATCGCAAGATTCGAGAATTACTTAGTGAAAGAAAAGAAGTGGTTGAGCAGTAAAGAAAACGCAGAAGTAATTTCAGAAGTAGAACGAATCATAGAAGAAGAGCGCGAAATCGCCGTGAACTCCCCGATGCCCACGCCCCAATCCGCCGAAGGCGGCGTCTACTGCGAGGAGGGCTGCCACGAAATCAAACCAAAATACGGCACGCCGAAAGTAAAGCAGGGAACCGGCAGCTTCAAGCAAACCGAAGCCGCCGTGCACTTGAAGTAGAAGTATCCGTGTTCATCCGCGCAAATCCGTGGCAAAGAAGTTTTAAAATTTAACCCTATGCTCCTCACCTACCTCGAAGCCATCCGCCAGGGAATCTGGGAAGAAATGGACCGCGACCCCTCCGTCTTCTGCCTAGGCGAAGACATCGGCATCTACGGCGGCGCCTTCAAAGTCACCGATGGTTTCATCGACCGCTTCGGCCCCGAGCGCGTCATCGACACCCCCATCGCCGAGTCCGCCATCGTAGGCGCCGCCTTCGGAGCATCACTCACCGGCATGCGCCCCGTAGCCGAATTCCAGTTCATGGATTTCATCCCCTGTGCCATGAACCAGATCAGCAACATGGTCGCGAAAACGCACTACCTCTGGGGCGCGCCCGCTCCCATCGTCCTCCGCGGCCCCAGCGGCGGATACGTCCACGGCGGCCCCTTCCACTCGCAAAATCCCGAGATGTGGTTCGTCCACAATCCCGGCCTGAAAGTAATCTGCCCCGCCACTCCGTATGACGCGAAGGGCCTGATCAAAGCCGCCATCCGCGACAACAACCCGTGCATCTTCTTCGAGCACAAATATCTTTACCGCCGCATCAAAGGCGAAGTCCCCGCCGAAGATTACGTAGTCCCCATCGGCAAAGCGAACATCGTCCGCGAAGGCCGCGACCTCAGCATCATCACCTACGCCGCCATGGTCCACACTGCGCTCGAAGCCGCCGAGCTACTGAAGAACGAAGGAATCGAAATCGAAATCCTCGACCTGCGCACCGTCTCCCCGCTAGACCGCGAAGCGATCGCGAAGACAGTAAAGAAAACCAACAAAGTCATCGTGCTCCACGAACACTCCCGCACCGGAGGCCTCGCCGGCGAAATCGCCGCCATCATCAACGAAGAAGCCTTCGACGACCTGGACGGCCCCATCGTCCGCATCGCCGGCCTAGACTCCGCCATCCCCTTCTCCCCGCCACAGGAAGAACACTACCTGCCCAAAGCAGAAGACGTAGTCCGCGAATCCCGCCGCCTGAAAACGTACTAACTAACTTAGAGGCGGACGCATTGGTCCGCCTCGCATGTGAGAATCACGATGTGCGAACATCCCGGCTATCCGTCGAGCGAAGCTCACGTCGGGCGGCGACGAAGGACCCGCGAAGCACCGTGGAAGAGCGGCGCTTCAGCGCCGCGTTAGCAATTCGAAAACCGAAAGGGCTTTAGCCCCCGTGGAAGGCAACTAGCGCCCCACCCCACCCATCTGCCACAATATCCCGTCCGGAGAACCCATGGGAAAATTCATCCTCGGCATAATCGTCACGCTCCTAGTCCTAATCCTCGGCGGCCTCGGCTTCGCCATGCTCGGCTTCTTCCCCACAGCCGCAAACGTCGATCCGCCACACATGGAGAGCCACCTGCTCATGAGTGCCGTCGACGCCTCCATGGAGCGCCACGCTCCCCGCGTCACCAACCCACTCACTCCCACCGACCAGAATCTCGAAGACGGCATGAAGCTCTACACCATGAACTGCGCCCTCTGCCACGGAGGCCTAGACCGCAAACCCTCCCCGCTGGCCACTTCGTTTTATCCGCCGCCGCCGAATTTTATCTCCGATCCCCCCGACGATCCCGAGTGGCACATCTTCTACACCATCCGCACCGGCGTCCGTTACACCGGCATGCCCGCCTGGGACAAGGCCCTCACCGAGCCAGACATGTGGAAGATCACCATGCTCCTATCCCACCTCGACAAACTCCCCCCGAACGTCCAGGAATATTGGAAGACGAGTTTCGGCGCGCCCCCCGCCGCGGATGATGACAAGAAAGACGAAAAGAAAGAAGGAGCAGAAAAGCACGACCACCACTAAGACTCAAAGAGGATTGTTGCTACAAAGGATTTTTGCTGCACTCGCAACGTGGAAGGGCGGCTTGTTGCTGCAGCCGCAACGTGGAAGAGCGGCGCTTAAGCGCCGCGTTAGCCGCCAAACGTGCTTCGGGCTTTAGCCCCTGCGGGTCCCAAACGCTATAATGTCCCTTTGCGCCCGCCCCTGCGCCAAATCCGTGGGGCCTCATAGGAAGGAAATCATGCCAACTGACATCATCATGCCCCAGATGGGCGAATCCATCGTCGAGGGTACTATTACGAAGTGGTTGAAAAAGCCCGGCGACAAAATTCAGCGAGACGAGCCCCTGTTCGAAATCTCCACCGACAAGGTCGACGCCGAGATCCCCGCTCCCGCCTCCGGCATCCTCCAGGAAATCAAGGTCACCGAGGGCACGACTGTAAATGTGAACACCATCGTCGGAACCATCGCCGTCGACGGCGAAGCCGCCGTCAAGCCCGCATCCGCTCCTGAGAAACCCGCCGCGGAGAAAAGAGAAGAAAAAAAGCCCGCTCCAGTCCCGTCAACACCGGCCGCCACCCCGGCACCGGCACCCAGCGCGCCCGAAGAGGACGAAGAAGCCCGTTCCTCCCCGCTAGTCCGCAAGATCGCCCGCGAGCACGGTGTCAGTCTCTCCCAAATCTCCGGCACCGGACTCGGTGGCCGCATTACCAAACAAGACATCATGTCCTTCATCGAGAGCCAGGCGTCCGCCCCGGCCGCTCCCGTTCAAGCTCCAGCGCCCTCCGCCAGCGCGCCAGTTGCCCCCGCTGCCCGTCCCGCCGCTCCAGCCCCCTACCCCGGCGATCTCGTCCCGCTAACGAACATGCGCAAGCTAATCGCCAAGCACATGATCGAGTCCCGCCGCACCAGCGCTCACGTCCACTGCATGTACGAGGTCGACTTCACGCGAATCGTGAATCTTCGCACCAAACAAAAAGCCGGATTCGAGCAGCGCCACGGTGCCCGCCTCACCTTCATGCCGTTCTTCGTTCGCGCCGCAGTAATGGCCCTGCAGCAGTGGCCCATCATCAACGCCAGTCTCGAAGGCGACAACATCCGCTATCACCGCCAGATCAACATGGGCATCGCCGTCGCCCTAGACTGGGGCCTAATTGTTCCAGTCCTAAAAAACGCCGGAGACCTGAACTTCCTAGGCCTGCAACGCGGCATCACCGACCTGGGCGAACGTGCCCGCACCAAAAAGCTCAAGCCCGACGATGTCGAAGGTTCCACCTTCACCGTCACCAACCCCGGCCAGTTCGGCGCCGTCTTCGGCCTGCCCATCATCAACCAGCCCAACTCGGCCATCATGGGCGTCGGCGGCATCACCAAGCAGCCCATGGTCATCACTGACAAAGACGGCACCGACTCCATCGCCATCCGTTCCGTCGTACATCTCACCCTCGGCTACGATCACCGCCTAATCGACGGCGCCGTAGCCGACCAGTTCATGGCACAGGTGAAAAAGAATCTCGAAACCTGGAGCGAAGAAGTCGGCTAGCTGCGAAGTAGTCGACAAATGTCTTAGCCCAAATCAGATTTGTCAATCTGAGCGAAGCGAAGGATCCACGCATTTTTGCCCGCCCAGCGCGAAATAGACAAGCGCGCGAAATCGTTGCCGAAGTTCTTGCGAAGCTGTGTCAGTCGCCGGAACTACGGCTGACTGTTATTGCCCGACGT
>Ga0224556_1000143_pt1 | contig 15578 bp, 17 predicted proteins | sample 714S315metaG_FD_183007 | JGI IMG/M metagenome (GOLD analysis project Ga0224556, IMG submission 183007) | Peat soil microbial communities from Stordalen Mire, Sweden - 717 S3 1-5 | ecosystem: Environmental > Terrestrial > Soil > Wetlands > Peat | place: Sweden: Norrbotten County, Stordalen Mire...
CGCCTGCCCCGATAACGAATTCTTCCACCCCGACTACTTCTTCGCCCGGAGGGCAACCGTGAGCGAGCAGGACGTTTCCCGACGGCAGTTCTTCGTTAAGCTTGGCGTGGTCTTCAACGGCTTGGCGGCTGTGGTTCTCGCCGTGCCGGTGGTTGGGTATTTGCTTGCCCCCATCATGCGCGGAGAGGGAGGACGCTACCGCAAGTGGATCGACTTAGGCGAACTGGACGAATTTCCCGAGGGCCAGACGCGCCTGGCGAAGTACAAGAATCCTATCGCAAATACGTGGGACGGCGAGACGGATAACATTCCCTGCTGGGTCCGCCGTGTGCAGGGCGAGACGTTCCAGGTCTTCGCCATCAACTGCGCTCACCTGGGCTGCCCGGTCCGCTGGTTCCCGCAATCGGGATTGTTCATGTGTCCTTGTCACGGTGGTGTGTACTATCAGGACGGCTCGCGTGCCTCCGGACCGCCACCGCGCGGACTTTTCGAATACCAGTACAAAGTGGAGAACGGCCACCTGATGATCGAGGCGGGACAACTGCCGACGCTATCCACGAGTGCGAGCCTTTACCAGAGGAGCAAGGGATGTCAAGGCTAGCCAAGATCGGCGACTGGTTCGAGCAGCGCCTGAAGATCGCACCCGTGGTGGAGGCGACCGCCAGTCATCGCGTCCCTTCCAAGTCTGCCAGCTGGTTCTACGTCTTCGGTAGTGCAGCGCTCACGGTTTTCATGATGCAGATTTTCACCGGCATCATGCTGGCGCTCATCTATGTGCCTTCCGCGGCCGAGGCCTGGAACAGCCTGCAATACCTCAATCACGGCGTTACCCTGGGTTGGTTTCTGCGGGCCGTGCACGGATGGGGATCGAACTTCATGGTCGCCATCGTGCTCATCCACATGGTGCAGGTGGCCATGTTCGGGGCGTACAAGTTTCCCCGCGAGCTGACCTGGATCGTCGGCGTCTTCCTGCTGCTGATGACGCTTGGCATGGCATTCACGGGCCAGGTACTGCGCTTCGACCAGGATGCATATTGGGGGTTAGGCATCGGCGCCTCGATCTGCGGTCGTGTCCCGTTTGTCGGAGCATGGGTGGTGCACCTGTTGCTGGGCGGCCCCATCATTGCTGGTGACACTCTGTCGCGGTTTTTCGCGGTGCATGTGTTCGTCATCCCCGGGCTGTTGCTTGCATTCGTCTCCGTGCACCTGCTGATGGTGCTGAAGCTGGGAATCAATGACTGGCCCATGCCTGGCCGGGTGGTGCGCCGCTCCACATACGTACAAGAGTACGAGGACTTGACGCGCAAAGACGGCGTGCCGTTCGTGCCGGACGCCGTCTGGAAAGACATGATCTTTGCCTCGTTCGTGATCGCCAGCGTGCTGGCATGTGCGGCGTTCTTCGGCCCTTACGGACCGAGCGGCCAGCCCGATCCGACGATTGTGCAGACCGTCCCTAAGCCTGACTACTTCTTCCAGTGGTTGTATGCGCTGTTGGCCCTGCTGCCGCCGCAAATGGAGACGGTGGCGCTTCTAGTCGGTCCGGTCGTGATTCTTGCGTGGCTTATCCTGCTGCCGTTTTTTGCAGGCGAAGGTGAGAAGAGCTGGAAGCGGCGTCCGATCGCAATCGTCACCATCGCCTTGACCGCAGTGACGTTAGGCACCTTGACCCACTTCGCCAGCTACACGCCGTGGAGTCCTATCATGGATGCGTGGAGCGGCGATCCTGTGCCGGTACAGTATCTGAACGGCCGGTCTCCGCTGGAGCGCCAGGGAGCAGCCATCTTCCAGGAGAAGCAATGCCGCAACTGCCATTCCATCGGTGGCTCGGGTGGCCTGCGCGGACCGACCCTGGATAGCGTTGCGGTGCGCATGACCCACGACCAACTCGTCCGCCAGGTGGTGCAGGGCGGCGGCAACATGCCAGCGTACGGCAAGAATCTGAATCCGGCTGAGGTGGCGGCACTGGTCTCCTTCCTCGACACTCTTCATCCCGCAAACCAGCCTCCGGCGCGTGACGCCGCGCGGCAAATCTCGGAGCAAAGCGAACACCCCGCCACGCAAACCGGAAAACAATAAACAAGGGTCATACGTTGCACTTGAAGCGGAACCCTCGCGCAGGGGCCGCCCCAGTCCGCCGCATGCAAGGTCAGCTGTGCGACAGCTCACATCCTTTGTCGTCAAGTTCGGGTAAGATGACTGCTGCGACCGTTCAGTTCGGGCGCGCTCGCTATCCTACACGACCTTATAGAGGAGCAAATTATGTCGGAACCAAGTTATGACGAATTGAAAGCCAAAGTAGCGGAATTGGAGAAGCAGGCGCACGGGCGGGGGCGAGGCGCGCTGCAGTATAAAGTCAGCGAAAAGGGTGGAGTCAGCGTGTATGGCCTGGGACGCTTTCCAGTCACGCTCTATTACGAACAGTGGACCCGGTTGCTGGATCAGGCTGACCAGATCCGCGAGTTTCTGGAAGAGAACAAAAGCCAACTAAAAATGAAAAATGCCGAGGGGTAGCGTTGCGCACTGTCCTAGAGTTCTTCCGCCATTCCGGCTCGGCGAATAAACCTTCCCAGTTGGCTGGAGCGGTTGCGCGAAGGCTCCACGGCTGCCAAAGCCTCTGGCGGAGACTCGAATACACCTGCCTTCTCAGACGTTGCTTCAGTTACTGTGGGCCCGCTGGTTGGGTAGCGCTCACGCTTTGCATTTTAGCAACGTCACCGCGCACGTAATCCGCACGTGGTCCCTTGGGTTCTTCCTGTAAGAACAGCTGAAATTCGGCGAGCGCCTGCGATTGCTGGTTTTTCTGCTGATAGGCGCGGGCGGCGATGTAGTGGACAAATGACGGATGGTCCTGTCCGGCTGAGTGCGCCTGGTGCGCGCTGACAATGGCAGCATCGAAGTGGCGGTCCATGAATTCCGCATTGGCCAGCAACATCAGCGTCTCAGGATTGTTGGGCTCTACCGTGACGGCCTTTTGCAGCAGTTCTTCCGCCTGCGGAAAATTCTTCTGCCGCATGCAGAGTTTCCCGTAGTTCAAAAGTGCGGGAGCGAAGTGCTCGTCCAGGCTGACCGCTTTTTTCAGCGCTTCTTCCTCGTGGGGAATGTCGTTTGTCTTGGCGTAAAACACACCTAGATTGTTATAAGCAGTGGCGTACTGCGGGGCGAGAGCGATGGCCTTATTCAAGTGTTCCAGCGCCTTCTTCCAATTCTGCATGGCCATCTCTTCATTGGCCTTGTCCAGTTCTTTGCGAGCTTTGCCGGGCACATTAAGGTCGTTGGCGGAGACCATAGTGGAGTGGGCTGACACCGGTCTGGGCCCGGATTCTTCCAGCCGGCGAACCGTGACCCACTGCGACTGCGAAACCTTGCGCTCATCGACCATGAAGGAGTCAGTTGACTGCGTCTGAATTCCATCGCCGCTAACTTCGAGGTAGTAACTGCCCAAAGGAACGCCGTTGAAATAGGCTTCGCCGATGTCATTGGTATACGTGGTGCCTATTGTGCTGGTTCCTCCGCCCAGTAAGCGAACCTGCAAGTACGGGCCGGCATTGCGACCATTTTCCAGGATGACTCGCACGTGCACATTGCCGCTGGAGTTGGGCCCACCTGTCCCCCCCGTGTGTAGCTGAGCTTGGGCAAGAGTGATGAGAAGGGAAGCGATGACGGGAGCAAACCAACGTCCATGCCGCATGGTAACCTCCCCACAAGATATTACGATCTCGTGAGTGCCAGGCGGGGTCGCCCAAGGAAGCTTCCGCGCGCCCGAAGTTGAATGGCAGACGGACGAACCGTAGTACCAATTGCCTTGCAAGGACAACCGCCCCACGATCCGCAGTGGGCTGATTCTACACCTTTGCAGAGCCCGAGCGATAATTTTGCGAGCTGTCGGGCGGGAAAATCGGACAGGAAGCTGCCGCCGTCACTGTACCGTTGAGTCAGGTACGGCGCACCTTGATGGAAGCAAGAAGCCCCGGCTGTGGCCAGGGCTTGGGTTGCCAAGCGGTCATCCAGCTTGGCGCGCCGAAGGCGCAAACATGGCGCTAAGCGCCGGCTTGCGGACGTTCGCACATCTTTCCGCCGCAGCAACTTTTACTGCCCTTGTCCTGCGACAGCATAGGGCACTTGCCGCCGGCACAGCATGTCATCTTGCCATTCTGTTCCTCCGACGTCATTGCGCAAGCCTTGCCATCCTTGCCCTGACAGCAATTGCCATTCTTGCAGCAAGCAGCATCTTTGCCGCAGCAGGAAGCGTCCTTGCCGCAACACGCCATCTTGCCGTCTGCCTGGCCATGATTGCAGCATGCACAGCTTTTGGCGCTGTCGCCAGTAGCTGGACTTGTTTGAGTTGTGCTCTGGGCCATCAGCGCCAGGGCCATGACGAGCGTGCTTAGAACTACGAGAGCTTTTGATTTCATAGTGTCCTCAGAATTCTGGTGATTGCGGACACAGAGTCCGCTTGCGATGTTGAGTACATGGCAAACACTGCTGCCGAGAGGAACCAGTCGAGACGTTCTGAGGGGGCTAGATCCGGAGGTCGGTCTTCTTCTCGAAGACGAGCTGGGTAAGGGGCGGGAATTCACCCAGCCACACTGCTGTGTCCGAGGGCAACGGAAGCCGCTCGGGCCCGGCAGATTCTTGGGGGCTGAGCTCAATCGGTGCGCCCCGTGTGATAACGAACACCAGCGGCCGCGGGGGCGGGTTGCTTAGCGAGCAGCAACCCGGGCGTTGAGCCGGGGAGATAGCCGCCTCGGCGGGTTTGAGGCTGGCGTGACGCGGGCAACAACCAGATGCCATGGCCTGCATCGCGGAAGTGGTCGCCGGGCGCATATGCTGCATGACGTCACGACATTGGACGCTGCCGGCGGAAACGGGAACCATCGCAACCCCGGCCTCCACCCAGAACAGCAGAGTAACCGCCAAGATAAGCGATACTACCCTCCGAACTGGCTGTCGTGAATTCATCGTCAGTCAATTGTCGCTACTGGTCTACCTCGCGGTCTGTGATGCTCGTCACCTTGCGCCGCTTAGACGAACCACTGCGCGAATGGTCATCTTTCGTTTTCGGCGGCCTCAAGGTTTGACCGCCGCAGCCCAAAATGGAGATACTGGTGCGCTGTCGAAGGTGGTCACGCGGGCCACTCGCGGAGCGGAGAGGATTTCGAGTGCGACGAATAGTGCTGTTACTGGTAACGATCCTGGCAAGTTGGCGGTTGGTCAATGCTCTTCCCCAAGCTGGTTCAATGGGCGCGCAAGCTAAGACGCCGACAGCTTCTAACGACGAGATAGGCGCTTCGGCGGTATGGCAGCCGCCGCAGGACTTTCTCGGCAAAGCGAATTTGGCCTGCGAAAAAGGCGCGAGTCCAGCAAGCTTTAGCCAATGCTTCCTGCATCAGATCGCTGCGGCCGGAGCATCGGCCGACGCAGTGCGCTTCACTCAAATGCTGTATCAGCAGAACGGCGGCACCGTGGGAATCATGACCGCCTTCAAGAACTACGGTCCGGTGGACGCGGCGCAAGTGCTCTATCCGTTGCGCGCCAATGACAACTACGGCCTGGTGCTGGTGAACGGCGATCCAAAAGTTCTGGACGTTGACGATTTGCAAAAATTGGACCGCGCGGCGATGGAACAGAACCCGATGTTTCAGGGAGTGAAAAAGAAATTTACCCAGACCGATATTTGGCCGGGCGACCGTAGCGGCAGCGCGCCGTGGCCGCGGGTGCAGCCGTTACCCGGGGGAGGCACCGAGTTCGTCGTGAGTTATCCGCTGATCGATGGTTGCCATGCCTGTCAGCGCGTTGGAGTGGCCCGCTTCGGATGGGACTTCGATGCCAGCGGAAAGCTGCTGCGGACGGTGTATTTGCCTACCCCGCCGCCCCCGAAACTTACCCGGCCAGCGCGCCAGCCACAGGCTCCGCCGGCGCCCCCGACGACGCAGTCTGCGCCACCACCCCAGCAATGACTGCGAGTGAAAGCCAGCTGGTGAGCGGGGGTTTCCTTAATATGGCCCCGTCGGCAGGCCGCAGCACTGTGTTTCCGCCGTGCTTGACTAGCCACGATCCGTTAGTGAACTATCGCGCCGTATCGTCTTTCGAAGCGTCGAAGAACAGCGCATGATAGATCAGATGGGTTGCTGCTTCGATCCAGTCGTTCAGTTCTACCCTTGTCAGGAACACAGCCTGCGCCAGCAGGCTCCAGAAGAGGGTATCGACAACCCGAGCTAGCGCGGGCACGTCCACGTCGGGTCGCGCGCCAGGCCACTGCTGCAAAGTAGTAAGTAATGCGGCGACGCGACTCGTGGTCCACTCCCGGATCTTCATCTGACTGTGGGCCATTTGCGGGTCGGAGAGAAGGGCTTCTTCCCAGGCCCGATAAGCGCCCAGATAACGCAGGTCGTTGGAGAAGCCGCGAGCCAACAGGTCCCGAAGATTTGCGCGGATGTCGCCAGTGTAGTTGGGACGAAGACTGAGCTGGCCCATTGCCGCGAGCAACTCGTCCATGAGCGCCAGCAACAGCTGCCGCTTGGAGCCATAGTGCTGATAGAAGCTGCCCGTAGCGAGATTGGCGCGCTTTGCAATCTGCTCGATAGAGGTACGTTCGAATCCACGCGAGCGGAAGATGTGAAGCGCGGCTTCCTTCAGCCTCCGGCGCTTCTCCTGGCTGCGTTTCTGACGCGGCTCCGGCCGCAGTTGCTCGCGCGTCAGCAGATTAGGACGCCGGCTAGTCATCGGAGTGCGCCCGGACGCAGTGTTCCTCCTAGCAGAGCCCCAGCGCAGCAGACCAGCATCCAGCCGCCGAAGAGGCCAGCCAGTTCCGGAGCGATGTTGGGAAATACTACTGGAAAGAACGCGCTGGAGAAGGGATCGAGCAACAGGGTCGGCAGCGCCAGCGAGATGGCTCCGGCCGGCCACTGCTCGGGCGGCACGTGAAAGCGGCGGCAGAGACGACGTGCCAGCCACGCCATCAGTAGAAAGCTGAGTACGAACAAGATGACCGTTGCCGGCCAGGCGCGCGCGCGAAGTATGAATTGTCCGGCGAAGCGCAGTGCAAGAGTGGCGGCAATCCAGATAGCGAGTCCGGTAAGGAAGAGGGGCGTTCGCATAATATGAACCTGAATTCATGTTCATATCATAAGAATAAATGCTTGGCAAGCATTTCCGGCACCGGACGATGCCGCAAATATCGTTTCCCTGTGGCCGGGGGCTCCTGCTCGCGGTCAGCCCGTGAGTCTCCCGGCACCGTCTGCTAAACTCCATTTCGCGATCCAATCGAGTCTCAAGGGGGACATATGCGGGGATTCTCTGCGTTTCTTGCGGCCATTACGCTGGCCACATTTGGGTTCGGACAAGCGACGCCGGTCAATGTCGGCTCATCTGCCGTGTGGCAACCCTCCAGCGGCTTCCTGCCCAGCGCTCATGCGGCGTGCGATAAGGTATCACCATCGCTGAAATTCGCCCAGTGCGTCATCGACCAGATGCCCAAGGCGGGGGCCCCTGCCGATGCCGTGAGCTTCACCCGCGAACTTTCTAAGGAAATGGCAGGTGAAGTTGGCATCATGACCGGTTTCCAGGGCGTCGGACCGGTCGACATCGCCTGGGTAACGTATCCTCTGCGCTCAACTTACGGACTGTTGCTGGTCAACGGCCAGCCGCGAATCATCAATGCTGAAAACCTGAAGCTTCTGGATCAGAAGGCTATGCAGCAAAGCTTCCAATTCCAGAACTTGCAGGGTCAGTTTCCCAGGGTGAACCTATGGCCCGGTGATCGCGACGGCAAGACCTGGCCAAACTCGCAGTCGGGTCCAAAGGGCGGCTTGCAGTTCACCATCGGTTATCCATTGCGAAACGGTTGCCAGACTTGCGCGCACGCCGGGTTTGCCTTGTTTACTTGGAACTTCAGTTCCAGCGGAAGGTTTATGGGGACTTCGTTCCTGGGCATGACTCCCCCGCCCATCACTCCATCCAGCCAGGGGGACCCGCAGCAGTAGTCGAGTCTCCAGCGACAGTTTCGATTGTCAACCGGGAGTCGGCAGACAAGCGAAAGCGAACCGGAAAAAGCCCGCAGTCCGGCCCGCTCAGCCTATGCGCAAGATTCATTGCTTATTCCGTCCAGTTTGTCTGCCTCCTGTTGGATTCTCTTCCATGCCTGCTCGACGTGCCGCTGCGTCGTGTTGGTCTGGCCGACGCAGAAGCGCAAGGTGAATCGTCCATTCAGGCGAGTATGGGTGAGGTAGAGGTCGCCGCTGCTATTAAGGCGATTCATCAACTCTTCGTTCATCTTGTCGCCGCCGCGATGACGGAAGCAAACCAGATTCAGCGGCGCCGGTGCCGCTACTTCGAAGCACTCGTCTTGTTTTACCCATCCCAGAAAATGCTGCGCCATTGCGATGTGATGACGGACGTGAAATTGCAGTCCTTCAACGCCGTAATGACGAATTACGAACCACAGCTTCAGCGAGCGAAAGCGCCGCCCCAGCGGGATGTGCCAATCGCGATAGTCGAACACCTCGCCCGATTCGGTTGCCTGATTGCGCAGGTAGTCCGGCAGTATGCTTAGCGTGTCAATCAACGCCTTGCGGTCCGCGATGTAGAAACAGTTGCAATCGAAGTTGGTAAACATCCACTTATGCGGGTTGAAGCTGTAGCTATCGGCAAATTCAATACCGTCCTGGATATAACGAAATTCCGGGCACAGAGCAGCCGTTCCTGACATGGCAGCGTCTACGTGAAACCAAAGATGATTATCGTGGCAGATCGCACTAATGGCCCGTAAAGGGTCGAGAGCATTGGAAGACGTTGTTCCCACCGTCGCCGACACGAAGAACGGCGTCAGGCCAGCTTCGCGGTCCAGGGCAATCTGTTTTGCTAAACTCTCTGACCTCATTGCAAAATTCTCGTCCACTTCGATCAGACGCAGGTTTTCCGAGCCTATCCCGCCCACCATCGCGGCCTTCTCGATAGAAGAGTGGGCCTGGTTCGACGTATACGCTACCAGGCGTCCATCGCATCCCCGGCGCTTGCTGCGGTAATTCGTAGCACGCTCACGGGCCGCTAACATAGCGCACAGCGAAGAACTGGAGGCAGTGTCCTGGATCACACCGCCGCCAGAGTTGCTCGACAGGAACTTCTCCGGAAGTCCCAGCATCGGCACCAGCCAGTCCAGAACGTGAGTCTCTAATTCCGTACAAGCGGGACTGGTGGCCCAAAGCATCCCTTGGACCCCCAGAGCTGAAGAAAGCAGGTCCCCCAGAATCGCCGGTCCCGATGCATTGGCAGGAAAGTAGGCAAAGAAGTTGGGGGACTGCCAATGAGTAATCCCTGGAAGAATGACCTTATCTATGTCCCGCAAGATCGCGGCAAAATTCTCTGGCTCCTCGGGTGCCGCCTCAGGCAGCTTGCCGCGAATTTCACCCGGCTTTACCTGTGACAAGACGGGGAAAGTCTCGATCTCTTCATAATACTTCGCGATCCAGTCCACCATGGCCCGTCCATATTCGCGGAACTGGTCCGAGGTCATGTGGTAGCTCTTATCCGCCACTAGGGTCCCTCTTTCTGGAGAACTACAGGCCGGATCCGGGAAGGAAGTTCACCGCATCAACCAAGAGTACCGTCCCTAATTTCCTATTAACGCCGCACATTTGAAGGATGCTCCTGCTCTAACCTAGGTGCTAGATCGACTACCACCTCAAGATTGGCAATCACGACACAAGACCCTTCAACATTTTGAATTGATCGGCATCATTTTAATCCGACTGTTACACTAATTGGAGTTTAAAAGTAGGTTGAAAGGAGAAGCATGGATATTCAGAATATACTCAATGATCTCAAGAGAGAGCGCGACCGTCTTGATCGAGCCATTGCGGCTCTAGAAGGACCCGGAACTGGACAGCGCCGCCGTGGCAGACCCGTAGGAAGTGTTAACAGCACTACTGCCCGTCCGCGTCGGCATATGAGCGCTGCCGCCCGTAAACGCATCTCTGAGATGATGAAGCAGCGTTGGGCAGAACGAAAGAAGAAGTCGAAGTAGCATTGCAGGTGCAGTCCGGGCCATCGCACCGCAATCCCCTTAAATGCCACTCATTGTTGAGTGGCATTTTTCGATTTATGGTGGTAAGCAATACCCATTAGCGACAGGTGCTCACTCTTGGCAGCCCTTTCGGATTGAAAGTATGGCTATGAGCTTTCTGGAACTCTCCGCACAATGACCGGCAGAATCTCGACCTGTACCCCCTCAACCAATGTCTAGAAATGGAACCCGAGCTGCGCCGTGAATGCACGAGGCGTGACATAGTGCGTGCCACTGAACGTCGATAGGAAGTTGTAAAGGGCGTAGTTGTTTGCCAGATTAATCGCTGTGAGCTGTAGACTCCACTTATACTTGTCCCCCCGGAAGAGATTGTCATCCCCGATCGCGAGGTCGAAAAGGTTGCGGTGTGCGATGCGGGGCGGGTTCTTATCGTCGTTTTCAGTTCCCGGAGACGGTACCTGGGCCAGAGTGGATCCGAACTGCGACGCCGGACAGATAAACGGCAGCGGGGTTGTCGGAGTCGCGTGCATGCCATTGCAAGTGAATCCAGCTTGGAACTCTTGATCCGCGGTCAGCGGGATTCCCAAAGCGTCCGTCATCGCGATGGCGGGCAGTCCATTCAGCTCGGTCGATTGCGGGCAATCGTTGCTCGAGCCGATTCCGTAACATGGCACCGCTCCGGCTACCAGTCCGCTGTCATAGCGCCAATTAAAGGCGAACCATGGTGCTATCCGTTTCCAAGGGGTTTGATACTGCAAGTGCGTAGTCTGGTTGAAAGCCTCGTCATGGTCGATGCGGAAGACGCCCAGCGGCGCGAGAGGGTTGGATCCGGCTCCGCCGACCTGCGGAGTGAAGAACCGGGCAGCAACGCTGGACATCACCACGAGCGCGGTGAAGCCATGGTTGACTGGCATGCTCGCGCGCAGCGCGAATCCAGGAATCTTGGAGTTGTGCCACTCGATCGGGAAGGTGATCGGTGTGTTACCCAGCACGCTGAAGTCGTAAGCGTTGTGCGTGTACTTCCAGATGTATTCGCCGTCGACAACAAGGTACTTACCAAAGGCCTGTTGAAGGCCTGCGTGGAATTCATTGCGATAGCCGGAAGCTAGTCTGGTCAATGAACTCGATGTGCAGGCCAGCAGGGGATTCAGGACGGGGTTACTGCACCCCAGGCTGGAAAGAATCAAGTTTTCGTTGAATGGAGTCTCCAGCGCGCGAGCATAGGACACGCGAAGTACGGTGTTGGTTTTCGCGATGTTGTAGGAGATTCCCACGCGCGGCTCTGCTTGGTTTGCGGTGGTCAGGCCATTGTATATATCTCCACGGAGGCCAAGGTTGAAGCTCCAATTTCGCTTGGTGATGGTGTCCTGCACGTACATCGAGAGTTCCTTAACATCGGTATGGCCGATGAAAGGATATAGACCCCCGCCACGCGTTAGATCATAGGGCAGCAGGACGGAATTGAAGTAGGGATAGTAGGCGGAGCCAGCGGCGATCGGATTGGACAGCGTATTCGGCAAATAGCCGGCCGCCGCGCACTGCGACGGGCTGGTGAATCCATTCACCGGAACGCCACCGCCGTTCAAGCAGGGGGCATTATAGGTTGGGTCGATAATCCCCAGCTGATCATTCTCGTTGAGGAATGTCTGCTCGTAGGTAATCCCGGCCTTGATGTTGTTAATTCCTTTCGTATAGGTAATGTTAGCGAGTGCGCCGGCGTTAAGCAGCGTACGCTGTTGGGCCACGGTTTGTCTCTGGAGGTCTGGCGGCCCAAGATCGTTGAATGGGTCGTCGCTGGGGTAGTAGTTGTAAGCGTCGCGCCGTACGAAGCCGGTAAGATTGAAAACGGCATTGTTGCTGATCGTATGGGTCCAGGTGGGCGCGATGTTAAAGGTGAGGATCTGGGAGCGTTGATCGGTCGGACCCAGCGGAACGCCTGTCACAGGGTTCAAGACCAGAGCGCCGTTGATGTCGTGAAACTCCTGGTCAAACGAGTTAGGAGTTTGAAACCAGGAACGCGTAAAACCCAAATTGAGGTGAAGAGCGTCGGCAGTAGAAAATATGTAATCGAAACGGTCAAATACATTCTCTTCGTTTCCCTTGGCGTGGATCACCGTAAACTCCGGCGGATCAAGGAAGCGGCCCGTATTCAGCCCGTTGGCAGCGATGAAGTTTCCCCAATTCTTACCCCCGTAGGAGAAATCAGCAGCCAGATTAGAGGACCCAAAGCTGCCATAGGATGTGGTGATATTGCCATGTGGGGTCGTGGATCCGATTCCCGTGCGGGTCGTCACGTCAATTACGAGGCTGGTCTTGTCGCCATATTCGGCTGGCGGAGCTCCCGCAATCACCTGCATCGACTGGACGGCGTCGAGCGGTATTTGATTGGAGAATACCTTGCTCTGCTGGTCGGTAATGGGCTGCCCATCGAGCGAAAACGAGTTTTCCGCATGATCGCCCAGCCCATGAAACAAGCCGTTGGAATCCGCCGCTACGCCGGGGGTCGCCAGCGTAACCAGGGAGCTAAGCTCCGATGACGTGCTCTCCAGCGGAAGCCGGTCGAATAAGCTGCGGTCCACGTCAGTGTGAAATGTGGATTCGTTCTCCAACAAGTCGCCAGCCTCGCCTTGCACTGTGACATTTTCCGCACTCGAAGAGATCTGTAAGATGATTTTCAGGTTCAGAGGAACGGACGAGCGAACGTCGACGTCCTGCGCGTAGGGCGCAAAACCTGCCAGATTCGCCGTGAGGTGATAGGGATTCAGGGGAACCGCCGCGAAGGCGAATTTGCCTTCGCCGTCGGTCGTCGTCGACCGAGTGAAGTGACTGACCGGATTGGTGATTACAACCGTGACTCCAGGAATGACCGCGCCCGTAGGGTCGGCCACCGTTCCCATGATTGACGAGGAGTTTCCGCCAATCTCAGCGCGAGCCAGCATCGAAGACAAGATAACAGCCGACCCAAGGACGATGATGACTATAGCTAATCGCGCGCGTGGATTACCTGAAGAGTGGGGTGATCGCACGGGAAGCCTTCGGAACATAGATCCTCCAATTTTTTCGCTGCGCTCGGTTGGGGACGCGGTGCCAACAAGAAGACCAGCACCGCGGCAACATAGCGCAATGGGAACTGCGATTCGATAAGGGCGCACTATCGAGGCACGCCGTTACAGTTTTCCAAAGCGCGAAATTAATCAGAGAGTCGGAGGTGCTCGCGAGGGGAGTCTGAGATCGGACTGCAGGGAAGCGTAGTTGACGGCTTGAAGGGTGGTACGAATCCATCGCGGATTGAGTAGCGCAGTCTTTGGCAGCTGAGGGGTGACGGTGGCGTTATGACCTACACGACACAACTCGCATTCGTCGCCGGAGATAAGGCTGCCTTCCGATGGAGTAAAGCTGCTGCTGATCACCGGGGAGGCGCTGGCAGGCGTCGCTGTGCCCATCGCATGCACCCAAGGGTGCAATAGGACGTGGGCGAACAACAACAGAAACAGCCACGCGCGCAACTTCAAAAGGCAATCCTCAATCAAAGTAAGAATGCTACTGGAAGAGTATTGTTACTCAGACAAGCGAAGAATGTAAAGCCGAGCTATGCTCCTGATGTCATGCAAGACCGCGCCGGACTCGGCTCTTGCGATGTTGAAGCGCTGCTATCCACGGATGAACTGCACTATCAAGCACCCGAATTGCAGAGCGGTCCGCTTGCTTGCTAAGGTCGATGCTTGACTTGGACAAAGCAGGAAAAGGGCTCGAATGCGGTAATCTCATCTCTAAACGGAGGCACGCTCCATGCCCGATGCGGTCGCTCAGTTTGCCAAGGCAAAATACCTGAACCTGGAAACTTTTCGCAAAAGCGGAATCGGCGTCCGCACTCCGGTATGGTTTGCACAAGCGCCGGCTCCGTTAGAAGGTGCGTCAGGGGCAGCAGTATTCTACGTCTATTCCGAGGCTAAGGCGGGCAAAGTGAAGCGCATCCGCAACAACCCCAAGGTCCGCATCGCTCCGTGTGACATGCGTGGCAAACTGCGCGGCGCCTGGGTGGAGGGGCGAGCACGAATTTGCACCGCCGAGGAAGCTGCTCACGGGCAGCAACTGCTGCGACACAAGTATTGGCTGAAAGTCGTCGGCGACTTTCTTGGCAGGCTGCTCAGGCACGAAAATGTTGTCATTGCAATCGCACTTGACTGAGCCGCCCGGTCTCGCCACAAGTCGCCGATCAGCTCAGGATCGGCGCCGAATGGTGATGCGACTCGCTGCCGGCATGTCGGTTCGCAAGTCGTGCACGTTGCGAATGGTGGTGGACCGGGGACGTCTTAGCCGCCGTGTGCGGCTTGCTGCTTTGGACGGTTGATTGATCAAAATGGTCGGGGTCGACCTCTTGCTGACCGTAAACCCTGGCCGGGAAGACACAGACAGCGCCGACAGCGACTAGGAGAGCCAAGAATCTGAGAGATTTCATATATTCCTCCCTGGAACGGTTGCTATCCAAGGAAAGGCAAATGTGAGTCCAAAGTCTTGCCCGAACGGGAACAACATTATCAACACCGCAATCGCTTGCAGGCATGTAACTTGACAGCGCTATCGGTGGCCGCGCGCAAAGCGAGATCAGAGATTCAGAGGCAGCAACGCTATCTCATCGGCAAACACGGCTATCCGGATGGATAGTTCAGGTAGTGGGTTATTCCCATCCTTAGCCTAGGTCGAGCGGATGGCAGACCGCATCGCAAGCCCGAGCCCATAAATTCCGACCAAACCGGCACTGAGTAACACTGTTCCAGGCGCTCCTATCCCGGCGATCAAAGCGCCCGCTGGAAAATCGCCCAACGGACGAATGCCCATAATGATCAGCGTATTCAGGCTCATCATGCGCCCTCTCATCTGCTCGGGCACTCGGGTTTGCAATAGCGTGATCGTTGTCGTTCCGGTCAGGGTCTGGCCGGTTCCAAAGAAGAGGAGCGCGATCATGGAAATCCAGAAGCGTTCGCTGAGGGCAAAGCCTGTTAGTGCGGCGACCCAGATGAAAATGCCTGTCAAATAGATAGGTCCTCTTTTTGGGCTGCTGCCCAGCGAAGCCAGGAATAACGCTCCCAGGATAGTGCCCACACCCGCAGCGGAGAACAGCAATCCGAGCCGCTCGGGTCCGATGTGCAGGATCTTCACGGCGTAGACAGGCAAGATCAAAGCGGACGACGGCCCAAGAAAAAGCATCGCAGCGTACCCCGACAACGCCCACGGCAAGACTGCGTCCCGTCTCACCGTGGTGAGCGTAGTATGAATCGCCTGAAACGTCGATTGTTGATGCGTTTGCCCGGGGGGAACACGCATGACGTAAAGGACGATCAACACTCCCAGGAAGCTAGCGCCGTTTAGAAAGAAGTTGCCAGCATACCCCAGGGTTGCCACTCCGAAGCCGGCCAAGGCCGGTCCCACGGTCGAAGCTCCGTTGAAAATCATTGCCTGCAAACTAATGGCGTTCCCGAGATCTTCCTTTGGCACTAGAACCGGAACCAGCGCCCCTCGCGTGGGCTGATCAAAGCTGAGGAGGGCTCCGTTCAGG
>Ga0224556_1000148_pt1 | contig 15509 bp, 9 predicted proteins | sample 714S315metaG_FD_183007 | JGI IMG/M metagenome (GOLD analysis project Ga0224556, IMG submission 183007) | Peat soil microbial communities from Stordalen Mire, Sweden - 717 S3 1-5 | ecosystem: Environmental > Terrestrial > Soil > Wetlands > Peat | place: Sweden: Norrbotten County, Stordalen Mire...
CGGCGACCAGAGCGTCGGCATCTCCCATGTGCAGCATCATCGACGCGAAAATATTGCGCTCTTCGATCAGCGTCCGCGCCTCGACGAGCGTGACGCCGCGACGCTGGCGCAGACGGAACAGTTCCTGGATGTAACTTTCGCGCAGCGGCGAATCCTTCGGATCCACGATTCGCGCTTGTTTCAGATCCAATCCGAGCTCAGCCATCTTGGCGTGAATGATGGCGGAGTTCCCGACCAGGATAGGCGTGGCAATCTTTTCATCCAGAATGGTGTGACAGGCGCGCAGGATCTTCTCGTTCTCGCCTTCGGGGAAAACCACAGTCTTCGGTCTCGCCTGGGCCTTGTGAATCATCATGCGCGAGATCTCGTGAGCCTTGCCCTGATGACGCTCGAGCTGTTCGCGATACATGGTAATGTCAATCGGCTCCTGGGCCACTCCGGTTTCCATCGCGGCCTTGGCGACAGCGGTCGACTCCCACACCAGCACGCGGGGATCGAACGGTTTGGGAATCAGGTAATCGGGGCCGAACTTCAACCGCGCCACGCCATAGGCGCGGCATACTGAGTCGGGCACATCTTCCTTGGCCAGATTCGCCAGGGCGCGCGTGGCCGCCAGTTTCATTTCTTCGTTGATGGTGGTGGCGCGCACGTCCAATGCGCCGCGGAAGATGAAGGGGAAGCCGAGAACGTTGTTCACCTGGTTCGGGAAATCCGAACGCCCGGTGGCCATGATGACGTCGCTGCGTGCCGCCTTGGCCTCGTCATAGGTGATTTAAGGATCGGGATTGGCCATGGCGAACACGACGGGATGAGCCGCCATCGAACGCACCATGTCGGGCGTAATCGCACCCTTCACGCTCAGGCCGAGAAACACATCGGCGCCTGCCATGGCTTCCGCCAGAGTGCGCAACTTGGTATCGACCGCGAAACGCTGCTTGTAGGGATTCATACCCGCAGTGCGGCCCTGGTAAACGACTCCCTTGGTGTCGCAGAGAATCACGTTTTCACGCTTCACTCCCAGACGGACGTAATGCTCGGCACAAGCAAAACCCGCCGCGCCCGCGCCATTTACCACGACTCGAACCTTGCCAATGTCCTTGCCCACAATTTCCAAGGCGTTCAGCAACGCCGCACCGGAGATGATCGCGGTGCCGTGCTGGTCGTCGTGAAAGACGGGGATTTTCATCGTCTTTTTCAAAGTCTCTTCAATGTAGAAGCACTCCGGCGCTTTGATGTCTTCCAGATTGATGGCGCCAAAAGTAGGTTCGAGCAACTGGCAGACCTTGATGATCTCGTCGGGATCGTGACTGTCGATTTCAATGTCGAAGACATCCACGTTGGCGAAACGTTTGAACAGAACTGCCTTGCCTTCCATGACGGGTTTGCCGGCCAGCGCGCCGATATCGCCCAGGCCGAGCACCGCGGTGCCATTGGTCACGACCGCCACCAGATTGCCGCGCGCCGTGTATTTGTAGGCATCTTGCGGGTTCTTCTGGATCTCGAGGCACGGATCTGCCACTCCCGGCGTATAGGCCAGGCTTAGATCGCGCTGCGTACGGCAAGGTTTGGTGGGAGTGATTTCAATCTTCCCAGGATGTGTGCCGAAGTGATAATCGAGCGCTTGCTGTTTCGTAACCGCCATATAGACTCCTTTTTGACACTCCAATACTACTTCTACCGACATTGGAAATATGGCCCCGCCGGCTTGCCCGTACAGTGACGGCGGTCACCGCTTGCGGTGAGTTACGACAGGTCGAAAGCAAAGTTCATGATTCCATTGGGGTTGCACGTGGAAATCTAAGGACGATACCCTCGGGCAGGGTTGCCAAGCCAGTGTGAGGAAGATCACACTGCCATGTATCTGCCAGCACAGCCACATGTACCGTTGCGGCGGACACTGGCGAAAGAGGTTCGACTGAGCTGGGTCGCGCAGAACGAAGACGCGATTCCCGTAAGTTAAGCGGGCCCCCCAGGAGGCTGGTTCATGCTCTCGCCATACGGAATGGAGATCGTCGAAAGCTGCATTACCTGTAAGCTGCGCACGGACCGCATCTTCTGCGATCTGCCGGCTACTGCGCTCCAGGCTTTTGAAAACATCAAGTACGCGACCGCATATCCCCAAGGGGCGGTGCTGTTTGTGGAGGGGCAACTGCCGCGTGGCATCTTCGTGCTCTGCAAAGGCAGCGTGAAGCTCTCCATCAACTCGCCCAGCGGTCGAACCGTGATTGTGAAGCTGGCCGAACCGGGCGAAGTGCTGGGTTTGAGCGCCACCATCTCGGGCAAGCCTTACGAAGTTACGGCGGAAACGCTCGATCCCTGCCAGGTCAATTTCGTAAAGCGCGACGATTTTCTCCACTTCCTCAAGGACGACGTCGAGGCCTGCTTTAAAGTCGCCGAGCAATTGAGCGAGAAGTATCACAACGCCTGCAAGGAAGCAGGTTCGCTGGGGCTGTCGCACTCCGCCGCCGAAAAACTGGCGAAGTTGCTCCTGGAATGGACCTCGAAGAACGGGGATACCCCGAAAGAACCCCGGCTGAAACTTCGACTCACCCACGAAGAGATCGCGCAGATGATCGGAACGTCGCGAGAGACGGTGACGCGCCTGTTTGCGGACATGAGGAAGCGTCAGATCCTGCAGTCGAAAGGTTCGACGCTGGTGATCCGCAACACAGCGGCGCTGCGCGAGTTGGCGAATCACAATTAGCGCTCAATCGTTGGAGTGAGTGGTTGGAGTGAGCCGATTGCGGGATCTGGCGATTTCAGTTTTCGCTTTTTAGCGCAAGCTCACGGAATTCGCTCAATCGCGGCAGAATGCCCAGCTTTTCCAGGCAAGCGCGGTCCGCCTCTTTGATCTCAGAGCCCGTGGAATCCTGCGGGTGGGCGTTGAGTTCATAGGCCAACAGGCCTGCCACATACACTGCGACCGAACTGTCAAAACCGGAGTGTGGTATGCGAGTCGGACGGTGATGGTGGGCGATCGCCTCAACCGCCAAGTTGGGGAAACCCCACAATCCAAGCAGGTAAGCGCCTATTTCCGCGTGGGAGACTCCAAGCAGTTCCTCCTCCGCCTCGAAGTTCTCGCACCCCCGTTCTTTGGCAAGCGAGAGTGCGGCGCAAAAATTGTCGGGCATTTTGCTGGCCAGGATGAGCCTTCCAATATCGTGAAGAAGAGCGGATATGACCGTAACGTCCCGAGCTTTCGGGTCCACGGGGAGCTTACCGGCGATGACGGCGGCACGGTGTGCGTGTCTCTGGATCGACTCGTAATCGGATTGCGGAATCCGCGAGTCCGGGGCGAACACCCTGAAGGTCTCGGAGGCCAAAGCCAGATTCTTGATTGTCTCCATCCCTAAAAATGCGGCGGCACTTTGAAGAGAGGTCACAACCTGCGCCAGGCCGAAGAAAGCGCTGTTCACCAAGTGCAAGACCTTGGCAGACATACCCACGTCACGCCCGATGATTTCCGCCACCTGGTGTATCGAAGCATTCGGGTCTCTGAGCGCTTGTAGAAGCGAATTGTACGTACTGGAAAGCGAAGGCAATTCACCGACGGTGCCAATGACTCGGCGCAGTTCGGCCGAGGACAGCAAATCCTGCAAGATACACACGCGCTCGATGGTCGCCTGCAGTTCCGCCCCGTTGCATGGCTTGGCGAGGAAACGGTGCGCCACCGGGACGGCACGAGTCGACAAGCCGTTATCGGAATAGCCCGAGAGCACAATGCGGGCTGTACTCGGGAAACGGTCGCGGATGTGACTGAGCAGCGTGGCGCCATCCATGCCTGGCATCCTCATATCGGAAATCACAATGTCGAAGCTGCCCGCTTCGCAGGCTTGCAACGCGGCTTCGCCTCCCACCGCAAACTGCATATCCCAACGTTCCCGATCGGCGTAGAGCATCCGCCGGATGCCGTCGAGAATCTTGCTTTCGTCGTCGACGAATAGGATGCGCTTCATGCGGATCCCGTCCTGGCGGTAAGAGCCTTACCCTCTTTGGGAAGGCGGATGACAAACGTCGTGCCCCTCCCCTCTGCCGTCTCGAAGTGAATGGTGCCACCGTGTTTATCCACCACAACGGAGCGGGCGATGGCCAGGCCCTGCCCGGTTCCTTTGCCGATTTCCTTGGTGGTGAAAAAAGGATCGAAGACGCGGGCGCGCACGCTGTCCGGGATACCCGTACCGGTGTCGTGGATGCGGATCTCGGCCCAGTCCTTGCAGTTACGAGTCTGCACCTTGATGGTTCCCTTTTTTGAGCCGTCTTTTCCGACAACGTCGGCGATGGCATGGGCGGCATTTACGATGAGGTTCAGAATCACCTGATTAAACTCGCCGGGTTGACAAGCGATCCGAGGCAGCGATGGATCGAATTCGGTTTCCAGTTCTGCCACATACTTCCACTCGTTGCGCGCCACCGTAAGAGTGCATTCAATCGCGTGGTTCAAGTCCAGTTGGGTTTTGTCCTTGGTGCCAGGATGAGAGAATTCCTTCATAGCCCCGACAATTTTGGCGACCCGGGTTACACCCTCGAGCGATTGGTCGATGGCTTTGGGAATTTCCTCAAATAGATAGTTGGCGTCCGCGTGTTGCAAGCGATCCATGACTTCCTGAACTGTTTCACCCGACACGGCGTTGTTTTGGGCGGCTGCCAATAGGCGTTCGTAGCTCGCGCGGACCCCCTCCAGATCGTGGAAGGCTTCTTTAAGGAAGCGCACGTTGTCCCCGATATACTGCGTCGGGGTATTGATTTCGTGAGCGATTCCAGCGGCGAGCTGCCCCACGGACTCTAACTTCTGTGCCTGTAGAAGCTGGTGTTCCAGCGTCAGGCGGTCGGTGATATCGGCGCCGACCACGAGAATTCCCGCAGCGCCATCCGTGTTCAGTGGAATCGCATTCAGCCCGAGGAACCGGGTGGTTCCATTCTTTTCCAACTTCACGTTGTCGAGGCCTCTGCCCGAAGGGACTTGAGCGTGAGCCGCGATCCGAGAGCTTACGTCAGGCGTGAGCCATTTGACTCCACAACAATCCAGCGTCTTGCCGGCGACGGTTGCTTCCTCCCATTCCAAAATCGACGTTGCCGCTTTATTCCATTGTCGAATATTGCCCCGCGCGTCCAGTTCAATCAACAGCGACGGGATCGAATTGAGAAGAATCTCCGTGTCCCGATGAGCCTGGCGCAAAACTTCATCTCCCCTCCGGCGGACGGTGGCCGATATCAGCGCGCGAGTACGGAAGAACAGAGCGGTGAGCACGCCGACAAGCAGCAGACTCTCCAGGATTGCCTGCGTGGTTACGAGCTTGTCGATCAAGGCGAGTTCGGACCGGAAGTCGTTTGCCAAGTCGCCTTGCAACGCTTCCAACTCTTGCTGAACTCGTTTATTCTCCTGCGCCAGGTCCGCCAAGTCTTTCTGCCTTGGGGGGACCACGTTGAGGTTTCCGGGCGCCGCGTAAAACATCTTGGACCTCATCTGCAGGTCGCGAACGCGGCGCGCCAGAGAGACGATCTGCTGATGGCGTCCGGAGTTGAACTGTATGAGGTCTCCGGCGCTGGCGAGCGCAGACACCGCCTCCGCGGCCTCTTGATCGGCAAACGCGAGTGCCTCTTCTTTGTCCATCACAGCCGCGTCGCCATAGGTGTTGCTCATTCTCTGGAAGGTGTTAGTGGCGTGCTGACTTTGGAGCGCTGCCGGAAACAGAGAATGCGATGCAATCCGGACGTGTTTACCGACGGTGATCGCAGTCCACTGCATGATCGTCAGCAACCCGATCACCCCAAGCACCCAAACAACGATGGTGTTCTTCATGGGCGCGGAGGTTGAAGGCGGGGAGATTCCATCGGCAGCTTGCATTTCTGGCATTGCGTCCGCCCTGCTTTCTTATCGCATATAACGCAAATGTTCCGGCCCACCCAGTACCTTCGGGCTGTACATCACGGCTTGGCCCTCGCCTGAAAGAGTCATCGGCACAAACGGCGCCGCCCTTCACCTCGATGGAATCGGCGCTCACGCCACTAATAGGGCAGGTACCGCTGGTGCTTGATTGGTGGAGTACGCTCTGCCGATGGATGCGGAAGAAGGGAAGAAGAGGATCTTATGTCGGAAAAAATTCTTCTTGTGGACGACGATGCCAACATCCTGGACGGGTATCGGCGAAGTCTGAGCCGCGAGTTTCTGATGGAGACCGCCATGGGCGGCCCGCAAGCGCTGAAGTTGGTAACCGGCAACGGTCCGTACGCGGTCGTCGTCTCCGACATGCGAATGCCGGAGATGGATGGCATTCAGCTGTTGAGCAGGATCAAGGCTCACTCACCCGACACGGTACGCATTATTCTCACCGGCAATGCCGATATGGATGTGGCCGTCCACGCCATTAACGAGGGCAACATCTTCCGCTTTCTCAACAAGCCGTGCGACAAGGAGCAGATGGCAAAGACCCTCACGGCGGCGCTGCTGCAGTACCGCTTGGTGACCGCGGAAAGGCACCTTCTGGAACAAACTTTAAGCGGCACGATTCAAGTGCTGACCGATGTGCTCAGCCTGGTCAATCCCGCCGCATTCAGCCGCGCCGAGCGCGCGCGCCGGTACATCCACCACATCGTGACCTCGATGAAGCTGGGAAACCCGTGGCAATACGAGGTCGCCGCGATGATGTCGCAGCTGGGTTGTGTCACACTGGCTCCCGAAACGATCGAGGCCGTATATGGTGGCGAACCGCTCTCCCCAAACGAGCAGGCGCAGTATGACGCGCATCCCGGTGTCGCCTATGGGCTGCTTTCGAAAATTCCGCGGCTGGAACCGATTGCGTGGATGATCGAGCACCAAAACCGCCCGGTGCGCGAAGTCGACGAGTCGGAGCGGACGGACATGCGCCTGGGAGCGGAAATACTGCGGCTGACCCTGGCGTATGAAAGGCTCATTCACAAAGGGCTTTCGCGAACCGAAGCGGTGCATACGCTGGCTCGCCAAAACAAGGGCTTTAGTCCGGAGTTCTTCGAGGCCTTGGTGACGTTGGATCCGAATGCCGAAGAAGGCGAAATACGACACTGCCGGATCGATACGCTTACGCCGGGCATGATCCTCCAGCAGGAGGTTCGCACTGGCGAGGGAGTGTTGCTCGTCTCCAAAGGTCAGGAGGTCACTTCGGCGCTCTTAATCAAGCTCAAGAATTTCCATGCGCGCCGCGTGATTCCTGGGGATGTGACTGTTTCCATGCCCGCAACCACACTCGCGTTCGTAAAAGGCGCGTCGTAGGCAAGGCTTGGGAGCGCGCCGAAAACCCTCGCTCGCGGCCCCATTTGACACATTCTACGAGACTTACCTCGCGTGACGTAAATCACAATTCCGGGTGATGAGTGTCACCGCTAGGGGTTCCCTTCTCTCTTATCGTTGCCTCGTGGGTGGGCGTTCGATCCCAGTTCCAAAGTAGGGGTACAATTTCATATGGATTCCGCAAACGGCAATGGGCATTCTGATCCGCAGCATTCCGGTTCAGTTCCAACTCTAGTGGGAAAGAACAAACCGCGATTGGTTTTTTGGGAGTTGACCAAAGGCTGCAATCTCCGCTGCATCCATTGCCGTGCGACTGCCACGGAGCTCAGTTCTCCCTCCGACCTTTCCACCGAAGCGGCACGCGACATCATCGATCAGATTGCGGAAGTGTCCAATCCCATTCTGGTGTTGAGCGGCGGCGAACCGCTTTTCCGTTCCGATATTTTTCAACTGGCGCGTTATGGCACTGACAAGGGATTGCGCGTCGCGCTCGCAACCAATGGCACGCTGGTGACCAAGCACGTCGCGCGCATGATCGTCGATAGCGGAGTGCAGCGCGTGGCCATCAGCCTCGACGGCTCCGATGCCCAGACCCACGACACGTTCCGCGGCATTCCCGGATCGTTCGATGCCGCCATTGCCGGTTTCCGCAATCTGAAAAATCTGGGCATGTCGGTGCAGATCAACACCACCATCGCCCGCCACAATGCTCATCAGCTTCCCGACGTGCTTGAGTTGGCGCGGTCGATCGGCGCCGATGCGCTGCACACATTCCTGTTAGTGCCGGTCGGTTGCGGAGTGGATATCGCCACCGAACAGATGGTTCCACCGGAAGAATATGAGCAGATGCTGAATTGGTTCTACGATCGCTCGCTCGAAGGCGGCATCGAGATGAAGGCAACCTGCGCTCCGCATTACTTCCGCGTGGTGCGCCAACGGCGCGCGGCGGAACATCGTTCCGAAGCAGCAGCGGCGGCGGCTCACGCGACTCCGCCAGTGGTTGCCGCGCAGCATCCGTCAGCGCCCGCGCCCGCCATCGGACCCACTGAAATGGCGATGCCCGGATCGACCGGCATCGAACTGAAACCTCATGGCATCGGGCAACCCGTTGGGCACCCCGGATCTCATCCGTCCGACATGAACGCGATGACCAAGGGATGCCTGGCCGGAACCGCGGTCTGTTTCATTTCTCATCAGGGCGAGATCTACCCTTGCGGATACCTGCCGGCTTTGGCGGGAGATCTGAGAAAACAGAAGTTCGCCGACATCTGGGAAAACTCGTTGGTGTTCAACGAACTGCGCGACACCAAGAATCTGCAGGGAAAGTGCGGCTGCTGCGAGTTCAAGAACGTCTGCATGGGTTGCCGCGCGCGCGCCTATGCGGCCACCGGCAATTATCTCAATGAAGAACCGTTCTGCGTCCATCAACCGAAGGCGCTAGGGTTGAAGAATGAGAAGGAGATTACGCCGGCGGGAGTCGCGCGCTAGACCGCCGCGCGGGAAGAAATCGCGGTCCTTGAGTAAGTGACTGTAGGTGCCGATCTGTTGCATTTTCCAGCAGTGCCAGTAGGGGCGAAAAACACCAGCCCAGCGTGATATTCCGCAATTTCGCCCTACCAATGCAATTTCTCCTTCCATTGAAAACGAGTTAACCCGCTGAAATAAAAGCTGCTCACGGATGCGACGCCTGCTTTGGCACGCGATGTGCTCTTACTACAGGGGAGTAGTCCGCTAGGAGTTGACAACGTGGAACCGACTCTCATGGTCGTGGGCTTGAACTACCGCACCGCTCCCATGGCCGTGCGCGAGCGCTTTTGGATCGAGGAAAGCCGGCGCTACGAAGCCCTGCTGCAGTTATCAAGAGCCGAAGGGATCGACGAGGTTGTCGTACTCTCCACCTGTAACCGCACCGAGTTCTGGCTATGGACGAAGGATGTTACTCTGGCGGCGAACTCCGTCATGCGGCTGCTCGGCGCCGAATATGCTCTGAAGCTGTGCGAGTGGAAGCACTTCTACCGCCTGCTCGATGAAGCCGCCCTTCTGCATGTTTTCCGGGTCGCATGCTGCCTCGACTCGATGGTCGTCGGAGCGCCCCAGATCGTTCCCCAGGTGAAAGAAGCGTGGCAGCAGGCGCAGAAAGTGGGAGCCAGCGGCCGATTCCTCGATGCCGTGCTCCAGAAGGCGCTTGCTGTCTCCGAGCGCGTTCGCAACGAGACCGCCATCGGCAAGGCGTCGGCTTCGATTCCTTCGACCGCCGTGGAATTCGCGCGACAGATCTTCAGCACCCTGCAAAATAAAAAAGTGCTTCTGATCGGCGCGGGCGAGATGAGCGAACTGGCGGCCCGCGGTCTGCTCCGGCAAGGCGGCGGCTCCATCCGCGTGACTGTCACCAACCGTACTTTCGAGAACGCGGCGGAACTGGCGGAGCGGCTGGGCGCAACCGCAATTCCGTATGAGGAACGGCGGCAACATATGGCGGAGGCCGACATTATCATCACCTCAACCTCCTGCCCGCACATAATTCTCAGCCGCGAGGAAGTTGAGACGATCGTACACAGCCGCACAAATCGGCCCCTGGCCATCGTGGATCTCGCGATGCCTCGCGACGTCGACTCCGCGGTGCGCGACATCAGCGGCGTTTTCCTTTGCGACCTCGACGACCTGGAGAACGTGCCCCACCCCACCGCCGACGAACGTGACGCCGCCGCTGTCGAAGCGCGCAAGATTCTGCACGAAGAAGCGCAGGGCTTTCGTCGCAAACTGACGGCGGAGCAAATTGTGCCGGCCGTGGTCGTGCTGCGCTCGCGCCTCGATGAGTATTGCCGCCAGGAACTCGATGCCTTTCGCCAGGAAAACGGACCATTTTCCAAGGACCAGGACGAAATGTTGAATGCCGTTATGTCTCGCATGACGCAGAGGATCGCAGGAACCCTGGCCCGCGAACTGAAGCAATCGCCAGGAAAGGTGGAGCAGGACATGCTGGCCTTGGCCTTGAGCCGGCTGCTCCCCTCCTGCAATGCGCCAACCGGAACCTGCCAGCACCAGACCCCGAAAGAAAGCCGCGAGATCCAAGTCTCTGGCTAGGAATCTGTACGGAATCTTGTCCCTCTTACTTTGCCCTCCGTGCCTCCGTCCGATACACTTCCCTTTCGCCCCGGAGAGATCCGATGGAGAGACCCATGAAAAGACTGTTCCTCGTCCTCTTTGCTTGCGGCGCCGCCGTGGCCGCTTCGGCGCAAACCGAAAAACCGCTCACTTCCTTCCCTTACACACCAGGGCTCGACGTCGCCTCCATGGATAAAGCCGCCGATCCTTGCGTCGATTTCTACCAGTACTCCTGCGGTGGATGGATGAAGAACAATCCCATCCCCGCCGACCAGGCGCGCTGGAGCGTCTACGGCAAGCTTTATCAAGACAATCAGCAATTCCTTTGGGGAATTCTCGACCAACTTTCCAAACAGACCGCCGGCCGCAACGCGAACCAGCAGAAGATCGGCGACTACTTCGGCGCCTGTATGGACGAGGCCGCCGTCAACAGGCTCGGCGCCAAGCCGTTGCAGCCGTATCTCGATCAGATCGCGGCCATGCAATCGACGAAGGATCTGCCCGCGCTGTTGGCCCGTTTGCACACCTCGCTGCGAACCAACGGCCTGTTCTTTAACTTCGGTTCCAACCAGGACTTCGAGAATTCGCAGAATGTAATCGCTTTCGCCGAAGCCGGCGGCCTCGGCCTGCCCGACCGCGACTATTACACCAAGAGCGACGACAGGTCCGTTACCATCCGCAACCAGTACGTCGCCCACGTTGCGAAGATGTTCGAGTTGCTCGGAGACAAACCTGACGCGGCCAAGACCGAAGCCGCCAAGGTCATGGAGATCGAAACCGCGCTTGCAAAAGCATCGCTGACCCGCGTCGAACGCCGCGATCCTTACAAACAATTCCACAAGGTCGACTTCAAAGGCTTACAGGCGATGACGCCCGATTTCGATTGGTCCATTTACGTCAACGGCATCGGCCTGCCCGCGCAGAATACGTTCAACGTCACGCAACCCGCGCTCTACGCCGAACTCGACAAACAGCTCAAAACGCTCAACCTCGCCGACATCAAGACCTACCTGCGCTGGCACACTGCGCACGCAGTCGCGCCCTACCTGTCGGACGAATTTGTGAACGAGAATTTCAACTTCTTCAGCAAGACACTGCGCGGCGTTCCACAGCTTCGTCCGCGATGGAAGCGTTGCGTCAGCCTGGTGGACGAGCAACTCGGCGAAGCGCTCGGCCAGGAATTCGTGGCTCGCGCCTTCAGCCCCGAACTGAAACAGAAAGCCACCCACATGACCACGCAGATCGAGCAGTCCATGGCGGAGGACATCGACACGCTGACGTGGATGAGCCCCGCCACCAAGCAGCAGGCGCTCGAAAAGCTGCACGCCATCGTGAACAAGATCGGATATCCCGACAAATGGCGCGACTACAGTTCCGTCGACATCAAGCCCGGCGACTTTGTCGGCAACGTGCAACGCGCCACCACGTTCGAATCGAAACGCGACCTAGCGAAAATCGGCAAGCCGCTCGACCGCGGCGAGTGGGGCATGTCTCCGCCCACCGTCAACGCCTATTTCAATGGACAAATGAACGACATCAACTTCCCCGCCGGCGTGCTGCAACCTCCGCTGTACGACCCGAAGATGGACGATGCGCCCAACTACGGCAACACCGGGGGCACCATCGGCCACGAACTCACCCACGGCTTCGACGACGAAGGCCGCCAGTTCGACGCTCACGGCAACCTGAAAGACTGGTGGACCAAGGACGACGCGAAAAATTTCACCGATCGGGCCCAGTGCGTAGTCGATCAATACGCGCAGTATGTCATCGTCGACGACATCAAGATCAACTCCAAGCTGACCGAAGGCGAAGACCTGGCCGACCTCGGTGGCCTGATACTTGCGTGGATGGCCTGGCAAGATCAGACAAAGAACATGCAGCTCGAGTCACGCGACGGATTCTCACCGGAACAGCGCTTCTTCGTCGGCTATGCGCAGTGGGCCTGCGAGAATAATCGGCCAGAAGACCAGCGCGTGTCGGCGATCACCAATCCGCACTCGCCGGGGAAGTATCGCGTCAACGGACTGATGGTGAATATGGAGGAATTTCAGAAGGCTTTCCGCTGTAAGGTTGGGCAACCGATGGTTCGAGGAAATCGCTGTCGGGTGTGGTAGGTTGGGCAAAGAAACTACGGAACTGGCGGGGCGAAAATAAAGTTGGTCTTCGCGGGGCTGTGAAAGTGGGGGAATCGAGGGCTTTTCGTGGGGTGCAGGGCTACACTTCGGACCGGAGAAGGGCACCACCCGCCCGAAACTGCAGATCCCTCACTTCGTTCGGGATGACAAGTTCTAGGGAGACCAGGCCTGCGGCTACTGCTCCTCGGCCGCGCCGGTCTGCGCTCCTTCTTCATCGCCGCGGATCAGGCCGAATTTCTTCAGCTTGTAGCGGAGAGCGTCGCGGCTGATGTCGAGCAGCTTGGCGGCGTGGGTCTGGTTGCCGTGGGCCTGGCGCATGGCCAGCTCGACCATGGCGTGCTCCACCTCTTCCAGAGATGTACCGCCTTCCGGAATATAGAGCCGCGGAAGCATGCGGCCGTTCGGAAGGGGCTGTCCGGCTTCGGCGGGAGCGGTTCGTTCAAAGAGCGTGCGGCCACCCGATTCGCCCACGGAAAACGGGAGATATTCGGGGCGCAGAAACGGCTCGTCCTCCAGAATCATGCCGCGCTCGATGGTGTTCTTGAGCTCGCGGACATTGCCGGGCCAGTTGTGCGTGAAAATCAGACGCCGCGTGTCGTCGGTGATGCCGCGAATCGATTTCTTGAATCTGCGGTTGTAGCGCTCGATGAAAAAATCGACCAGCGGAAGAATGTCTTCTTTTCGTTCCCGCAGCGGCGGAATGAAGATAGCGATGATCGCCAAGCGGTAGTAGAGGTCCTGACGAAACTGGCCTTCGCGCACCGCTTTTTCGAGATCGCGGTTGGAAGCCGCGATCACGCGCACATCGACCTGCATATCGCGGATGCCGCCCACGCGGCGGATGACCTGATCTTCGAGCACGCGCAACAGCTTCGCTTGCAGCAGAGGGGAAAGTTCGCCGATTTCGTCGAGAAACAGAGTGCCGCCGTCGGCCGCCTCGAACAGACCTTTCTTCATCTGCTTGGCATCGGTGAAGGCGCCTTTTTCGTGGCCGAAAAGTTCGGCCTCCATCAGCGTCTCGGGAATGGCGGAACAGTTGATGGCGACAAAAGGTTTTCCCTGGCGGGAACTTTCGTAGTGGATGGCTTTGGCGATGAGGTCCTTGCCGGTGCCGCTTTCTCCTTGAATCAGAATCGTTGTAGCTTCGCTCGAAGCCACCTTGCGGACGAAGTTCATCAGCTCGGTCATTTTCGGGGAAACGCTGACCACGCTGTCATAGCCCGATTCGCGCCGCACCTCGCTGCGGAGGCTTTGCACTTCGGCGCGCAGGCTGGTCGCCTCGAGCGCGTTCTTGATGGTGATGTGGAGCTCGTCGAAATCGATGGGCTTGCCGACGAAGTCATAGGCTCCCAGCTTGAGCGCGGCTTTCACGTCGTCGAGCTGCGGATCGGCGGTGATCATGATGACGGCTCGCGCATCGCCATTTTTCTTGAGCTGGTCGAGCACTTCGATGCCGCTGAGATCGGGCATGCGCACGTCGAGCAGCACGAGATCGGGCGATTCGCGCTGCGCCAGCTTGAGCCCGGGTTCGCCGGATTCGGCCTCAATGACGGTGTAGCCCCACTCTTCGCACTTCTGGCGGAGCGACCAGCGCACCAGGCGCTCGTCGTCCACGATCAGGATTTTCTCTGTAGGCACCGAGGTTTAATTTACTACGAACGGAAGGGCCTTGCGAAGTTGCTCTACAATCGGCTGTGCAAGGAATGGAAATGGCAGAGAGCGCACAGAACGTCGTTCCAACGAGGAAACGAGCCAGCCGCTGGGGCTGGATCGGCGGATTGGCGCTGCTGTTGACTGCAGCAATTGTCGTATTGGGCATCATACTGGGCATGGCCGTCCATCGCGCCGAGCCCAGCCTGCGCGCGGCGGTGATTGAGACGCTGGCGACCAGGTTCAAGAGCAGGGTGGAACTTGACGCCTTTCACGTCTCGCTGGTCAAGGGACTCCAGGTTGAAGGCGCCGGACTCAGAATTTTCGGGGAAACCGACCCCAACAATCACGAACCGGGATTTCAGCCCATCGTGAATGTTGCGGAATTCCGCTTTCATATGGGTATCCGGGAGCTCTTTCGCTCTCCCCTGCACGTCGACACGGTGTATGTAACAGGATTGCAGTTGAATTTGCCGCCCCGAGAACATCGCAGCGAGATGAAGCCCCTGGCGCCCGAGAACGGCAAGATACAAATCATCGTCGATCGGCTGGTCTGCGACCAAGCACAACTGATCGTCAACACTCTGCGGCGGGGCAAGCTGCCGCTGGAGTTTGACATCGAGAAGTTGCGAATGACGACGATCGGTACCGGTTCTCCCATGCATTTCGATGCCGACCTGACCAACCCCAAGCCCGTGGGACACATTCTTTCCAGTGGGTCATTTGGGCCATGGCAGCCAGACAGCCCGCGCGATACTCCGGTGAGCGGGACCTATTCGTTCGACCACGCCGACTTGGGCACCATCAAAGGGCTCGGCGGGATGCTTTCGTCGGCAGGCAGGTACGCCGGTGTCCTTGACAAGATTGTTGTGGATGGCGCAACCGACACTCCAGATTTTCGCCTTGCCATCAGCGGGCGTTCGGTCCCGTTGCACACAGACTTTCACGCCATTGTGGACGGAACCAGCGGCGACACCTACCTGCAGCCGGTGAAAGCAAGAATTCTGAATTCGTCTCTGGTGGCGAACGGTTCCGTCGAAAGAACGAAGGACCCGAATGGGCACCATGTGGAACTGGACGTCGAGATGGATCGGGGAGCGATCGAAGACCTGCTGAAAACGGCGATACGAACCGATCCCCCGATCATGACAGGTGTGGTTCAACTGAAAACGAAGGTTGACCTGCCACCGGGCGAGGCCGACGTCGCTAATCGCCTGAACCTGACCGGAATTTTTCAAGTGTCTGGGGCACACTTCACGAATGAAAAGATCCAGGGAAAAATCGATGCTCTCAGCGTGAGAAGCCAGGGGAAACCGAAACAGGCCAAGGAGGGTTCTCTCGACAACGTGCAC
>Ga0224556_1000149_pt1 | contig 15508 bp, 19 predicted proteins | sample 714S315metaG_FD_183007 | JGI IMG/M metagenome (GOLD analysis project Ga0224556, IMG submission 183007) | Peat soil microbial communities from Stordalen Mire, Sweden - 717 S3 1-5 | ecosystem: Environmental > Terrestrial > Soil > Wetlands > Peat | place: Sweden: Norrbotten County, Stordalen Mire...
GCAAATCAGGCGGCGGTGTCACCCGAAGGTTGACTCATATTCGCGATGTCGCCGCAACCAAAAAAATACAGTCCCAAACACCGGCCCATCTTCACACCCTCAAACGGGGCGTGAGCAATTGCTATCAGGAAGCCCAACACCCGTAGTTTTCAAGCGTGGGGAGGCCGGATTGCTTGACCTTAACTAAGTAATTTCTGATTAGAATCAAAGAGAGTCGGAGGACAACAATATTTATTTAAGTAATATCCTTGTAATAGTCTGTAATAATGCTACATAGGCGACAGAGATATTTGAGTTCCAACCCTCCAGCGCTGAAGACAATCAATCACGACGGCTACTAAGAAAATATAAAAAGTGAAAACTAACGGGCGCGTTCTTGACGTGGTAAGTTTCTACGACGCCTCTCGGTGCCATTTTGGCGATTGCAGCTGTAACCGCTTCTTATTTTTGTGGGTCGTTTTTGTGGGTCGTGGGCCCTCACAGATTGAGGATCCCCATGTGGAATCGGCGCCTGGGCATTGAGCCGGATCTTTAACTTCTAACATGGATCGACCTGAGCCAAGGCGATAGCGCTGACTAATGTGTGCACGTCCCACCCTTGGCGGCTCTACAAACCAGGGATCGCTCGAAAGCCGGTTGCGCCGGACCAGCTCGGTCCTCTGTCTCCCCCCTCTCCCTCTCGCCGTTCTAACAACGAAATAGAAAAAGGAGAAAATCATGGCAAAGGTCGTTTGTGTACTCTACGATAATCCGATCGGCGGTTATCCGAAATCCTACCCTCGGGATGATCTTCCCAAAATCGACCGCTATCCGGATGGTCAGACTCTTCCAACACCAAAATCGATCGATTTTAAGCCAGGCACCCTTCTTGGCAGCGTGTCTGGCGAATTGGGCTTGCGCAAATACCTCGAATCCCAGGGCCACACGCTGGTTGTGACCTCGGATAAGGATGGCGCGGATTCGGTCCTCGATCGCGAGCTGCCGGATGCCGAGATCGTTATTTCGCAGCCATTCTGGCCGGCCTACATGACTGCCGAGCGGTTCGCCAAGGCACCGAAGCTGAAACTCGTGGTGACCGCGGGAATCGGCTCCGATCACACCGATCTTCAGGCGGCCATGGACAAGGGTGTCACAGTTGCGGAGGTCACCTTCTGCAATTCGATCAGCGTTTCCGAGCATGTGGTCATGATGATCCTGTCGCTCGTTCGCAATTACATTCCGTCCTATCAATGGGTGGTGAAGGGCGGCTGGAACATCGCCGATTGCGTCGAGCGTTCCTATGACGTCGAAGGCATGCATGTCGGCACCGTCGCTGCCGGCCGCATTGGCCTTGCCGTGTTGAAACGTCTGAAACCCTTCGATATGCATCTGCACTATTATGACCGCCACCGGTTGCCGGAGACGGTGGAAAAAGAACTCGATCTGACCTGGCATCCAAACGTCGAGGACATGGTCAAGGTCTGCGATGTCGTCACCATCAATTGTCCGCTGCATCCGGAGACCGAGCATCTCTTCAACGACGCTATGATTTCCAAGATGAAGCGCGGCGCTTATATCGTGAACACGGCGCGCGGAAAAATCTGCGACCGCGATGCCATCGTGCGGGCGCTCGAAAGCGGCCAGCTTGCCGGCTATGCGGGCGATGTCTGGTTCCCGCAGCCAGCGCCGAAGGACCATCCGTGGCGCAGCATGCCGCATCATGGCATGACGCCGCATATCTCCGGCACGTCGCTGTCCGCGCAGGCGCGTTACGCGGCCGGCACGCGCGAAATCCTGGAGTGCTATTTCGAGGGCCGGCCAATCCGCGACGAATATCTGATCGTCGATAAGGGCAAGCTCGCGGGCACTGGCGCACATTCCTACAGTGCCGGAGATGCGACCGGCGGATCCGAGGAAGCCGCGAAATTCAAGAAAAGCGCGTGAGGTTCCTTTGGCGGAGCGGCTCCAAGGTTCGCCCATCTCAAGCGCAACCTCAAGCTCAACCGCTTGCGGCTGCGCGGCCCCTTGCGGGAATTTGCTCCGCCAACTGCGATCGAGAGACGTCGAACCAGCGCTCAGGGCATCGCGTCCGGAAACTCCCAACACGAAACGCCCCTAAGGAAAAGTATCTCATGGATATGAACACCGAGACCCCAGCTACGAAACCCGCCCGTATCCCAAAGAAGGACGCCCCGGAAGCATTCCGCGACATGGCGGAAAAGGGTACTGCGCAAGCCAAAGTAACTTACGAGAACATCAACGCTGCCTCGACTGAAGCAGCCGAACTCATCAAAAACAGCTATTCGACGGCGGTTGAGGGTGTGCAGGACTATAACAATATGTTCATCGAATTTGCTCGTGCGAACACCAACGCCACCCTCGACTTTGTCCAGAAGTTGTCCGGCGTGAAGTCGCCTTCGGTTTTCGTAGAACTTTGGACCGAACACGTACGCAAGCAGCTCCAGACGCTATCCGAGCAGACCAAGCAACTTGCGGCGCTCGCCCAGAAGGTGACGCTCGCGACCGCTGAGCCGCTCAAGATGGGCATCGCAGAAGCGTTCAACCACGCCGCCTGAGGTGAGTTGTCGTAAAATTCAGGGTCGTTCGAAACCCGGGTCTCGCCCAGGGCTTCAGCTTTGCACCCGAGTCATAGCGTGCTTCAAGCTGTGCGATTTCGAAGCGCAAAAGGCTGGCGGGCGGTACTGGGTCTATCTTAATCTCCTCCTCCGGCACTATCCGCCGTTCGGCCAAGCCCGGGAGAAACACCCCGATCAATAGCGGAACACAATGATGAACCATCCTGCTCCCCATTACATCAATGAACACCAATCCGACACGCGCGGTATCAAGGATGGCTGGTATGCGATGGAGAAAGACGGCAACCTTGTTTCGGGCCCGTTTTCCAGCCGCGAGGTCTGCGTGCGATCAAACACCAGATCAGAAGGCATTGTCACGTTGGCCGAGTGTAGCCAACTCGCCAAGGTGACAAGCCCCGCCACAGCCTCGAGTTCGCGCTAGGCCAGCAGTTCGGCGTCCGACGTGACCACCGATTCACGAAACTGAACCATGAGCCGGCGGTCGAAATCAAGCCTGAGAACTTCGGCACTCAATTCACCCGTACGCTGCATGAGGTTTGGTATGACACGGAAGTTGTTTTCTCTCACGAAACTGGAGCTTGAATGGCTGGTCCGCTAGCGGCGCGCTTGGGCTGTCAGTCAGCGGCGCAACGCGCATGCTGCTTGCAGATGCCATCCGCGAGCAGGACGCAGACTGTGAAGCGATGGACAGCGGGGAGCAACCATGCCTAAGTATTCGGTCACGATAGCACAGGACACCTTTCTGCTACTCGAGGCTAAGCGTCTCGGTACCGACGAGGCGGATGCTTTGCGCATCCTTATTGAGGTCGCGATGACGAGGGAACCGAAGCAGCACTGCGCCTCGCCTTCCTCGGTGAGCCAGATATTTTACCCGGTGCCCACACCCTATAGCGACTGCAGCTTTGCGGCGTGGCTGGTCCAGCAGGCCAGAAGAGATGACGGTGTTGGTGTGGCAGCGCAGTTTTTTTCGAAGTGCCCTCCCGAAGCGAACAGCGTCAAAGCTCATATAGCTAGGATAAAGAGTCGTTTGGATAACTATGAGTATGCTCGCTGGTCTGCTGGCGAGGCCATCGCAATTCGCGACTTCGACCACAGTAGGAAAGTTGGCGAGGGGCTCGCGGATGCAATTCGCGAATGGGAGGCTTCGAGCGCCAAGCTCGACTAGGCGACGTGAGGTCCCATGAAGAGCGCATAAGCCAAGGACCCGATCATGCCCGCATACCGTTCTCGGACCACCACCCACGGCCGCAACATGGCCGGCGCCCGCGGGCTTTGGCGCGCCACCGGAATGAAGGGCGCCGATTGCGGCAAGCCGATCATTGCCGTCGTCAACTCGTTTACCCAGTTCGTGCCGGGTCATGTGCATCTATTAATTAGACCATTTTCTGGCCAAGCTGAATCGAACTGGGATTCCCTTCGGAAGCGATTTGTGATTCATGCTCTGTGCTGGTGAAGGGGGCCAGCATGGATGGCTGGAGCCTATTCGCAGGATTTGCGGAAGCGTGTGATCGCAACCATTGAGGCGGGTGCGAGCTGCCGGACAGCAGCCTCCCGTTTTGCGGTGAGCGTCTCGACGGTAGTGAACTGGCGGCGTCGCTGGCTGGACACGGGGACCGCCGCGGCCAAGCCGATGGGCGGCGCGACCAACACGCGGATCAAGGATGAGGACGCCGCTTGGCTGCTGGCACTGGTCGCGGCGCAGGATGATCTGACCTTGCATGCGATGCAGGCCCGGCTGCGTGAGGAGCGTGGGGTGCGCGCAGCGATCGGCTCGATCTGGCGTTTCCTGAAAGCCAACAAGATCACGCTCAAAAAAAGACACTGACACCGGTCGAGCAGGATCGTCCCGATGTCGCCGCGTCTCGAGCGGCATGGCTCGAGACGCAACCGGCGCTTGATCCATCGCGTCTCATCTTCATCGACGAGAGTGTGCTGCAGAGGCACGGAAGGAGTTCAGCATGAACTGACGCCGTAACGTGAAGCTGCGTAAAAGATGGGGGGCGGCCCCCCGAGATCGTCTTTCGCCGGGGACGCTGACTGAAATCGCCGAACAAATCAATCCACTCCTTCGCGGGTGGATTGGTTACTACGGTCGCTTCAGTCCCTCGGCCCTGGCCACTCTGGCTGGAGTCAGAGGGTGTCTTAACGTTGCCCTTCAATTCCTTGATCCGGTATACAGATTACACTGTAAACGCCGGGCCAAAAGGTGCAATGATCACGCGATGACAATGGACCTGCCTCTACCGTTGCCATATGTCAAGGCAATGAAGAAAAAATGAGCCAACCCCTGGGCGAAGATTGTCCTGGTCCAAATCCTGATTTCAAATTGTTATACGCGACGCTTCAAACGCTCTCACTTCTCCCGCGCGTCTCTTCCTGATCCCTTGCCCACTTAACTATGATGGCGAATAGGGAGAAAACGGAAATGGACTTGTGACCGGTTCGAGCAGCAAGTGATCCATCCATTCGACCATTCCAAAATCCTTTTGAGTCCGGAGATGAACGAATCGTTCACCCCCGTCATCATTTGACAAATCCCGTTACTGAAATTTCAGCCATGTTCCCAGGCACTTTCAGCCCCCGCGCGCTGTTCCTGGGGTGCCCGGTGGCCCTAAGCGCGGTGATATTTGTTGTGTATCTGGAAAGTGGTCACGTGGGGTTCGGGCATTCCACCAGCCCGGTCGAAAGCCGGCTTCAATGTCTTGCTCAAAAATCTGTCGAATTGTGCCTGCGAACTCCACACGTCAACGACACACCAGCCGTCCGTGGTTGGACCAGCTGCATGGCTGATGATACCCGCCGGCCAGACGGCATTCTTGCCTTTGAGACCCGCTTCCTTCACGATCGCGTCATATTTTGCCGCGTCCACACCGGAAAACTGCATGATCAAGCCCACCGCCATTTGCCTCTCCCATAACAGCGCTTCCATCCATTAAAGCAACATTACAGTAAAGAGAAGTCCTTCCCGTCGGTTGTCCGTCAAGACAGCGGAAAACGATATCAATTGAGCGATCGTCGAACTCAAAGCGCAAGCCATAGAGGTCCCCACGGGCCGCGTTTCGTTCCTTGCGTGACGCATGGGCCGGCACCTCGACCGCGCACGGGCGCTTGATGTTGACCGTGTTAGGCGGGCTGGCCGAATTCGAGTGGCTATGGTCCAAAATAGCTCAGTTACGGCGTGAACCAGCCGGTCGTTCGATAAAATTCACTATTTCGGTCCTGTGACGGTTGCTTAGGTTGCCAGCGACTGTGCAGACGAGAGCATTTATCGTCATCTTCGACAAGGAGTACTCTGCCCGTTGCCTCGGCCTGCGGCGCCTTAATGGAAACGTGCTTCATGCTGAGTGTGAAAGAGGAATTGCAGCTTGTGCGAATTGCTGGGGATGAACGCCAATGTGCCAACGGATATCTGCTTCAGCTTTGCCGGGTTGATGCGGCGCGGCGGTGCCACCGGCCCACATCGAGACGGATGGGGCATCGCATTGTACGAAGGAAAAGGCTGCCGCACGTTCCACGACCCGAAGCCAAGCGCTCATTCTGAAATTGCACGATTCATTCGGGAATATCCGATCAAGAGCCGGATCGTCATCTGCCATATAAGACGCGCCAACCGCGGCCGGATCGCCCTCGAGAATACGCATCCATTCACGCGCGAACTCTGGGGTCGCAGCTGGTCCTTTGCGCACAACGGTCAGCTCCGAGGGATCAAGAAGTGGCCGAACGCCCATTTCCGCCCTATCGGTACCACCGACAGCGAGCACGCCTTCTGCTGGCTGATGGATCAGTTACGCGAACGTTGGCAGGGCGCACCATCTCCGCGAGCCCTGTATCTCTGTCTCGCCGAGCTCTGCGGCACGCTCGCCGAGCACGGCGTCTTCAACGTGCTGCTGAGCGACAGCAAATGTCTCTATTGTTTCTGCAGCACCAACCTCGTTTGGCTTACGCGCCGTGCGCCGTTCCAAGCGGCGACCCTCATCGACGAAGATCTTACCGTGGATTTCCGTAAGGAGACCACACCCCACGATATCGTCACGGTGATAGCAACGCGCGCGCTGACGCGGGACGAGCGATGGGTCTCAGTCGAGCGGCGAAAGTTTGTCGCTTTCCAGGGAGGGGAGTTGGCTTTCGGGTGACCGAGGCGTTCTGGGGTGATGGGTTGGTGTGGTCGCGCCGTGCCACGGGAAGGTGATCGAGTCGCACTTGCCTGGGTATTGCGCAGGCAAGAAGTGTCCTCGGCGATTATTTGAGCCACACGTCCCGAACAAGTGGCGGAGAAGGCCGCCGCGGCGGAATACCAGATTGCACCCGAACTTTTCGCGAGGGCCGAGGACATCTTGGCGTCGTTGCGACAAGGACCTTTGGCATGGGAACGCGACGTTGTCACACACCAATGCGACCGTAGGGCCCGTTGGTCCGGCCGGTAGGCGTGAGCATGGCGCAGTGAGGAGTATGCGCCGGGCACTGATGCGCTCCCCATCTGCAGTCATCCTTAGATCGCGGAAACACGCGCATTGGTGACGGCTTCTGTCAGGTGACGGCTTCTGTCCGGCCCCCGCCTTACCAATGCCCCCGCCAGCGATTCCAAGTGTAGAGCAAGTTGGATGAAAAGCCGACTTACGGCTGGGCGACTAATCGTCTTGGGACGCCCCGAACCGGCCAACGTCGCGTGGGCCGTTAGGATCTTAATCCCGTGTTTTCCGCTCGATTGCGCGGGGATAGCACAGAAAATCAGCCCGACGTGAAGGGCTGGATCGCGCAAGGCTACAGCGCATTTTGCCTAATTCTTAGGCGGCCGCTTACCTCGTGACCAGCTCTTGGTCGACGCCGCGAAGCCGTCTATCTCAGTTGAGTTTCAACGTCGTAACGTGCTGGCGCCAGCGTGGGTCTGTTCAGCTCACGTATCAGATTAGCAACCGCGCAAATGGCACAACTCTTGATCACCATAACCGTGTTTGCATTTCCGCGATGTTTCGGCGCGCCAGGGGCGAGGCTTAATCCGCCGCTTTCGCTTAAGCGCTATCCGGGAGCCATCCCATGAAACTCGTCGTTGCCATCATCCAGCCTTTCAAACTCGATGAAGTCCAGGATGCGCTGACGCAGGTCGGCGTCGCCGGCATGACCGTAACCGAGGTCAAGGGGTTCGGCCATCAGAAAGGGCATACCGAGATCTACCGCGGCGCCGAATATGCCGTGACCTTTATTCCAAAGTTCAAGGTCGAAGTCGCGGTTCCCGCCAATCTCGTCGACAGGGTCGTCGACGCGATCGTGAGGTCGGCACGCACGGGACAGATCGGTGACGGCAAGATTTTCATCTCGGGTATCGATAGCACCGTGCGGATTCGCACCGGTGAGATCGATGAGGCAGCCCTCCTATGAGTTCAGATCCGGGTCGTTTTAGCTGGAGGGAGTTAGATGATGACATCCTTTAGACCCACGCATAGGGAATTCAGGTTCCTCGCCTGCGGCCTCTTCGTCGCAGGAGTGGCGGCGCTGCTTTTTGTCGATCCTTCCTTCGCGCAAGACGCCACCCCGGCGCCGCCTGCCTGTGACGCCAAGACCTTGACGGCATGCGCGCCCAATTCCGGCGACACTGCCTGGATGCTCACCTCGGTGGCGCTGGTTCTGATGATGACCATTCCGGGCCTGGGACTCTTCTATGGCGGGATGGTCCGTCGGAAGAACGTAGGCGACACGGTCATGACGAGCTTCGCCATTACCTGTCTTGTTACGGTGCTGTACGCGGTCGTGACCTACAGCCTGGCTTTTCGCGCCGGCACGCCTTTTATCGGCGGGTTCGATCGCGCTTTCTTGCAAGGCATTTTGAGCGATACCGAGGTGGGCGTCGGCAATCCCAATCCGCTCGCTCCGACGATTCCCGAGACCGTCTATCTGTGTTTCCAGATGACTTTTGCGATCATCACACCTGCCCTGATCGCGGGGGCATTCGCCGAGCGCATGAAGTTCTCGGCGATGTTGTGGTTCATCGGGCTCTGGGCGGTTTTCGTCTATGCGCCAATCGCGCATTGGGTCTGGGGACCAGACGGTTTCCTGAACAGCGCGAACGACGCCGCGCGCGTGAAAGTGCTCGACTTCGCCGGCGGTACCGTTGTTCACGTCAACTCAGGTGTCGCCGGTTTGATGTGCGCATTGATGCTCGGCAAGCGCAAGGATACTGGTCCCCCGCATAATGTCGTGCTCACCTTCATTGGGGCCTCGCTGCTGTGGGTGGGCTGGTTCGGTTTCAACGCAGGCTCGGCTGTCACCGCGGGAATGCAGGCGGGCATGGCGATGACGGTCACGCAAGTCGCCACCGCCGTGGCGGCGCTCACCTGGATGTTCGTCGAATGGGCCCATCGCCGCAAGCCGACCCTCGTAGGCATCTGTTCGGGTGCGGTGGCCGGTCTCGTCGCCATAACGCCGGCGTCTGGTTTCGTCGGGCCGGCCGGGTCGATGGCGATCGGCGTAGCAGCGGGCGTGCTGTGCTATGCCGCAGTCACATGGCTTAAAGCGCTGCTTGGTTATGACGACGCGCTCGATTGCTTCGGCGTCCACGCGGTCGGCGGCGCGACCGGCGCCATCCTGACTGGGGTCTTTGCGATCAAGGAGTACGGCGGCACAGCGGGGCTCATCGAAGGCAATGCGCACCAGGTCGTGAACCAACTCATCGGCGTCGGCATCGTGGCCGCTTACGATGCGATCGTTTCATTGCTCATCCTTAAAATCATCGACAGCCGTCTTGGTCTGAGAGTGAAACGCGAGGTGGAGATCGAGGGACTCGACCTAACGCTTCATGGAGAAGCCGTTCAGTGAGACGGATTGCGGCTGACTCGGGAGAGCATGCAAAGTAGTGGGGCCTTCAGTTTTAAAGGCTAAGCTCTGGTTCTTTACTGGGGAGGCGGAGCTGTGCAGAAGCTGGTGTGGCGGGTCAAACTTGTGGCCGATTTCGGCGCTGGACCGGCGACGGAGATCGAAGTGGCTCGGATCGAAAGAGAAGATTGGGCCGTTTCCGAAACACTGGGTCTGACATTGGTTGAGGGAAAACAACTTACCGCGGCTATCCAGACCGAGATGGTCCGCGCGCAAGCGTCGACGATGGGGGAGCGATTTCGTTGCTGCGCGTATTCCGGGGCGATGCTTGCGAGCAAGGGATACAGGCAGATGACCTTTCGGTCTCTGTTCGGCCATGTGCCGCTTCGGGTGCGGCGGCTTGTCCGTTGCCAATGTCGTGACGTCTCTGAGGAATCGAGCAGCTTTTCGGCGTTGACGCTTGAAGGAGGCATGGCGCCCGAACTCGCCTATGTGACCGCCAAGTTCGCCGCGCTTGCGCCTTTTGCGAAAGTCGCCGAGCTGCTTGCTGAGTTGCTGCCCGTTGGCGGCGCAGTAAACGCCGGCACTGTGCGCAATCGAACCCGACGCGTCGGCGAGCGTATCGCGAGGAGGCGCAGATCCAGAAATCGACACCGTGACTCCTGCGGCCGTGATCGGGCTCGACGGCGGCTACCTGCGCAGCCGTCATCGTCGCCCCGAACGCAATTTCGAAGTAATAGCTGGCAAGGTGCTCAATCTCGATGGATCGCAATATCGCTTTGCCTTTGCCCGTAACGGCAATTCGGCGAGCGAATTTGCCGACGCGATTGTGAGCGCCGGCGTTCGCCTCGGCACTCCAGCGACAGTGCTCTGCGATGGCGATTCCGGACTGTGGAAGTTGCAACGTCAAGTTATGCCGGAGGCGACATTCGTTCTCGACTGGTTTCATATCACCATGCGTTTTGAACACACCCTGCAGGCGGCGCGCGGACTGGGCGCCGGCGCATCCAGTGCCTGTCTCCGCAGCCATCCAATCCGCGATCTCGACAGCGCCAAGTGGAAGCTTTGGCACGGTCGTTCGAGCGTCTGTCTCTGGCGCTTGGCGCATCTGGCGCATTGGCTTGACGCCGCGCACGTTCGTGACGTACGGGGCGCGGACGCAGTTCGGCGACACGTCAACGACCTGATCGAATACCTTCATGCAAACCGTCTCGCTCTGGTGAACTATGGACGGCGGCGCCACGAGGGCCTTCCTATTTCAACCGCTTTCGTAGAAAGCGCGGTCAACGAGATCTTGTCGAAACGCATGATCAAGAAGCAGCAGATGCGGTGGAACAGGTGGACCGTGCAGCCCTTCCTCGACGTCCGCGTCGCAGTTCTCAACAAAACGCTCTGCGGCTCATTCAAGAGGCTATATCCAGATTTCCAAACAGACAATAAGAATCACGCCGTGCGGCTCGCAGCATGATGAACCCCACGACTTTGCATATTCTCGAGCCGATCCCGAAGAGAAGAGAGGATCCGCGAGTGACAGCAAACATCGCAATCGCAGATAGCCTGAAAGCGCTTGACTTCAATCGGCCGAATAGAGAAGAGCCAGCAATGCCGCGTCGCCGCAGATTTCGCCCTTGCGTCGCCGGTAAGCGTGAACCCAACGACCGCCTTAGCCGCGCGAAGCCTGATCGGCTCGATAGGTGAGCTCAGGAAGAATTAGCAGTTAAGCTCGTGGCGTTTTTGGGCAAGTTGCCACAAAACCTTATTCGTCAACCTCACCTCCTCTGCGATTGTCGGCGGCCGTGCACAGACGACGAAGTCTATGGCCGACTAGATAGACACCCTAAGCCTCCCGTTGCCGTGGTATGCTTGGCGCAATGCAAAGAGCAGTCTCGTGATGAATTTTACCATCGAGTTCTTTCGCGTTAGGCCGAGCGACGAGGCGCACACGACATTGGATCGGATTTCGATAGGCGCCGACAATCTCGACGCTGCAACGGTGAAAGCGAAGTCGCTCTTCGACACGCTGGACATGCCACAAAAACCGGACGGGTTGCGCATCTTGGATCAGGTGAAGCGAGAATTGTTCGTTTGGGTTCCGGATGCCCAGGATGCCTAAATGCAAAAGGCAAGAAGCGAGTCTCGTGACCGTTGCCGCGGACGATACCGAACTTTCGGAGAGGACAATCGAGTGCTGACGCATGCAAGGGCGCGTGCATTTCTCGAAAGCGTCGCGAAGCGCCGAATCCTCCTTACCTACCAGGAGCTGGCGAACGCTCTTCAGATATTGCCGCCCCATTCCATCCATCGGGTGACGGAAGCCCTGGAGCGTCTAATGGAGGAGGACGCGGCGGCGGACCGCCCGTTCATCGCGGCGCTCGCCATCAGCAAGGCGCGCGGCGGCCTGCCGGGGCCCGGGTTCTTTGATTGCGCCCGACGTCTCGGCCGGTTCGCGGGCGATCCGGACGGGCAGGACGCGAGGACGTTTCACGCCGCCGAGCTGAACGCCGTCTTCGCTTGCTGGAGCGGTTCGGGTGACAACTGACAACGAGGACATCATGCTCACCGAAAACAACCCGACCCCTAACGGGGGCAGGGGATTGTCCAGATCCCCACCAATCACAAAGGTCTGAGTCGATGTCCGGCGGCGGCTATCCGAAGTTCAGGAACGACCGCGGCGTGCCGGAAATCTGCATCGGGGTGAAGGAATTCATGTGTATCGGCGAGTCCCCACCGCAGGACCACCCGCACGTCTACATCAATATGGGCGAGGCGGACACTATCCTCTGTCCCTACTGCGCGACGCGGTTCCGCTTCAGTCCTGGATTGACACCGCTCGATGCCCACCCACCTGACAGTTTCTTTGCTGACAATAACGCGGTCTGAGCAGAGCCTTGCCAGCGCTCAACGCCGGGTGCTAGCCTGCCGTGCCGATCAGCGCTCAGAAGCCCGATACGCCTCACTGTGCTCGATAGCGCGAATTATGGGCGGCTTGGCCGCTGTCAGGCAAAAATTCCACTTAGCCCGATGTTCAAATTTGCGGAGCCACCTCTATCAATTGGCGTTGGCTACGTCGATTCCCGCCCGCACCTTAAATTGGTATCCGGCGATTTGTCCGGCCTCGTAGGCATCGGCCAAGACACGTTTCCTGCGGCCCCGGCTTGCCGCGTGGAACGAGAGTCCGAGCTTTGCCAGCTCGTCATCGATGACTGAGGTTTTCAGCGGCACGAGATCACGCCCGGACGAGGTCCGGTTCGAAGTATCGCGCTCGGCTTTCATGGCCTATAGTTTCCCGCCGATCCCGTGGGAAAGCCCGGTCTGAAAGGAATTCACAGCGTTGCGGCGCGCGCCTGTTTCCAAGCTGGCATAGATGGTGCCAGTCTTGAACCGTGTGGTCTCTGTATCGAAGGTCACGCCGATGAGATCGTAGAGGAAATGAGCAGCCTCGACATCGGCCGGAAGACCGGAAAACACATGGCGGAGGGAGCCGGCCGGGGTCGTTTCGCCCCACACCTTGCAGTCGCAGAAGGCGGCAATGCTGGGGACGCATGCGTCAAAGACGCCGCGCCGGCGGCGTCCGGTATCGATGCCGAAGCCTTCGCAAGCCTGGCGGCGAAACTCGATTTCGCTGAGCGACAATCCATAGCGATCGAGCAGTTCCGCCACCTTGTTTGCCGAAGCCAGTGCTTCTTGTTCCGTGCAGCCTTGATCGACCGTCTTTGCGCGTAGCGCCTGAATGCGTTGCACGACCCGGGCTAGATCCTCGTCGCGACTTTTACCGCCAGCGCCGGACGTAACTAGAAGCAGGCGTCTCAGATGGTCGAATAGGGCGCGCACCTCGCTGGAAAGTCTTTTTCCGGCGATGCCACGCTCGATGGCAGCGGACACGCGATCGAGGGGTGCCGCATCCGCGCCGAACCCAACGGCGGCGCGCCGCTGCATGGTCTCCATTTGAATCGATGCCAACCGCGAATAGGCATCGGCAAGCCGGTTCTTCCCGCCCCGCCGCGCCGCGATTGAAGAGACGAGGGCGTCGATAAGGCAGTCCGCGGAAGTGAGACTCCTCGCTGCGTTCATACTGGCGGAGGAGGGCTCTGCCTCGCTCGAAAGCTTGGCCCACGCATGGGCAAGCGAATCGAGTTCGGTGTCTTCGGATTCGAAGAGGAACGGGTCGTCCTCCGTTTCGGGGAAAGAGTTCAGTCCAAGGATTTGCGGCGCGCCATGCCGCACAACATGCCGATAGACAGCGGCAGCGCAGCGCTGCGGATTGGCTAACCCTTTGCCAGGCTGCACAAATCCCATCGCGACATCGAGCGCTGCATCGTCGAGTGGAGTCAGCGGACCCACGGTCCCGAAAATTCCGCCCGGAAGCGGACAAAGTCGTGCGGCCAAGGCAATCCCCGGGGCTGCAACCGGGATGTCACGATCAAGAATCGACAATGTTCTACCCGTCGCCAAGTCCTCGACCAGCAAAACGCCATCGCGATCGAAAGAGCGGATCCGCAACAGCCGGAAGCTCGCTTGTTGCAGAGCCTCCAAGGCGGCCCCTTCCTCTCCGTTAGACGGTTCGCGCTGCCGGACCAGCCGGTCAATCGCCGTACTGCCGCTCAGTGAGGGTGCAAACGTCGCGAGCTCAAAAGCCAGCATCAGGGCTTGCGCGACAGTATCGGCACTGTGAGGATCATCGGGATTGAGGTTTGCCCGCGCGAGCCACTGATGGGCGGTGTCCTCCACCTTTGGTTTGGCGGTGAAGGTCATGGCTTCGATCCCGAACTCGGCGATCAACTTCTGCAAGCGCGGGTATGGTGCAAAGGGTCCTCCGCCTCGGCGGCTTTTGCGCGCTTTGTGGCCACCTGCGGTCCTCCTCAAAAAGAGAGATTTCACAAATCTAGCATGGGACCCGCCGTTGCCGAGAGGGATCGCGTCGGCTTATCCACCAAAATTCCCTCCTCCGAGGGGCCGCGCGCGAGGTGCCGCAGGTCACGATCAAATCACCACAGTCGATCGGCGCCCTCTGGCGGGGGAGATGGAGGCAGCGAATTTCAGTTCATTTTGGGTGACGTCCGTCTTTCTGCATGCTAAAGTAATACTTGATTGAAACTTCGCATTACAGGCCTATGAGATGGCGGCGACGGTCACAGCTAAGGGGCAGGTCACGATCCCGAAACCCGTGCGCGATCTGCTTGGCATCAAGCCCGGGAGCATGGTCGATTTTCAGCGGGCGCCGGATGGCCGCGTTGTCCTCGTCAAGCTTGGAGGTGAGCCGCGCCCGAGCCGTTTCGCGCGTCTGCGCGGGCACGCAGGCAAGGGGCTCAGCACCGATGCCATCCTGGCGATGACGCGCGGCGAGGTCTGACGTGACCCTTGTCGATACGAATGTGCTCCTCGACTTGGTGACGAACGATCCGGATTGGTCGGGGTGGTCGATCGCACAACTGGAGGAAGCGGCGCTCAAGGGGCCGCTCTGCATCAACGACGTGGTCTACGCTGAACTGTCGGTCCGCTACGCCCGGATCGAGGATTTGGAAGCGATGCTCGACGATGCGGCGATCGAGGTCGCGCGGACGCCGCGGGACGCGCTTTTCCTCGCCGGCAAGGTCTTCGTGCAGTACCGCAAGTCGGGCGGGGCACGAACCGGAGTCCTTCCGGATTTTTTTATCGGCGCCCACGCCGCGGTAAGCGGGCTGCCGCTGCTGACGCGCGACGGCGGACGCTATCGCACCTATTTCCCGGGCATGGCCCTGATCGCGCCGGAAAAAGCCGCATGAGTCATCTGTAGGTTCCATAACCTATCTTATGCGAATCGGAGTCCTATAGTTCTTTCAAGTCACTAGAGGACAGATATTCCATAATGCGGTAACACCGTCAGGCGCTGGCTCTCTTCGCGCGTGTCTCCGGCAGCATCCATTTGCCGCCGGCGCTCTTGACCGCGCCGCGCTTTTTCATCGTCTGAAGCGTATTGGAAAGGGTCCCGCCGCTCACCTCCCGCCCGGCCGCCGTGATCTGCTCGGCGAGCTCGGCCAGCGGAAGCGCGCCGGTCCGGGTCAAAATGTCGGCGATAGCGGTGCCAATGGTCTGTCGTGCCTCCGACTCGTTGTGTGTCGCTGACTTCCGTTTCGCCTTTGCCTTTA
>Ga0224556_1000151_pt1 | contig 15462 bp, 9 predicted proteins | sample 714S315metaG_FD_183007 | JGI IMG/M metagenome (GOLD analysis project Ga0224556, IMG submission 183007) | Peat soil microbial communities from Stordalen Mire, Sweden - 717 S3 1-5 | ecosystem: Environmental > Terrestrial > Soil > Wetlands > Peat | place: Sweden: Norrbotten County, Stordalen Mire...
TTATCTGGGCGGGCAATTCCTGTTTCGGTCGCGCGATCACGGCGAGTCCTGGGAACGCATTTCGCCCGATCTCACCACCAACAATCCGGCGCGCCAGCATCAAGAGCTTTCGGGCGGTCTGACCATCGACAATTCTGATGCCGAGAAGTACGAGACGATTTATGCGATTGCCGAGTCTCCCAAGAATGGCGACGTAATTTGGGTTGGAACCGACGATGGCAACGTGCAAATCACACGCGACGACGGAAAGCGTTGGACCAATGTCGTCAAGAACATTCCCGGTTTGCCGCCAAACACATGGGTCTCCACGATCGAGGCCAGTCATTTCGATCCCGCCGTTGCGTACGCGACTCTTGATGGCCACGCCGCTGGCGACATGAAGACCTACGTCTACCGGACCAAAGACTACGGCAAGACCTGGACATCGCTTTCCACACAGGAGCTTTCCGGCTACGCGCACGTAGTGCGCGAGGATCTGGTTAATGCGAATCTGTTGTTTGTGGGCACCGAATTCGGGCTGTTCATTTCGATCGACAGCGGCGCGCATTGGGCGCAGTTCAAGGGAGGCCTGCCGAACGTGGCTGTGCGCGACATCGCCATCCAACCGCGCGAGTCGGACTTGATTGTTGCGACCCACGGACGCGGCATCTACATCCTCGATGACCTCACGCCAATCCGCGCTCTTACGCCAGAACTGCTTGCCAAGGATCTGGTCATGCTCCCGTCGCGGCCGTCAGTTCTGAATTTGCCGGCGAGTGAACAGAGATTCGATGGCGACGCGGAATTCAAAGGACGCACCTTGCCCGAAGCGGCTTCTATTGTTTACTACCAAAAGAGGCGGCACATCTTCGGCGATTTGAAGCTTGAGATTTATGACGAACACGGCAATCTTCTTACGTCGATACAGGGCGACAAACGCCGCGGCATGAACCGAATCGCTTGGCCGGAACGCGCCAAGCCCCCAAAGGTTCCGCCCGCGGCCGGCTTGGTGGAAAACGAATTCTTGTTTTTCGGGCCACAGGCGCAGGAAGGTACGTATACGGTCAAACTGACTAAGGGCAAGGAGACTTACACATCCGACGTCAAGCTGGTGCCCGATCCGCGGAGCAAGAGCACAGCCGCCGACCGCGCCCTGCAGCACAAAACCGTGACCGAACTTTATGACATGCTCGCGCAGTTAACCTACGTGGTGGATGCAACGAATGATCTGCGCGATCAGGCGCGCCAGCGCGCCGGGGCGGCGACCGACAATAAGCTGAAGGATCAGCTCAACGGCTTGAACCAGAAACTGGAAGACTTTCGCTCAACGCTGGTCTCGGTCAAGGAAGGTGGCATGATTACGGGAGAGTTGAAGCTTCGTGAGCACATGGGCGAGCTTTACGGGGCGATCAACGGCTTCTCCGGCCGTCCCACGCAATCGCAGATCGAGGAAACGGGCGTTCTCAAAAAGCAGTTGGCGGATGCGGGGGATAAGTTCCAATCGACTGCGACGTCAGAGCTACCGCTCGTCAATACTGCGCTTCAGGGCAAGAGTCTCGAGCCCCTTAAAGCGATGTCGCGTGCGGACTGGGACAAGAAGCAACAATAAGCGTTGTGATTCGAAGGGTGGCCCTGGGCCGCCCTTCTTTTTGTCGACCCTGAGTAGAACCATGTCTTCTCATGCTTCGACCGCCGAAACTCGGTGAAGCGAGAATTCACACCGAGGTTGGCACCCCGGCAAATGGGCGTACTGGCGATTTATCGCCATATTGTTGCCTTCACCCGAATACTGTTGCCTTCACCCGACAGAGCCAGGTGAAGCTGACCGAAACCGACGAACGGTCTCGGCCAGCGGAAATCACGTCTCAACTCGCAGATGCTTCTCAACGCTACTTATTGTCTTCTCTTGCTTCCGCGATGTGAGACTGGCGTCCGGCTTCGGACACAGCCTTCACAAACGCGTCCCCGCTTGCAGGGGTTGACGCCTTGCCCGAAAGAATGTTGCGGAACATCATATGGTGGCCATAAATGGCGCGCGTCGAGTCATTGTCCTGTTCCACTACCGCACCTTCCAATGTCAACCCGGCGAATATGCCCTTTGAGCGCGAGTAGGTTAACACTTCAGTGTTCATCAATATGTCCGTTCCGGCGGACGTGTGGCGTCCCACCGGGCCCGCCGCTACCGATCCTTCACCGGTGAGTTCGAACTTACTGGAAAGCAGATGCTGCAGACCGCGGTCGTTCATGACCAACATGACCAGGTCGATATCTTCGATTCCGATTTGCAATCCCCAACTTCCACCGCCAATGGTGATAAATGCGGGAGCGCTCCAACCTGCAGCCGTGCGGCACGTTGCCACTCCGCGGCCGTGTTTGGCGCCAAAGACGAAGCCACCTTTGATTAGGTCTGGCACGATGACGATGCACTTGGCACCGTTCAGCACTTCTTCAGGGATACCTTTATCCGGTGTCGACATGATGGATTGAAGAACATCCACGGACTTTTGCATGCGGTCGACCGTGTCTTCACGATTCGAGCCTGCCCACGCGAAGGTTCCAACCAAGCCGATCAAACTCATCAACAGCAGTGACATTACCTTTTTCATGAATTGTCCTTTTGGAATCTGCGAAACTAAGAGGAAAAGACTTCAGATGGGCTGACTTAGCTCAGAAAACCTGAAAGAGACAGAAGAAGTAGTCGTCTCAATTGTCATGGTCGCAGAGCGGGCAGGCGGACGTCTGGTCTGTATTGCTCACTTTCGCCGCAACCCTATCACCCGGCCCTGCAATTAGCTATTGATCTATTGATTTGGCAGGCCGCGGTGAGCAATCTTGCTCAGAAAAGCTAGTTCGGACGTGTCATCTTCAATGGGTTGGTGAAAGCAGTCGAGAGAAGGCTGGATCGCGAATGGCACGCACTTTTGATGAACTCAGCGACGATGTTCACAGACTGGATTGTGAGAGCGGGCGCGTCTCTGCGGAAACGATTTGAGTCGCTCGAGCTTCCGGCGCGCGGTTTTGTATCGCCGAGGATGTGTCCGTTTTGCGGGCTGCTTATGCCGCGATCAAAATCATCATGCCTAGAGTGCGGGAAGTCATTTGCTCCGGCAGGATAGACGGCTTTACGAGGCCGCGCATCTAAGGGGCCTGATTTGTACGAAGGAGATCAACATGCTTTGGACAATTTTTGTAGTGCTTCTGATCCTGTGGCTTCTTGGTTTCAGCCTCCACATTGCCGGCGGTCTGATTCACTTACTGCTGGTGGTGGCACTAATCATGCTGGTGATAAACCTCGTGAACGGCCGGCGGGTCGCGTAAAGCCACACCAGCTAAACTAGTCGTGCAAGACTACACTGAGCAGAGAGCTGTGGACTTGCAAGCCGCCTTAATGTCGCTCTCTTTTGGTATCTCGTTTCTCACGCACCCCGATTGAGCCGCTGATGACCGGACCCTCACACTTGTCACAATGATAGGCGAGAGATGGAGGTATTGCCTTTTCATAGGGATCCCTCGATGAGCAAAACTGTTCTATCGCTTCGACTCTAAGCTGGCTTGAGGGTCTCTCCGCATTCCATGCAACTCGTCTCGTAGCGCGGCGTAATGAGTCCACAAAATGGACAGATCCGCTGCGACGCAAAATCGCCGTCGTGCGCTTCCAGCCGAAGTAGCTTCCTTAACGAAGCAGCTATGAAGCCACGCAAACCACGAACACGGACAAGCAGCGGATGCAGGACAGGATCCATAGTCAGATTCTGCGTTTCTCCAAATCGCTACCCCAACGGTTGAAAGTGTTCTTTCAAGCTCTGCCCTTAACGCCCGGCAAGGTGAATTCTCCCCCACAATCAAAGCAGACCCGGTAGGTTCGTTTGTTGATGGTGAAGATACGGCTCAAGTGACGGTGATGGCATCCAAACGCAAATCCAAGAATCCAACGCAGCGGGTTCATCGGTCCTGCTCTCGCCTGCGCTCACAACTTCCATTGGCATCCAGCCACGCTAGCAAAGCACGGACGCTGGCCCGAGCCAGAGCGATGGAGCAGTCGGCGGCGCCGTAGTAGATGTTGACGGTGTCCCCGTCCGCATCCATGGTATAGCCGCAAGGAAATACAACGTCGTCGACATCGCCATGCCGTTCATAATCGGCTTCTGGCCCAAAGATCCACGAATCGCCTCGCAGTAGGCATTTTTCTGGATTCTCCAGGTCAAACACAGCCAAGCCCAATCGATACAGGCAACCTGATGGCGTGTGCCGCACTCCGTGGTAGAGCGTTAGCCAGCCTCTTGCGGTTTCGATGGGCGGTGGTGACAACCCAATCTTGTTTGCGTCCCACCACGCGCCCCGGCGTGCCTCAAGGATGAGCCGGTGCCGTCCCCAATGCCGCAGGTCCGGGGAGTAAGAGATCCACATGTGAGACCCGAGCGGCGTCATAGGCCGGTGGATGAGCGCCCAGTAGCCGTTTATTCTCCGCGGCAAAAGTGCGGAGTCTTTGTCATCCGGCGGCATGATGACGCCGTAGCGCTCGAAGCTGCGGAAATCCTTGGTCAGAGCTAATGACACTCCGGGGCCGCCGCGCGAATAGGAAGTGTAAGTGACGACGTACTGTTGCAGTTCGGGAACGAAGGTGATGCGGGGGTCTTCGATGCCCCAGATTTCTTCGGGATAGTCCTTCGGGCTGGGCATTAAAGTCGGTTCGCTATCGATCTGCCAGCCATCCACGCCATTTTGCGAGCGGGCAGCGCAAAGATGAGACAGGCCGCGCCGATCTTCAACACGGCAGAGCAGCAGCGTTGAGCCGTCTTCCAGCAATGTCGCTCCAGCGTTGAAGACACTATTGATTGGGTATGGCCAGTGCTTGCCGGTCAGGATCGGGTTAGCAGGATGGCGAAGGAGCAAAGGTTCGTGGCTCGTGACCGCAGCGACGCTCATAAGGAGCTCTCGCAAGACAACGAAACAACTTCAAAGTACATGTTCGGGGACCTCATCTCTGTTGCCGCTAGTTCTGACCAGTGCTGGACCTAATCGTGGATGACCGACTTCTCCAAGCAAGCGCATTTCGACTTGTGCCATCAGGAACGCCAGGGTCGATTCCGCTCCCTGGTTTTCATTCACGCGTTCCGGGTGCAGACCGTCTCGACAACCACCGGTGATGGGATCGTATAAGGCAATTTGCAAATCGTTATCTCCCAGGAACCAGTTGAAAGCCGACCAGGCCTCCTTGCGCCAACGATCATCTCCCGTTGTTCGGTAAGCATCGAGACAAGCAGAAACCGCGCCGCCCGCTTCGATGGGTTGTTGATCGAAGCGTGCTCGCGCGCCGCCCTTTCGATAAAACCCTTGCGAACCGATGGGTACAAAGTGATCGTGCCCTTCACAACGCTGCGTTTCACTTAGCCAATTCAGGGCCGCGAGGCCGATGGATATCATCTCGTGATCGGCGTTGCGCCGGCCGGTGGTCAACACCGCCTGGGCCAACTTGGCATTTGAGTAAGCCAGAACGTCCTCAAACCATCCCCATCCCGGTGACTGATTCGAGTTGTACAGCTCTACCATCCGCTTGGCCAGAGTCGAGCTTATTTTGTGAACCTCTCTGTCGCCCGGAAAGGAACTGAGGTACTCGTCAATTCCTAACAGTGCAAAGGCCCAGGCGCGCGGACTGCTAAAGGCAACAAGCGCCGGAACAGCGATTTCGAAAAGATGGCCGGCTGCGCCTTTGAGCGCCTGATTTCCCGAGCGTCCTAGCACCGTACCGAGCGCCCACAACGCGCGACCATGACAATCCTCTGATCCTTGAACTTCACTCCACGTGCGCGCGTAACTCAGGAAGTTTCTAAACCGCCCGCTGGCGGGATCAAGAGCATGTCCCAGAAAAGCCACATACCGCGAAGCCAACTCGCCAGTTGTCCTCGGTCCGGTTTCACCAAGTTGCTCAAGCAGGACGGTCAGAACGAGCGCACGCGCGTTATCGTCGGTGGTGTAGCCCTCCGAATAGTTGGGCACAGCAAACGTCGCGTGCTGGAACATGCCTGTGCCATCGGTCAACCGCTGCAGGTGATCCAGGTTCAGCGCTGGTAGCTTGTCGAAACACTTTTCGACGTGGTCGTCTGCGAACGTCACGCGTGGTTCCTGCATCCGGTCACTGCGCGCCCGCCCAAAACTCGCCATATACCCCTGGGCGACTTTCTTCCAAACCATTTCCCGTGAGTAGAGATAGGCGCGTTTCCGCATCGCGTGCCGTATTGCGGGGGTGTCCAGAAGTTCGACTGTTTTGCGCGCGATTGCCTCTGGATCCTGGAAAGGAACCAGTGCGCCGCGCCGATCGTCTAATAGCTCAATGGCGTGCCAGTACGGAGTTGAGATAATCGCCTTACCCGCGCCGAGGGCATAAGCAAGCGTCCCGGAGACGACCTGTTCCTCGTATCGGTACGGAGTGATGTAGATGTCCGCCGCGCCAATGAACTCGGCCATTTCACCGGGGCTCGCGAAGCGATTGTGGAAAAACACATTCGATTCCACACCGATTTCCTTGGCCAAAGCTTGCAAGCTCTCGCGATAGTGATCGCCTTCCCGGCGAAGAATATGTGGGTGAGTTGCGCCGGCGACGATATAGACCACATTCTTGTGCTTCGACAAAATATGCGGCAGCGCCTGAATCACGTTCTCGATTCCCTTATTCGGCGAGAGCAGCCCGAACGTAAGCAGGACGGCTTTCCCTTCTACGTCGAAGCGATCTTTGTAGAAATTAGGGTCGAGGAATGGCATATCGGGAACGCCATGCGGCACTATGTCGATCTTGCGACCCGGCACTCTGAATATTTCCTGCAGAAACTGGGAAGACAGCGTGCTCATTACGATCAGGCGATCCGAGAGGGCGGTGATCTCTTCCATCACTCGCCGTTGGTCGGGATTTGGTTCGCGAAGAACCGTATGCAGAGCAGTGATGACCGGCATCTTGAGCCGCCGGAGGAGAGTCAGTATGTGACTGCCCGCTGGGCCGCCGAAGATTCCATACTCGTGTTGCAGGCACACCAAATCGAAGTTCGTGAAATTCAGAAAGTCGGCGGCCTGCTCGTAGGAGGACGGATCGTCCTGCGCCAGCGTTAGTCTCACACGCTCCGGGTAGGCATACCCGGACTCCATGTCGTTGACCGGGACCGCAAACAACTTGGCCGCACCACACTCAGCGGAGATCGCGTCGCACAAGTCGGTAGTAAAAGTAGCAATCCCGCACTGCCGCGGAAGGTAGTTGCCCACGACGGCAATCCGGCTCGGCATGCCCGCACTCGATTGCAGACGAATGGCCGCTGCGGGCGCTTGACAGTATGCCCCTGGGCGTTTGAGTGTCTGGACCGAACGTGTTGTTTCTGTTGCTGGCATCAATATCCTGAAAGGCTTGGGGTGTTTCCCGCGGAACGGCAGTTGTCCTTAAAATCAGTATTCGCTGGTTGAAGCAAAACAACTGGTCAAAATTGCTCAGATTGCGATCGGGGAGTCATCTAGGGTTCAGCTAGAAGCAGGCCTCAGTTTCCATTCGGCAGCAGATTCGGAGCGAATTTCATGACACCAATCATCCAAGTGGGTACGGTTTTAATCGGCGAAGAGTCGCCACGCATGGCCGAAGATCTGGCGTTGCAACGTGCTCCATATTTCGAGAATTGGAGCGTGGTGACGGCGCCAAACGGCTCTACTCTCGACGACAAGATTCGGGCTGCGCGGTGGAACTTCTTTTTCCTGGCGGCCGAAGTCAAGGCGCATTTCTTCGGGGCGATTGGAGCGGCCAAGATCCAGGGGGCGCTGCAGCGAATCGCACGAAGAGTCAAGAAGCAGGAGTTCAACTGTCTCGAAGTGACTGGCATTGTGGCGAAGAGCTTTCTGGGTGTGCCCTACGCTACGGTCTCCGCACATTCGCGCCACATCCAGCAGAGTTGCCAACTCGATAGCTTCGAGAGCAGGCAAAACGGTCGGCGAGACGCGGATTGGGCCAAAGGTTGACGATGTGTGAACACGAAACCAGGAGAGGTGGACTCAATTGCTTACCACCAATACTGGTGGCATATTCTTACCTCCAGACGAATCTCTCCACCGACGCCGCCATGGGCGAGCGCGCCGAATGCGTTATGCTCAACAAAGGACCCTACGCCGTAAGAGCTGTCAGTGTTCTTGCGGACATCCTCAAGCGCACGCAGCATCACCATGAGAAAAAGAACTCCATGCTGCGGCAGCTTCATCTCGCCGCACCCTTCCCCACTACTACTTGACGGCCCGGATGCCGGCCCTGAGCTGCGCCAATGCTCCGCCTTTCTTGACAACCACGCGCTCGGCGTTTGCTCGCGGGTTCAACTGCCCCCGCCGCTTCACATTGGCTATTATTCCGTGTCTGTGCGATCATTGATAATAGAGACGAGCAGTTCCTACTGTCTCTTTCAGGTTCTCTGAGCTAAGTCAGCCCATCTGAAGTTCGTTCCTCTTAAGTGTGATATTTCAGGAGATTACTTGATTCTCTCTAAGGTTGATTCTCCCAAGAAGGCTATCCTGCCGGAGTTGCCATGTGCCATCAAAACCGCTACGAGCGGTCGGTCAGCAGCCGAGAACTGCGCACGGATTCGAGACCTCGGCTTCACAACGTCCAAGCACATAAAGATGTACGGTGAGCGCTTTGAGCTAGTTTCGGATCCCTTTGAGGAGGGTATATGCACGTCGGTCCGCGCCCTCAGTGGAAATGATCCAACGATTCGGATCCTTCGCCTTCCGACAGCGATTCTCTTAGGTTCGCCGGATCGATTCCGAAAGCACCAAAGTTGAGCATGGGCCGAGCACGGACAATTCCCAATGGCGAAAAGCGTCCCTCTCCGACCCGCACGTCATAAATTTCTAGCTAAGCTGTAGTTGCCCGGAATTTTCTAGCGATTTTGCCACATTTCGGGATGTTGGTTCCTATCTATAGCTTGGCGAGTGGGCAAGCCAGGCCTAGCTGTTTCTCCGCGTGTCGTCGAATTTCGTGCCAATCGCGCCGCCTTACGAAAAATCGCGAACGCGCTTCATTCCTGCACACCCCCGATGCTGCGAGGCGGATCAGTTGTATCAGCGGAGTTCGGTCCAAGTACATCGCGGTTCTGACAAACGGGTTGCCGCAGCATTCGGCTTAACGTTCGTGCAGGATGTCTCTTCAGGAATCGGGAAGGCACGCCGCGGTTGTTTTTTGCAATTGTGTGCAAAAGTGAACATTTTTCGTGATCGCGATTCCGCGAGAATATTTATTACCTCCACTTGTCCAAGATGAACAAAGCACAACGCTGGGCTAGCGCTAGGAGAAAAGACATGGCGCACAACCACGGTAGTGAATATCAGGTCAGAATTGTCCGCGGGGACGGAACCGAGGAACTGAGCGGGTGGCTGAACAGCGCGGAGCAGGTTTCCCAGGCAATCGCTGCGTGTCACAGGCCACAAGACAAAGCTTACTGGCTTCTGGAACGAAACGTTCTCTGTCCCAACTGCCTGGATAGTGGACAGAGAGTCATGGAATATCCCCTTACAGACATCCCGTCTCCACGATGCAGCCCACACGACTCCCGTTATCTGGTGGAAGTAGGGTCGAAGAGCCGGTACGAGCTTGAGGTAGTCGTCTGGAACAGACATCGAGCTGCTTGAGGTAGTCATCTGGAACAGACATGGAGGAGAGCTTTCCACTGCACACGGGTTGGGCTATCCCTTAGCGCCGCTATCGGGAGTGTTTAGTCTCAGTTCGACCGAGTGTTCCTGCCGATCGTCAACCAGTTGAATCGCGTTACCCTGCCGCCTGATGCCATCAACCGTAACACTCGTCTCGCCATCCCCAGTCGACGCCTGTACGATAGCGATGTGATATACCGTTTCACGATATCGGTAATGCACTTTGAACTCTTTCCAATTGTCGGGAAGGCACGGAGCAAAGTGCAGTTTGTCCACGTCCAGTCTCAGCCCTAAGAGCGATTCCACAATGAGCCGGTACATCCATCCGGCCGACCCTGTGTACCATGTCCATCCACCACGGCCAATGTGCGGCGACAGTGCATACACATCAGCGGCCACGACGTACGGTTCCACTTTGTAGGTCGCAATGGTTTTCGCACATTCCGCGTGGCTCACGGGATTGATCAGGTTGAATAGTTCCCAGGCTCGCTGGCTATCTCCCAATTGGGCGAACGCCATCGCCGCCCAGATGGCCCCATGAGTGTATTGCCCGCCATTCTCTCGCACGCCCGGAAGGTATCCCTTTATGTAGCCGGGATTCAAATCCGATTTGTCGAACGGCGGATCAAGGAGTTGGACTAACCGCCAGTCCCGGTGAACGAGGTGCCGATCCAGCGCCCGCATCGCCATGCGCGTGCGCTCGGCATCGCCCGCTTCGGATAGAACGGACCAACTTTGCGCAATCGAATCGATCTGGCATTCGGGGTTACTCGCGGATCCAAGCGGTGACCCGTCGTCGAAGTAGGCGCGGCGGTACCACTCGCCATCCCAACCGTTCCGCTCAATGTTTTGACGCACCTGAGCCGCCTCGCGGCGGCAGCGTTCGGCAAACGGCACGTCGCCGTGCACGCCTGCAACCTCAGCGAACCGCAGAAGCACGTGATAGAGGAAGAACCCCAACCAGACGCTTTCGCCTTTGCCGTGGTGGCCGACAAGGTTCATCCCATCGTTCCAGTCACCGGAACCCATAAGCGGCAGGCCGTGTTCACCAAATCGCAGGCCCCTCAGGATGGCTCGCCTACAGTGTTCGTACAAACTGGCCGTCTCTTCAGATCGGCTGGGCAGATCGTAATACGAGTCCTCTTCCGCGTTAACCTGCCGGCCATCGAGGAAGTGTGTCGTTTCGTCCAATACTCCGGAATCCCCCGTGCTGACAACGTACCGGCACGTCGCCAGGGGCAGCCAGAGGTAATCATCCGAACAGTGGGTGCGCACGCCTCGGCCCGATGGGGGATGCCACCAATGCTGGACATCGCCATCGCGAAACTGACGGGACGCGCAGAGGAGCAGGTGCTCACGAAGAAGGTGCGGCTCGGCATGGATAAGCGCCATCGCGTCCTGCAACTGGTCGCGGAAACCGAAGGCGCCCCCCGGTTGGTAGAATGCGCTCCGGCCCCAAAAACGGCAGGCGAGAGTTTGGTAGACGAGCCAGCCGTTAGCCAGGACGTTGAGGGACTGGTCGGGTGTTTCCACCTGCACCGCGCCCAGCGTGTGCTTCCAGTACTGCCATACCGCTCCGAGCGCGTCATGGGCGGCAGCCGATTCGCGGAAACGGCCCGCCAGGTTGTGAGCGTCCTGTTCGCCACGGCCTACGCCGAGAATGAAGATGATCTCACGCTCTTGCCCGTCGGCCAATTCGAACGGAACCTGTATCGCGCCACAGGGGTCCAAAGCAGCCCCCGCTTTCCCGGACAGCCGGGACCGACTCATAGCAGCCGCACTCCGAAGCGTGCCGTTGCGGCCAAGGAACTCAGTGCGATCGCCGGTCATGGTGCGGCTTCGATCGTCTACGTTGAAAAAGGCAACCCGGTCGGCGAACTCCGTATTGTAGGGGTTCCGCGCGAACAGTGCGCCGCCGTTGGGGTCAATTTCGGTGACCACGTGCAACGCCGACTTCGGCCGCAGGTCGCCGAGAACCCATTCCACGTATCCGGTGGCGGAGAGCCGGCGTGATCGGCCCGACTCATTTCGCACTTTCAACACCGTAAACTTGATGGCTGCGTCGACGGCCACGTAAACCGACATTTCAGAGCGGATGCCGCCTTCGGTGTGCTCGAAGATGCTGTAGCCGAATCCGTGCCGGGTGGTATACGGTGTCGCTCCGGGTCTGGGCATCGGGGTGGGTGACCAGAAGTAGCCGCTATCTTCATCACGGAGATAGAACGCCTCTCCGCTCGAATCGCTTACGGGATCGTTGCTCCAGGGAGTGAGGCGGAACTCGTGGGCATTTTCACCCCAGGTGAAGGCAAGACCGCTCTCTGAAATGACAGTTCCGAAGCGCGAGTTCGCCAGTACATTGACCCATGGCGCCGGAGTTGTTTCCCGCTCGCTGGTGGTAATGATGTATTCGCGCCCGTCCGGGGTGAATCCGCCCACTCCGTTGAAGAAAATCAGATCGGAGCGAGGTGAGGCGGCGAGTGCTGCGGGCTCGGGCTGGTGGGCTCGGGCCAGCGGAAGTTCCGGAACGGTTACTTCTGCGACGCTGCGGTTTTGCATCTGGTCCACCAGCGTTCCGCGGCTGTCAGAGAGGAACGCACGGGCGACCGACTGGAACAGAATGCGGTCCTCGCTCGATATCTGGTCCCCCGGTCTCACAAAGATGCTGCCCAGTTGATCTTTCAAGAAGGCTTCAATCCCTGCGGAAATCAACCCCATGATCTGGTCTTGCAGAAGCTGCCGGTAGCCGGAGTGATCTTCGTTCCAGATCACCAGATCCACCGCCAGTCCTTTTAGGCGCCAGTAACTGTGGGCCTGGATGAGTTGGCGTACGAGGTCGATGTTGGCCGGATCTCCGATCTCGAGCAGCACGATTGGCAGGTCGCCGGAAACGGAATAGCCCCACAGATCGGACTGCCCACGGCGGTTCTTCATGAGGACGCTCGCGTCCGCGCGGAGAGAGGAATTGGCGTAGACGATCGAGCCCGCGATGTGTCCATAGAGCTGTGCGTCGGCCTCGGTGGCATTGATCTGCCGCAAGAGCACCTGGCTATGTGTCCACGCGAGATCGAACACGCGATCCGCGAGACGCCGATCCTGGTACTTTTCCGCAAGGCCCAAACAGGCGTCCCGCGTCGCGCCGATGCCGGACACGATGTCGATCGTCACCTTTTCTTCCGGATCGAGCGTGATTTGATGACGGATTGCGACGATCGGATCCAGCACTGACCCCTCGCCGCCCGAGAGCGGCGCGGGATCGGCCATCGCTTGTGGATCGGCGATAGTGTGTCCCCGGCCGATGAACCGCATCCGGTCAGTTTCGTAGGAGATTTCTCCGATCTCCGCCCCATGAACGGCCATTAAATGGAACATCCATGTCGGCTGCTCTTCAGGAGAGCGGGGCCGGCGAGTGCAGAGAATTGTCCGCTTCTCGCGGATGATCTCAGTCTGAATGAACAGATTACCAAAGGCCGGATGAAGCGCATCCGCCGCCGGCGATCCGAGAACGATCTCCGCGTAACTTGTGACCTCGATAGCTCTGCGCGCTCGAGAGGAGTTGGTGATGGTGATGCGGCGCACTTCGATGTCATCCTCTGGCGAAACAGCGATCTCTGTATAGGTTTCGAACTCGTGGTCGCGGCGGCGGAACTCCACCCGCCCCTCGGAGAAGATCGCTTCGTAGCGGTCCGATGCTTGGAGCGCCGGCTGAAATGCGGCTGACCAGAACTCGCCGCTCGCAACGGCACGGATATAGCAAAATGTACCCCAGTTGTCGCAGGTACCGTCTTCGCGCCAGCGCGTCACGGCAATGTTCTTCCAGCGACTGTAGCCGCCACCGGCGTTTGTGATCATGACATGATATCTGCCGTTCGACAGCAACTGCAGTTCCGGCATTGGCGTGTTAGGGCTGGTGAAAGTGCGTACTGGCACTTCGGAACCGTTGGAAGCAGCATGTACGTCGGAGAGTTCGGCCAGGTGCGAATAAAATGCCATGGCCTTTGGCACCCGCTCCTGGAGCAATAGCGCGGCCGCCTGGAACATCGGATCCGACTCGAATCGCTTTTGCATGGGACGATCAAGAAGCAGGTAGGCCAACGACAGAAGGCTCATGCCCTGGTGATGCGCCATGAAAGACCGAACCACGACGCTCGATTGCCCGCGGGGCACACGCGAAGGAGTATAGTCGATCGCTTCATACAAGCCGTATTTCCCCTCAAAGCCGTCCGCGGCGAGTGCCTGAAGATTCAGGCAGGCCTCCTCGGGCGCTACCATCAGCGCCAACGCCGAGGCATACGGCGCAATGACCAGATCGTCCGCGAGCCCGCGTTTGAACCCCATGCCGGGTACGCCAAACGCGCGGTACTGATAGTTGAGATGAGCGTCGATGGAGTTGTAACCGGATTCCGAAATACCCCAAGGCACACCGCGCATTGCCCCATACTCGACCTGTCTGGCCACAGCGGCCCTGTACGTCTGATCGAGCAGCGTGTTTTCGTATGTCGGCATCACGATGAGCGGCATGAGGTATTCGAACATCGAACCACTCCAGGAAAGGAGAATCGGATCTCCACCGGCGGTGGTGAGGAGGCGGCCCAGGGCAAACCAGCTCTCCTGCGGTAGTTGTCCTTGTGCGATCCCCACAAAACTGCATAATCTTGCTTCCGAAGCGAGCAGATCGTAGTAACTCGGATCCCGCCGGTGCTCCCCGGCGTTGTACCCGATGGTGAGCAGATGACGAGCGTCGTCGAACAGGAAGTCGTAGTCGACACGGGCGAATTCGCCGCATTTGCGCGCGAGACTTTCGATAGCAGCAATTCTTGACGTGGCGCGGTGGCTATGCAGGAGATCCCCCGCGAGACTAGCCAATTGGCGCAACGTCGGGATCTCTTCGAGTGCATCTGGAACGAGAAACGTCAGCTCATCCAGGGCGTCCTGGCATTGGCGAGCGAACGCACTTGCCCACCACTTCGCCTCGCTCTCAGGATCGCCGGTGAGTTTACTGGCGAATTCCGCGGCGGACCCAGCCAGCCGGTCGAGACTGCGCCGCGCCTCCACGAGTGAGGCTGGCGGGGACTCGCATGCGGATTCCAAATCCTTCTTGAGTCGAGTAAGTTGGACTGGGTCGGCTTCTCTGGCCGCGTCCACGAGGACACTCAACGTGTCATTGAGACCCTCAAATAATCGCGCACCCAGAATCTTCTGATCGGGAATCGCGAGCAGCCCCGGTCGCAGTGTCAGCAGGTGACCTACGAGGTTCCCGCTGTCGACGGTCGAAATGTACATAGGCAATAGCGGCTTCAAGGACTGTGTGTCGTACCAGTTGTAGAAGTGGCCTCGGTGGCGTTCCAACATTTCCATCGTGTGAAGCGCATTCGCCGTGCGCTCGATGAGTTGTCCGGCCGAAATGTAACCGAAGTCGCACGCCGACAAGTTCGCGAGTAGCGCAAGTCCCATGTTGGTCGGTGACGTGCGATGGCCGAGCCTGGCGACGGGATGCTCCTGGTAATTGTCGGGCGGCAGGCAATGATCCTCCGGACCGACGAATGTCTCGAAGTACTTCCAAGTCTTCCGGGAAAGCTTCCGGAGAAAAACGGCCTGGCCAGCCGTTAGCCGCGCTGTGCGGCGAGCAAGGGGCCGGCTGATCCACCACGCGATAACGGGCGAGACAAACCAGAGTCCCAGTATGGGCCCAGCCACCCCCAACACGGCTGGCCTCGAGAACATTAGATGGATCACGGCGGCAGTAGCAACAGCGGGGGCAATCCACATGGTCCGGCAGAAGCCGGCGAGGTCCGTGCGGCGATTCCCAGTCAGGTCGTC
>Ga0224556_1000153_pt1 | contig 15436 bp, 11 predicted proteins | sample 714S315metaG_FD_183007 | JGI IMG/M metagenome (GOLD analysis project Ga0224556, IMG submission 183007) | Peat soil microbial communities from Stordalen Mire, Sweden - 717 S3 1-5 | ecosystem: Environmental > Terrestrial > Soil > Wetlands > Peat | place: Sweden: Norrbotten County, Stordalen Mire...
CAGGAGCGGTTTTTCGCTGGCTAAAGCTCCGCCAACACAGCCGGGACCATCGAACCCAATCGCAATCGGCGCGAACGGCACCCGGCAGCCGTTCGTTTTTTGTCACATCTTTTATCGCCCCAGAACCCTGCGAGACCGAGGAACGGCACGGAACTCAGGTGAATCCCTTAGACGAAACTTCCTTCCCTCAGGAAGGCCCTGGCACAAATTACACGATCTACCGTAACCCTTCCCATGCTCCTTAGTTTCGGTGAAAAACCGGAAATCGCGGTTGTTGCTCGGCTTACCGGCCAGCATTTCGAGCCTGGTGCATACTTTTGCTTTAGACTGTCATGACTTTGCAACGTGACCGACATGATGAACATCGCCGACGTTGCGTTTAAACTCGAGACGCAGACCACTCTCCCTGAGGACGAAGTCCATCTGTGGCGGGTCGACCTGGCCGCCGTGGCCGTGCGGGAACAGCGCTGGCAGCAACTCCTCTCGGCGGACGAAAGGGCGCGGGCCGCTCGTTTTCACTTTTCGAAAGATCGTCAATACTTCACGGCAACCCGTTCTTTATTGCGAACGATCCTGGGCAGCTATGTTGGTCGCGATCCAACTGAACTTGTCCTCCGTTACTCGGAAAAGGAAAAACCATCGTTGACTCCGTCCCGGTCTGGGAGCCAAGTGGAGTTCAACGTTTCCCACTCAGGGGATGTAGCCGTGCTGGCCTTTTCGAGGGGGCGGGCACTCGGGGTTGACGTGGAACAACTTCGCGAGGATTTCGATCACGCCGCAATCGCACGCCGGTTCTTTTCAGAGCGCGAGCAGAATCAACTCGCAGAACTACCGCCGTCGGAGCGACATCACGGTTTCTTTCGTTGTTGGACTCGAAAGGAAGCTTACATCAAGGCTCAAGGAACCGGCCTGTCGCTGCCGCTCGACCAGTTTGACGTTTCGCTAAAGCCCGGGGAACTAAATGCTCTGCTTTCCACCCGCCCGCACCCGGCTGAAGCTGCGCAATGGTGCTTGCAAGAAGTACCGGCGGCCGAGGGATACGTCGCCGCTTTGTGCGTTCGAGGACACGGATGGCGGCTGAAACTTTAGCTTCGCATTCCACCGCCGCGCACCACTCCGTTCAATGGACCGACTATGCAGTTCCTTGCACACACAGGTTGAGAAGAAAAGGTCGCGCCCTCATGCGCAACACTTTGCATATGGGGGAGGCGTAGCCCCGGGGCCGCAGAGAAAAATAGAGACCTTACCCTTTATCCTTATCAATTTACAGTACAATAACCAAAACCTCTGCGGGCATGGCACGTGCGTGCAGTTCAGGGACGCAATCTTGCTGATATAGACTGGGGTTGGTCAAGATCATCTAGCCCGCAAAGAATTGTATCGTTTCGTTAGCAAGTCCCCCCCGATTAGCCGGTCCGGAAGTCTGCATTGATTCCTTACTGCGAAACGTTATTAAGTAGACACTGAGTTACACGAGCAAATCTAAATCGACGAACCTGGGAGGTTCACGCACTTGTCTGCTTCGACTAGTCATTTGATTTCTCCGCACGGGGGCGAACTTGTCAATCTCATCGCTTCATCCGAAAAAGCCGCTGAACTGAAAGCCCACTCTCGCGAGTGGCCGTCCTGGGACCTTACGGCCCGTCAAGTTTGCGATCTTGAACTGCTCATGAGTGGAGGCTTTTCTCCCTTGCGCGGCTTTATGACCAAAGCCGACTACGAGGGCGTTTGCCACAATATGCGGCTGGCCAGCGGCATCCTCTGGCCCATGCCGATCACGCTCGATGTCACCGAAGAATTCGCCAAGAAGCTCACGCCCGGCAGCAGCAAAGTCGCGCTGCGCGACGCCGAAGGCGTCATGCTGGCCGTGCTCCACGTCGAAGAAGTCTGGCAGGCCGATCGCACCGCTGAAGCCAAGGCCGTCTTTGGCACCACCAGCAAGGCTCATCCCGGCGCCAACTATGCGATCAATCTATCGAACCCGTGGTATGTTGGCGGACGCATTGAAGGGCTTCAGGGTCCATCGCATTACGATTTCCGCACGCTGCGCTTCACTCCGGCGGAATTGCGCGCTGAGTTCGCTCTTCTTGGTTGGCGGCGCGTCGTTGCCTTCCAGACCCGCAATCCCATGCACCGCGCCCACGTGGAACTCACTTTCCGCGCGGCCAAGCAGGTCGAAGCAAATCTGCTGATTCATCCCGTGGTCGGCATGACCAAGCCTGGCGACGTGGATTACTACACTCGCGTGCGCTGCTACCAGTTGCTGAGTTCGAAATATCCGCAAGGTACGCAGAAGCTGTCGCTTCTGCCGCTCGCCATGCGCATGGGCGGACCGCGCGAGGCCATCTGGCACGCTTTGATTCGCAAGAATTATGGCTGCACCCATCTCATCGTGGGGCGCGATCATGCCGGACCGGGCTCCGATCCTGAAACTAAGAAGCCGTTCTACGGTCCTTACGAAGCCCAGGAAGTTTTCAAGAAGCACGAAACCGATATCGGCGTCACCATGGTGCCTTTCAGCATGATGGTGTACCTCGAAGATGAAGATCGCTACGTTCCTGACGACGAAGTCAAGAAGGGCGACAAGGTTCTGAACATTTCCGGCACCGAACTGCGCGACCGGCTCAATGAAGGCCGCGACATTCCGGCATGGTTCACCTATCCGGAAGTTGTCCAGGAACTGCGGCGCAGCTTTCCGCCACGCGCCAAGCAGGGTGTGACCATCTTCTTCACCGGACTCTCGGGTTCGGGCAAGTCCACCATCGCCAATGTCCTGATGACGAAGTTCCTGGAAGTCGGCGGGCGTCCGGTGACCATGCTCGACGGCGACCTGGTGCGCAAGCATCTGTCGTCGGAGCTTGGATTCTCGAAGGAGCATCGCGACATCAACATCCGCCGCATCGGTTACGTCGCGTCGGAAATCACCAAGAACGGCGGCATCGCGATTTGCGCGCCCATCGCGCCTTATGACGCGACCCGTAAACACGTGCGGCAGATGATCGAGCCTTATGGCGGCTTCATCCTGGTACACATTGCCACGACGGTCGAAGTCTGCGAGCAGCGCGACCGCAAGGGTCTCTACGCCAAAGCGCGCGCCGGTATTCTGAAGGAATTCACCGGGATCTCCGATCCCTACGAGGTTCCGGCGGATGCCAACGTGACCATCAACACCGGCGAACTCTCAGCCGAAGAAGCCGCTCAGGAGATTATTCTGCACCTGGAGCGGGAAGGCTTCATCGGCGTAAATAGAGAGGGCGAGTAACGAGTAGGACGGGCAGGAATCGACTATGCCAGTAATCGCAATCAAAATTCTGGTTGGCTTTATCGTAGGCATCCTCATCGGAATGACCGGAGTGGGGGGCGGAGTTCTCATGCTCCCCGTTCTGATCTTCGGCTTGGGGTATTCGCCTATCGTGGCCGTCGGTTCCGACGCTCTGTTCCAATTCTTCACCAAAATCCCGGCCGGACTGCTCCACATGAAAAATGGAACGGTCCGCCGGAAGGTCGTCCTCGCATTGGCGCTGGGAAGCATTCCCGGCTCCTTCGCTGGAGTCAAATTGCTGGTCTACATCCGTCTCCTTTACGGAAACGGGGTGAATACCTTTATCAAGATGGCAGTGGGTGTGCTGCTCCTCGTGATTCCCACCTTGCTGCTCCTCCAGAAAAACATCGAAGAGCGAATCGCGAATCGTGAGCCGTCCATGAAGGGTTTCGCAGGGATGGCAGTGATCGGCCTCACGGTGGGATTCATCGTGGGCCTAACCTCGGTCGGTTCGGGCAGCATCATCATGATGCTGCTTCTCTTGTTCTACAGTTTTCCGCCTAAGATCAATGTCGGGACTGACGTGGTGCATGCGGTCATACTCTTCGGCGTGACGGGCTGGCTTCAGTTCAGGGCTGGCAATGTGGATTCGAGACTGGTGGTTGCGCTATTGATCGGCTCCATTCCTGGCGGCTTGCTGGGTTCGCATCTGGCCACGCGGGTTCCCATGCTCTGGCTGCGCCGCATGCTATGCGCCTTATTGTTGATCACTGGCGCTCGCATGTTGTGGCCCGCTTAACAAATTCATTCCAAGGGATTGCATGACTTCTGCCTATTCGGACATTCTCGCCCGCATTGAAGCTGCGTTAGAAGCTGCCCGCACCGTCTTCGCACGCTTTACTCCGGGCGCGATTGAAACCGAATACAAAATCGGCCGCGATCCCGTGACTGAGGCCGATCGCGCGGTGGACGCCGTCTTACGCCAGAGCTTGCTGCGCGACAGCGAAGGTTGGCTCTCGGAAGAAACTGTGGACAATCCCTCGCGCCTCGACAGAGAACGAGTCTGGATTGTGGATCCTCTCGATGGCACGCGGGAGTTCGTGAAAGGCCTGCCCGAATTCTGCGTCTCGATCGGCTTCGCCGAAAACGGCAAGCCCGTGGCGGGAGGAATCTACAACCCCGCCACGCAGGAAACTTTCCTGGGCGCCATTGACACCGGCGTGCTCTACAACGGACAGCCCTCGCGTCCCAGCCAGCGCACTACGCTGGACGGGGCACTTATCCTAGCTAGCCGCAGTGAGGTCAAGCGCGGCGAATGGAAGGCGTTTGAGAACGCTCCCTACAAAGTTCAAGCCATGGGTTCGGTCGCCTATAAGCTCGCGCTGGTCTCAGCCGGCCTCGCCGACGTCACGTTCACTCTGACCCCCAAGAATGAATGGGATGTAGTAGCCGGCGCAGCCCTGGTGAAAAGTGCAGGCGGTTTCGTCAGCACCCTCGAAAAAACCGACCTGACCGCGAATCGCCGTGACCCGCTGCTCTCGGGTCTGCTGGCGAGCGGACCATTCCTGAAAGACCCACTACTCTCGCTCGTCGAGCCGCACCTCAAGCTGACGACGGCGGCAATCAAAGAGTAGCGAGCCCTCCCTCGCAGTTCGCTTCGGACCCGTGCTCGCCACGAGCAAACCCATGTGGCGACGGACGCATTCGTCCGTCTCGCCGGCGCGAAGCGCGGCCGAATCGCGAACACAACGGCCTCCGGTCAGTGGAAGGGGTTGGCGACGATCACGCCAAAGTATTTCTGTTGCGAGTTCAAATCTTCCGACAGGATTTTTTCACAACCGGCGCGCTCCGCTGCCGCCACGATCATGCCGTCGTAGAAGTGAATGCCGTAAGCTCCACGGGCCTCCACGGCCCGGCGCACGATGTCCCCGTCCGGAACGATCAGCGGGATCGGCCCCAGGCCATCCAATGCAATGGCGACTTCCTCCATCGAAAGCGGAGGCTGCACCTTGTGCAGCAGCGTCGCGGCGAACTCCGCGAGCACTTGCGTTGAGATCGTAAGTTCGCCAGCAACCGCTCGGGAAACCAGTTGTCGCGCAATTCGTTGTTTCCTCAAGTCGCTCGTTTGGTAGGCGTACACCAGGACGTTGGTGTCCAGAAAATCACGACCGGTCATACAGATCTTCCCGCCGCCAAGTTTTCTTTCCCATGGGGAAATGCACTCGACTGAAGCTGCGTTCCAATGCTTCCTGGTCTCTGCGTTTTCGGCCCGTCCGAGAGTACTCAGCGGCGAGCTCTTCAAGATGAGCCCGCACCAGGCCGGTCAAAGTCGTATCCCTTTCAACGGCGATCTTGCGAACTTCTTTGACCAGTTTGTCTTCGAGAGAAAGCGTGATATTCATTGACCCATAATAAGGGAAACCCTTAACCCGTGCAAGCCCACGGCACAGCCCTTACAAATAACCCGTAAACGTCATTTCACTGGTTAGGCAGCCGTCCGTAACCCAGCCCTAACCTGCTATAGAACGATCAAGGGTTAGATTGACGAGCCAGGACGACAAACTAGGAAGAAGTTCCACCTTACGCAGAATTCAGATCGAACAAGCTAAGACTATTAGTCCGCCGCAACATCTGTGGGCGTGTCGGCTTCGCGATGCTTCACGGTGCGATTCGAGGGCAGCCCAGCGTCGCGAATCTTATAGAGCAACGCGCGGTAGCTGATGCTCAACGCACGCGCCGCCTGCTTGCGATTCCAGTGACAGTTCTGAAGAACTTTCAGGATGACTTTCCGCTCCAACTCACGCACCGCCTGGCGAGTCAGCTTCTTCAGCGAAATCTGCCCGTCGACGGGAATCTCCGTGTTGAAGAAATCCGTAGGCCGCGGCGTCAGATCGGACGAGATCACATCTTCATTGCCCAGAATCACGTAGCGCTTGATCAGGTTTTCCAGTTCGCGAATGTTGCCCGGCCAGTGATACTTGCGCAGTTGGCTCATCAGCTCGAGCGATAGCGCACGCGCGCGGCAATTGTATTTGCGGTTGTGATAATCGAGAAAGTACGCCACCAGTTCAGGAATGTCGCTGGCCCGTTCGCGCAGCGGAGGCAGGTGAATATTCACCACGTTGATGCGGTAAAACAGATCGGAACGGAACGTGCCGTTTTCGATCTCTTCTTCAAGCTTGCGGTTGGTCGCGCACACCACGCGCACTTCAACTTTTTTGTCTTCCTGCGCGCCGATGCGGCAGAACTGCCCGTCCTGCAGCAGTTGCAGCAGCTTCGACTGCAGCGCCATATCCAGTTCGGAAATCTCGTCCAGAAACAGCGTGCCGCGATGCGCCATTTCCACGCGCCCCGGCTTCATGCCATAAGCGCCGGTGAACGCGCCTTTTTCGTAACCGAACAATTCGCTTTCGAGCAGCGTGCCCGGAATCGCCGGGCAATTCACCTTCACCCATGGCCCAGTGCGCCACGGCGAAGCTGCGTGGATCATGCGCGCAATAATGTCTTTGCCGGTTCCACTCTCACCCTGGATCAGCACGGGAACGTTGGCGCCCGCCAACTTCGTCAAGCGGTCGCGCACGGCCTGCATGCCCTCGGTGCGCCCAAAAACAATGGCGTCGGGTGGCATTTCACCCAGAGGCTGGGCAAGCGTATTCAGACTGCTGGTTGTCATATTTGGCGTACCAGTTTGGCTTACCAGTTGGCTCTTACCAGTTTGGGGGGAGACCTTCTAACTTGCACCCGGAGAGCCAAAGATCTCCGGGCCTGCTGCGGGCCACTCAAATCTAACTTATGTGGTTGAAGGGTATCAACTTACCAAAGAGCCGGAGGGTCGCACCCTGGTAATCCGGGAATGGTGTCTACAGTAACACCCTGGGCAGGGTGATGCGCAAACATTTTCACACAGCAGAAGCTATTTTCCGCCTCCGCCCGTTTGAGTTAGAACCGGAGTTGGAGTGCGAGTGGCCCGCAAGCAGCAGCGGACGAGCGAACTTGAGGCCTAGCAAGTAGTAGCCTTCGGCTGGAGTGCTGCGGAGAGCCCTGGCCCGCAGGGTACGGGAAGCTCTCGGCAACAGGGCCAGCGTCGCGACCGGGGCGCTGGGGATTTCCAGCCGGAGCTGGGCGACGGCGGGCAGGAGCCGGCGGATCGCCAGCAACATTCCGCCCGCGCTCACGTTCAGCGCAGTGGCAAACTCCAGAAACTCTTTGCCTTCACCGTCGAGGCTGCGCACGAAAACCGGAATCGCAAGCGGCAACCTGGCCCACTTCCGCCGCTCACCTCCCGCTCGCCCAGCATTCATGCAGACTTCTCCTATCAGCATCCGATCAGCGTCCGACCGTGCGTAAGGAGCATCTGAGGGGCCAAATCTCAGGCAAAACCTGCACAGAACCATGAAGGAACACTAACCTTCGGACATCCGGAACGGCAGAACCCTTAAGAGAGCAGGAGTTTTCCGCTCCTTTCTTCGCCTTTTCTTTGCTTGATGAAACGCCCGCTATCGCCTCCGGGAACTGGTGAAAGTGCAAGCTTTTGCTACACTTGGGTAATTTCCGCGCATTTTCCGTTGACAACAAATTGCGCCTGACATACGATTTTGCTACTGGCACTCGTCCTTAAGAAGGCGCGTGCGGTTTCCCTCCCCGTTTACCTGTGGTTTTTCCCTAATGGCCTCTGTCCACAAGAACACGTCGGTTTCTGGCGCGGCGGGAACCTTGCAACGTCTGCCCGCAGCTCCCGTCCGTCCGGACGGCGATGTGCCCAGCCCGGAAAACTTGCTACAGGAATACAAAGAACTGCGCGAACGTTTCCAGCGCACCACCAACGCTCTGGCGTCCGCGGCCCACGACCTTAAAACGCCGCTGTCGATTTTGAATGGCTACGTGGAATTGCTGCAGAACGAAAAACTGGGTTCGCTCAACGACCGCCAGCGCGAAGTGCTGCGCGACATGCAGAGCAGCGGAAAACGCCTGCAGCAGTTCATTCAGGATTTTCTGACCTACAGCGCGCTTGAAACCGGCGGGCTGCGCATGCACTTCGATGCCGGCAACATCAACGATTGCCTGTCGGAAGTGTGCCGCATGTGGTCCAATCGTTTTCAGGAAAAAGGGCTGGCGCTTTATTTTCTGGCCAACGACAAGCTGCCGGTTTTTCCCTTCGACACTCCGAAGCTGGAGCGCATCATCTCGAACCTGCTGGAAAACTCTTTCAAGTTCACGCCGCAGGGCGGAACGGTGTGGCTGCACGCCGAGCCGTACATGTGGGAACGCCGCGCTGCTGAGTTGCCTTCGTCCGCCGAGCGCCGCCGCCAGAACGTAACTCATCCCAACTCGGTGAAGGTGAGCGTTTCCGATACCGGGCCGGGCATCCCCGCGGAATTTCATCTGGAAGTGTTTGACGATTTCTTCCGCCTTCCCGGTACTGAAGCTCAGGAAGGCATGGGATTAGGCCTCGCCATCGCGCGCCGCCTGGTACAGGGCATGGGCGGCAAGATCTGGGTGGAAAGCGATGCCGGAGCAGGCTGCAAATTTTCTTTCCTGATTCCGTATAAACCGGTTGCGGCTGCCGCCAGCAAGGGGAAAACTCGATGAAGCCAACCGCCAAAATCCTGCTGGTCGACGACGAACCCGGCATGCTGCGTTACATCAAGACGCTGCTCGAAGTGGACGACTACAAAGTCGAAACCGCAACCACCGGCGAGGAAGCGCTGCAGCGCGTGGAAAAAGGCCTGCAGCCCGATCTGGTATTGCTCGACGTGCTCATGCCCGGCATCGACGGCCTGGAAACGCTCGAGCAACTGCGCCAGCTTCAGCCCGGCGTGAAGGTCGTGATGTTGTCCTGCGTCAACGACACGCGAAAAGTTGTGCACGCCATGAAGCTGGGCGCTCTCGACTACCTGACCAAGCCATTTCAGAAAGCCGAACTGGACGCCGTGATCGACCTCAGCCTCGGCCTGGGGAAAAAGACTTATAGCGGAGAAGTGGAAGAACTTTCCGAGGACGTCTTCTTTATCGCCGCCAGTCCGCAGATGCGCAAGATCCGTTCGCAGGCGGCGCTGGTCGCTAATGTCGACATACCCGTGCTCTTGCTGGGCGAGAGCGGCACCGGCAAAGAAGTTCTGGGACGATTGATTCACAAGCTTTCGCCGCGCGCTCATCGCACGTTCCTGAAAGTGAATTGCGCCGCCGTTCCCGCCGACCTGCTGGAGAGCGAACTGTTCGGCTACGAGCCGGGCGCTTTTACCGGCGCCACGCACGCCAAGCCGGGCAAATTCGAGTTGTGCAACAAGGGCACGATTCTGCTCGACGAAATCGGCGAGATGCCGCCGCTTTTGCAGGCCAAGCTGCTCCACGTTTTGCAGGACCAGCAGTTCTCGCGGCTGGGCAGCAGGTCCGTGATCAAAGTTGACGTGCGCATTCTGGCCGCGACCAACATCAACATTCCCGAAGCGCTGGCCAACAAGCGGCTGCGCGAGGATCTCTATTACCGGCTGAACGCCTTCACCATGCAGATTCCGCCGCTGCGCGAGCGCAAGGAAGAGATTCCCATCCTGCTCAAGCATTCGATGACGCGCATGGCGGAACGTTACGCGCGCGCGCCGCTGCCGCTGTCGCCGGCTCTGCTGCAGGCCTGCCAGAATCATTCCTGGCCGGGCAATCTGCGCGAGTTGAACAACTTTCTGAAGCGTTACCTGATTCTGGGGGATGAGAATTTGGCGGTCAGCGAACTGATTCCCAGAAATGACGGCAATGGGGGAAGTTCGGGAGAATCTTCGGCGCGCGGGACGGAATCAGGCGGATTGAAATCCCTGGCGCGGACCGCCAAAGATGAAGCTGAAGCGCAGGCCATTATGCAGGCTCTGGAACAGACGAATTGGAACCGCAAGCAGGCTGCAGTAATTCTGCAGATCAGCTACAAAGCTCTGCTCTACAAGATCCGGCAATATGGAATTGCCGACGCCAAGGCACATCACAAGCTTTCGGCGGGAGCGTAGCGGGCCGCACAAAAACTTGTTGCGGCAGCAAACAGCGCACCTCAGGCGCTAAAGCGCGGCTGAGCGTAAGAGACTTAACGGCACGGCTGAAGTCGTGCCCTTCCCAAATGCGGCTACATCATTCGCTTGGGCTCAAGCGGCCGGTCAACCACCAGTTCAGGATGTAGGCGGCGGAAGGTTTCCGTGACGTGGCAGTTCCAGCAGACCGGCTTGTGCGTGGCGAAGACATCCGGAAGCTGTTCGGGGCGAAAGTTCCTCCACTCGGCAGTCCTCGAATCCGTCCCTAAGAGCGCGGGCGCGTGATCGAGATGATGAAGCGGGCCGAAAGGCTTGCGGCAAAACGCGCAACTCTTCCCGTCGTACCAATTCGAAACGATATTCCAGACCAGGCAGTTCTCCGGACCGATCTCGATCTGCTTCAGGCATTCCTGGCCGCAGTCCTGGCGCTCGGGCCAGCGCGAACATTCTTTCAGGCGAAGCGTGGGCGCGAAGAGGAAGGCTCCCACCGCGGCTTCTGTTGCGGCAACGTCGACGGCTTCGGTCTTGTGCGTCTCGGGGCAGGTGATCAGACGTTTCCCGCGGTAATCGAAATACGCGCGAATGCCGGGGATGACGCGAAATACGAAAAGACCGACAGCCAGCAAAACCACAACTGTGGCGATAAGCGCGGTGACGGACATAAATCACCTCCGGTCCGGCGGAATGTCGCGGACTGATGCCGGACCATCCAGCAAGCTCATTGTGCGCGGGAATTCGAAAGCGGGCGGTGCGGAGCGTCACCGGGAATTGTGATTGGAGTCACGCGGAGGAATATGAGGAATTGCTGTGCGGATGAAGCTTACACCTTGCTTCCGGACATTGGGCCCGGGGAGGCACGGCTGACGCCGTGCCATTCCCCAAACGATTTACCGATTAGCGAGCTAAACGCCCTACTGGACGTACAGAGTGATGGAGCCACTCTTGGTGTCGCTGCCGGAGACCGCGGTGACTGTAATGGTGTACTTCCCGGCCGGGGTCCCGCTGACCGGTGCCTGCGTATTCTTGCTGCTACACGCCGGCAGGAGCAGAAGCAGCGCGAATAGAGCGGAGGACATCAGGACGCCCATGAGTCTGCCGAGGATGCGCCGGCGGCGCCGATCGCCTCCGACGCCCACGCCCAGCAAGGTTAATCCCGGGAAGGCGAGCCAGACCGCGTAGAAGTGCCGAGTCAGCAAACTCGTAGTTGTGGGTGTAATCGGACGGGCCGTAGTCGTGATGTTGAGCGTGGAAGTTCCCGGACCCGCCACCAGCGAGACTGGGCTGTTGGTAAAGTTGCAGGCCGCGCCGGTGGGCAAGCCGGTGCAGGCCAGCGTGATCTTCGAGGAGTAGACGGGCTGCGGCGACAGTTCCACCTGGTAGGTGGCGGTTTGTCCGGCAGGCACGGTGTTATCCGCGGGACTGATGGCGACGGTGTAGTCGCCCATTTGCGCCGATACCAGGGTCTGTGCCAGCACAATGTTGCCCGTCCCGATCACCTGCACAGAGCCACCGTTGAAGGTGGCTTCACTACCATTGCTGTATGGCGTAGGCGTCAACACGATGGTGACGGTTGCGGTCGCGCCAGAATTCAGCGGCGGAAGGCTGCAGGTCACGCTGGTATTGGTTGAGCCTCCTCCGCAGGTGCCGGAACTGACGCTGGCAGAAACAAAGGTGACCGGCACACCCGTCACCGCGGGACTTATATTGTCGAGAACCGTTATGCTGTTGGCCACGTCGGGACCGTTGTTGGTCACGGTGTAGGTGAACGTCGCCGGGTTCCCGGCGTCGACGAAAGTCTGGCTCGTGCCCAGCGTCAGGACTCCATTGATCGACAAGCCCACGACTGATCCCAGTTGGGTCACAAAGGCGTCATAGCCGCCACCGTTGGTTGTCTGTAACGGAGTATTGACCTGGAGCGTGGTCGAATTGGTGTCGCCGGCAAAGTACGATGCCTGGTTCACGTCGAGGGTGACGCCGGTGCCCTCGGTGAAGACCGTAGTAGTGCTGTCCGAGGAGGCTCCGCCGAAGTAGTTCGCCCAGGTGCCGTTGGTCTGCCCGACCACGGCGGCGGTGTTGAGGCGGGCCATAAACGCATCCTGGGCACCGGTGAGAGTGCTCTGAATGGCATTGTTTGCCGGAAAAACGGGGAAGGCGGTGGCCGAACCCGGGGGGCCTGTGGATTGAGTCCACCCGGTCACCAACGCACCGCTGGCGGAGTCCACCGTGATGGCCAGTCCGGCTTCGTTGGCACTGCCTCCCAGATAGGAAAAATAGTTGAGCGACACATTAGTCTGAACCGTAGTGGTGGAAGGAGTCGGGTTAGTCAGGCGCGCCACGAAGGCATCGTTCGGGTAAGGAGCAGCCCCGGCTTGCGCCGGGCAGGCCACTCCGGATGCGGGATTCGGCGGCGGAGTGTTGAGGCAGCTTTGATACGCGGAGGAAGTATTCAGGCTGGCGATGGCCGTGTTGATGTCGGTGGAGTTCGTGGTTCCGACAATATAGACGTTCGCGGCGCCGGTATCGAGCGCAACCTGTGCACCCAAGTCGCTTCCGGTTCCTCCCACGTAGGTCGACCAGATCAACTGCTCGCCCTGAGCGGCATTAGGATTGAGCTTGGTCACGAAGGCGTCGGAGAAAGTGGGGATGTATGGCGGCGTGTACGTGCACGTCGGAGGAGTGGTGATTAGGGCCGGAGGCGCCTGATCGAGACAGGGCTGGTAGGCATTCAGGATGGGAAAGTCGGTGCTGCTGCAGCCCGAGCATCCCGTATAGAGGAAATTCGTGGTGCCGGTGAAATAGATGTTGCCATTGGTGTCGACGGCGATGCCGCCGCCCACGGCGATTGGGCACGGTTGAGTAGGTACCAGCGGTGGACATGGCGCAGTCGTGTCGAAGTCCCCTCCGCCAAAATACGTGGAGTAGGCGATGCTGCCGGTGCGGGGCGCGTTGGTGTTGACTTTGGTTACGAAGAATTGAATGGGCGCGCGCGGCGAGATTTGAAAGGGCAGCGCCTGGGGCAGCGTACTCGCCGGAAATTGATCGGTGGTACTCCCCACGTCGGTGGATGTTGTGATCCCCGTGACGTACATGTAGCCGGATGCGTCGATGGTCATCCCGCTGGCGTTGTCGGTGCCGTTGCCGGAAAGGTACGACGAATACTGCAGCGTGGCGAAGTCGGCCAGCATCTCGGTTACAAAGACGTGGGTGCCGGGAACCTCCGGCGTGGATTGATATGCGTTGGTCAGAGTCGTCGGAAAGTTGCTGGACGAAGTTGTGCCGGCGACGAATGGATTGCCTGCGCTGTCGACGCTGATTCCAACCGGACTATCGGTGCCATTGCCTCCCAGGTACGTGACGTATTTTAGAGCCGCCGGGTTTGAGCCCAGAGTGGGCGTGATCTTAGCGATATAAATGTTCTGGGCGGCTCCGGCGGCGAGCGTGGACTGATACACCGGACCGATCGATGTAGTCGTTGGGAGATTGGGCGACGTGGTCGATCCCGTAAGGTAAATGTTGAAACTGCCATCGACCGCAACCGAAGTGTTCAGCTCGTCTCCGGTGCCGCCGAAGTACGTCGAAAACTTCAGGATCGGGTCGATGACCAATTCGCGTGAGTGGTCATAGGGTCCGATTGCGAATCCCGCACGCTTGGAGCCTCGCAGCACGAAGCTGCCTTCGACTGGTTGCTCGCGCCCGGCAATCTCCTGGTAGACCCGCGGAGCCTGTAGCTGCAGGCTGCCGCCGGCGCTCTTGATGACGAGTGCGCCGTTTTTGAGTTCGAGTTTTTTCGCGCCGTTGAATTCAAGCTCAGCCCGCGAAGGATCCGCTCCGGGGGCGACCTGGAAGTCGTATTCGAGCTGTCCCTGGTTTCCGTAGAAGACCAGATTGATTCCGGGATAAATATTTTCGTAACGTACCCGGGCGAACTGCGGCACGCCGTGCTGCCACTTCGCCGGATCATTGCCCAGAAAGTAACTGCTCTTGCCGGGCAGCAGATCCGTGCCGATAACCGTGGGGTTGGGATTCGCACCTGCCAGCTTCATCTCCACGGAGTCGATGCGCGTCGATGACGCTGACGCCTTCGATGCATGTGCATTCGCGTGGTCTCGGTTTGAACGAACTTCGTTAGGGTGACTCCGGGAAACCATGCTGAGAATCGCGCCTTCTGATCCTAGAAACAGGCTGTAGCCGGATCCGCGGGTGATGAACTTGGCGCGCGGATCGGCGGGATCGAGGTTCGCCTGGCCTTGATTCGGCTCGAAGATCATGGGCAGTCCGGCGAAAAGAGAGCGCGCCTGCGACTTCGCTGCGCTGCTGACCTGACCAGGAGAATTCTGCGGCGAATTTTGAACTATCGCCCCCAGGCCGGGTGGAACGGCGGCCGGTGCGGGACTCACTGAGGCGCTGCCGGCTGCAAGGCGATTCGCGGCGTTCGCGGCGGTTTGGCGTGAGCGGGAACCCCACCCGAGAAATGCGCATCCTGCCGTCAACAGCACCAGCCCTGCGGCCAGAATACGAACTCGTACCACGGATGTTCCCAACCAACGGTGCTCTACGTTCACTCGTTCCTCCGATGCAGTCAAAGCCAATATTCTTTCGAGCGTTATTATTTGGATCGTTCGCGCTCAGGTCGTTCCGGTTTGAGATCGTTCTTCGTTCGGATCTCTCTCGCTCAGATCAACCGGGAGAGCTTTGATAAGCGCAAGCCAACCTAAGCCTCGACCGGCGACTTCCCCTGACGACCCCGGTCGCGGCTAGCTGGTCATTAAAACTGGCGGAAAAATTAAATAACTACTTAAACATCTGACGGATAGACAAGTCAAGCGACCCTCCCGGTCGCGTCGCCTGCCGTAAGGTTCCTCCCGGCTGTCGCCACGCTCAGAATGACATCGGGTCGAATATTGAAACTGACTCGCCGCCCCCGGATTCGTCAGATGCGGTCGAGAGAGTGGAAAGATGCCATGGCACAAAAGTGGCGTGAAGGGAGTTGCAGGGTGCTCTTCCGGGTTTCGACTTCTGGACAAACTGTGCGCGCCGGAAAGATCCTCTTTTCCGCAATTGCTTTGCACGAGCTGTCGGCCTGCCCAGGTCAGCCACTCCGCAACCCGCTCATTCTGCGCGAAAAACTTGCAGCGCTTCCACGCCGCGAATGGCAGCGGGATTG
>Ga0224556_1000154_pt1 | contig 15349 bp, 8 predicted proteins | sample 714S315metaG_FD_183007 | JGI IMG/M metagenome (GOLD analysis project Ga0224556, IMG submission 183007) | Peat soil microbial communities from Stordalen Mire, Sweden - 717 S3 1-5 | ecosystem: Environmental > Terrestrial > Soil > Wetlands > Peat | place: Sweden: Norrbotten County, Stordalen Mire...
AAAGGCGGCACGACCTACGGCTTCGCTCCCACGGATTTCATTCAGCGCCCGACGCTGTGGTTCGACGCGATCAAGACGTATGGGGCGAGCGCCTCAGCGGCGCCCAACTTCGCCTACGACTATTGCTTGCGCGCCGGACGGTTTTCCAAAGAGAGTTTGGAGAATTGTGATCTGAGCTCGCTGCGGTTGCTGATGGTTGCCGCGGAACCGGTCAAACCGGACACGTATACGCGATTTCTGCAGGCCTTTCAGCCCTACGGACTAAAGTCGGAAAGCTTTTTTGTTGCGTACGGGCTGGCGGAGAACACGCTGGCGGTTTCGCTGGGTGGCCGCAATATTATTTCGGTCAACAAGAACTCCGTCGCGCTGGGCAAAGCCCGCATGACCACGGAGGTTTCCGAAATCGGCGCGGCCACGCAGATTGTCAGTTGCGGAACTCCCCTGCCCGGCCTCACGGTGAAGATCGTGGATCCGGAGAAGCACGTCGCTCTGGACTCGGGCCGAATCGGCGAGATTTGGATCTCTGGAGGAAGTAAGTGCCCGGGGTTCTGGAACAATCCAGAATTAACGCTCAAGCTGTTTCACGCCCGGCTGGTGGATGACAGTCCCTACGACGATGGCTACCTTCGGACCGGCGATATGGGCTTTTTGCACGACGGCGAACTCTTCGTCTGCGGCCGGATCAAGGACATGATTATTATCCGCGGGCAAAACTATTACCCGCAGGATATCGAGGCTGTGGCGGAGAAAGCGTCCGGCTTGATCCGGACGAATTGCGTTGCCGCGTTCCAGATTAATGAAGATAGCGATCCGGCGCTCGCGATCGTCGCCGAGGTGAAAAATCCAAAAGCGCTTCCGGATGCACTGAAGATTGCGGCCGCCGTCCGGAATTACCTCAACGTGGAAGTGGCGCTGATTTCTTTTATCGCATCCCATTCGATACCCAGAACCAGTTCGGGCAAGATCATGCGCCACAAAACCAAGCACATGTGGCTGCAAGGTCAATTTACCGTACTCTCGGAGTTTTCGCGGGAAAACGACGCTGGAACCTCGACCTGCGGTTCCGTAGGCCAATCGCCTTTCGATTTATTGAAAGCGCGGTACAACCTGACGGGCACCGAATCGTTTAACCTGGTCGAAGCCGGACTGGATTCCCTGGATCTTGTGGTGTTCATGCACGAGATCAAGGAACTTTTGAAGAATAAAGACGCCGAGATGCTGGCGAGACAGGTGGATATCGGTCTCATCCAGCGGGTGAGCGTAGCCGAGTTGTTTCGACTGGCAGAACAGTTACAGCATGCTCCCGAAGAAGCACTGGTTCCGCTGCGGCAGTACCTGGCGGCTTTCCGCGAGGAGCAGCACGCGGCGGAACAGCGGATGATGTGCAACGACCGGAAGCTTATCTTCGAGCCTTCGGCGCCTGCGTTATTGCCCGCGACACCAAGCCTCAATCATGTTCTACTCACCGGCGGTACCGGCTTCATCGGACCATTCCTGGTGAAAAGTCTGCTGGAACAAACGCGGGCGAAGCTCCACGTTCTGGTGAGGGCCTCTGACGAGCAGCAAGGCAGACAAAGACTGAGGGCTGCGATGGAATCGATGGGCCCTTGTCCGACGGAGCTGATGCAGATGTTCGAGGCTCGCGTGACGCCGGTTTGCGGAGATCTTGGCCAGAAGGATCTGGGATTGACGAGGGAGGAGTGGGATCGTCTCGCAAATGAAATCGATACCGTGTTCCACAACGGCGCAACCGTAAATTACCTGCTCAACTATGACCGGATGCGCGACGCGAACGTGTTGGGGACGAATGAGGTCGTGCGACTCGCGTTCGAAGGACAGCCCAAGAGTTTCAATTATGTTTCGACTACCTTCATATTTGGTTGGGCGGTGAAGAAGGTTCTGTATGAGACCGACTTCAACGCGAATATGGAGCTGCTCGATTTTGGATACAGCCAGTCTAAGTGGGTGTCGGAGCAAGTGATTATGGATGCGCGCCGTCACGGGCTTACTATGCGGATCTTCCGGCCCGCCCTGGTGAGTCCCTCGGTCAACGGCGGAGGCAACAACTTCGACATCGCGGTTCGCCTTGTAGCTTTCATGGTGAATCACGGCATTGGAGTCGATGCTCTGAACCAGGTGAGTTTCGTTCCCGCGGACATCACGGCGAATAATATCGTTTCGATTTCCACCACTCCCGGCACGGAGAACAAGACGTATCACGTGGTGAGAGACGATTACGCGAACATGCTGGACATTACCGGCCTCATTACCAAGGCGACCGGCCGGCAGTTTGAAATATTCAGTCTTCCCGACTTTGTTCCCGAACTCATCAGGAGATGCAGGAAAGACGACCTGCTGTTTCCGCTGCTGGACTTTCTGGTGAACTCTGTGGACAACATCTCGTCGATGGAGTTCAAACGCTACGACAGTGCCTGCTATCAGGCAGCTCGAGATGCTTCGGCGTGGGGCAAGCCGGATCCTTCGCTGGAAGAAACTGTCAATGGCATCCTGAAATTCATGCAGCGAAAGGGAATCATCTCGGTTGCAACGCGCGAGTTCAACGCCGTGGGTAGCTTGCCGGTGGGCAGCTCACGCGCGGGTGCTGAGGGCCTGGCACAGCGATAGTTACTGTTTCCGAAACAGCAGCGTCTCTTTTATCTGCTGACCGGTTTCCAACGTGCCGGTCGTGGTTAACGTCATTTCTGCGCCATCGGCAGAAACCACCCACCGGTCTGTTTGAGTGATTTGATCGTCCCGCCGGTAAATCGAATCGACCGTGTGGGCATCGACAAGTTGCAGAGTTACCGTGTCGTTTCTGGAATTTTTCAGGTCGTATTCCTTGCTGTCAAAGCGCGCGTTGTAGCTGAAGTCGCCCGAGAAGCGGACCCCTCCATTTCCATCGGCTTCGATCTTGAGCGCCATCCCCTGCCGCAATCGAGTCTTGCTTAGATCTTGTGTCCACTCACCGGCGAATAAGTCCGCAGGCGATTTCTTTCCCCCGCTCCGCGTCCACACGGTGATGCGCTCGGCGCGGCCATTCTGTGCAGTCGTGCTGGTTAACTCGTTGGCGTCGCTCGACAGCTTGTCGCGAATGGTCGCCACTGCGGTTCCATCCTTCGTCTCTTTGATTTCGACTTGATGCTTGTCGATCCTTCGAAGCTCGATTTGATTAAAAGCCGGATTGCCGGGTACGGACGATTCATGGCCGTCCAGCTTTGCCGTAAAATCGAGGTGGACATCGCCTGACATGACAACGTGCACTTCATCGTGTAGACGCGTGATGGAGAGTTTGTTGGGGGGCTCCATGGACGAGTGCGCAGAGGTGAGCGTCCATGAGCCGATGCGGGGGTCTGCGGCACCAAGTTGAAGGGCGGCAAACAACCCGAGCAATACGAGTTTGTGCAATGGTCCTCCGGGAAACCGTGCAATCCTTGATACACCCTAAAATAATACGAAGCCGCCGAGAAAGCGAACTGGGCCGCGCCGGGTTCGCCGGGGAACGGCATTGCGCCGGATTAATCCGGAAGTCCGAACCGGCCTTCGTGCGGGATTTGAATCTGCTTAACGGTAACGATTTTGGGTAGTGGCTTAATTCCTTGTTGCTGATCTTTCCGCCGATCTTCTAGCATTTTGAACTGCTGGCATTTTGAACTGCTGGCATTTCGAACTGCTGGAGTTTTGAAAGACGACAAGCTAAACGAAGGAGAATTAGCCCACTACCCGGTTTTGCGTGAAAATATGAATCTCATGCATCTGCGCCGTTTCTGGTTGGCCGGGGTAGTTCTTGTCGCCGTCCTTGTCCTCATTCCGTTTTCCTTTCACGCCGAGCGTCATCTGGAAACTGCAACGCGCATCGAGGGTAGCGAAGCGGGAAAAGTTCCAGAGGAATTGGCCACTCGCTTCCATTCTCCCTTCGTTGACCGCGTGGTGCTTGTGATTCAGGGACTCCCTCCTGTTGATTCGGAGGAGGGCGAGCAGGCATTGGCAACCATTGAAGAGAGGCTGCAAAAGGAACCCGGCGTGTCCGGGGTTGTTTCTCATCTCGATTTTCGCGATCCGATTTTCCTGGGCAAGGGAGGAGGAACTTTTATTCTGGTGGGGCTCGCCTCGACCGAGGGGCCGGTCGAGTCGCTCGTCCCTAAGCTTCACGAATTGGAGAACTCACTCCAGAACCAACTGCGAGGCCGCTATCCGAATGTGAAGCTCGAACTGACGGGAGAGACGCCGCTTAATTTCGACATTCGGAAAGCCAGCGCGGACGACGTGCATCACGCCGAGACGCTCGTGATTCCTGCCACCCTCGCACTTCTGCTGGTGGCTTTCGGAAGTCTGGTGGCGGCCGTGATTCCATTGGCCGTCGGCCAGCTTGCCATCGCGACGGCTCTGGCGATTGCAGGGTTTCTGGCCCTGCGTTGGCACTTATCCATCCTGGTTCAGAACTTGTCCACGATGCTTGGGCTAGGGTTGGGAATCGACTACGCGCTACTCATGGTCAGCCGCTTCCGGGAAGCGATCGCCGGGCAAAACGGACTCGAAGCCTCGGCCATTGCAGCGAGCCAGGCAGGTCGAACCCTCGCGATTTCAGCTGCGACTGTGGTCATCGGATTCCTGGCGCTGTTGACCGTGCCCATCAGCGAAGTCCGTTCCATTGGTCTGGCCGGAGTCCTGGTGGCGGGAATGAGCCTGCTGTTGGCAAATACCCTCGTTCCGGCGCTGCTGGCAGCTCTCGGTCCGCGAATTAATGCTGGCCGGGTGCCCTTTATCGCAACTTGGGATGCGCATCGGGCGGCGCGCACGGAAGACCGCTGGAGACGATGCGGTAAGGTGATCGTTGCCCATCCCTGGCTGGCCATCTTTCTGGCAGGCGCCCCCATGCTTCTGCTCGCCTCGCAGGCTGCGCGGCTTGATACCAGCGTCCCCCGGGGGGACTGGCTGCCGTCACAGGCGGAATCGGTTCGCGCGCTTCATACGCTTGAACACATGGATCGGGTGGGCATGGTGTACTCGTTGCGCGTGATTCTCGAACTTCCAACGGATTCTATTGCGCAAACCGATGCCGGCTGGAATGTACTCGATGCTTTCAGCAAGCGGCTGGCGAGCGACCCTCGTTCTGACCGCGTGCTTTCCCTTACAACGATTGCGGAGGGTAACCGCTCCGGCCTCGGCAACCTCTCGCGCGAGACGCGCCGCACATTCTTGAGTCGCGACGGGCGCGCGGCGCTGATCGAAATCTTGCCCGCAACTTCCGTTTCTCTGAACGATCAGGTCAACTGGGTGCGGGAGTTGCGCAAGAGCGGCGCGACAGTTCTCACCGGAGTACCCGGTGCCACGTTGCGCATTGGAGGCATTCCGGCCCTGACGGCCGACTACCAGACAATTGTCCGCGACCGGTTCGTGCCAGTACTAGAGCTGGTTGTGGGTGGGACGCTCATGGCGCTGCTTATTGGGTTTCGATCGCTTTTCGCCGCGGTGAAGGCCATTGCATTGAACTTGCTCTCGGTTGGGGCCTCGTTCGGAGCGTTGGTTCTGGTGTTTCAAGATGGACACGGAGTGCGCTTCTTCGGCGTTCCTGAGGGAACGGGCAGCATATTTCCCATTGTGCCGATTGTCGCGTTTGCGATCGTTTTCGGACTAAGCATGGATTACGAAGTTTTCCTGGTCGCGCGCGTCCTCGAGGCGAGGAGGAGCGGGCTGAGTGAAATGGAGGCCATCCCCGAGGGGATGGCCAAAACCTCAGGACTCATTACGAGCGCCGCGGCGATCATGATTGTGGTATTCGCGGCATTTACCTTCGGGAACTTTCTCGTGATTAAGATGCTCGGGTTTACGCTCGCTGTCGCAGTGCTAATTGACGCAACGCTGGTTCGCATTGTGATTGGACCTGCGCTGCTTCGCCTTGCCGGGGATTGGAACTGGTGGCCTGGAGGGCTGACCAGTGCCCGCAGTGCACCGGTGATCGCCAGCAGTGAGCGGGGGTCAGGCGAGTGAACTGGATCAGGCAGTTGGACCGGTAGGGATTCCCACTCTTTTCATGGACCGCCATTGCAAGTCTCCGCGGAGGTATTGCCAGATGCCTTGGAGACGCCAGACCATCGTGAGTTGGCGGTAGGGGAAGTGCTCGAAGAAGCAGTAGCACAGCAGGCGCGCAACCTCGCGCCAGTCGCTGTAACGGCGGAAGGTCATTTCCTCGAGCAGCACCGAACCGATGGAAAGCAGAGTGGCGAAGGCGTAGCCGAATAATAGGAATTGCAGAAAGAATGACTCGCTCAACTGTCCGGAGATCAGGGCGAGGATGATGGTGGTGTATCCGACGATCTCGATGATGGGCGCGAAGAATTCGAAGATCCACATGTAAGGAAGGACGAGCCAGCCGACGCGTCCGTAACGGGGGCGGAACAGCATGTCGCGGTTGGGCCACAGTGTATCGATGAGACCCTTGTGCCAGCGTGCGCGCTGACGAGCCAGCGATTTCAAATCGGTGGGTACTTCGGTCCAGCATGTGGGATCGGGAATGAAGTCGATGTGGTAAGGGCGGTGATCGTCATGCAGGCGGCGATGCATGCGAATGACGAGATCGAGATCTTCGCCAACCGCGTGCGTGCGAAAGCCGCCGACTTGCAGCACGAGGTCGCGCTGAAAAACTCCGAACGCACCGGAAATTATGGGCAGCATGTTGAAGCCGGCCCAGGCTTCGCGGCCGACCAGGAAGGCACGCAGGTACTCGATGACCTGCATGACTTCGATCGGACTCTTCGGAAGGCGCACTTCCTCGATCTGATTGTTCACGACGCGGGAGCCATTCAAGACGCGTACGATGCCGCCTACGGCCACGACACGGCCAGGATCGGCAAATACTCCTGCCATGATGCGGATGAGAGATTCCTTTTCGAGAATTGAGTCGGCGTCGACTACGCAAATATATGGACTGGTGGCGGCGTTGATGCCTGCATTGATGGCGTCGGCTTTGCAGCCGGCGGCTTCTTTGTCGAGGACGAACAGGCGCGGATCGACCCGGCTGCGATAGATGGCGCGGAGGGGCGCGGTCGCAATATCGGCGATATAGAGAATCCGGGCGGTCTGTAGCTGATAGGCCTGCCGCAGTTTTTCCAAGGTGGCGTCGTCCGATCCATCATTGACGACGATGACTTCGAGGCAGGGATAATCCAGTCCAAGCAGCGCTCCGATGCTGCCGACGATGGAGCGTTCTTCGTTGTGCGCCGGAACGATGAGAGTTATGGGCGGAGTAAAGGGAGAAGCTTTCATCAACTCCAGGCGTTGACTGCCGAGACGATGACGATGACGGACGTTCTTGACGATGGCAACGATGAGCAGTCCAAGGTAAATAAGATTGGATAGCGCATAGTAGATGAACAGGGTGTCATTCGAGATGGCGAGAAAATGCACGGTCAGTGGGCCCCAGCCGTCGCTGCCACGGTCTTACCGGTGAGTTCCACTCGTTTTCTGGCCTCGGCTACAACTTCGAGCAACGCGGTTTCGGCCGAGTGATGACCGGAACCAGTAAAGCCGCTGACAATTTTTTCGATGGCGCCGGAACGCTCGAGTTCGGAGACAAATGCCTGCAGGGCGTAATCGTCTTTGGTAGCAACCACATCTTCGAGGATTTGACCGAGCTGCGGCTCCATCCGCGCGAGTGCCCAGGCGGCGCGCTGACGCACGTGGCGGTTGGGATCGCAGAGGGAGCGGAGCAGGATGTTGATTTTGCCGATGTTTTCGATCTGCCCCAGCGCCACGACAGCACGGAGACGAACGAACCATTCTGGATCGGTGGCTAAACTGTGGAGGGCCGGCAGAGTATAAGAGGTATTGGTATTGCCGAGGGCACGGGCAGCGGAGGCTCGCACTTCGGGTAAGACGTCTGAGGCCAGGACGAGCAACTCCTCACCGAGTTCAGGGGATGCCAGCTCGCCAAGCACGCGCGCCAGCAACTCCCGTACCGGCCCCTGAGTGTGCTCAGCGTAGTAAACCAGTACTTCGGGATTTGGGCGACAACAATTTACCAAGGCGTTTTTCAAAGAGCGTTCGGGCGCATCAAACTGGCCGGTGACGATGCGGTCGAGAATCGGAATCGCGGCTTCCACGCGGGCTGTGCGGCCGAGGCCACGAACGGCTGCGATACGAGTTTCGCGCAAATCCGAATCCAAACCCGCGGCCAAAGCGGGGATCGCTTCCATGGCGCGAGTTCGTCCCAGAGCCAGCAGTGCGGTTCGCTGCTTCAATCCGCGCGAGGTTCGGGCTTCGTAAATGCGCATGTCGAGCAACCCACTCACACGAAGGCAATCCAACAGAGGGGACAACTCGTCAGCCGGCGACATCTCGATAGTGTCGAGCAGAATGGACTCAACGATTTCGCAATCGAGCGGCTTGAAGCGCCAATCTTCGGCGGGAATCTTGCCGGAGAGAATGTCGTTCCATTGGGAGCGCAAGGCGACGGTGCGCAGATTTCTCTTATGAAAATATCGAGCGCGGTACCAGCGGCGCAGCACGATGAACCCGACCAGCAACAGGATTCCCAGTAGCGATACCAGAATTGCTTCCAGCACCAAGCCGGCGGCCCCGAGTTTTTCGATTCCTTTAGTAGCGGATCCCATAACTCAGTCCGAAGCTGGTATCGATTTGACCTTGGGTGCTGCGATATTGGCGAGCTAGGTAGCCTGTGACGTCTTGGCGCGCGGCGAACTGGTAGCGCAAACCACCGCCGAAAGTGTGCGCGGAGAAGCGTCCGATCTGATCGATTTGAGCAAAATTCTCGCTGCCCAGGCCGAAGAAAACGTTGCCGACGACGCGACGTTGCAGCGGGAAGCCAAGTTTGGTCCAGCCGGATGGCGTCCAGTCGACGGGAGTGCCAGCGAACCCGGTACGAGCGCCCGTCAGGTTCAGTGACCAAGTCCACTCGCGGGGCAGGTAGACAATCTGGCTGGTGTTCAAGGTCAAGACGTGCGCGCCCTGATACCAGAACCAATGTTGCTGATAGGAACTTTCCAGTCCGCGGACCCAACGATTGTCGATCCGAAAGGCGTGGCCGTATTCGAAGAAAGCTTCGTTCATGGGCACCACGCTCTGACTGTTGGCAACGGCGCTACCGGCGCTGAACCAGTCACGTGCAGTGAAGTGGAAGGCGGTACTGGCAATAAACTTGACGGCGTCCTGACCAAATCTTTGATAGGTGCTGAGGCCGAAGACGGTTGACCAGCGCTGGTTCCAGCGGGAGCCGAGGCTGACGCTCTGGGTCTGGCCGGTGCTGGCGTAATTGAAGACATCGACGTCTTCGCCAACGCGCAGTTCGTGCTTGGTATTTTCGCGCAGGCCCTCCAGACCTGTTCTCGCATCCGAGTTGTGCGCATCGAACAGAAGCGTCTGTTGATACTCCGAGCGCGCTTCCGGCGTACGGCCCAACAACGCCAGCACGCGAGCGCGGCGGGACAAAATCTCAGGGTCGGAGGGAGAGAGCTTTCTCGCCTGGTCCAGAGTTTGTAGCGCTTCGGCATATTTCTTCTGCCAGAGGAGAACGTCGGCGAGACCAGTCAACATTTCGAGATCATTGGGGACTTTGTTGAGGACAAGTCTGTATTCCGCTTCGCCTTCAGACCAGCGGCCTTTCCAGGCCAGCAATCGTCCACGCCAGCCGTGGGCTTCCCAGTCTTCGGGAGCTTCAGCTAAACGTTGATCGACGAGGGCAAGGGCGGCATCGATGTGCTGACTCTCGACATCGGCGCGAACTTGTGGCTGCCACTCGTCGGTCGTTTGCGCGGAGAGAAGAGGAACGAAACCGACTAGCAGCAAGACTGCGATGACGGTCTTGAGAGACGGTCCGGGCAGTTGATGAATGAATCTATTTTCAGACAGCTTCACGACAAAAACTCCAGCGAATTGCGGTCCGCTTAATCCGAAGCGGGCATTAATGCACACGTCTCCGGCTTTATCCGGCAAGTTGAATCTGTTCAGGCGAAGAACAGGACCGTCAGAGCGGAGTACTGCGCAGCCATGCCCCGTCGTTACAATCCCTAACTGTCACTATCGGCTCATTCGAGCCTCGGGCCTTAGTTACGCAAGGTTACGTTTTGGGGTCCGGTGGTAACTACGGGCTTCAATTGTCACAATGGCAGAGCTGGGGTCAGTGTAGATAGGTGATGTGGATTGAAGTGCTGTGGCCCGGTGCGAGTTCTGGCAAAACCAGGTGCCGATTGTCGGGGAACATGGTCGCGCCGCCGGTGGCGGTCGCTATTGGACGTTGGAATTCGAAGGTTAGGCCGCTCACAGATTCGTCTGACTTTACTTGCAGGACGGCTTCTTTGGATACCGTGGTCGCCGTCAGGCTCCATTGGAGACGATCGCGAGCGCGCCAGAATTTTGCAAAAGTCAGCATGTCAGTTTTGACGATGTCAGGAGGTAGCTGACGAAGTAAATCTTGTTCGGCTGCTGCTTTCAGGAGCGATTCATTGGAATGAATTAACACTACACTTACAGCTTCGTTTTCAGCGTTGGCGAGGATCACCTGCAATGCCTCAGGTACTCGCTTGGCGAAGCCGGGAGATTCTTCGTCTTCAATGGTGACTGGAAATTCATAGATCTCGCTGTCCTCCTCGAACCCAAGAGCGCGCGGAAGCGCAAACGGGAAGTTGGAGAGAACATCGTTGGCTGTGAAGGATGAGTCGAACTGATATCCGGAACGCTCAAGAGCTTCCGGCAGAGAAACCGGAACGCGGAGATGGCCGGCACGGAAGAATATCGTATCCTGACCCGGAATTTCACCGTCGAGCAATTCCTTGCTGACGCGAACTTCGCCAAAGACGGTGGCTCCCGAGGCGGTATCGAATCCGAGTCCTCGAGGTTGATAACTGGAATAGGTTTCATGGCCCGAGCCCAACTCGAACTTATTAAAACCTCGCGAATGGATGATGGAATGGCTGCCCAGGGTCGAGCCTCCGGCTTTCAGCTGGCGAAGAATGTCGATTTCGGGCGCGAAAAAGAAAGCTTTGCTGTTGGCATCGTCGACGTACTTGGTCTGGATGAAGAACGTACTGCTGGCTTGGTTCGCTTTCTCAATGCGAGCAAAATCGAGGCCGGGAGTAAATGAGTTTTCCCAATCCACATCGTGGGAGAGTAACAAAGCTGAGCGCTGACCTCCGGGAATCGTGGAGAGGCGGACCCAATCTTTGCCATACGCCTCGTACCAAGCTCTCAGCACCAGCAGCCAAACATCCGCGCCGGGTTCAAAGGTGTTCACATAGTGGCGCTGGGCGTCATAGTCGCGATTGTTCTGGTTACGCAAAACGACGTCGAGCAAGCTCAGTCCCAGAAGATAAACTTTTCCTTTGCCAACGGAGTTCGCTGTAAAAGCGGCACTCCCGTCGTCAAAGTGCGCCAGCACTTCAGCGCCAGGGGCAGGAACGTAGCCATTACTCCAGATAATTTCGGGGAAATGACTGCTCCCAAGTTGAACTTTGCGTTCCTCGGGACGATTGAGATACTTTGTGACTGGATCGTTGGTTGAGGAAAATGCCAGGTGATAACGTTTGCGAGAAGGGACGAAACTGCGAAAACCGAACAGATTCTCGAGGCCTCCCCAGAACACATTCTGGGCGAAGATGAATCCACCCTGCTGCACGAACCTGGTCAGCAGGTCGGCCTGGGGCTCGGTAAAGGTGTGCGAATCAACGCTGGGATAGAGAATGACAAGGCGATGTCGAAGGGCTTGTGGGAGATCGCTAGTGATAAAAAAAGGAATGCCCATCTCTTTCAGAGAGTGGATGAGCGGGAGAGGATTCTCTGGATCGGGGCCGGGGTTGGTCCAGAATACCGCGACTTGAAGCGGGAACGATTCAGGAAACTGCTTAAGTTGGTCAATGTGCGGATGGGCGATTTCTAGCAATGGGACTGGTTTGGTTTGCAAGGCAGGCGTGGCCTGGGCGGCGAAATGTTTCCAAACGGCGGCGCTCCCGAACAAAGCGAACACCAGCAGCGCGAGTGCTAAAGATTGTTTCAACCGGAAACCTTGAGATGGTTAATAATGTTCCGCGAAGACTTTGAATGTCAGTATGAGGCATCGAACGGGAGAGTGTGAGAACGGAAGGCTACGACCAACCGTGCAGTTGTTTAGCTGACTTCCCAACGTAGCGGCCTGCCGGGTGTACTGTCTCCAATGATCAGGATGGCTCCTGAAGAAATCGGCAACGGTTTGGCAGAGTCGTTGATTTTGACTTGCCGCATTCTCGCTTTTTCTGAACTGGGAAGATTCAGCGCAATCTCCCAGCGTCCAGGGGCCGCCGGCGCGTACCATCCGGAATAACCCTTCTTGGACTTCCTGAATCCCAGCAACGGCGAAGTGAATTCGTACTCGTCCAGGGGCAGAGTCGCCTGCAAGCTGAGTCCGGTCTCATGAAATTCCAGACCTAAAAGTTTGGCGGCGCTGTAGAGAGGCCAGGCGTGGGGATGCATGTTCATGACGGGGAAATCCGTCCAGTTGAAACCCCAATCTGGTTGCGTCTTGAGGCCAGGCGACGGAGGCTCGGCGAACATGGTTTGGCCGGGATGGCGAGACAGCACCGAGCTGTAAGTATCGGGGCCGCTCCAGATGCCGTACCAGATTTCGGGGTAGGCTTCGGCATGGAGCGCGAGGGAATTCTTCTTCCATTCGTCCCAGGCCAGTTTTCCGTCTTCCAGAGCGAGCGCCCAAATCAGAGTTCCGTTGATCGATGGCCAGATTCCGCCGTTGGTCATGGTGCCGGCGGGAGTGCCCATCGTGTCCTCGCCCTTGTTCTGTAACAGGGCGCCGATCGGCGAAGGCTGGCGCACCAGTTCGTCGAGAGCCTTGACGAGCCGCTGACGCTGGTCGGGAGTAGCCGCGCCGCCGATGACCGCCCAGGGCTGAGGCTCGAGCCACACGTGGTCTTCGCCGATCCATCCCAGTTGCTGGCCGAGCCACGCGCGGCGGAACCACGATCCCGCCCATTGCGCGCGAACTGCCTGGCGTTGCGCTTCGGCCTTGGCGCGCGCTTCACCGGCGGCTTTCGCGTCATCGATGTAGGCGAGCAATCTGGCGTATTGGTCGAGAACGTAGCTGGCCATGGCGGCATTGAGGACGCTCTCGCCATGCTGGCGGACTTCGGCGAACTGCGCGGGCGGGACGTGGCCGACCACGACTTCGTCGTTCCAGTCTCCATTGGAGAGGCGCATCAAACCGTGTTCTCCTACACCGATGTTTTCGACGAGATGCTGGTAGGAGCGCCGCAGAAGTTCGCGAATGGTGGGATCGCTGGCGTTTGGTTCCTGGCGCGGGTATGCGGGGATTTTCTCGTCGAGGAACGCTTTGTCGCGCGTGGCCAAAACATATTCGCTGGCCGCCCAGAGCAGCCACATTTCCTGATCGCTGGGCCGGTAAATCACAGGCATCGGCACGCCGCAGCCTACGATGCCGTAGGGAATGGAACCATCGGGCTGAATTTCTTTCAGCGTGTAGCGAATGACTCCGCGGACGATCTCGGGATAGCTGAAGATGAATGGCAGGGCGTGTTGCAGGGGATCGCGAGCTGCACCCTGGAATCCCATGATGTATTGGTAGACGTGGCCTTGCGAAAGAATGTGCTCGCGGAAGAAGCTGTCGTAGGTCAGATTGCTGCGAAGGTAATAGTTGTGCCAGGAGGTCTCCCGTTCTACCCACTGTTCGGAGGGCACACGGAAACGAACGCCATCCGTCTTCCACTGCGCGCTGGACCGGGACCACGCCGAGCCCACATCGGTTTGGTATTTGGCCACCAGAGCGTCGAGCGCGAAGCCTTGCGGAAGGTAGCCGTAGAGGAAGTGCAGGCTTCGAGTTTCGCCGGGATTCAGCGTGAGATCACGTTCCAGCAGTAGCGCGCTCTCGGGACCGGTCGAGCCAAGATCATTAGCTAGCTTGGTGGCGAGCCCGGCCGGATGCTCGATGCCGCCGCTGCCGAAAAATTCTGCAGCGTTGGTAGCGAAGCCATCGATCGGAACGTCGAGCGAGACCAGAAACGTCGACGGAGGGTTCAGGTCTTCCATGGTTGTTCCGGGCGCGGGTTCTGGAACCGGACCGCCAAAGAAGGTCGACGGGTTTTTCTCCAGAAGAGCTTGCACTCTCTTCCACGCCTGTTCGTCTTCGGCTGTACGGCCCAGGAACTTCTGCTTCTCGATGAGGCCGAGCCTGTTTCCCGTGATCCGAAATTGGTGCGCGAAGCGCCCGGCAAATTCCCGGCGAACTTCCGCGGCATTCGATGCCAGATGGCCCGGGCCCGCTTGCAGTTGCGCGCGATAAGAGAACTGATAATTCGAGCACCCCCAATATTCAATCCAGCGGAGGTTGGCTGGGGTTGTGCCGTGGTTGGTGACGGTAACCTGTGAGATCAGAACCGGGTCGTCGCCGAAAGGGGCGAAAATGACCTGATCGATTTCCCAGTTGTTGCCTCTTACTTTCTTTTGGAAGTAGCCCTCACCCAGAGTCCGGTCGAAGGATTCACCGTGTCCGGGATAGTAAGTGCTGAGAACTGTCGTTCCATCGGTTAGAAATCCGATGCCGGCGCCATAGTGTTGGTGCTCGGGGGAATAGTCGTTTAGAAATTTCGGTGAACCCTCGTCCTGCCTTACCTGCACATATCCGTAATTGGACACCGCCGCCACTAGTCGATCGTTGCCGACCTGATGGGTGTGGTCAGTCGAAGTGCGGTACTGCTTGTGGACGGGAGTAACAGCTTTCGGGTCAGCGATCTGATTGCAGGTGTAGCGATAGGCCGGCAGACCAAACTGATCCGTGATCCATTCGCCGAAATGGCCCGACCCGTACGAGTTCGAACGGGTCGATTTGGTTTCGTCCGCTTGCGACGCCGGGGGGAGGAGATGCGAATCTGTCTGGAATGCAGCCGCAAAGCTACTCAGACCCGGTTTGGATGACGCACCAGCTATTGCCATTCCAACAAACTGGCGTCGGTTCATGGTCTCCCCCTGTCGATCCCCGGCACTTCCTACCTGGCCGGGATTGGCGAGCGTCGACAATCATTATCATCCATTTCCATGAGCCGACTTGTGGGTACTGGGTCAGTTTCAATTTCCACAGGGGTAACGTATGATTAGCCCCTGCAAGCCGCTTCGCCCATACCGCCCCCATCCGCACCATAAGCGGATACCGGACAGAAAAGACATGACGATTGCTATCGGATTCCGATCCAACGACGGCATTCTTATTTGTGCCGATACCGAATTGACGGTCGGCGAGGTCAAGAATTATGAGGGCAAAGTGGATTTAACTATTTTTTACGAAAAAGGTGACACTAATAGCCAGTACAGGCTTTGTTTTGCAATTGCGGGAGCTGGAGAC
>Ga0224556_1000158_pt1 | contig 15246 bp, 12 predicted proteins | sample 714S315metaG_FD_183007 | JGI IMG/M metagenome (GOLD analysis project Ga0224556, IMG submission 183007) | Peat soil microbial communities from Stordalen Mire, Sweden - 717 S3 1-5 | ecosystem: Environmental > Terrestrial > Soil > Wetlands > Peat | place: Sweden: Norrbotten County, Stordalen Mire...
AACTCGCTTGGCGCATGCGGCGTGGGCATTTCCCTGCGGTGCTATTGCCGATGCTGGCGCATCGTAAGGTCCCTCGGAGGGCTTGCGCCCTCCTCAGGATGACATCCGCTCCTGAATCTATTTTGCTTTCAGAATGTCGCTGAGCAAATCTGGTTTGGAGTCGTCGCGGACCAGGTGGGGATATTTTTCGCCGCCGTGATAGTCGATCTTGTAGGTTTTGTAGTAGTCGGTGTTTTCGACCAGCAACTCGATGGGCGCGGGGCTGTTCTTTGCGGCTTTCAGAGCTTCTCTCAGCACGTCGGAGGAGAACTGTCGGCCGTTCACCGCGACCAGTTTCATGCCGGGGCCGATGCCGGCCTTCGCCGCCGGCATGCCTTCGACGGTATCGCCAATACTGCCGTCGCTGCTCAACGCTAGGCCGAGCGAGTACATGACGTTCACGGATCGGCGTGCGGCACTGTCCACGGCTGACGGGGTTTCGTCGTATGCGACCTTCCATCCGCTGCCTTCGATGCCGCCGAGAGGAGCGCCGGGACCGTGATTGGTGAGGCGCTCGGTCCAGAAGTCGCGCCAGTCGTAGGTTGCGACCTGGTTGAGGGTGTTGATTACGTCGTCGAAAGTGTAAGGCTTGACCATCGGGCCGGTGCTGGGAGCGCCGTGGAAGAGATGGCAGAAATCGTCGATGGTCTTCGCGCCGTTGGTTTGCTGGCGGATGATGACGTCGACCCAGAGCCAGTTCAGCGTGTCTTCATCATAGAAATCGACGCTGCGGCGCCAGGATTCCCAGGCGCGGGGAGAGAAATAAAGTTCGGGGGCGGCGTCGGCGGTGTCCTGCAAATTGCGCCACTCGCGGCCGGGAGTGTGATCGAGGTGGGCGGCGGTGAGGGCGAGATCGTCGCGATCCTGGTCGGCCGTGAGCAGACCGCTGCGGGAGGTCAGGACGAAGCCTAGATAGTTGGTGAGGCCTTCGTAGACCCAGAGCAGATCGTCCTGCATGGGCTGCTGGTAGTCAGGTGTGGCAAGATCGGCGGGGCGGCGGAATTTTCCGTTCCAGGAGTGTACGTACTCGTGAGGCAGCAGGCTGGCCGACTGCTTGCGCGGGCCGTCGTCGACCAGAGCGCGCTCGCCGACGCGGCTGTCGTCGGATTCGTGATGCTCGAGGCCGAAGTGGGCGACGTGATCGCTCAGCGTGTAGAGGAAGTGGTAGTCGCGGTAGTGGTGAGCGCCGAAAAGTTTTTGGGCCTGATCGACCAGACTCTTGTAGTGGTCCCAGACTTCCGGTGGTGCTTCGAGGGCGGCGGCGCTGTCGGCGGCGATGTCCATTTCAGTCACGGGATCCTGGGCTAGCGGGACAACTTTCAGGAATTCTCCGGTGATGACGGGCGAGTCGACTAGGGTGGTGAGGGAAACCGTGGCGAAGTGGATTTCATTTCCGCTCTGGCTGGTCACGGGAAGCGGAGTACCGAACTTCCAGCCTTCGGGAAGTTTCAGGCTGGCGGAGTAGTTGATGTCGTCGGACTTGTAGCCTTTGGGATAGAGCAGAACCTGGTTCCAGCTGATGATGGCCAGTTTGTCGGTGGCGGAGGAGCCGGCGGAGAATCCGCCTTCGAAAGTTGCGGGAGAAAGAAAATCGAGTTCGGCGGAGACTTCATTCACGCCTGCGGGGACGTCAACGTGGAGGGTGAAGCCATCGAGCAGGTCACGGCGCCATTTCAGAGGCTTGCCAGCGGCGAAGAACTTCAGTCCTGCGAGGTCGATGACCGGGCCGTCGGGGGCGTGCTCGCCGGGAATCCACTTGGGGTAGTAGAGCGTGAGGTCGCCGGAAGTGGCGGGAATTTTCAGCGTGGCGTGGAAGATCTTGCGGGGCGCGCTGCTGGCATCGACGGCGATAATGACGATAGGCGGAGCCGCGGGCGGTGTTGCAGGCGTGGTTGCGGCGAACGTAGCAACTGCCAGGACCGCTATGAAAACTGCTCCCAAAGCTCTTGAGAGTTTCATTCCTATCAGGCCCCCATGTTCGATGAAGTGAGTTTCACGTCTCGCGGCGGAATTTATGACTATAGCAGTCGGCGACGGCAGTGGTACAGGGAGGCGCGCACGCTGCTATGATTCCGCAGATGTCGCGGCGCGGGAAATTTATTACGTTCGAAGGCCTGGACGGAACCGGCAAGAGCACGCAGATGCGGAAGCTGGCCGCGGTGGTGCGCGCGGCGGGACACAGGGTGGTGGAGACGCGCGAACCGGGCGGAACGTTGACCGGGGAGAAAATCCGCAAGGTGCTGCTCGATTCCGCGACGGCGGGGCTTTCGCCTTTGGCCGAGATGGCGCTGATGTTCGCTTCGCGGGCGCAGCATATTGCCGAAGTGATTGAACCGGCGTTGGCCGCAGGCAGCGTCGTTTTATGCGATCGGTTCACGGACTCGACCGAGGCTTACCAGGGCAGCGGGCGCCGGTTGGGCAGCGATGCGGTGCGCGAGTTGCATCGGGTGCTGTGTGGGAATCTGCAGCCGGATTTGACCATTTTGCTGGATTCGGATGCGGCGGCCAGCGTGGGGCGGGCGCGGCGGCGGAACAAGCGCAACGCGAAGGCCGCGAGCCATGGCCGGCACGACGAGAACCGGTTTGAGCAGGAGACGCGAGCTTTCTTCGCGCGGGTGCACGAAGGATATCTGGCGATCGCGAAGCGGGAACACGGACGCGTGGTGACGATCGATGCGCGCGGGACTCCGGGACAGACGCATGCACGGATTGTGGATTTGGTGAGGAGGAAGTTGAAGCTGTAGGAAAGTCGAAAGTCATTTTTCACCACGGAGTCACAGAGACACAGAGAAAGGCACGAAAGCTAACAGCCTAGAGACAACAGGCCGCACCGATTGTTCAGTTCTTAAAATGATTTGCGGTTTTCTCTGTGTCTCTGTGACTCTGTGGTGAACAAAGTCCTATGTCTTTTTCTGATTTTCACGGTAACGCGGAAACCGTCCATCGCCTGCGCGATATGCTGGCGCGCGATCGCTTTCCGCATGCCGTCGTGCTTTCGGGCGGGACTGGATCGGGGAAGTACACGCTGGCGCTAATGCTGGCGCAGGCGCTGAACTGTCTTGCGCCAACTACAACGGACGGGCTGCCGGATTTCTGTGGCAAGTGCGCCAACTGCGCGCGCATTGGCCAAGCGGCTGATCTCGACGCGCGCTTTGCCGAGGCGGTGGAGGCGCGGGAGAATCTGCGCGACGCCGATAAGAAAGAGACGCGGCTGTTTGTGCAGACGCATCCCGACGTGTTGATTATTCCGCCAGACCCGCCGCAGATGATGATCAAGGTCGACCAGGTGCGGCGGGTGATTGAGACCATTTATTACCGGCCGGCGGAGGGTCGGGAGCGAATTTACATCTTCACCGACTCTTCCTTTATGAAGGAGGCCGCGAACTCGCTGCTGAAGGTGCTGGAGGAGCCGCCGGAGTTTGCGACGATTTGTCTGCTGACCGAGAATCCGGGCGAACTGCTCCCGACGATTCGATCGCGGTCGATGGTGTTTCCGCTGGCGGCATTGCCGGCGGAGGAGATAGAGAAGTATCTGGCGCAGCATCGTACGGAGTTGAAGCCGGCAGAACGCGCGCTGGTGGCGCGGTTGTCCGAAGGCGCAGTGGGACGCGCCCGCGGTTTCGACCTCGCGGCATATGTGGCCGCTCGCAGTCATGCGCTGGCGATTTTGAAGTCGGCGTTGCAGGGTGGGGAGCACAGTGAGCTGTTCAAGGTGACCGAATCGTACCGTCCGGGAGCGGAAGGGCGCGAGAAGACGGAGCAGTTGATTCGGACGCTTTATTCTTTGTTGCGCGATCTGGCGTCGATTGAGGCAAGAGCGCCGGAGTTGATTCGCAATGCCGACATTGCTGCGGAGTTGAAGCGGCTGGCCGAGGGCGCCGACTTTGAGTGGATCACGGCGGCGTCTGACCGGCTGGCTGAGGTGGAACGCGGGATGCGCCGGAATCTGTTGCGGTCGTTGTCGCTGGATGCGTTTGCGGCAGCGCTGGAGAAGTAAGCGCTCGTGTTCGTCTTGATTCGCTGCGGTGTCGAAGTCGCGCCGCTTGCATCGCTTGCGGAGCGAGCGTATAGAAAAGGGAAGAGTTCCGCTACCAGGCACGGCTTTTGTTTTGGCGCAGTTTTGAACATAACAGTCATCAACCGTCACCAGCAGTCATCCACAGTACCGGGGCGTTCGGAAATTGCTTTTGGAGGGTTCTCTAATGATCACGCTCAACGTGAATGGGGTCCGGCGCGAGGTTCAGGCGGCGGCCGACACTCCGCTGCTCTATGTATTGCGCAACGATCTCCAGTTGATCGGTCCACAGTTCGGCTGCGGACTCGCGCAGTGCGGAGCTTGTGCAGTTCTGGTCGATGGCAAGGAAATGCGATCGTGTGTGACGCCGGTCGCGAGCGTCGCCAGCCAGGAAATTACCACGCTCGAGGGTTTGCCCGCGCGGTGGGCGAAGCAGAAGGGTCTCTCGGCAGAGGCGGCGAAAAGTACGCTTCATCCGGTGCAGCAAGCCTGGATCGAAGAGCAGACGCCGCAGTGCGGATTTTGCCAGAACGGAATGATGATCAAGGCGACTGAACTGCTGGAAAGCAATGCGAATCCGAGTTTGGCGCAGATCAAAGAAGCTTTCACCACTTCTGGTCCATCACCCAATCTGTGCCGCTGCGGAACTTACGTCGCGATCGTGGAAGCCGTAAAACATGCCGGCGAAATCATGGCGAAGGGGAGGTAAGCGATGGCGACCATGAGCGAAAAACCCGCCAATGTTTTCGGAGCGAAGTTGTCGCGCCGCCAATTTGTGAAGACCGGCGGCGTCCTCGTCGTGGGATTCAGCTTGGTTGGTCCAGGGCTTTTGAAGGGCGGCGCCGGAATTGCCGCGACCGCTGCGTCGAAGAACACTCTCGATCCAACTCTGCCCAGTTCGTGGATCGAGATTCACCCGGACAACACAGTTCTGATTCGCACCGGGAAGAGTGACTTCGGCCAGGGCACAACCTTTACCGCTTACCGGCAAATTGTGGCCGATGAGTTGAGCGTGTCCTTCGAAGCCATCACCACGGTCGTGGCCGGAGATACCGATCGCACGCCGGACGGCAGCGGTGCCTTCGACTTTCTTGGGCGTGGGACGCCGAACATCCGTAAGGCGGCAGCCTATACCTACCAGGCTCTGCTCGATCTTGCATCAGAAAAACTTGGCGTAGCGAAGGACAAGCTCTCCGTCAAGGATGGCGTTGTGTCGGGAGGCGGCAAGAGCATTTCCTACGGCGACCTCGTCAAGAACCAGCAGTTGAAACTTGCAATTCCGGTGAAGGGAGACCTCACAAGTATCTTTGGGTTGACCATCGAGGGCAATCCGCCGATGAAGCCGGTCAGCGAATACACGGTCATCGGCAAGTCGTTCAAGAATTCGATTATCAGCTCGAAAGTGGCTGCCAAGGAAACCTGGGCGACCGATGTGCGCCTGCCCGGTATGTTGCATGCGCGGGTGGTGCATCCGAAGACGCTCGGCTCGACTCTCGTCTCTGCCGGGCAAGTGGACAAAACCAAGTTCCCGAATTCGCAGGTGATCGTGAAAGGCAATTTGGTGGGAGTAGTCGCGCCTACGGAGTGGGAAGCGATTCAGGCGGCCGATCAGGTTGCCAGCGCCACGAAGTGGACCGAGTGGAAGGGCCTGCCAGGGAATGCCAAACTCTACCAGCACTTAAGAGAAGAGGCCGATTGGACCACCGCGCCCGTCGTCAAGAGCGATGCCGGCAAAGGCGATGTCGGTCCCCTGCTGGCTTCGGCACACAAGAAGCTTTCCGCTACCTATCAGTTGTCCTACATGAAGCACGCGCCGATTGGCCCGACCATGGCCGTCGCCGACGTTAAACCGGACGGCACGGTGCACATTCATGTGCATAACCAGAATCCGCAGGCGTTGCGCGGCGAAATAGCCACGATGCTTGGTACCACGCCCGATCATGTGATCGTGCATTCCTATCCCGGCCCCGGCCACTACGGCAGATCGAACGGCGGAAACTCGGGGGCGGAAGACGAAGCGGTGCTCTTGTCACAAGCGGTCGGCAAACCGGTACGGGTGCAGTGGATGCGCGCCGACGATATGCAGTGGTCCACGCAAGCGTCGGCTGCTTTTTCCGACGTGAAGTTGGCCCTCGATGAAAAAGGCAAAATCGCGGCGTATCAAATCGACCACTACATGCCGGCTATGCAAGACGACCGGCCGATCGGTGCGGTTCTCGCGGGGCTGCCCACCATGTCTGCCCCGCAGGTGCATTCCGATGGGGTAACTTCCACGGTGAATGGCATTCAAGATCCGTGGATTTACGCTCAGGTTCCGAACCTGATCGAAAATGGTCACGGCACTTTTCAGGTGGGGCAGAAAGCTTCGCCGCTTGCCGTCGGTCTGCGCGACCACAGCATGCGCACGCCGGGGCAGTTCCAGCAGAACTATCCGCGCGAGCTCGCGATTAGCGAGGCAGCCGCGCTCGCGGGTGCGGACGCTCTCCAGTTCCGCATCGACCACACAACGGAAGAGCGGGCCATTGGGGTGCTGAAGGCGGTCCGTGACGCGTCTGGTTGGGATACGCGCCCCTCGCCACGTGCTGACGCCACACCCACCGGGTCAACGGCTCTACGCGGGCGCGGAGTTTCACTGATGCTCCGCAGTGGAACCTATTGGGCCTGCGCTTGCCAGATTGCTGTTACTCCCAGTACTGGGGTGATCGTCGTGGAGAAGTACACCATCGCGGTCGATCCCGGCATTGTCGTGAACCCGATGCAATTGAAGCGGAATGTCGAAGGCGGGGCGGTGATGGGAATCGGCCATGCGCTCTTGGAAGAGGTCGCGTTTGATGAGAGCGGCATCACTACCGAGGACTGGCTTTCCTATCCCATCCCGACCATGGCGGACATACCTGAGATCAAAGTCGTGCTGCTCCACAATCCGAAGGTCGGTGCTTACGGCGGAGGTTCCGAAGCGGCGAATGCGCTTGCCGCGCCAGCCATCGCGGCGGCCCTTCACGACGCAACTGGAAAGATCATCCGGCGGCTTCCCATGAAGCCCGCTTATGTGCAGGAGATCTTGAAGGCTTAGCGGAGGTTCGCTCCGCGGACGGCCGAGGGCGGCCGTTCCCACATGAACCTTGGGGCATGCGGAATCTGCCAGTAACCTGCCTTGCGGTTACTATGGGCTGGCTGGGGCCAGCGCTGAGGCTGCGCTAATGATCATATTTTTCAATCGGTTACCAAGATTACTCCGGTGGTTCTACTCCCTTCTGGGAGATTGCCCATGGTCCCCCTCCCGCCTATAATCGTCCTACTCTGGTAAGGGATTCTCCGTCAGGTTCCGGGTAGAACCAAGTTCTGGTTTGGACCAAGTTCCGATCAGAACTTGTGGAGCGGGCGAGGTTTGTCTGAACGCCTCTCCAGCGAAGGTTCGGTGAAAGGGAAACGCCCGGATTATGCGAAAGCGCCTGCAACTCGCACGGATGTTGATACTGACGAGAACGACGGCACTCGCGACCTCCTTAGCTTTCTTGCCTGCGGTCTTACTTATGATCGGCGCCCCGCCTCGCGTTTGGGCGGCTGACGGCGAAGATTCGCCCCAGTTGATTACGCCGACGGACGAGCATGGACACAAAGTCTATGTGAACGAGCCCGCCCCGGCGCGGGCGCGGCACGCTGAGTCTCAGCCAAGCGAGGCTCCACAGCCCAGGCGCGCATCACTGGTGTATTGGAGCAGCAAAGAGAATCGCTGGAAGCCGGTACCGTCGGCGAATACGGCCTCGATGCGGGCGGCCCGATCGGCCGCGGCCGAGGTTAGCCAATATCAGGCCAGCCAGTATCAGGCCAGCCAATACTACGCTCACGAGTCAGTGCAGTCGGCGAATGCCAAGATTCTGGCCGCCAATTTCCGGGGACATCAGGCGTCGCAGGAAGAGATTGATTCGTCGATCGTGATGGCGGCGGCCCGGCACAACGTGGATCCGAACCTGGTACGGGCGGTCGTGAAAGTGGAATCGAACTTTAATTCCAATGCGGTTTCGCGCAAGGGAGCGATGGGACTGATGCAATTAATGCCTTCGACGGCGCGGGAGTTGAAGGTGAAGAATCCGTTTGACCCGGACCAGAACGTGGACGCGGGAGTGCGGCATCTGAAGCAACTGCTGGAAAACTATGGCGGCGATGTCGATCTGACCCTGGCCGCCTATAACGCGGGTTCGGGAGCGGTGGCGCGCAGTGCCGGCGTTCCGCACTATGCCGAGACCCAAAATTATGTGCGGAGGATCACCAACCTCTACTACGGGGGATTTGATCTTTCTCCGTCCGGCCTCGGGCATGCACCCGTGCGGGTTCAACGGGATGCGAGGGGCGTACTGTACATCAGCAACACCGACTAGAGTTACGGCATCTGTTTAACTAAGAAATCTCTCAGGTAGCACGCAGTTCAATCAGGCAGTTCAACTGCAACGTTGGATCGAGACAGTAACGGACCGACGACTTTGAAAATGAAATCGAGCCAGCGAGGCGTACGCTGGGTGGTGCTGCTGTTGCTGGCGGCGCTTCCCGGAGTGCCGGGCTATGCCTGGGCCCGCGTGCATCACAATGAAGCCTGGGCTCGCGACCATTTTGCCGCCGCCGAGCGCATGCGCGAAGCGCTGAACGGGCGTCCTCCGGCCGACCGCACGCGGCACGACTATCAGCGGGTCATCAACTCCTATCGCAACGTCTATTTCGGGGCGCCAACGTCGACCAAGGCCGACCCCAGCGTGGTTGCCGTGGCTGAGACCCTGGTTGAGATGGGGCGGCGCTTTGACGACGACAAGATTCTGCATGAGGCCATTGCCCAGTATAAGTTTCTGCGGCGGGAGTATCCCGGCAGCAAGTACCGTTGCGACGCCTTGTTCACGATTGGCGAGATTTACAAAGACGACCTGAACGATCCCGAGCAGGCCCGAGCGGTTTTCCAGGAGTTTCTGCACCGCTATCCGCATAATCGGCTGGTCGACGATGCCCAGCAGGCCGTGATGGAGCTTGATCGCGAAGCCGCGGCCGAGAAATCGCAGAAGAAGCTAGGCAAGGAAACCGCCGACAAGAGCAAAGTTGCGAGGCAATCCGCGCCCAAGGACGCCGATTCGCATATTGACGATCAGGCTGACAATTCCAAGATCGACGGCACTAAGGCCGATCCCAAAAGCGAAGCAGCTGCGCAGGTATCCTCCGAAATCCATTCCGGACATCTGCCGCGGGTGACTGGAATTCGGCACTGGTCGACGCCGGATTACACCCGCGTCGCCATCGACCTGGAGAGCGACATCAAGTTCGGATCGCAGCGTATCGCCCATCCTGACCGCATTTTCTTTGATCTGCGCGGTACCAAGCTGGCATCGACGCTGGTAGGTAAGAGCTTCGATGTGGATGACGGCTTCCTCAAGAAGATTCGCGTGGCGCAGTTCCAGCCGGGGCGCACCCGGGTTGTGCTGGAAGTGGACAATCTCTCCGACTACGAAGCTTTTCTGCTGCCCAATCCTTACCGGCTGATCGTCGATATTCACGGCAAGGATATTCACGGCAAAGATATTCACGGAAAGGACATTCACGGCAAAGACAATCACGGCGAAGACGGGAACATGGCGCGCGCCAGACAGTTAAAGGATGCGGAGGTTGAGACGGCCGACGTCGAGGCTCCGCCGAGAGCGGGATCGAACCCCGGAAGTCCGCAGGATGTCCCGAAATCCAATACGCAGAAGAATGTTGAGAAGAGTGTTGAGAAGAATGCTCTTGAGAGGAACGTTGAGAAGGATGCTCCCAAGAGTGTTCCGCCGTCGGAGTTGAAGGCTGACATGAAAGCACTCGCTGGGAAACCGGTCAGCAAGAGCGAGCAGATTCATGCTGAGCGGAGCGTTGCGTCGGTCGCGAATGATCAGCCGGAAAGCTCGAAGGCGGATCCGCCATCAGAGCCGCTGAAGCCGGTTGCCTCGGGTGACAAGACCACGCCGACTGTGGTGAAGAAGGTCATTGTTGAGGCGGATGCTGATGATAATGAAAACGACGATGCGCCTCCGGTGAAGGTCGCGAGGCTCGATACTCCGACGGGTCACTCCCATGTGGCTTCGAGCATCGCTACTGTTTCGCGCAAGACCGACGCTGCATCGGATTCCGACTCCGCTGCTCCCCAAGATAAAGCGGCAAATGATCCCTCGCCCTCGGGCTCTGGGCGAGGCAAGTCGTTATCGCGCCTCAGCGCCAGCCGCAAAACAACCGACCCCGATATTCGCGAAGCGAGGCCGACGGCCAGCGGCGACCGGTCGCTGATTCGCGCGCTGGGACTAAAGATCGGCAGGATCGTGATCGATCCTGGCCACGGCGGACACGATACCGGGACGATCGGTCCCGACGGCCTACAGGAAAAAGATCTGGTGCTCGAAGTCGGACGCAGGCTGGGCAAGCTGCTCGAGACGCGGCTGGGGGCCGAAGTGGTCTATACGCGCAAGGACGATACCTTCATTCCGCTCGAGACGCGCACCGCGATCGCCAACCAGCAGCGCGCCGACCTGTTTATTTCGATCCACGCCAACTCGAGCCATGATGCTGCCGCGCGCGGTGTGGAAACCTATTACCTGAACTTCACGTCTTCGCCGGAAGCGCTGGAAGTCGCGGCGCGCGAGAACGCGGTTTCGGAGAAATCCATTTACGAACTGCAGGATCTGGTGAAGAAAATTGCGCTCAAGGAAAAGATCGAAGAGTCGCGCGAGTTCGCCGGAGACGTGGAGGAATCGCTGCATAGCGGGCTAGCGGCCAAGAGCCCAGCCATCCGCGATCGGGGAGTGAAGAAGGCGCCGTTCATCGTGCTGATCGGGGCCAATATGCCGTCGATCCTGGCGGAGATTTCGTTCGTCAGCAATCCCACCGACGAGCACCGCCTCGAGACCAGCGAATATCGCCAGCGCATTGCCGAATCGCTGTATCGCGGGATCGCGAAATATGTAGACGGATTGAGTGGAGTGAAAGTAGCCAGCAAGATGGACAAAGCCGCCGGGCAGTAACCACCTTCGAAATCAGGCGTATCTCATCAACGGTCCAGGAACCGCCTCGCGACAGTAACCCTCACCGGATCAGAAACAAGTCCGCTTTGATATCGGGAATGTTGACGATGGACGACCGCCCGAAGTGAGCCCTTTTGAACAGTCACATCACTGCGGCGGGCCCTACCATGCAATCTGAGTCTCACCCCGCCGGTCCCGCCGAGAAGGGTGGACAGCGCAGGTCCTCTTCAATGCTCAATTTCACTCGAATCATGCTCACGAACGGTGCTCACGAATAATGCTCACGAATAACGAGGAGATTTAAATGAATAGTTTCAAATGTCTTATGCTAGCTGCTCTTGCTGGAGTCTGCTTCATGATGACCGCTCACAAAATGGAGGCTCAGGTCAGCGTCGCCATCGGCGTCGCGCCGGGATGTCCGTACGGCTACTATGACGCGGCTCCGTACAATTGCGCTCCCTACGGCTACTACGGTCGAGAGTGGTTTAACGGCGGAGTTTTCATTGGCGCTGGCCCCTGGTTTCATGGTGGTGAAGGTTTTCGCGGCCAGGTCAATAACCGTTACCATCCCGAGCACGGCTATAACGGTCCAAGGCCAAATGTTGGCGACAAACCCGAGCCGGGAAGGCGTCTTGATCGAGTTTCCCACTTTAAAGCAAACGAAGTTCGCGATGGCCGCGGTCACGCGGTTGCCAGACGCTAACAAGCCAGACGCTAAGAAGTAAGAAGTTAAGCGGCTACGCGGCCAAGAACAGTATGAAACACTGCAGCCGGGACTTCGTCCGCCCACGCGGGGCCAAAAGTCGTGAATCGGGAGAAATCAAAAGCCCCACTCTGTCGGCAGAGGACGCGACAGGAGTGGGGCCCGATTCTGTTTTGCCGGACGTTTGGCGTTCTACTGGATGGCGCTGCCGACTTGCGAGAAGACGTTGCCGGCGTTGGACCCGATCAGCCGCACTGTGCCCACCACAATAACCAGGATCACCGCCAGCATGACCGAATATTCGGCGACGTCCTGACCGGCCTCGTCAGACCACAGCTTAAAGCACAGATTGCGGAATGAATTGTTCATAAACTTGATCCCTTACTTTCCTTTCCCTATACAACACCTGATGTCTGAGGAACTGCCGGCTGCGGAACAGGCTGGCGTTTATAGTCAGCAAAATTCAGCCCGAAGGCTTCGCTGTCTTGCGTCAACGCCTGCAACCCAACCTGAAATTCCGAGGTTCCCTTCATCTTCTTCGTCCAAATGACGCGGAACAGATTCTTGCGCTGACGATAGAAAACTGTAACCTCCTCCAGCAGGCTCAATTCGTGATGCACCGAGCCCAAGCGTATTCCATCCGGGGTCACATCCAACGTGATTACCAGTTCTTCGAAGCGCTTTCCGCTGCTGTCCTGGCCTTTTACTTTTACGGGAATGACTGCTTTGGTGCGATTCCCGCGACGATGGTTCTTGCTTACATCTGAAGGCATACTGACACCCAGAGCTAGTGTGCCCCCAGATTTGCTCGGTGGGAATGGCTCCGACGGGTAGGGGCGAGGCACAAAGGGGCTAGGCACGAAGGTAATCGGCTTTAGGGACCGGGGCGAAACGCTGCCGAATCAGACGCTTACGGGGTGGTGGAAACTTTTCTGCCCGCTCTGTGGTCTAATTACAGTAAGGTAGTTCGCAAGCTCCGGGGACATTCATGAGTTTTTCCCGTTCTGTCGGTGTAGTCATTTCTCTGGCATGCCTTCTGGGCATGGCAGTCGCAGCAGATAAGCCGACGGCTCCGACTGCGGCTCGAACTGCGAACCGAAATGGGGAGCAGGCTCCTGCGATTCTCCCGCAACAGTTTGGCGGATGGCAAATGCAGGGCTCGCCCCAGATCAGCACCGACCCGGCGGTCGCGGATCCGAGCAATGCCGCGGCGCTCAAGGAATACGGTTTTTCTGACCTGGCCATCGCCACCTACACTCGCGACGATGGGCGCACCCTGAAGATTCGCGCCGCGCGCTTCGCCGACGCCTCCGGTGCGTTCGGTGCCTACACGTTTTATCTGCAGCCGCAGATGACGCCGGAGAATGCGAAAAAAGAAGACAAGATCGGCGATCAGGCAGCCTTTCTGGGTCAGCGCGCACTCTTCTATCGTGGGCATGTGCTGGTGGACGCGCTGTTCAGCCGGGAATCGGCCATGTCGGGTGAGCAGTTGCGCGAGTTGGCGGGAGCTCTGCCGCGACCCCACGGAAATGCCGCCAACCTGCCCACGTTTATCGAGTTCATGCCGCGCCGGAACTACATCGCGAACACGCAGAAGTATGCCATGGGTCCAGCGGCACTGGCCGCGTTGGCGCCGCCAGTTTCCGCGGACGCTGTGGACTTCAATGCCAGCGCCGAAGTGACTTTGGCGCGCTACGACACGGCAAGCGGGGAAGCGACGTTAATGCTGATTTCCTATCCCACGCCGCAGCTCGCCGCGGACCATTTGAAGCGCATCGTTGCCAACCATCAGGCCGCGCATCAGGCCGCGCAGCCGCAGACTGGGGAGGCGAGCGTTGAAAACTTAAGTTCGTTTTCCGCCAAGCGCACCGGGCCGATTGTCGCCATCGCGACTGGACCGGTTTCCGCCAGCGATGCCAAGTCTCTGCTGGGCATGGTGAACTACGAAGCCAACGTCACCTGGAACACGCCGACCGATAATGGGCAGGCGCGCGACCTGTACATGTTGATTCTCAACATCGTCGTCCTCTGCGGGATTCTTTCTGGGCTTGCAGTGGTGGCCGGCGTGGCGTTTGGTGGGATCCGCATTTTGATGAAGCGCTGGTATCCCGACAAGGTGTTTGACCGCCCCGAACAGATGGAATTCATCTCGCTGCGCCTCACGGAAACGGTAGTCAAGGGTACCTCCCAAGGCGGGGCGGACGGGGGTCGTCCGGCGCCGCAAAACCCCTCCTGACGCTCTCCGAATCGTGAGTAAGTGCCTTTAGATAGATCGGCTTAGGGTCCTCAAACGCCGCCTTTGTCTCAAATTGCTACACTTGCCACCTCTATTGATTAAGTCTGTATCTAATTGAAAACAAAGACATTTATTTCACAAAAATCGCTTGACACCCCTGTTTTTGGGCTCATAAGATTTGCGCAGAAAGTTTTGACGGATTTCAAAGCTCCGTTGGAACTATTCTCCCTTGAAGAAGAGGCTGCCCTGTTGCCGGGTGGCCTCTTCGTTTTTTCATTGCAGTCGTTTTTTTTCTTTCGATCGCCGCCAGCGGAGTAAACTCGCCGCGACAGCGGAATGCGGAAAACGGAACCTCGACCGCTCTTTCTGCGTATCTTTTGTTGACGGGATTGTTGACGGTGTTTTGTGAATGCCAGCGTGGTTTTCGGAATCCGTTTTTAGGAAGTCAATGCGGAGGGCGTCATGTTCTGCGATGGATGCGGCGGTGCAATTCAACCGGGGCAAGCGTTTTGCAGTAAGTGCGGCAAACAATTCGTCGGTCCAGTCTCGTTCATGCAGCCGGTCCCGGGGCGAGTACAGTCGCACATGCATCTGCTGGGCATCCTGTGGCTGGCGGTGTCGGCCTTGAACGCAGTCGCCGGATTGATCATCGTCATCGTCGGCGATACCTTGTTCCCCCATCTGCACGAAATGGGAGCGCCAGCCGACGTGCCCACCGGCTTTCTGACCGCGATCGCGAGTACAGTCGGAATCATCATTCTGGCCAAGGCGGCGTGCGGATTCATCGCGGGCTGGGGATTGCTCCACCGCGAGACCTGGGGGCGCGTCGTGGCGCTGGTGCTCGCATTTATTTCACTGTTCAATATTCCGTTCGGCACCGCGATCGGCGTGTACACCATGTGGGTGCTGCTTCCTGCCGCGTCGCACCAGGAATACGATGCGCTGGTGGAGAAGCCAGCCGCTGCCTAGCCCGGCTGGATTCGGCGGGCAGATATTTGCGCGTGGCGAAGGGGTTAATGAGCGTAATGGGGATGTTACGCCAGCGAGGAATAGACCGCATACCTCGAGGAAATACACCTATCTCGCAGATGGTTTGGGCGTAGGAGCCGGGCAGGATTTTTCATCGCGCTGGTACATGTATTGGACGATCTGGATCTTTGCGACCTTCGCCCGCGCCTCATCCACCTCTGGACTGTCACCAGGCATGATCGCGTTGCCAATCTTTCCG
>Ga0224556_1000160_pt1 | contig 15204 bp, 18 predicted proteins | sample 714S315metaG_FD_183007 | JGI IMG/M metagenome (GOLD analysis project Ga0224556, IMG submission 183007) | Peat soil microbial communities from Stordalen Mire, Sweden - 717 S3 1-5 | ecosystem: Environmental > Terrestrial > Soil > Wetlands > Peat | place: Sweden: Norrbotten County, Stordalen Mire...
GCTGAATATGGCGCCGCATGCCAGAAGCCGCCGCTCGATATCACTTTGTTCGTAAGCCGGCCCGAGATAGGCGCCTTGCATAGAATCCAGCTTTGGCGTGGCGCCCTTGCGATCGCTCAAAGGATTTTCGGCGTGAGAGACGGCAAGCGCCGCGCCGAGCGCGCCGCCGGCGTCGCCCGCCGCCGGTTGCACGAAAATCTTGTCGAAGCAGCCGTCGCGAAGCACCTTGCCATTGGCGACGCAATTCAAGGCTACGCCGCCGGCAAGACAGAGATTGCGAAGCCCGGTTTCGGCCGCGAGCGAACGCGTCAGGCGCAACACGACCTCTTCCGTCACCGCCTGGATCGAGGCCGCCAGATCCATGTGGCGCTGCTCCAACGGTTGATCGGGACGGCGCGGCGCGCCGCCGAACATCGCATCGAAACGGCAACCGGTCATCGTCAAGCCGGTGCAATAGGAAAAATAATCAAGTTTCAGCCGGAATGAGCCATCGGGCTTCACATCGATCAAATGCTCCAGGATCGCTTTTGCATATTTCGGCTCGCCATAGGGCGCGAGACCCATGACTTTATATTCGCCCGAGTTGACCTTGAAGCCCGTGTAATAGGTGAAAGCAGAGTAGAGCAGCCCGAGCGAATGGGGGAAATGAATTTCCTTGATAATGTGCAACGCTTCGCCCTGCCCTATCCCCGCCGAGGTCGTCGCCCATTCTCCAACGCCGTCCATGGTCAAGACGAGCGCCGATTGAAACAGAGACGGATAATAGGCCGAAGCCGCATGCGAAAAATGATGTTCGCAAAAGCGCAATTTGACCTTATCGCCGAGCGCCGGATCTATTCTCGCAAGTTCGCGGAGCAGAAGATCGCGCTGAAATAGTTTCTCGCCGATCCACAGCGGCATGGCTTTGCGAAACGAGGCAAAACCGCGCGGCGCGAAAGCGAGATAGGTTTCGATCAGACGTTCGAATTTCAGGAACGGCTTTTCGTAAAAGACGATTCGATCGACGCCGCCAGCGTCGATCTTAGCTTCCTTCAGGCAATAGGCGATCGCGTTGGCGGGAAAACCAGGGTCGTGTTTCGTGCGGGTGAAGCGCTCTTCCTGCGCCGCCGCGATGATCTTGCCGTCACAGACGAGCGCGGCGGCGCTGTCGTGATAGAAGGCGGAAATGCCAAGGACGCGCATCGCCGTCCGTCAAAACAGCGTATAAATAAAGGGCGCGACGACAGAGCCTTGGCTCAGAACGAACAAGCCGCCGAAGATCAGGAAAAGCACCAAAAGGGGCAGCAGCCAGAATTTCTTCCGCGCACCCATGAACTCAAAAAGCTCGGCAAGAATCGACATTGGTTTCTTATCCTCAAAACTGCTTTTTCAGCGAGTCCGGCGCCGGACCCGGCGGTTCTCGCGCGATCCAATAGGTCGTAGCTTCTGGCTTCATTTGAATACGCAGGAGATCCTCGCCCTTCCTGCGCAGAAACCAGCCAAGCGGGACAACCGCCCCAAAAAACAAAATCGCCATCACGACGGGATTAACGATACGGTTCAGGGCGAGGCCCAGTTTGAACCATGCGCGGTTCAACGGCCCGAGCCATTGCGGGCGAAGGAGTGCGGCGGCGAGGACGGCGATGGACAGAAAGATCAGCCCCCATTTAGGGGAACCGGCCCGGTGAAACAATGGCCAAAGGCCGAGGATCGCGAAAAGAACGCCGAAGGCGAGGCCGAACTTCCGATCGGACCCCAAGGCGATTTTACGGAAGCTTGTGACCGGTTCATGGGTTTGCATCAGGCACCGTGTGTTGAGGCCCCTTGCCGGACCGCGGAATGCCACGGCGACTTAACTCTTCTCAAACAAGGGCTCACTTGCGATTGGGGAACCCATCTCTAGCTCGGCCGAACTGCTCGCGCACGGCAAATCCCGCGTTCGAGGTTTATGATTGACAAGATTTTAATGGAGAGACCGCAAGGTGACATAAATAGGGCAGCCCTGACTGAGCTATTGGTCGGTTTCGTCGCGTTTCAGGCGATTTCGGAACCGGCAGCGCTAGGCGCGACCCTATGCCTTCGGCGATGCGAAGTTGGATGGCGCCAGCATCGCCGACTATCCTTCGTATCTAGAGATAGTCCAGCGCTGGTGCCGGCTTTGGTGCATGATTTAAAAATACTGCTGTTTCTCTGTGCAGAAATTAGGTGCAAAACAGATTGCAGCTTATCGGTTGGCGATCCGAGTTAGCTTGTTCCCACCGGGTCACCAACTGCCCTGCGGGACGCCTCAAAAATCGTGGCCCGTGTTATGCTTCCCGCGTGATCGCACACTTCTCAGCCCGCGCGATGTATGCGGGCTTGTAAGATTCACGGCCCCAATCGTACCAAAATGTTTCACGTGAAACGTTTTGGTACGATTGGTTTAGCGCTGTCCCCCCGAAACAACGCGGCCACGGTGACGGCGGATTTTGCCCGCGGGCGCGGCGTGAGTTGACATCGACCCACTTCACCTCCATATGTTAGAAATCGATACTTGGCCGAACGACTGTGCCGCTTCGCCTGTACTGACAGGCGCGCTTGTTTCAGACACTTCTCCCAAATCGACGAACCGGGACAATGGCCGCGAATTCTCGTGCGCCGACTCCCATATGTAAACCGTTAGTGAGAAGTGATATCTCCATGAGCATTGGAACTGTGAAGTGGTTTAACGGCCAAAAAGGCTTCGGCTTTATTGAGCCGGAAGGCGGCGGTCAGGACGTTTTCGTTCATATCAGTGCCGTCGAACGCGCCGGCATGAGCACCCTCAACGAGGGGCAAAAGGTCTCTTTCGAGGTCGTTGCGGACCGCCGGACCGGCAAGTCTTCCGCCGACAATCTGCGCGCCGTCTAACCGGCCGCACGAGAGCGCTTATCGATCAGAGAATTCTCTGATCGATAAGGACGCAGCTCAGATTCAAAGAGTTGGAGCATGTCGGAAGCGAAAAAGCCGGGCAGCTTTTTCGCACCATGCTCTAGGGTCATGCTTCTTTGATCACCGATGACCTGGCAGGGCTTGCGGTTCAAAGCCGCCTGTCGATCCCGATCCGCAGCCACTGCCAAATTCGGACATTATCTTGAGCGTCGGACACAATTTGCGTCCCGCGGTGGTCGATGCACGCCGCTGGACACAGATCCTCATCCCTTATCGCACGCCAAGCCAGGCGCGCAGCATTGCGGAGCTGGCGATCACGGCATTGCCGCTGGTGGCGCTGTGGACCGCGGCCTGGTTCGCTTACTCACTGGGCCTTTGGTGGGCTTGCCTCCTCATTGCTGTCCCGGCCGCCGGTTTTATGGTGCGCCTGTTCTTGATCCAGCACGACTGCGGTCATGGCGCCTTCTTTTCCGGGCGGCGGGCGAACGACTGGGTCGGCCGCGTCATCGGTGTGATCACCTTGACGCCTTACGATGTGTGGCGTCGCGTCCATGCCATCCACCATGCCACCTCCGGCGATCTCGACCGCCGCGGCATCGGCGCCGTGGATACGCTGACAGTATGCGAATATCATTCGCTTTCGCGATGGGGCCGGCTGATGTACCAGCTCTACCGGCATCCGCTGGTGATGTTCGGCGTCGGCCCCGCCTATCTGTTCTTTCTGCAGTATCGCCTGCCGGTCGGCCTGATGCGCGGCGGCTGGCAGCCCTGGGCCAGCAGCATGGCGACCAATCTCGGAATCGCACTGATCGCCGCCACGCTCGGCTGGTTCATCGGCATTAAAGCATTCCTGCTCGTGCATTTTCCGATCATGCTTTTCGCGGCCACGGCCGGCGTCTGGCTCTTCTATGTGCAACACCAGTTCGAACACACGGCATGGGAGCACCACGGCGAGTGGGACCTGCATGAAACGGCCTTGTATGGCAGCTCGCATTACGACCTGCCCGCGTTGCTGCACTGGTTCACGGCCAATATCGGCATGCACCATGTGCATCACCTCTGCAGCCGCATCCCCTATTACCAGCTGCCGCGCGTTTTACGCGACCATCCGGAGCTCCGCGCTGTCGGCCGCCTGAGCCTGCTCGACAGCTTTGCCTGCGTGCGTCTTGTGCTGTGGGATGAGACGCAACGCCGCTTGGTATCGTTCCGCGACGCCCGGACGTCAGCTTGAAGCACACCCGTGCCGGTGCTCTCAAGTCTAGATCGCTTCACGTGCGGCTGTGAGCCTTCGGCCTAGCCACGCGATCAGCAGGACAAAACCTGCCCCCGCCGGCCCATCCCAGGTGCCGTAGCTCGGCCAGCGCGGGCGCAGCCAGGCGGCAAGCAGGGGATCGGAGCACAGGATGTCGCCAGCGATCCAGCCGAGCAACGCCACGCCGCCCCAAACGAGCATGGGAAACCGCGTGAGCAGCCCGAGCACCAGTGTCGAGCCGAAGACGATGAGCGGAATCGACAAAGCAAGACCGAAAAGGATCAAAAGCTTCGACCCTTTCGCCGCAGCGGCGATGGCCATCATATTGTCGAGCGACATGACGGTGTCTGCCAAAACGATGAGCCAAATGGCGGACCACAGCGTGCTGGCTGGACGGATCGGCTTTTCTTGAGGCCCGTCCTCGTCCGCGAGCTTGACCGCGATCCAAGCCAAGAGAAGGCCTCCCGCGATCTTCACGAAAGGCATGTCCAGCAATTCGGCAATGAGCAGCGTGAAAACGACGCGCAAGGCGATCGCCACGCCGGAGCCAAGAAGGATGCCCAATCTGCGTTGCCGGCCGGGCAGCGACCGGCAAGCCAGCGCAATGACCACGGCATTGTCGCCCGAAAGGAGAAGATCGATCCAGATGATCTCCAAGAGCGGGAGCCAGGCAACCGGCGGGGCGAGGTGCATGGTTTGGAGCTAGGCCATGGATCGCACGCGGTCAAGCGCCGGGCGCTTCCCTGGCGTCTTCACAAAATCTTGGTGCGCAGGCGTTGCATCGCGTGCTTGCGCACGATCTTGGCGGATCTTTCGCGCGGTGACGAGGATCGCGATGAGGGCGGCGCGGGTGAGGCTCGCGAGATCGGGGCGGCGGCTCCGCGATGCCGCCTTTTGCCGGCTTGCACGCGCGAGCCGCGGCACATGAATGAAACCGGCCATGCGCGCGGCCGAGCGGCCAAGCGAAAGATATAGCGTCTCGTTGCAAACATAGTCGCCCGCATTGGCCGACAAGCGGGCTTTGAGGCCTGCGCGGCGCATTGCGGCTTCGATTTGGCATGTGGGAAAGGTGGAGCGCGCCGCAAGCGGGGCACCGGGAACAATCGCGCGGCGGGGTGCGCGGACGCCGGCGGCGTCGCAGTGAAGCAGGCTCAAGCGGTTCAGCGCCCGCGTTTCGATGCTGATAAATTTGCGCCGTGCGGCGAGACCGAAATGCAGAATGGCATCGGGCTTGAATGTTTCATTGAGCGTTTCAAGTTCTTGCTCGACCCCGGCATATTCGACGGGAAGCACGGCGCCTTCGAGTGCGATGCCAAGGCGTGCCAATCGCGTCCGGTGATTGCCGAGCGCATGGATAAGTAGCGCCGTGGGGTTGTCATGGACTCCCGGAAAGCTGCCGAATCCGGTGACGAGAATGCGCAATGGCGGCGCTTTCAGGCTTGCGAAATCCGAGCCGGACTTTTGCATGATCGCGAAATTTCCTATTCGGACATCATGTGCATGACAATTCTTGTAAGCTCTATGTTCTCTATATGTTCTTTATTTTTTTGAGCCTCTAGGTTAAGTTGTACGCGATCCTTGCCCCAGTTGGGAGTTCGATGGTGCGCTCATTCCATGAATTGAAGAAGCAATGGGACGATCATGTCAGCTTCACGCACTATCATCCAGGCATTGTGATCAAAGATACTGGGCTTGTACTTGGCGCGGACACGATTTTGGTGCGCATGGGCGAGACGTCTTCCGGCGCGAAGGCACTAGCGGTCGAAGCCGACCGGGAGCGGCTTCTGACTCTGCTCGGTGTTTCGTATGGGCATCGAGTTCCGCCCGGCATCGTCAAGAATATCGAAAAGGCAGCGGAACATTGGCGGCGCGGCGATCAGGTTTTGGCGCATATCCATTTGGCTTTCACGGGCTTGCCGAAGCTCGAAAGCGCACATGACCTCTACCGCCTGTATTTGGCCGAAGCGCTCCTCTACGACGGCTTTCCGCCGCGCGAAATGCTCAAGGAACTTGGCCTCGACCTAGCGATGCGGCAGATCGCCAAATATGACCCCAACCAGCCGCGCGCGCCAGCAGGCAGCGGCCGCGAAAGCGGACGATGGACAAAGGACGGGAGCGCAGCCTCAACCTCGGGTGACGAACAACGCCGGGTCCAGCTGGCTGGCGATGTTATTCATGTTGGAACTTTGGTTGGGAGATCCGTGTCCCGCGCTCAAGGTGGAATACCGTGGACGACATGCCATTATGAGTCGGCGCTTGGAAGTTTTTCATCGAGCTTTCTTGGCGTAGGGAAATGTGAATCGATTCGGCGGGTACCATGAGCCTTCGTTTGCTACCTCAGCCGCCAGGACAGTGCCGACATTATGAATTCCCCTCCGCTCAACGCGTGTTTTTGATTGCCCTCTCAGATCCGAGGTTCCCTGATGCGCAACGATAGAAAAATGGATGTGTGCTTTTCACCGCGCGCCGAGGATGTTATCCGCCAGTTCATGAAGGTTGCGGTGCGAACCATGCCACATGCAAGCTTAGTCCCCATCATCACGTGGTGGATCGAAGGGACTTTCACGGACAAAGTGACGGGCAAAGTGACGAAGTATGGGCCGAGTATTGACGTTGGCGCAATTGATCCCAATGATTTGGCCGACGAACTCATCGTTCCTATGGGTGATCTTAAGGTCGCAATTCGGCTGCCGGAAGACCTTCAATCCGCCGACCGGTTGAAATTCGATTTCTCGGACGGGTCTTTCGTCCTTGTCGATCATTAATTTCCGAACTCTCCTTCTTTTCGTTGGCGTTTGAAGGAGCCGGCACATGTCAAATACCTCGGCTCGTCGACCTGAGATTTCTTTCTCGCCGCGAGCGGAAGATTATATCCGCCGCTTCATGGAGGCCGTGGAACGAATTAAGCCCCACGCAAGCTTGGTCCCTGTCATCGATTGGTACATCTCAGGGACTTCAACGAACAAAGTGACGGGCGAAGTGAAGACGTTCGGGCCAGGTATTGGTGTTGGCGCGATCGAAGCTGAGAAATTCACGGATGAACTCATCGTCCAAATGGGCGAGCTTAAGGTCGCAATTCGACTGCCGGAAGATCTTCAGTCGGCCGAACGGCTGAAACTCGACTTCTCGAACGGGTCTTTTGTTCTCGTCGACCCTTGATTGGCAAACTCTGTTTCTCTCCTGGCCGCATTGCCGACACGTTTAGCGGTCAGAAAAGGCATGCTCAATCACATGCACGATGTCCGCCTAGTTTATTGTCCAGCAAGCTTTGCTGCGTTCATAGGAAGTGCAATTTTCCCGGAATGTGGGCCCAATTTGAACGAAAGCGCTATGTCACGAGATAATAGGACTGAGCTGTCTCGCCGGCGTCCATCCGCGAGGCGGCCAACGATTGCCACGCTGCTCTGTGCCATGCTGGCGGGCGGCGCGATGATGTTTGCCGCGGGCTGCGCGTCGATCGGCCTCTCGGGGCTGGACGAGCCTGCCGCCGCGCCACGCGCGATCGCGATGTTCGTCGTTTCGACCCGCAAGGGCGAACATAGTGCCTCGAACGAAGCCGTCGAGGAGGGTGCGCGGTTCTCCTTGCAGCAAATTGGCGTGCCGCCAGGCCATAAGCCTGGCCAGGTGGAAAGGCCCGCCTTCGGTTCGGAAAATCCGCAAGAACACTTCGTCATGATGAGCCGGCGCGGGATCGACGAGGCCGAGTTCTATGCCGAACTCGCCAGCCATCTTTCAGGGCGCGTCGGATCGAACCGCGATATTCTGCTTTATGTCCATGGCTTCAATGTGAGCTATGACGAGGCGCGTTTCCGGCTCGCGCAGATCTCCGACGACGGGCGTTTCGGCGGCGTTGCGGTGCTTTATACCTGGCCGGCCACCGGCAGCCTCCTCGACTATGGCGCGGCCAAGGAAAATGCGACCGCCGCCCGCGATGCCTTGACCAACCTCATTCACCGGCTGGGAGAAGTGCCGGACGTTGGCCGCGTGCATATTCTCGCGCACTCGATGGGCGCCTGGCTCACCATGGAGGCTCTGCGGGAAAATGCGATTTCCGGCAGCCCCGACCTCAATGGCAAGCTCGGCGATGTCATGCTCGCCGCGCCCGACATCGACTTGAAGGTTTTCCGCCAGCAATTGGCGCGGCTCGATCCGTCCCATGTCTCCGTTCTCGTTTCCTCCAACGACCGGGCGCTTTCGATCTCGCGCACGCTTGCGGGCGACCGGCCACGTCTTGGCGGGCTAAATCCCAGCAACCCCGAGGATCGCACGGCGCTCGAGGGCCTCGGCGTCAAGACCTATGATCTTTCAAAGGAGTCGACCGGCCTGATCGGGCATGGCACCTATGCCGACGCGCCGCAGGCCGTGCGCACGATTGGCTCGCAGATCACCGGATCGAGACCGCAGGATGCCAATGTCCAGTCTGTGCTCGGCGAAAGGCCCGTCGATTCAAAAATCACAGCCGTGCCGCTCGCGCCATTGGCTGGGCCTTCCAGCGCCGCCGCGAACCCGGGTGCCGCTCCGCCGCAGTAGCGGGCTGGCGTGATCTCCGGCCGCTCTTCGTTAACATTGCAGTGCACTGGAGTGGCCGTGCCCCCTTTTTCGATTTGACGATCGGCGCGGAACTTTTTCTCGAGTTCGCTCATTATATGCCGAGGGACCAAACGAAAAAGCGAGGGCCTTGCAGTTGACAAGGCCGTTTTGAAGATTAAGGCCCCGGTTGCGGCCACGCAAACGCCGCTCATTCACAAAATGAGCAGAATGGTGTTGGCACCGGAAGTGCCGTGCTAGAAGTTTTAAGAATTATTTCGATTCAAAAAATGTTTCGAATATTGAACGGCGCAAAGGAATTGTATTCCTTATTTCGTGCTGCCTCGACATGATTGTCGTGCAGCGCTTGAGATATTTGTCTCTTGCTATATACTGTCTATATAAACGTTTTCACCATGAATTGAGAATCGCAAAACTTAAATTATGAAAATTATTGCAAAGCAACATGAAATATTCTTGTTGACGTCATCATAGCGTTAGAATTATTGTTTAGTCTGCTAAAAATTCATAGATGTCACGCTTGAGATTAACCTTTCCGGAAAGGGAATGTCCAACGCTTGTCCGTGTCCGACGCCGTGTAACCCGCAAAGCGAGGGAAGTCATGTGTTTGATCGCTGAAATAATCCATACGTGCTCGCACGAAAAAGTCGCCCAGGCCGCCGTGGCATCGATGGGGCATGATTTTGCGGGCAAAGTCGGCGCCACAGCCGGCGCATATGGATTATCGATCGGCGCCTTCACAGCTCGCGCGGTTCGTGAATTCGAACGGCGCGTCGGAGAATCAGAAAAGCAAGCGCTCCGGGCCCTCATGGATCGCGCGGACCAGCCGATCTTGATTGGTCTTCAGCATATTCTTCAGCCGGTGATCGAATTTGATGACCTAACCCCGGACGTGCCGGCGCCGATGCGCCCGGCAAACACCCGCCGCCCAGGTCAAAAGTCGTCCTCATCAAAGGGCTCGCGGAACACCCCGAAGACCGTCGATTCTTCGACAAATTGAGCGGCAACGAAGAGAAAGGCTGCCAGACCGCCTTGAATGTGGCGCCGCGCGCTGGACTTCAGGATAAGGCACGGCGCGCCCAGGGTCTTGTTTGCTCCGGGATTTCAGGCCCGAGCCCAGGCTGATAGAAAATCCCGAAACGAGGCCTCCGGCCGGCTGCAAGCAGCCGGATTGTCGCGGCATCCTTAATCTCGAAACTGTCGAAGCCGCAGCGTGCCAGAAATTGCAGCTGGTCGAACAAAACCTCGCCGGTCGCCCGTAATTCCCCCGTAAACCCATAAGTGCCGCGAAGCTGGCGTGCCTGCGAGTAGCCGCGTCCATCGGTGAATTTGGGAAAGGCAACCGCGATCAGCGCAAAGCGGGAAAGGTCCGGCGCGATCACTTGCAGGTCCTGCCCCGGTTCTATGAGCAGGCCAAGCGGGATATTCCTTATCGCTTGCGCGCGGATCGCTTGCCATTGCGGCAAGATCAGAACGACCTTGCCCTCGAGCGGAAGGTCTTCTGCTTGCGCCAGATTGCGCCAGTCATCCGGCACAAAGCCATCGCCTTTGAATATCGCCATTGTCAAATGTCCGCACCGGCGTAAAGCGGCAATGTATGAAGTCCGCATTCGACTTTCGCACGCTCGCGCCAACGCCCCGCGCGGGGGTCTTCGCCAGGCTTTACAGGCGAGGTGCAAGGGATGCACCCAATCGAAAGATAGCCCTTGGCGACGAGCGGATGACGCGGCAGGGCGAAGGCATCGAGATAGCCGGTGATCTTGTCCGCCGGCCAGTGCGCGAGCGGATTGACTTTGATACGGCCGGCCTCGGCTTCAATCAAGGCCAAGGCCGCACGCGTCCGCCCTTGAAACCGTTTGCGGCCGGTGATCCAGGCGTCATAGCCTTCGAGCGCTTCCGCCATAGGTATGACCTTGCGGATTTCGCAACAGCGATCGGGATCGCTCGCCCAGAGGAAATTTTCCGGGTCTTCGGCGGCGAGCCGTTGTGGCTTCGGCGTGAGAGCGATCACATTCGTCAGGCCGAGATGCGCGACAAGAGTGTCACGATAGGCCAGAGTTTCTTTGAACAAAAGCTGCGTGTCGATGAACAAAACCGGCGTCGCCTTGTCGATAAGCGCGGCCATGTGTAGCAGCACGGCGGAATCAGCGCCAAAACTCGAGACGAGCGCGATCCGGCCCGGGAAAAGATCCGCGATCACGGCGCGCATCAATTCCGGCGTGTCCATTCCGGCGAATTCCACATCGAGCCGCGCGGCTTTTTCCGCGGCGCCAAGGATGGCAGCTTCAGTCATGGCCATAAAGAGCCTCCTTGAACGGTCCCATGCCAATCCGCCGGTAGGCGGCAAGAAAATCCTCTGCCGGGCTCGTGCGGAACTTCAAATAGGTATCGACAACGGTCTCGATCGCGTCGACGATCTCCTCGGAAGAAAAACCGCGCCCGGTGAGCGCGCCGACATTGCAAGTCTCGTCGGCGGAGCCGCCGAGCGTGAGTTGATAGGCCTCGGCACCAGATTTCTCCAATCCGAGAATGCCGATATGACCGACGTGGTGATGTCCGCAGGCATTGATGCAGCCGGAAATATTGATCTTGAGCTCGCCGATGTCCCGCGCCCGCGCGCTATCGCCGAACCGTTCCGAAATACGCTGCGCGATGGGAATCGAGCGCGCCGTCGCGAGCGCGCAATAATCGAGGCCAGGACAGGAAATAATGTCGGTGACAAGCCCCGTATTGGCGGTGGCAAGACCATGGCTGGAGAGCCTGTCGAACAGCTCCGGCAAATCATCGAGCGCGACATGCGGCAGAACGAGATTCTGTTCATGCGCGACGCGGATCTCGTCTGCTGAAAATTCTTCGGCAAGATCGGCGATCGTGTCCATTTCTTCGGCGCTGGCATCGCCCGGAATGCCGCCGATGGGCTTCAGAGAGACCGTGACGACCCCATATCCGGGCGTCTTATGCGCCACCACATTTTGCGCGGCAAAGCGGGCAAACGCGGGATCGGTTGCTTTGCGTTTTTCGAAAGCAAGGGACACGGCCTGGCGCGCGGGCAAAGCAGGCAGGGCGAAATAGGCGCGGATGCGGTCGATTTCCGCTTGCGGCAAGGTCAGGGCGCCGTCGCGATGCTTGGCAAACTCGGCCTCGACCTCGGCGCGAATAACATCGGCGCCTTTCTCATGCACCAGGATCTTGATGCGCGCCTTGTATTTGTTATCGCGCCGCCCTTCGAGATTATAGATGCGGAGAATGGCATCGGTGTAGGCGAGAAGATCGGCTTTCGGCAAGAAGTCGCGGATCTTATGCGCAACCATGGGAGTGCGGCCGAGGCCGCCGCCGACATAGACGGCAAAGCCCACCTCGCCTTCCGCGTTCTTGACGATCTGATAGCCGATGTCATGCACTTTAATCGCGGCGCGATCCTTGGGGGCGCCATTGACCGCAATCTTGAACTTACGTGGCAGAAACGAATATTCGGGATGCAGCGAAGACCATTGCCGCAGAATTTCGGCATAGGGGCGCGGATCCTCGATCTCATCGGCGGCGGCGCCAGCGAATTGATCGGCCGTGACATTGCGGATGCAATTGCCCGAGGTTTGGATCGCGTGCATTTCGACTTCGGCGAGTTCATCGAGAATGTCCGGGCAATCCTTTAGCGCCGGCCAATTGAACTGAATGTTCTGGCGCGTCGTGAAATGGCCGTAGCCCTTGTCGTAGCGCCGCGCGATAAAGGCGAGTTTGCGCATTTGCCGCGACGACAAAGTGCCATAGGGAACAGCGATCCGCAGCATATAGGCGTGCAATTGGAGATAGACGCCATTCATCAGGCGCAGCGGCCTGAACTTTTCCTCGTCCAACTCCCCGGAGAGTCGGCGCGCGACCTGGTCGCGGAACTGCGCAACGCGCGCGGCCACAAAGCTTTTGTCGAATTCATCGTAACGATACATGCCGGCTCCGCCCTGCCCGGGCACTCTACCCTTGAGTGTTTGAGCGGTGCTGGTCGAAACGCCCGCCCTTTATCTGTGTTGCTTTATCACGCGATCGCATCGGCCGAGTCCGCCGCAGGGATCAGCCCACGCTCTCGCGCGCGGCTTCCGATCTCTGATTTCGTAAAACCGCTTGTGTCTCTTGCGTGGCCCTATGGTCCGGCAGGAGTGCCACCTCATAGGCAAAGGCGCGCGTTTGGGGCAGGAAGTCGATCGTTGGACCCCGCGCGCGAATGGATTCCCGCAATGTCACCGCCCGCACTCCGCGCGCTTCCTCCGTCACCTCGACCAGGCAAGGATCGACGACGAGATTGCGCTTCACATCATTCTGGGCAAGGAGAAGGGCTGCCTCCGCCTCGGCCTTGCTGGTAAAAATCTTCGCCGCGCCGAGCGCATCGGCCCAGGCGCCGTCGCGGCCGCCATAGATCACGATGCCATCGATGAGGCGATTTGCGGAAATAACCTGAGGCATGCCCAAAACTCGCGAAGCTGCAATTGCGATCCGTATATAAGCCAATTAACAGCATTTGGCGAGTGTTTATCGTAATCTACGTAGAATTTATGTATAATGCTTCTGATTTTGAGTATTTTTTAAAATCCGCTGGCCAGGGAAGCCGATAGCAGTTCAGTTTCAGTTTCTGGTAATTGACCCTAGGCAGCCATTTACCGTTGCAGACCTAAAGGTCTCCGAAGGTAAAAAGCCATCACTGACGACAGCCGCCTGAATACAGCTAGTACGTCACAAGCAGACATAAGCTCGCGTCACCGATCGAGACTGCGGATATATGCGACAATGTTCACAATTTCGCCGCGTTACAGATTCATGCTTGATACTCGGGTTGGTGGATCAGCTCGCTGTTACCATCGGCGGTAAAATTTCCGGACTCAGCCTCCCAGGGTGTGTTCTCGGCAAAGTTTTACGGTGTGGTCAATTTTGATCAGCCTGCCCGCCACTCGATTGCTAACCTCTCCATCACCGACTTATCACACGGATAGCCTAACAAGAGGAAAGTATGATGTTACTTGGTCAAATATAACATGGTTACCGATCAACCCGCCATCATCCGCTTTGACCCGGGCGGAGTAGTGGAAGACTATATGGCAAGGGAGCGTTCTTTCGAGCTTAAGGGAAAAAAGATCGTTATTGATGGGCGCTGCGCATCGGCATGCACGCTCTATACCCGATCGCCCGACCTTTGTGTTACGTCTCGCGCAGCATTTTATTTTCATGAGGCTGCCGACGGTAAGGACGAAGATCACCTTGTTGGCCGAGATCCCGAGGTTACGGCGTCTATGATGTCATTCTACCCGCAAAGGATATCCGATTGGATCAAGAGCAAGGGCGGCTTGAGGAGGCACATGCTTGTGCTGCGCGGGCGTGAGATGCTCTCATATTTTAAGCTCTGCAAATCGTGAGTATCCGTTTTAGCCCATCCTAGGCTAATGGCGTGATGTTTAAGCGAGCTACGCCTGCGTAGCCGGAGCATCTGATTGCTCTGCCAACGGTCGGTTCATTGCGCTCTTCCCGGGCCGCAAGCCGGCACCTCTGTCATTTTCCGCGATGAACTCGACGCCGGCTGATCCGCCGGGCGGCGGCTGGCCGGCTGTCCGCTTAGATCAGGAAGGGCCTAAGAAGCCGCCATCTTGAATGGCCGCCTTGGGGCGAAAGCAGAAAATGAAACTGGGACGCTCCCCATCGACCGGCTTTTCCAGATTAAAATACTTCTAAATTGGCTATTTTAAAATGATTGTAAAACAGAAGGCCTCTAAGACAGAGCTAAGACCTGTATATTTCAATATAAAATTTTTAGTTTTTCTGTTATAGTTATTTATTATTGGCCGAAGTTTGGATTGCGGCAGAGCTCTGCGGGGAGACGAAATGACGCGGCTTGGATTTGCTTTGGTGTGCGCGGCGGGCGTGGTCTTCATGGGATGTGCCGCCGAGTCCAAGGAATATCCGGTCGGCGCGCCTCAGGAGAAAAACGGAATGGAGATCGGCGCGGTCTATCTGCAGCCGATCGAAATGGATCCCCCCGGCGTGATGCGTCCGGCCGCCGAGTCCGACGTGCATCTCGAGTCCGATATCAAAGCGGCTAAGGACAACAAGAACGGCTTCGCGCAAGGGGATTGGATTCCCTATCTGGCGATAGCATATGAATTGACGAAGCTTGATGACAATCAAACTCAAAAGGGTGAGTTCATGCCCATGGTCGCCAATGACGGCCCCCATTATGGCGACAACGTCAAGATGATGGGACCGGGCAAGTATAAACTTATTCTCACCATCGCGCCGCCGGACGCAAACACGCATGCCCATTTCGGCCGCCATGTCGACAAGGAAACCGGCGTCGCGCCGTGGTTCAAGACTTTTGCCGTCGAATTTGTGTTCACCTATGCGGGAATTGGAAAAAAAGGTGCCTATTGAACGGTGCGATGGAGGTTGGCGGCTTGCGTAATTTCGCGGCAATCTTTCTCGCCACTCTCTTACTCGCTTGCGGCGCGGCTATTGCAAGATCCGAGGAGGAGCCGGTT
>Ga0224556_1000172_pt1 | contig 14946 bp, 16 predicted proteins | sample 714S315metaG_FD_183007 | JGI IMG/M metagenome (GOLD analysis project Ga0224556, IMG submission 183007) | Peat soil microbial communities from Stordalen Mire, Sweden - 717 S3 1-5 | ecosystem: Environmental > Terrestrial > Soil > Wetlands > Peat | place: Sweden: Norrbotten County, Stordalen Mire...
TGTTATACCAAAGTTGGTTTCACCACCTGAGTCATCAGGATCGTTTGAATAACCGCCTTCATGAGAAAGAATGATATTAACCGCATAATCAAATCGTTCCTGTGGTATTACAGGGTCATTAGTCATCACAATCCTTTGTTAAATTCATACGACGGTAAACCCTGAATATTGCGTTTGTCCCGCATAACCAAAATTATCCCAGCGAATCTGTTTACTGTCCGCCACTACGGTTCCAGCAGCAACATCAGCTCCTGATGCCATAAAGGCAACATAAGGGTTATTCCCTGCTGTAGCTCGTACCTTCGCTGAATTAACGCGAACCTGGCCCACATAGCTTGATGTCGCATTAAGATAAATACCATATTGGGCTATATTCGCATCGTTGTTGTACATTTGAAGCTGGTTAAACTCCATGCCTGTGATGCCATAACATTGCAGGCTCATTCCTGTATTATTTTCAAAACACAGGCTATTGGCTAAAATATTTGAACCTAATCCAGCGCCACCTTCAATATAAAGCCCACGATTTTTGTTGACAACGAAGGCTGAATTATCAAATTGAAGCATTTGTCCACGCCAATACATACCACCACCAACGGCTCCTGCCACTGTTCCGCAACCTTGAATTGTTGTGTCTCTGATACTGATAAAAGAGGTTTCATTGTTTCCCGTGGCAACAGAGGTAATGATTCCCCACTGTGAACAATTTTGAATAATGCTATTTTCAAAAATAAGATGGTTGCAAGCATCGTTATCTCCAGGGTTTCCTGAGTTGATGATATTAAATCCATCGGTGAACCCTTGGACAATTAAGGAATTATATCGTTGATTATAAAGTCCTTGAAGCTGAAGTCCGACACTTCCTGCCTGATTATTTCCGTTTAAGCTCATAAAGGACAATTCACCACCCATCATGAATTTTAAAGGGCCTGGCTGTGTGTATTTAAAAAGAATAACATTTGGAGCCACCGCATTAATATTGGTGCGAAGCATTCCATCACCATAGATATAATTGCCTTTATTAAATACGGAACCTGAATCAAACGGCATTATCAGTGAGGAGCTGACATTATAAGTACCCGATGGAATATATAGAGGCTCGTTATCAGTATAAGCATCATCGATCGCGGTCTGTAAGGCAGCTGTGTCATCGGCTAATCCATCCCCAATTGCCCCAATGTCTTTTGCGTTAATCGTCATGAGAATCCCTATGATTTATATTCGATAATAACGACCAGTCCTACGGCTCCTGCACCTCCGGCTGTATTGGATGTCGTAGCTCCCGCTCCCGCGCCACCAGAGCCATATACAGTACCGGCTGTACCTGTGGCACTCGTATTAACACCTACTACGCCTCCGCCCCAGAACGAGCTGCCGCCATTACCGGAACATAAAATTGTACTTACACCATTTGCTACGGCCATGCCTCCACCGCCACCCGTAATATTAATGGAACCTCCAGAGCCTGCTGTACCGCCAGCACCCCCCAATCTTGTAGAGCATGCAGCAGTAGTGCTTATACTTCCCGAGCCACCTGAACCGCCATTTGCCGTAACCACAGCACCTACAGAACTTGTATTTCCATTAGATCCATTATTATTACCAGCCGTGCCTCCAGCACCAGCTGCACCAACAGTTACTGTAGCGCCGGAAATTGTAGCAACGGCTACACCATATAAAATTGATGTGCTTCCCGAACCTCCTCCACCGCCTGCTCCTGCCTGAGGTGCGCTTCCACCAGCAGCTCCACCACCACCGCCTCCTGAGCCTGTAACATAAACGTCACAGAAAATAGTTCCAGCGCTTGGAGTATAAGTTGAGGTTCCGGCTGCGGAAAAGGTTTGAGCTGAAATTGCTACTACACCGACAACCGTTGCCGTATAGCTGGAGTTCCAACTTGCAGCCGTTGTTCCTGAAGTTAAAATACAGGTCACGACTGCTTGAGTTCCCGCTGCCATCACTGTAATGGTATTACCACCAGAGGAGGTTATAGTTACAGCACCAGTTGAATTATTGACTATCAGCCATGATTGTCCCAACACCAAAGTGGAAGTGACCGGCATTTGTACGGTTTGAGTAGTGCTTCCTGTGAAGAATTGCTGATAGGCGCTTGAGACAGTTAAAGTCGTCGTTCCCGCAGCCGTAGCTGTAGTAGCATAAGCGTCAATGAGGTTATTCGCAGATAAGTTCTTATTGGCATCCCATCCGGCAAAGGCGGTCGCTGTTGGAGAAATAGTAACTGAAGTTACTCCAGTCCCCCCGTCAACTATAGGCAACGGGGTCGTGGAGTTAGCATTAATTGCGTTATTCGTAGCCATATTAATCCCTTAATTAAACTATAGTAAAATTACCTACAGACGATACAACTACCCAGATTGTATTCGCTGTGATACATCGCAATTTAATGCAATCATATTGAAGGGTAGAGGCAACAGAGCCACCAGTACCACTTGTGCTTGCTATATTACCAAAGTGAATTTGCTGTCCTGAGGCTTGAGCAATCGTATAAAGTCCAGATCCTTTTCCATTGATTTCAACCTGGTCGCCAATGGCCGAAGTTGCAGGTAATGTAAATGTGATTAATGAAGCACCCGCATCAGATGTATATCCTGTATTGACTGCCATGGTTACAGGTGTTGTTGTCTGGTCAACCCATCCTGAGCTTCCTGAGCCTGAAATAGTAATGGATCCTGCTCCATTAACAATGGAAATCCCAGCACCCGCTGTCAATGTTGCTGCTACTGGATTAAACCCTGTAGAACCGATAAATGTTTGACCATTCAGTGTGAGTTCAGGGGTATTGGTAGCGTTATTTGTAGCCATTTTATGATGTCCTTATACTATGGTTAAATTGCCAATGGAGCTAATTACATTCCATGTAGTGTTTGCTGTGACACAAAGAAGTCTTACGTAGTCATTTTTATTGGATGAGGATAAACTTCCTCCTGCACCGGTCGTAGTTGTTAAGCTTCCAAAGTTAATGGATTGACCTGCGTTTTGTGCCAATGTCCAACCACCTGATGAAAAGCCGGATATTTGAATGACAGTCCCAAAAGCGGCAGTTAAGGGAAGGGTGTAAGTAATAAGACTTGCGCCGTTATTGCTGAGATAATTTAAGTTAGCAACCAGATTCTGCGGACTTGAGGTAACGTTTATCCAGTTGCTTTGTGGATTAATACACTCAGTCCAAACCGCGGTCGAGGCCGTTCCTGATGTGGTGCAGACCCAGAGAATTAAGTCAACGGTGTCCCAGAGAAGCTGGTAGGTAGTTCCTGCCACAAATCCATTCGGATTGCCTGGGTAGGATAAGATTATATTGGACTGAAACAGATTATAAACCTGTTGCAGGCTTTCCTGCACTGAAAGTCCAAGATTAGATGGGCTTATATAGCCCTGAACCGCGCAAATGATATCAGACATAGCCGCATTTGATACCGTTGGCAACGAGGTGAACATCTCTTCAATGGCCATTTTCTAACATTCCTTGTCTTGGGTTACTTTCTTCTTAAGGATAAGTAACAGGAAAAAATGCAACTTCAATATCGCATGTCGTGTTCGGTGTTATAAAACTGATAACATCTTTTGCATAAACCGTTCGTTTAAATTCAATAGTTCCAACAACCAGTTCAGCACTTGCGGCAGCCAATGTACCTCCGGCAGGTATTGCCGCGGTTGTGGTTCGTGAGCACCAGCCCCATCCATTTGGTTGTACGCGAACATACATAATCCAAGTGGAATAATTTGCGGGTACAGTCACACTTTCAGCGGTACTTGCCGCAAGCGTAGCTGTATAAATATCGGTAGGGAACTGTGGCGCGTAAGCATTAAAGCCCTGTACGTCACGCCCAAAATTCAATAGCGTCGACATGAACATATCCTTATGTTTAAAAAACCCTTAAATTTCGACACATTCTAACATCATGTTTACAGTGTCAATCCATTATAACTTCATAAATATGTTATAGAACGTACCTGGCTGTGTCACGTTAAAAGGCAAACTTCCACCCGTAGCAGCAGTCAAAGCGCTTGTTCCAAGGTTTGAACCGCCCGAGGTGTAACCAACTCCTGTTCCTGATGTTAGAACAAAGGCTCCTGAGGTTGCCGCATGAGTATGACCTATCAGTTCAGATAATAATTGAGCGTGCGCATATTCGCCCTCTGTGGTTCCTGCAAGCGATGCTACGACAGTACCACTACCTGCTGCATAGCCGATAACCGTTCCAGCCAAAGCATTAGCAAAGGTAGTCGATAAAAAGAAGGCTGTAGAACCATTAAAGCCCGCAACATAATAAATAGTGTTTGCTCCAATTGTTGAGGGAAGTGATCCACCCGACACGTACACCGGCATGCCATTGAAATAATTAACCGTATTGGCTGCGGTTAACAATAAATTGCCTCCCGAGTTACTGGCGGTAAATGTTGTCGAATATGTTTTAATCTCAGCCACAGCCGGAACCGTTCCCAGCATAATCCTACCCATCATTTTTGTCAGAGTTAACGAATTGTTGGTGTTAAAATCGGCAATGGCAGTCGCCCCATAAGCAATTGATGAACCACTTGAATTAATCATCGGGCTGATAGGGTTTGATGATATTCCGGTATAAGGCTTGAAGAGATTCCAGATTAAACTATAAAGTGGCCATGTTTGCTGGGAATTTAAAGCAGTTGGCAGGTAAGTCGCCATGGAATTAGAGTTATAACCGATTGTTCCGTCATTCATTGGAACCCAACCAAAAGGATAGAATGAATTAATGCTTGTACGAATATCACCTGTACGCGGACTATTAATAACCGTGTCAACCTCATCATAAGTCTGAAAGTCAAAAGCGGGAACCGTATTGGATGTCAAATAGAGCGAAGGTTTTGTAAAATTAATTGTGCAGGGTGTGTTTAAAGGCATCTGAATCTGTAGGTAAAAGGCATCATCAGACGCGTTGGCCAAGGTTAATCCTGATGATGTTGGAAACACATCTGAAAGTGTATAAACCGCCCATGCTGTGGTCGTGGTTATTGTTCTTTCGCTGACTATAAAAGGCGCAGGGGATGTTGTTCCCGTTCCTGTAAACTGCAAAATCTGTAAGGTTATAACGCTCCCCGCACCAATTGTGCCGCCATTTTGGGCCTGCAATGAAACAGTGTAATTAAGGTTCGCTAAATTGTTTATGTGCAGGGCAATTGGAAATTGATAGCATTTCAATGTTTCAGCGCTTCCTGCCGAGGTACAGTTGTGGCTAATGTAATATTCAGGAGTATTGGTGGAATAAGGCTTTGTGATTACTAATTGATTATTTAAAGGAAATGGTGTGAAAGTACATGTTTCACTTGCTGTTATATTGTTTTTAACAAACTGAATATCTGGAAAACTAAATGTATCGTGCTGGCTTGGTGCTACAATTCCCGCATAGACCGTGGTTAATGTTCCAATGCTCACGGTTTGCACTGTCAGAAAAGGTGTAGACAATACAATGCTCAAGTTAGAAGGTGAGGTTAATGTATTGGGTTGAGCATTGCGCCAAAACCCGTTATTGACAATCAGATTATTAAACGCCGTTCCTGTGCCGGAACTTCCTCCGGTTGATGAAATAAAAGGAAAATTAGCCCGCGTTATCTCGTTGGTCTGCGCATAATTAACAATGGTTATGTAGTAAGGCTGCGATTGGGTTTCATCCAGTTCGCTGTACGGATAAAAAAACGGAATTGTATCGACACCATTAATATCACAAATAGTCCCAGCAGCGCTTAAAGTCAATGGATTGGGTAAAGGAATATAAGTATAGCTGCCAGGACTACCGGACTGATAATACCAGTTTTTAAGCGTAGTTCTGCTATTATCTTGATAGCAAGTCACAGTACCATATGCCATCGGTGTTCCGTCTTTATCAACAAAACTGTCCTGAAGCATCGGTGCCGCTATTAATAACGCCGTATTGATAGGCATAATAATCCCTTATAAAATTTAATTCCTCAATCCATCGTGGATTAACTTTCTAGCATAGACAAAAGAGCGTAAATAGAAAGCCATATCAGTACAAAAAGCACCATTATCTTATCTCGGTTAGGTCAATAAAAAAGCATAATATCTTAAAATGGATAAAAAATAAACATTTATCACTCTCTTACTTTTTTAATACCATAAGCAAGGGCACTTGTAGCAAGTGTACCTGTAATCAGCTTGTTCATTGTTGACCTAAGTTTTTTCTGAGCTTTCTCATATTCAATTTTTTTCTTAGCAACATCTGCTTTAGTTAATCCTTCCACCTCTGATTCTTGTTTTAAGCGTTTGGCAATTTGTCTTTGCTCGTGAATTTCTTTACCTAATTGAGGTATCATCTCTACTTGTTTATGTAATTCAGCATTTCTTTTGGCTGTTTCAAGTTGAGATGCCGCTTGTTTTTGATACCCCATCAAGCGAGAAATCTCTGGATTAGCCTTCACAAAAGGTTCTATTGCCTTGTTAGGTTTCATTAGTTTAGCAGGATTATCAGCAAAAGAATGACCTAAAACCAATCGAGAAAGTTCTGGATTATTTTGAATCATATTATTCAATATTTTATTTCCAGATGTTGTTCCTGAAAGAGCCTCAACCATGTCACCTTTGTATTTCCCATGTTTTAACATTTGCTGATACATGGGGTTTTCATGAAGAGGGGCTATTTTGTTGGAATATTCATGATTCAGTTCATACAATTGTTTCATGGTTCCTTCTGGGAAATGCTTCCCAATAATTTTTTCCATATCCTCATAAGTTTTTTTGGTTTCATTGGCACGGTCAATCCATTCGTCATGTTCTTTAGGTGACAGACCAAATGCTTTTGAACGCTCTTTACCTTCAATTGTTCTTAAAGACCTGTATGCCCTAAAGAATTGACGGCCACTTATTTTTTTATTTTTAGTAAAAGCAGGCTCAATGAGCTTTTTGAAAACTTCTTTTTCTTCATCACTGATATCTGATTTTTTTCCGTAATAACTTTTCAAAGCCGCATCTACGGATTTGGTATCAGTCGCAGGAATTTCAACCTCTGGCAGATTATTTTCTAGCTTGTCCATTTTTGCGCCCCAAGCTTTACGCTCTCCGCCATATCTAACTTCTCGTGGCAACCCTGTTTTAGGATGAGGTTCTATTGTTGGAACGCCTTCTATAGCTTCTACAATATGTTTCGATAAATCTTTTGAGTGTGTGCCGCCTTCTTCAAGAGTGTTCTTTAACGCCTCATTAACATTCTGAACCGCATGTTCGGCTTCGGGAACCAGTTGTTGGCCTGGTAGCATTTTTTCATCACCAAAGTGACGGCGTTTAAAAGCTTCTGCTTCTTCTAATTGAGCCGCTTTATCTTGAGCACTGAGCAATAAGGCTTCGGGATTATTTTTACCAAATTTATGTGTGGCAAGATTTTTTAATGATTCCAAATCACCTTTTTGCATTTCATGTTCGGCCATGGCTTTATATAGGTCTCTTTCTCGCCCTGCGGTATTGCGGCCTTGGAAATAATTCTTTGCGCCACGTATTGCAAAGGGTGCGATTTCAGCACCACCACCAAGAGCAGCCCCTAAACCTCTATTGTCTGGGCTAATCGCAGCACCAACGCCACTACCAGCCAGCACATTACGAATCAGCTCGGGTATTTTCTTAGCATAAGGTAACGCCTCAACGCCTTTTTTCGCAGCTTGATATCCTCTATACACAGGTAAGCCCATTCCCAAAGAGCCTATAGTTTCCGCTCCTACTCCCACATATGGGTTCACATTGAGTTCTTTATATTGCTGCTTGGGAATATTCACACCTGGGATAAGATTAGCGATACCGCGACCCATATCAATGCCCGTACCAAAGAACCCTTTAGCAAGCGAAGGCAATCCGGTTCCTTCAATAGCATTATTGAAATGACCTGCAATATTCCCCGCTTTTTCAAGTGCTGGAGAACCTTGTAATTGTTTGGCTAATTTATACATTAGCGGATGTTGTTTTTTAAGCGCAGCCAATTGCTCTTCGTCTTTATTGGTTCCCGATGCCTTTTTAGATGATTTCTTTTCTATTGGTTGTGCTTCATATTGAGCCCATTTGTCCTCAGCAGGTTGAGCGGCATATTGTTCCCATTTATCATTCATAGGTAAACCCCTCGCTCAATGCTTTTTCTACTGCGTTTTGAGGAATGTAATACATCTTACCTTTACGGTATAAAACAATAGTTCCAGGTGGTGCTTCTTTATAGCTGCCATTGTTATTTTGTGCTTGAGCTCTTTCTTGCTCATCACGCGCGATTTTCTGATCGATACTTCGAGGAACATCATTCTCACCAATGACATTTTGATTGGCGTTGATTCCCTTGCTCAGATTTTTTTGATGCGTTTTGATTTTTCGCTCAATCACTAACCATGTCTTGTCCAATCGGTCTTTAATGTTTTTTTTGTTTTCTCCAGGATGGTAATCTAATGAGTCATCTATTTCTTGATTAGTAAATCCAATAGCACGCATAACGGGCCCCATTTGAGCTTTATATGATTTCGCTTGCGCCTCTTCTTTAGATAGATTTTCAACTCCTACCTTCTTTGAAATGTTGTGAGCTAAAGGGCTAAGATATGGAATATCTGCTCGCTCAATCCCTGATGCTATTTTTGCAAAGTCTCGTTTAAATCCACCAGCACCACCTGCATTAGCTGCTACTTCTTTATATTGATCGAAAAGTTTTTTTAATCCTTTTGCCTCTGTAAGCACATCAAGACCTTTTTGAACTCCACCGCCAGTCGGTGCGTAAATTGTTTCTCCATTGCTTCCTCTGTGGGCTGTGCCACCAGAGTATGGGGATTCTGTAAACTTGCCAGTGACGTGTTCTCCAGGATTTCTAGGAACAAGGGAATCTTCACCACCATTGCCAGGGTTTTGGCCTTCGTTACCCATTTGTTGGCCATTATTCATACCATCCTGACCACCCATATCACCACCTTGGCCTTGCATTCCTGGCATTTGACCCATTCCGCCTTCACCACCCATTCCTTGCTTAGAAAGCATTTGGCTTATGTAGCCCGCAATTTGGCGTTGTTGCTGAGGGTGTAATGAAGAGAAATAGGGACTGCTAGCCAGCATCGCTAAAGGTGATATTTGTTTGTGAAAAATATCGGCCTCAAGCTGTCGAGGCATATAAGCAGCTTGTACGCCTTGACCGTAACCTTGTACGGCTTTAGAGATTAAATTGGCAAATGGATTAACCTGTTCTGGTTTTAATTCACGCGCTTGAGTAAAAGTAAATGTCATGAGTCATCCTTAATTAATGCCAAGGCAGGAAAGCACCTAACAAACCAGCACCTGAGCCCAGATTAGACCACACAGAACCATTAGCCTGATTTTGACCTGCCCGCCCTTCGTAAGCATATTGACCTTGTTGTGCCAGGGTTTGAGCTATCATGTCGGCCATTGAGCTACCGGCATGCTGTCCCATTGAGGCTAAACCCTGTTCGCCTTGTAGTCCTTGCCCATACAATCCTGTCGCCTGTCCCAGCCAATTATTATAATCCTGATTTCCTAAGTTCGTTGCCAATTGCATGTTTTGCTGTTCATGTTCAGGAGAACCGGCCATACCACCCGCCGCTGCGGCGTGATTTGCGCCTTGAAGGGCTTGTTGAAGTGCAAACTGAAATCCAGGTGACTGATGATAATTTTGCCCTATTTCATTTAATCTTCCACCAGGGTTATTTAATAACGAACCATATTGTTGTTGAAGGCCAGGAAGTGCGTTTTGACCCGCATTAATATAGGGCTGATAATAACTTGCTGTCTGCCCAGGGATTTGACTTATATATTGATTGGCAGCAGAAGCGGGATTTTTATGCTTGCCGCCAAATAGTCCTGCAATGCCTGAAAGGATGCTTCCAGCACCAAGCCCAGTACCAAATCTTTGCATGTCTGTAAATGCCATAATTCATCCTTGAATCATTTTTATTACTATACCACAAGGTAAATATCAGGTAATTGTAAATGTCCACCATCTTGCCGCTGTCACATTGGGGGGCGTGCTTCCATCAAAATTAATGATAAATATCTGTGGTGCTGCTATTGTTGTATTGTATATCATTTGACCGCTTATATCTCGAACACCAACAGGCAAAGGAATTGGTACAGGCGTGAAGTACTTAGTATATAGATTGGCTATTGTTGTCGCCTGAGCAGACGTTAGTTTCGGAATCATAATGCCTTCGCTCTTATAATTATTCTGCAAAGCTTGGAAAAGTGAAGCAAACCCAAGACTCCACAGGGGCATAAAGTCGCCTTCCTCATCTAAAACAGGGGTTTCTCTGGGAAGGTCTGGAAATATAGCCTGTAAGATTGGTTGTTGAGTTGCCATATCATATCCTTGTGTTGGCAATACCATCCGTTGCGACAAAACGCCCCATGCCCCAGAATTTAAATTGGGCAACAAAGTCATTGGCAATTCCAAGCTGCCACCACATTAATCTATTCTTCCTATGACCTATTGCGGGTAAATAATAGGCCCATTCATTGCCAAAGGACGCACCACCATCAGTCGATATGGATAGGTCAACGTGAGGCAATGAAAGATTACTAAATCCCGTGTTACCCATTTGCTGTGCGATTAGAAGGGCGGTTTTTCCTGTATTTTGTTGAGTAATGAATAATGTGCCATTTTGAGCGATTAAATCATTATCTGATTGAGTCACAAGCACCGGAAATACGCCCTGTGTAATCAGAGGATTTCCAGCCTGTGTAATTAGAATTATTTCACCTAATGATTGCTGTTGATAATTGGTTTCACCAGATTCAATGGTAAATCCTATATCATTAATAATCTGATAATTCTGGTCAGGTGTTCTGATATTAGCGCAGGTTCTTATGCGTGGAATCTCATTTGTAATAATATTTCCAACACTGTCTACGTCCTGATAAGTATAAATAGTTGTATCAAATACAAACAAATTGCCGTTATTTTTAGTAATAAAGTAATATTGATTATCAAAAAAGGCAACTTCTGCTGCTATAAAGTAGTTAAGATTCTGGTCGCATGCGTGATAAAACTTGTCAGATGAAAAATCATATACCAGTGATAAATTATCGGTATAAAAATTAATATGATAAAAAAGATGTCCATCCTGTCTATAAAGGAAAGCCTGTGAATCGGCAGGATCTTGTAACGTTGAAAAGAGATAGTCAATGCCGTCTGTAGTAATCTTTTTAGGCATGCCACCGTTAGAATACATAATAACAGGACCACTTTTCTCGTTCTGAGCAAGCCATACGACAAGCTCATCCATATAAGCAACAGTAGCAGGCTGAAGGCATCCATAGTCTATATTAAATTGATTAGTACGTTGATAGGGAAATAGCTGAGCACCTGTATCAAACCAGGCCTCAGTTACAATGCTTCCCATTACAAATATCATATTACCCTTGGAAGGAAAGCGAACAACAGCCTGCACGTTATCAGGTTTTGATTGTAGAAGACCTACGCTTGAGCTTGAACTTGACCATGTCTCCCCATCGTTGTGTCCTGACAGCCTCCATGTGTTGTTAGCGGGAGGCGTATAGGTATTGTCGTTTGATGCGGCAAGAATAAAGTATGTATCATGAAAGGTTAAATACCCTGGAGTAAAGTTCAAAGGTATTGCCTGAAAAACGGAAGATAATGTGGGATCGTACAAATAGAAAGCGGTTCCGTCGGAAATTCCTATCTGTGGCTTGTTATTTTCTGCAATATAAACGACTCCTGTCTGGGTTTGCAGCGTGCCAATTTTAAAGACCTGAAAGAAAGTAACTTTTTCCTGAGTTTGCGAGTATTGTATGCTCACAAGGAATACATTTCTGCCCTCAACTACGACTAACTGTCCGAATTTAGTGCTTGTAAAGATAGCGCGACCTTCAATGGCATTCAGAAAGTTTTCGGCTGTAATTCCTATAGAGTACCCTGAGTACGGAACCATAAATTTATCAGACATAAACATATTATAGGTTTTTTCAATGCTAATTTTCGGATAACGTCCGAATATGCTTGAGCCTACAATGTTTACTGGGAATTGTCTGAAATTCTGGCCGCGAGCAACCATTAATTTATCCTTAAATTAATTTTACAGCATGTAATATCAATCCGGTTACCGACGTTATTACCGTTCCTATTATCCATGTAAAATGATTTTTTATCATTTCCTGATGCGATTTATTTTTCTTTTCAATAGCATCCAGTACCTTTTCTATTTGCCTTAATCTTATTTCATGGTCAATTAAGTTAGGTCTGTCGCTCATGTTAACCATCCTTGGTTAATTATTTATACTAATTTTAAATAATGTAAATGTCTCAAGGCATCCTTTGCCTTAAACGATATTGATTCGGACTCCCTAAATAGTTTTTTATGTTCTTCGTACAACATCACAACCCCCTTACTTCACGCACATACTCAGAACAGCACGGCTTCCCTTCGTTGTCCATTTCATAAAAAATAAACCCTTTGGTTGCAATGATTGCAGATATAAAATTGCTTGTTTAATAACGCATCAAAATCAATTGATACGTTGTCGACTTCATGCCCAAACATAATGCAGTATAGTTTTTTCATCTTTCTACCTTTTGAGTAATTTTACCCCAATGACCTTCTTCTGCGTCTTTTTGAGCATCTTCGTATACTTTGTGCGTGTACAACTCAACGATGCTTATGTAGTTCTCGTACCCAGCATCCCGCAGTTTAATTATTATCTCGTCTCTTAATTCTTTTTTAGTCATGTTTTGCATTTCCCAATTCCATCCTAGTTAAATTAAGCCGCCAAATATTATTCAACACCTTCAAATGGGGTTAATCTAAACTACATTATCCATTTAAATCCATGCGCCATGAGACTAAGTAATCCTATGAATCCTGTTCCCATAATACCTAACATCCATTTTTGATTTGATTTTATTTCATCTAAAATCTTAAAAAGATGATTTTGATTATTTTTTAATAATTCTATATCTAATTCTTGTTGCGTATACATCTTTTCATTGTTCATGGTTAACTCCGGCTGAATCGTCCATGAAGTGATTGTGCCTTTCTAAATAGCTTATCATTGATTTTAGTATATCAATATTATCGTGTAACTTACCCATGGCTGAATTGCAATTGTGGCATAATAAGCCTCTAATTATATGGTGTCCTTTTTCTTTACAAGTATGACAATGGTCTAAACATAGTGGCATTTTATCGCCTTTAGTACGGCTTAACCTTTTTTCTGGTTTGCCGCATATTTCACACAAACCATTTTGTTTTTCATGTAGAGCATCATATTCTGCTACAGTTAAGCCATGAATTCTTGCTACTTCCATTTTCCTAACTTTTTCTATGCCATGTTTTTCAATATAATTTTGTTCATATTTTTTATATTTTTCTGGAAATTTCTTTCGTTGCTCTCTTTCCCATTCATTTGCTCTTGTTCTATCTGAATTTCTTGCTCGTCCCGCGGTTTCTCGATGGCAAAGTTTACAAGCAATTGTTTCTTCACTACGTCCGCGCCTATTTCTTATATATTTTCTTATCTGTTCTTCGTTCAATTCGCCATGTTTATTACATATTTTTACTACTGTCATTTTTCTCTCTTGGTTGTTTAACTCAAGAGTATTATAATTGGATTCCAACCATTTTGCAACATAAAATCCTAGGAGGGACGCCAACCCTTACCAATATTTATATCGCCATAATTTAAACCATTTTGTTCAGTTAATATACTAGTCTTAATACTAGATAAATCAGGGGGGCTCTCCCACATCAACTTACGCATATATTTCATAAGAATCTTTTCTGACTCAGGATTGAACAAAAGTCCATACTCACTGCACATATATTGTGCAAGTGCGTACCTTAAATACTCTATATAAGATGTATCCAATCCTTGATTAGCACTATTAATAAAAGTATAAGGAACAATTTCGGAAATATTGGTCAAGTCTGTCTGTAGTGTTACATCCACCAAAAATAGTTTAACCATCATTTTCATGGGATAATTTGATTCCGGCTTAAAATATAAAGCCATATTGCCGCCACCTAACGCACGATTATAATTCCAGCTAAAGGGTAGCGTTGAAATATTATCAACCCGTGATGAGCCGTAATAGTTACGCCGACTCACATAGTCCATCGGGTAACGCACAACATCAATATTAAAGGTGGCCGACTCAATCGCAGCGACATAAGGAAGAAAATAGAACTCTTGATTTGCCACAAGGGGTAGCTCGATGTAAGTCCAGTATGGAATTAAATCGGTCTCAATTTGTTTGAAATTAAGTAAATCATTAAGCATCCGAAGGCCATCATAGATTTGGTCACCTGTCGGTACTTGTAAATTTCTTGCTACAATTCCTGATAAAAACCAGGAGCGAGTTATTAAATCCTGCGCAGTATAGGGCATAACAACTCACTCCTTATGTTATTAAACTAAGGCTGGATAAGCGCTATTAGAAACACCCGCCCATTCAACAACTGAAACGCTTACTGCATCTGAGCCAGACGTGACCTTGTAGTCAATTTCAGGCTTAGATGAACCAACGCCAGCAATGACCTGAATGTATTGGCTTTGAGCAATACCCGCTGTAATTCCAGTAATTGTTGGCAATCCACCTGTTGCTGTTGAGCCTGTAGGTCTAAATTGCACCGTATCGCCCACGGCTACTGGCGTGAAAGTTACCAATAAAGTAACGATGACGTTTTGCAGTGTGGTAGTGGGAATGGCGCTATTGGCTGTCAAGTCAATGGCTGTGAAGCTCGTTGCTGTACCACCAGACAACACGGACACGGCAGGAGAGTTGTAGTAAGTCAACAGTCCTGCAATGTTTTGTGGTTTGTTGGTTGCATATACGAAATGACTGGAACCATCAGTTGCCCAAAATCCAATCAAACGATAAGAGTCATAGCCTTGAGGCAATAATGGAGCGGTATTACTGGTTAAACTCAATACGGCGGCTGTGTTTAAATAAT
>Ga0224556_1000174_pt1 | contig 14870 bp, 17 predicted proteins | sample 714S315metaG_FD_183007 | JGI IMG/M metagenome (GOLD analysis project Ga0224556, IMG submission 183007) | Peat soil microbial communities from Stordalen Mire, Sweden - 717 S3 1-5 | ecosystem: Environmental > Terrestrial > Soil > Wetlands > Peat | place: Sweden: Norrbotten County, Stordalen Mire...
TGGATGCTGGATCACAGAGCCTTGCCATCGCCGTCCTAAAGCGAGCCTCTTGCATCTTGAGGCCGGAATGAGGTCCCAGGCAGGAGGCGCCCTGATCGTTACCCCCGAGAAAGCCACTCCACGCCTTCGGCAGGCTGAGGAGGCGAAGCGTATGCCCGGTTGGTGCGGTGTCGAAGACGATATGATTATAGGCCCCGTCATCGCCAGCCAAGCGGCCGGCGAATTCGTCGAACGCAGCAATCTCCGTCGTGCAGGCACCCGACAATTGTTCCCGAACCGTGTTCCGATCCTGGTCGCTTGCGTCCGGGTCCATTTGGGCCAGCACCCGCATGCGATAGGACTCGGCGGCGGCGGTAGGGTCAATATTGAGGACATGCAGACGCTCGGCGCCTGGGACTGCGACCGGTAGATTGCCCAGGGGCACGTCCAATATCTCGTCGAGGTTGGATGCCGGATCGGTACTTACTAGCAGCACCGACTTGCCGCCATCAGCGAGCGCTAAGGCGGCCGCGCAAGCGATCGAGGTTTTGCCGACGCCGCCCTTGCCAGTGAAGAACAAATAGCGGGTCGGATCGGCGAGAAATCCACGAGGATGGACCGCAGCATTGTCGTTCATGATGTCCCTCGATCCGGCGTCGAAACGCGAGATGGCGCCAGTTCAGTAGTCAAACGTGATATACGGGACCCTAGCAGCACTGGACCAGGATCCGAAGCGCTTGTCGACGCGGCGCGAGCTGTCGGCCCGATCAAGGATGAGGACGCGCCGCCTCATTTATCTTTCACGTGGGCACGATCTGGATTACGGAGAGGCGGAGGACGAATGCGACGTCTTTGTCCCATGCCCGGCCCCAAGCCGCGACGCCGATGCCAAAACCTGGCCACGGGATGTCCTCCATCGGCCGGCGCACAACAGGCGAGCAAAAAACGTGGCACCCCAGAGATCGAGCCCACCGCCCGCATTCTGCCGCTATCTTGTTACGGCTCGAGTGCCAGTTTGATCTATCGCAATGGCCGGAAGCTTATCCGGTGGTAAGTGACAGCATTCTTGGAGGATCAATCCAATGATCATTGACTCTTTGCGCCAAGAACATCGCAATATTGAGAAGCTGCTTCTGGTTCTTGAGCGCGAGCTGAGCGTCTTTGATCGCGAAGAGCGGCCGGACTACCAGGTTATCCACGCGATTATCGCCTATTTTCTAGTCTACCCCCATTGCTACCATCATCCCCAAGAGGACATGATATTCGAGAAGCTGAGAGAGCGCGATCCCGCCGCGGCTGAAACTATTGGCGATCTCCCGGCCGAGCACTGGAGCTGCGCCAAACGGTTGTGGCGGGTCGCGCAGGCGGTCGAGAGTGTATTGTCTGATCTGGAAGTCCCGCGGCATGCCGTCCACGACATCGTTCGCGACTTCATCGAGCACGAACGACGTCATATCGCCATGGAAGAGCGTGATTTCTTTCCGGCCGCAGTTGAGGCTCTAGAGCGTCAAGAGTGGGCAGAGATCGCCTCGAGATTGACCAATCGCAAGAATCCGCTTTTCAGTGAGACTGTCGAAGAGAGGTTCGACGCCGTGCGAAGGCATATCTTAGAGATGGAGGAGGAGGCAGAGGCGGAACGGCCCGCGATTTCCGGCGCAACACTGGCGGCAGCACGTGCCTTTTGCCGGTCGGCGTCTCCAATAGTTCGTCTTGAGGTTCCCTCATGCCTAAAGCCGTAAAATCGTCCAGCCACTTACGTTGTAGCCGTGGCTCTGGGTGTGCCGGCCGTTGGCAACCCACTCCGTGATCCTCTGTGCGGCCCACTTGGCGCTTTCGTCGGCGGGGCTTTCGTGGTGCTGCTCGGCGCGAGTTGCAGTGCCTTGAAAAGAAGCCGACCAGTCTCGTCCTCGATTATTGTCTTTGTAAACGCCTGGGCATCGCTTTCTCCCGGCGCGCGACGAGCATCGGCACACTTAACGATCGCATCGTAGAAATCCCGTGTTTCCAGACCGGTCAGCTTACCTTCGATTTGCTTTCTGGCAAACCGAACAATCGATGACTCATCATGTTTCAGCAAAAGTTTGGCGTGTTTGGTCATGTCAAAATCTTTCTCCGCTTTCGTCGGCGCGTTTTTGCTATGCCGCGCGGCCGCCCGCGCCCCTACACTTTCGCTCCGTGCTTCTACAGTATGAATGAACGAAGGATTTTGATTTGGAGCAAATTCGACTTGCAAATCGCCGCCGATTAATTTCGTCACGACCGCGACGATCTGTCGTCCGTATTCAGCGGAAGAACTCATATTTGATGAGCGCTGCAAATCGCCGCCCGCACTTTCGTGCCACCGGCGCCCCGCGTCCCAGATGGAGCAGCTCTTTCATGCCGCAATATTGCCGGGGCTTGCGCAAATCTCGTGAAAAAACTCTTTGGCAAGGTTGGCACGGAGTTCGGTCATTTTCATCAAATGGGCGACTAAGCCCCGCGTAATACCCCGTCGTCGAGAGGCTGACTCTCGCGTGGTTTTCAACTCGACGGCGCTGATAAACGATGGAGATTCGCTACGACCGCCCCGGTCGGCTTTCGCGGAGACTTCACTGGCCCACAGCTTCGCATGGCGGCCAAACAAACCAAGGATGCAGCCTTTTCCCGGCGGCTGCTGGCGCTCGCCGAGATTTATGACGCCGGCTCGCGCAGCGATGCGGCCCGCAACGGCGGCGTCGGCCTGCAGACGATCCGCGATTGGGTGCGGCGCTCTAACACCTGGGGTCCCGACGGCTTGAAGGACTGCAAGGCATCGGGCCGGCCCTCAAGACTCAAGGACGAGCACAGGCGTGCCCTCATTCAGATGGTCGAGGAAGGGCCAAACCCAGCCATGCACGGAGTAGTTCGCTGGCGGCTGACCAACGTAGCTCAATGCGCGTTACTAGGCACATGGGTTCTAATCAGTAGGAATTGATATTAAGAGACCTGTGTACGGATAGCTCTGGACGCTATGGATTTCGACCGGTTCGGCAGCGGGGGTGACGGTCATTGAGTTGGCTCCCGGGCTGATCGCGCGCGAAGACGCGGATGTCTCGGAAGCGGTGACCGCTATTTTGAAAAACGAACGAATTGACGTGCACGTCGAGACGAAGTGCCTTTTGGTCGAACGTCACGGACGAGACATGGAGTCCGTCGCGGGGAGTCCATCTGGTATCGTGATTCGCAAATTACGGGAAAGGGGGCACCTTGTTCGTATTCGAGAGCGCGACCCGGCGACTGGAGCGCGCCCTCTGGTATCCTCACCTCCCGCGCAGTGAAACGCAGGACTTCAATGGGGCCGCGGCGCTGCGGTACGTATGAAGTTCAGTTTCAGCAATGGTTGCAACACCGCCGCTGCGCCTGTAGACCCACGCCGCCCCCCTGACTCTGTTGTCGGCGAGCCCGCCGACGATGGCAGTATTGCCGTCGGCAGAAAGCGCAACGGAGTGGCCTTGTCCGGCACTTCCAATCGCGTCTGTACCGACCAGCTTATTGGCCTGCTGGGTCCAGACAGTCCCGCTGCGGCTGTAGACCCACGCCGCCCCGCTATACGATTTGTCTTCAACGCCGCCCACGATGGCGGTGCTGCCGTCGGCGGACAGTGCGACGGAGACGCCTTGTCGGGCGTTTCCAACCGCGCCTGTGCCGACCAGCTTGGTCCCCCAGCCAGTCCCGCTGCAGGCGTAGACCCACGCTGCCCCAGTGTTCAAGTTGTCAAAAGGCCCGCCCACGATGGCGGTGCTGCCGTCGGCAGATAGCGCGACGGAGGCGCCTTGTCCGGCGTTGCCAACCGCGCCGGCGCCGACCAGCTTGTTGTCCAGCTGGGTCCAGACACTGCCGCTGCGCGTGTAAACCCACGCCGCCCCAGTGTTCGAGTTGTCAACAGGCCCACCCACGATGGCGGTGTTGCCGTCGGCAGATAGCGCGACGGAGGCGCCTTGTCCGGCGTCGCCAACCGCGCCGGTGCCCACCAGCTTGCTGCGCTGCTGGGTCCAGACACCATTGCTGTGGGTGAAGACCCACGCCGCCCCAGTGTTCCAGTTGTCAAAAGGCCCGCCCACGATGGCGGTGTTGCCGTCGTCGGACAATGCGACGGAGGCGCCTTGTCTGGCGTTTCCAACCGCACCGCTGCCGACCAGCTTGTTGCCTTGCTGGGTCCAAACACCATTGCTGCGGGTGAAGACCCACGCCGCCCCAGTGTTCGAAGTGTCAAAAGGCCCGCCCACGATGGCGGTGTTGCCGTCGTTAGACAGAGCGACGGACCAGCCTTGTCCGGCGCTTCCAACCCCGCCGGTGCCGGCCAACTTGCTTTGCTGGGTCCAGACACTATTGCTGCGGGTATAGACCCACGCCGCCCCCATGATCCTGTTGTCAGCAAGCCCGCCCACGATGGCGGTATTGCCGTCGGCAGAAAGCGCGACGGACCAGCCTTGCTCGGCGAGTCCGACCGCGAAGGTGCCGGCCAGCTTTGATCCCTCTTGCGAGAACTGCGCTAGCGCCGGCTGCAAGTCGGCTTGACTTGCGCCCAGAACCGGACCTGCGACCAAGAAAAACGCGGCCAGCCCAGACAGCAGCGGTCCGAACCGCTGCCCAACTGTTCGCCGCGCGGCAGAGCGATCTTGCCCAGCGGCGGCAATAATTTCGTCCGGCGAGAAGTCAGTAAGAGCGGGCGAAACGATACGGCGTTCCGCACTCATAGGAGAAGCTGAGTGGTGTTTCATGGCTAGATCCTCTCTTGCGCAACATCGATGCGCGCAGAGGCCCAGCCCTCGCCATATAATGATTATTCGCCGCGAAGGCGGCGCCTCGCGATCAACGATGAGATAATTAAAAAACATTATAATCGCGCAGAAATTCCGTGCATTGATTTATCGCAATCTTTGCCACATTGGCCACAGGCGCGATGCCTCCTACCGGCCTCGCTGCGGCGCTAATGTTTATGTCGCGTCCTCGTGACCGGTTCATTTCAATTTTGCAATGCGAGAGTCCGGAAGTGTGGAGGTTTCTCGGACGCCTGCGTCACAAAACCATCCTCCCGCTCCCACGACAGGCGTCCGAGAAGCGCCAAGGGACGAAATCGCGGTGTTCTCTCTAGCCTTTGACGAGATCGCGCGCTATGACGGAACCGTATTTCCCGCTGCCCGTTCGAGCTTTCTCCGCCGTTGGATTCGACAGCCGCAAGGGGCAGCCTTTGGAGTCCAGGGCAAGCAGAGACTTGAGGGATACGGTGTGTTGCGCGCGTGCCGCCGGGGTTTCAAGATCGGGCCGCTCTTTGCCGACGATCCACACATCGCAGGCACTCTATTTCAAGGCTTGGCCTCCCGCGTGCGCTCATGACGATCTGTTCTCGGTGGGCCTTCCCATTAGCCAACTTCTGACAAAAACATTCCAGCCGTGGGCCTTGGTTTTGACGTTTCGCAGGACGAGCCTCTGTGAAAGCCGAGAGCAAAGCTTGGAGGTTTCATGGCATTTCGCGCAAGCCCTACAGTGCTGATCGCAGAGGACAATCGTCTCATCGCTTTGTATCACGAAGATGTAGTGACAGATGCTGGCCTATCTGTCGGCGGATCTTTCCTCTCCTCCGAATCGGCTGAGGAATGGCTAAGTGTCCATAATCCCGATGTGGCGATCCTTGACATAATGCTTCAGGATGGAAACAGCGTCGAACTTGCGAAAAAGCTGTGCGGCCGGGAGATTCCGTTTCTCGTCGTTTCTGGTTATTCCGCCGAATCGGAGGACATCGATGAGATTTTCAAATCTGCGCCTTGGTTGGAAAAGCCAGTGACGTCCACCGCCTTGGAGTCGGCATTGCGCAGCTTAATTGCGTCCGAACCACGCGTTTACTGAGCCCGCCATCTAAGTCACTGCCGGGCGAGCGGCCTCTATCATGCGTGAGAATTGTGCGGGAGAAGGGGGTTATGCTACCCTTGGCCATCATTTTCCCCGATCCTCGACCCAGGCGCGCTCACGACCCTGATCGACAGCGGGCAACAGGTGCCGCCGCTGATCGCCGCTCTCGTCATACCGCCGCCGAGTGGCGCGCCTGGGTGCCGGCCAAATAAGCGTCGAAGTGTGCAGCAATGGCGCGCGCGAACGGGCGGCCGCGTTCCGTGATCGCGAAGCCATCGTCGCTGGCGCGCACCAGCCCGTCGCTGTCCGCTTGCGCCAGCAGCGCAGCATCCGCGATCACCGCCTGCGCCATCGGCCCGAAGCGCCGCGCGACATCCGAGCGCTTGAAGGTGAGATCGCACATCAGCCGCTCGATCACATGCGCGCGGACTACGTCTTCCTGGCTCAGTGCCAGACCTTTTGTCACGGCGAGCCTGCCGCTGGTGACCCGCCTCGAATAGTCGGCGATAGCTGACGCGTTCTGGACATAGCCTTGCGGCAGCCGCCCGATGGAGGAGGCGCCAAGCCAGATGAGCGCGTCCGCTCGATCGACCGTGTAGCCTTGGAAGTTACGGCGCAGCCGGCCCTCTCTCGCCGCGACCGCCAGCGCGTCGTGGGGCCGCGCGAAATGGTCAATTCCGATGCGGGCATAGCCATTATCGACGAGGAACGCAGCCGCCAGCTCGGCAAGGTTGTGACGCTCGACCACGTCCGGCAGGTCGGCCTCGCGGATCATCGCCTGGTGCCGCTTCATCCACGGCACATGGGCATAGCCAAACAGCGCGATGCGGTCGGGCCGCATGCGTACAACCTCCGTGAGCGTGTAGATGAGTTCGGCTTCGTGCTGGCCGGGCAGCCCATAGATCGCGTCGATGTTCAAGGACCCGACACCATGATCGCGGAAAGCGTCGATGACAGCGCGGGTTTCGTTCACGGTCTGGATGCGGTTAATTCCCGCTTGTACCTTCGGATCAAAATCCTGCACCCCTATGCTGACGCGGGTTAGGCCTGCTTCCGCCAGCGCGTCGATGCGCGCCCGATCGAGCCCGCGCGGATCGATCTCGACCGCGAACTCCAGATCCTCGGCCAGGTTAAAGCGCCTATGCATTGCGTCGATCAGTCGGCTGAGATCGGCTGCCGACAGAATCGTGGGCGAGCCGCCACCCCAATGGATGTGGCGAACCGTGGCCCTGCGCGCGACATAGCGCGCGATGGTCGCCATCTCGGCGTCCAGCGCCTCCAAATAGCTGTGGACCGGCTCATACTGCATAGTGATCTTGGTATTACAGCCGCAAAACCAGCACAGCGTATCGCAGTACGGCACATGCGCGTAGAGCGAAAGAGTCGCGTCGTCGGGCAGCGCCTCCAGCCAGTGGTGGTAGACGCCGACGTTGATCCCCTCGTGAAAATGGGGAGCGGTCGGATAGCTGGTGTAGCGTGGCACTGGCGCGGCATAGCGTGTAATCAGGTCAGGCGTCACGAGCTGGTTCCCAAGTTCGGTGCAAGCCCCACATTACCGCTTTGGCAGCAGCCCGCCTTGCGTTACATCAACCCGCTAGCGGCTGGAGACCCCGCGAACAAAAGCCCTTCGGAAATCCTACCCTTCGGTCGTCGGAGCGTTGGACTTCCGACTCAGTGTCAGCTAATCCGACATTCCCAATAGCTGTTGATTAAGTATTGTTCCCCGCGGTGGCGTCGCAAAGGAGCCGTATTAATGGGGCAGGATTTCAAACAACACAATAGAGATAGAGAGTAGAGAGAGAGAATGCAGCAGGTCTCGCCAATGGCCACGCGCTACGATGGCCCAACGATCTGGTTCCATTGGGCGGTGGCTTGTCTCGTCCTTGTTCAGTGGCTGCTCGCGCAGGTAATCGACTGGTTTCCGCTAGGCATGCCCCGGATCGAGGCGCGATCGGTCCATATCAGCCTCGGGCTATTCCTGGGGGTCCTACTGCTGGCGCGCGGAGTGTGGCGGGCGACGCGCGGGCGCGTATTGCTTCCGGCCGATCGCGGGGCATTGCAGATCCTAGCTAAGGCGGTGCATTACACACTTTACGTCCTTTTGATCGCGATGGTGGCGGTTGGCCTCTTCCTCGTCTGGGTGCGCGGCGACAGTTTTTTTGGCCTGTTCACTGTACCTGCTTTTGATCCGGGCAACAAAGCGCTGCGCCACAATATTGAGGAATTGCACGGCACGATCGCGACGATCATTCTTATTCTGGCCGGCCTGCATGCCGCGGCCAGCCTGATCCATCATTATCTGTGGCATGACAATGTCTTGCGGCGTATGCTGCCGAGCAGCAATTAAGTTGGCCGAAATGCTTCCAGCCATTCGACCGGCACAAAACACGCCCGCGGCCGAGGCTCAAACGCTGGTTATGCATGCCAATCACGCCGCATATTGAGAAGCACTTTCTCGCTTCGGCCCTTGTCCGCGATATCGTCATCGGAATGGCGGACGGGCTCACCGTTCCTTTTGCGCTCGCGGCCGGTCTCTCCGGAGCGGTGTCCTCGACGAGCATCATCATTACCGCCGGTCTTGCCGAGGTCGCTGCAGGCGGCCTCGCGATGGGTCTCGGCGGGTATCTGGCCGCACGCACGGATCTTGAACATTACCGGTCCGAACTGCAACGTGAAAAGACCGAGATCAAACAGGTTCCGGAAAGCGAGCGTGCGGAGGTCCGGCAAATCCTACGCGCGCAAGGCCTTGATCCGGCCTTGGCCGAAACGGTAACTGCCGCGCTCACTCGTGATTCGGAACGTTGGATCAATTTCATGATGCGTTTCGAACTCGGCTTGGAAGAGCCGGAAGCAGGCCGGGAACTTAAAAGTGCTTTGACGATCGGCGGCGCCTATGTCGTCGGCGGTCTTATTCCGTTGTCGCCCTATTTCTTTCTGCCGACGGTTTCACATGCGCTGCCGATCTCGATCGCGTTGACTTTGGCCGCTCTCTTGATCTTTGGTGGGGTCAAAGGCCAAATGACCGGTGTCGCACCAGTCCGAAGCGCGCTGCAAACAGCGATTGTCGGCTCTCTTGCGGCCACCGCGGCCTTTGCCATCGCGCGGCTCGTCAATACCTGATCGCGCCCGCTTGCGCGGGTATCCCGTTTTCCGCTCTGCGATGTCGCGTAGTTGGAACATCGTGAGCGACAATTGCCCGCAAACAGCTTAATTTTCGCAACCAAGTGATACAATTGTGAGAGTGTTGATATTTTCGAGCGGAAACCGAAAGGCAATCTCAAATGGCTGAACCCTTTTACGTCGCGATTCAGCGCCAAACCGCGACGGGGTTCAAAACTGGGTTCCTCGCTGGTCCTTACGCCTCAAAGGACGATGTGGACCCAAATGTCCGTGAGGCGCCTGCGCCATTTCTACCTTCGTTGCAACGGGCCTCTATGTTCGCGAAAGCGAAGGTCCGGCGCCAAGATGCTTGAGCCGACAAATAGATGATCAACGAGCGGACGCTACGCCGCGCCCTGATAATAATCGCGTTAGCGGGGCTTGCCCTCGGACTTGCCGCCGCTTTCACGGGGCGCAACGGGCTTGCGCGGTGGATATGGGCGGCGGGCACAATTCCTGTGGTCGCGGGTCTCGCGATCTCAATCGCTCGCGACTTTCTGGCGGGAAGAATGGGCGTCGATGCGGTCGCGTTCGTATCGATGGCCGCCGCGCTGGCGCTTGGCCAGACACTGGCCGGAGTGGTCGTCGCCATCATGTATGCCGGCGGCTCCGTGCTGGAGGATTTTGCAGTCGGGCGCGCCGAGAGGGATTTGAAGTCTCTTGTCGATCGCGCGCCGCGCGTGGCGCATCGCAAAACTGAGGGCTCGTTTGAAGACGTGCCAATTGATCTGGTCGTTGTCGGAGATGCGCTTCTGGTGCGCGCTGGCGAGGTTGTTCCTGTCGACGGACAGATCACCAGTCCGAGCGCTTCGCTCGACGAATCGGCGGTGACGGGAGAGCCGATTCCGGTCACGCGGCGGGCAGGCGAGGCGGCGCGCAGCGGCGCGATCAACGCGGGTGAGACCTTCGAGATGCGCGCATCGGCCACCGCTGGTGAAAGCACCTACGCCGGCATCATAAAAATGGTCACGGCGGCGCAAACAGCCAAGGCTCCATTCATTCGGATGGCGGATCGCTTTGCGTTGCTTCTTTTACCAGTGACGCTACTTGTAGCTGGGGCCGCCTGGGCTCTTTCAGGAGATCCCGTTCGCGGGCTCGCCGTGCTCGTCGCGGCGACGCCTTGTCCTTTGATCCTCGCAGCACCCGTGGCGTTTATCGCCGGCGCGGCCCAGGCTGCCCGCCGCAGCATCTTGATCAAGGGCGGCGGCCCGCTCGAGGCGCTCGCCCGGGTACACACGGTGATGTTCGACAAGACGGGCACTTTGACCGTTGGCGGCGCACGCCTGGTCGCCGTTGAGACCGCTCCTGGCCAGGATCCTGACGAATTGCTTCGCTTCGCAGCCTCGTTGGAGCAGGCTTCTCATCATGTTGTCGCAGCCGCCATCGTCTCCGCCGCGGTAGGCAAGGGCCTCAAGCTGCAGATCCCCCAAAACGTGCGCGAGACCATGGGATCCGGGCTCGGGGGCGTTGTCGACGCGCGGAAGGTTTGCGTCGGTTCGCATCAGCTCGTCTATGGCGGAGGCCGGCTAGAGGAGTGGGCGGCGAGGGCGCTGCGGCGCGCGTCCTGGCGCTCCGCCCTCAGTGTGTTCGTCTCGATCGACGGGCGCGCCGCTGGTGCCTTGCTGCTTGCGGATGAATTGAGGCGCGAGACCCCGCGGGCCGTCCGCGCTCTTCGCAGTGCCGGCGTCGCGCGCATTGTCATGGTGACGGGCGACCGGGCCGATGCGGCTGAGACGATCGGCGCGGCGCTTGATCTCGACGCTGTGCTCGCCGATCGCGTCCCCGCCGACAAGGTCGAAGCAGTTGCGCTAGAGCAGCGGCTGAACCCGACCCTCATGGTTGGCGACGGCATCAACGACGCTCCAGCCTTGGCGGCGGCCGATGTCGGCATCGCCATGGGCGCGCGCGGCGCGAGCGCGTCATCGGAGGCGGCCGACGTCGTCATCCTTGTCAATCAACTCGATCGCGTTTCGGACGCCGTTGTCATCGCGCGCCGCACTCGCGCCATCGCCATGCAAAGTATTGTCGTTGGCATGGCGCTTTCCGGGCTCGCTATGGGCGCTGCCGCATTCGGCTGGCTAACCCCAGTCGCCGGAGCGCTTACACAAGAGGCCATCGACGTCGCCGTAATCCTAAACGCTCTGCGGGCCTTGAGCCCTGGAGGAGCACGCCGGCGCGCCTCGATGCCCGTGGCCGCCGCGCAAGATCTTCGGGAGGATCACGAGAGACTCGAAGCCAGCCTTGACCGTCTGCGCCAGATTGCGGACGCCCTCGACGACGCGGACGCCAAAACCGCGGTCGAATATGTCGCCGAAGCCAATCGCATCGTGGCCAAGGACATCGTTGAGCATGAACTTGCAGACGAAAACTCCGTCTATCCACGTCTCTCAAGCATTCTTTCCGACGGCTACGGCCTTTTCGCAATGAGCCGCGCCCATCGCGAGATTCTGCACATGGCGCGGCTCTTGGCTCGTCTCGCAGATGGGCTCAGCCCAAACGACGCCGACCGTTACCTGATCCGCGACGGGCAACGCATCATCGAATCCATCGAATCGCTCGTTCGGATTCACAGTGCCCAGGAGGAGGACATCTACGAGAGCGCCGGAACAGAGCTTATTTCTGAAAGGCGGTGGCTCGGTGCGAGCAACTCGAAAGCGCTCAGGGGCCGCGGCGCGGCCCCGGGCCCATCGTCCGAAGGCGCGCGCAACAGCGGCTTAGGTTGGCGAATGGCGGCCGCCGCCCTTGCCGTTCTGGCTTTCGGTGGCGGATGGCTCACCTGGTCTCTCCATCGGGGCACAGCGGCGCATTACGTCACGCAGCAGCTCGAACGTGGTTCGGTCGTTCGCACTGTGACCGCGAGCGGCGTCGTCAGTCCCACGGCGACCGCGCCGGTCGGCGCGCGCGTATCCGGCGTGATCCAGGCACTCTATTGCGACGCCAACATAAAAGTGAAGATGGGCCAGCTCTGCGCGAAAATCGATCCGCGCCCCTATCAATTCGTCGTAGAGAAAAACAGGGCCGACCTGGCAGCAGCCGGGGCTCGGCTCGAGAAGCACCAAGCGGATCTCGCCCAGGCGAAAGCGTCCATCGAGGGCCAGGAGGCCCTGGCGAAGCGTCGGGCCGTTTCCCGGAAAGCGATTGACAAGTCCCGCAAGGCCTTTGAGAGGGCGCAGTCGCAGACAAAGCGTGACGAGGCAACGGTGGCAGAGCTCCAAGCGGCGCTTCATGCCGCCGAGACCAACCTCGGCTATACTGATATCGTTTCGCCGATTGACGGAACCGTGGTCTCGCGCAACGTCGATGTGGGCCAGAGGGTGGCGGCGGACTCAGAAACGCCGCCGCTCTTCGTCATCGCCGCAGATCTCACTCTCACTCACATCGACGCCATTATCAGCGAGAGGGATATCGGCGAGGTCAAGCGCGGCGACAAGGCCTCGATCTCAATCGCGTCCTTCCCGAACCATCTTTTCGCCGGAGAGGTGACGCAAATCCGGCACTCGCCGCAGACACATGAGGACGTCGCGACCTATGATGTCGTCATCAGTGCGCCCAATCCGGATCTTTTGCTCGAGGCCGACATGACGGCGACCATTAGGATCGTCATCAACAGACGCGACGACGTGCTTCGCGCGCCCAATCAGGCATTATACTATTCGCCTAGGAATCTTACGATCCCCAGCGGCGGCGCCAGTCTAAGGGCGCCGCCAGATGGCCGGTCGCAGCTCTGGATCCTGCGCGACGGAGGGCCGACAGCGATCACCGTCCAACTCGGTCTCGACGACGGCGCCTACACGGAAATTGTCAAAGGTGATTTGCAGCCCGGCGATGAGCTGATCATCGGCGAAAGCGGCGGCGTCTTGGAGAAGCCGGCGGCGCGACTTCCACTTCTCTTGGAGGGAAAACCAAGGAGCTGATTTTCTATCAGCCAAGCGACGCCAATCCAGTGAATCGAGAGCTGTTTCCTATACAACGAGGCGGCTGCGCGGGCCTTCCGGTGTCAGGATATATCTTATGGGGGTCTTCCTCACTTTCCGTGCTGCTTGGATCATCCAGTCATCGCAGGAGCGCTTGGCGCCCAGAATCCGCACGTCTGGCCTGCTAGTTACCCGCGTGTCCAAGAGAACCGACGAGGGCGCATGTCTCAGTTACGGCTAACCGCAGCCATCCCGACGCGAGTTACGTAGACCCCTCAATCTTCGTTCACACCGGGAAAGGACGGACCTTATGATGGCCGAGTGAAAGAATTGCAGCATCGAGGCTTAATGTGGCCAATAGCCTACGCCAGATATATAGTATGTTGGGAAAGCTTCTTGCGCCGCCGTAAGTTAATTATGATCTAATTAGTTGCACGTACCGGGCTCCTCTGGTGAGGAACTGACCGTTCGGTGCCCCTCAATTTATGCGACCGCGATGCCGCATCGCTCCTAATGCCCGCTTCCTAATGCGACATCAGGACCGGCGCTGGCAGCTTCTGAAGCAGATCGTAGGTCACCCCTCCTAAGAGGAACTCCTTGAGTCGGGAGTGCCCAAAGGCGCCCATAACCAGCAAGTCAGCACCAACCTCTCCAAAACGCGCGAGCAAAATCTCCGTAATGCTCCGTTCGCCCGGGGGCGTTGTCACCGGTTCGGCGGCGATACCGTGTCTTTCGAGGTGAGCTACCATGGCGGCAGGGTTGGCGCCTGCGCCGATGTGGCCTTGCCCGTTTGGATCAAAGCGAAATCTGACCTGCCTGCCGGAGCAGAGGGAGCGAGTCATGAACGGCACGAGCCGCCTCGCTGCTGCCATCCCAGGCAACCAGGATTCGCTGCCCAACACTAGTCGGTATAGGACCGACAGGGATGACGAGAACTGGCATTCCTGACGCCATGACAACCTTTTGGGGCAGCGAGTAGGGCTCGATAATGGGCGGGTTCTCCGTATCATCCTGGCCGACCACGAGGAGATCGGCAAAACGGCCATGTTCGGCGAGACTGCGCGCTGTATCCCCCTCCGCCAATTGCAATTTCGTCACCAAAACTGGGATTCCGCCATCATTGCTGCTTCATGAGCTGACTCTCTGTAGAGGCTGGCGATGCGTTCTATGTGGCTCGGCTTGAAGTAAGACGGCACGTCGGGGTTTGGGATCACGTGAAGACCTATCACTCGCGCGCTGCAGCGACGTGCGAGAGCAAGGCTTATCCAGACACGGGCGGTGGAGGCGACAGTTGAATCGACATGCACCAATATATCTTTGAACCCCATGAAAAAATCTCCATCCAGGGCGGAAGCGCAAGTTTCGTTGTGGCCGAGCCTTAACCAACCAACGGAACCAAACGTGCCAAGCAGTATATTATCAGCAATGTTAGCAGAATAATTAGTCGCTCAAATGAAGTTGGTTTACGGCTACACACATGATTCCGAGACATTAACCGGCAGTTTCCGGAGGTAAGGCTCGACCTCGGTCGCTACCGACGACCGCCCGTGAAACTTGCGCCGATGGTGAAATTCTTTCCGATCATTTTCAAGCCGATAATTTTGCTGTCGCGCTGGAGCAGACTGCCATTGGCTATGGTGGGAAAGAGGGAGCCAGCCAGGCTGGTCCTCAAACAAGGCCAGCCGCGCCGATCAGAAGGTCGATCAGCGTGATGCCGATGAAAGGAACGATCAGTCCGCCGACGCCATAGATCAGCAGGTTGCGCCGCAAAATGGCTGCTGCCCCGTCCGGCCGATAGGCGACCCCGCGCAGGGCGAGGGGAATCAGGGCGACGATGATCAGCGCATTGAAAATGATTGCCGACAGAATAGCGCTCTGTGGCGTCGCAAGATGCATGATATTGAGGCTCTGCAGCTGAGGATAGAAGGCGACGAACATCGCCGGGATGAT
>Ga0224556_1000180_pt1 | contig 14679 bp, 7 predicted proteins | sample 714S315metaG_FD_183007 | JGI IMG/M metagenome (GOLD analysis project Ga0224556, IMG submission 183007) | Peat soil microbial communities from Stordalen Mire, Sweden - 717 S3 1-5 | ecosystem: Environmental > Terrestrial > Soil > Wetlands > Peat | place: Sweden: Norrbotten County, Stordalen Mire...
TAAGAGCCCTCACCTCAAACGTGTTAAAATCAAGCTCGGCACGCCGGAGAGGTGGCAGAGTGGCCGAATGCGGCGGTTTGCTAAACCGTTGTACGGGCTAACACCTGTACCGAGGGTTCGAATCCCTCCCTCTCCGCCAGCAAGTCTTAACTGCAGAGAAAGTGCGCCTCGTCTTGCCCCGAAATGCGCGAAACTCGCCCATTTTTCGCGATAATTCCCAAACGAACCAGACTGGAGAGAATGGACTGCCAGTCGTCAAAAGGTCTCAATGCCTCGCCCTTCTCTGGACGGCAGAATGCCAGTCCGGTTTCGCTCGTTTGTCTCGGGCGAATGCAAAGCGATAACAAACCGATGCTGTGGCGAAACCCGCTTGATTTTGCCGGACTGCCTTAGGGCCGCATTCGCCACGAAGTCATTCATAATCCTCATCAGTTCGGGAACAGGGTTATGTCGATCACGGTTTGGTGGACGAGCATCGGCAGCGCAAACCTTCGTATTATGTGTGGAAGGATCTGAATACGCCGGCGGTCGTGGAAGCTCAGTGGGACCACGCGCAGGGAGGTCCGCCGGCGAGTTTCACGGTGACGCTGACGCCGAATGGCCTCGAGGATCTGCCGTCCTATCCTCTTCGCGACTACCGGTTGGCGTGGGAATTAAGCGATCAGGCGGGCAAGCTATTGGCCAGCGGCGAACAGCAACTCGCTGACTTGAGCAGCGCGCGTACGATCGCTGGGAATGTTGGTCCGCAGCCCGATGCCAAAATCCTGAAGCTGCGTTTGACCCTGCTGCGGCCCGGGGGCATGATGGCTGCCGAGAGTTCTTTGGATTGGGATACCGACGCGGCGACCCGAACGACCGACGTTCACGGGAAGAGCTCGGAGCCTGGGACGCGTTGAGTTCTGCGGGAATGACCGGAATTTTGCCGGCTGGATTCTGCGGGTGAAGTTCTGCGGCTGAGATTCAAAACCTCTGGGTGGAGGAAGCATGAGGACGCACGTTCGACATGTCACTTTCCTTCTGGTCGTGCTGGTTTCCGCGACCCGTCTGATGAAAGGCCAGGACTATGCCGTCGGTGCGGATGTGTCTTTCCTGGCTCAAGCTGAACAGCAAGGAGTTGCGTTTAAGGACGGCGGAGTTCCCAAGCCCGGCTTGGAAATTCTCAGGTCCCATGGCTACAACTGGATTCGGCTCAGGCTATTCCACACTCCTACCCAGCTGCCGAACAATCTCGACTACACCATCGCTCTGGCCAAGAGTGCAAAGAAACTGGGATTCAAGTTCCTGTTGGATTATCACTACGCCGACGACTGGGCGGACCCAGGGAAACAACCGATACCGAAGGCGTGGCAAGGCAAGTCGCACGCGGATCTGGTAAGAGCCGTGTTCGAGTACACGCGGGATACGATCGCGGCGTTCCGCGATGCCGGCGTTTTGCCGGACATGGTGCAGGTCGGCAATGAGATTACGCATGGAATGATGTGGCCCGACGGCAAGCTGCCGGAGAATTGGGACAACTTTGCGCAGCTGGTGTATGCGGGCATCAACGGGGTAGATGCGGGCCGCGGCAACGGGATTCGACCCAAGATCATGATTCACATTGATCGTGGCGCCGACATGAGAGGGACGAAAGCCTTCCTGGACAAGTTGAACAGCTGTGAAGTGCCGTACGACGTGATCGGGCAGTCGTATTATCCGTGGTGGCACGGGAGCCTCAACGATCTCCGCCAGAACTTGGAATTCATGGCGAAGGAATATCAGAAAGACATCATCGTCGTGGAAGCGGCGTACAACTGGCAGCCCGGCAATTATGTGAACAAGCCGGCCCCGTTTCCCGAGTCCCCTGAGGGACAGCGCGAGTTTCTGGATGAATTAAACCGTGTCGTGATGGAAACTCCGAGCGGGCGCGGGAAAGGCGTCTTCTGGTGGGAGCCGGCAGTCACTGGGCCGCTCACCATTCGCGGTTTTTTTGACGACCAGCACAACGCGCTGCCGGTCATCACGGTCTTTGACCGGTTCACGCGAAAATAGAGATGTGATAAATTCTCGGTACCTAGATTCTCGGCACCAGGGAACGGGGGCGATCCCGCAGGCAAATTGCAGACAGCGTCGTCTGCGTTTCATGTTCACTCGGTTACATCGGGACCCGATTGGCGTTTGGCACAAGCTGCGGCACAGTGCGGCCCAAGTTCTGCTCGTGCTTGTTTTGGGGCCGCTTGTTCTGTTCCCGACGATTTTCCCCCAAGCTCTTAGCGCTCTAGCAGCGGAACCTCCGCTGTTCTCTTACACCCAGCGTCTCTGGCAATTGCAGGATGGTTTGCCGGAGCAGGTCGTGCAGGCGTTTGCGCAGACGGCTGACCGATATCTGTGGATCGGTACGACTGGCGGCCTTGTCCGCTTCGACGGTGAGAGGTTCCTGACCTTCGACCGCGAAAACACTTCCGCATTCAGCGACAACAATGTTTTTTGTCTGACGGTGGCTCGTGATAACACACTCTGGATTGGAATGGAAGGAGGCGGGCTGGTCCGTTATCGTGACGGAGTTTTTCAGTCCTTCTCCAGCATAGACGGCCTGACCAATGCCTTCGTGCGGGTTGTGTACGAAGACAGCCAAGGCAAGATCTGGGTGGGCACCGACAATGGATTGTTTCAGCTCTCCGGGAATCGTCTGCAGCGGGTGGACGACACTGAGGGCGTTCCGGCAATTGCCGTGCATGCCATCCACGAAGATCGCCGTGGACAGATCTGGGTGGGTGGATCCAAGTTCCTCCGCGTCGTCGGCAATGCATCATTTGAATACAACCTGGGTGGAGAAGCCAGCCAGAATCGGGTCAAGTCGATCACGGAAACGCAAGACGGAACGGTGTGGGTCGGTACGGTTTCGGGTCTCCAGAAGATGGGTCCACAGGAAACATCCTTCAAACCGGTAGGCGAGATAAACGGAACAGTACGGGTCTTGCGCGAAATGGCGGACGGGACGCTTTGGATCGGCACGATCGGCCGGGGACTTCTTACTTATCGCGATCATCGGTTTTCAGGCATCGCGGTTCCCGATCCACTGCCCAGCAACACCGTCTTGAATCTTTTCGAGGACGTCGAAAAGAACATCTGGATCGGGACGCAAGGTGGGATGCTGCGCTTGATCAAAACTCCAGTCCGAACGGTGAAACTGCCCGACGCAGCCGATTCCGACGCGGAGACGGTTTATCAGGACCGAACGGGTGATTTGTGGGTCGCAGCTGTAAATCTGTTCCGAGTACACAATGGCAAGGCCGAGCCTTATCGATTTCCGGGCATTTCGGGGGTTAGAGTCCGGAACGTTTTCCGCGACAACGAGGGCGCATTATGGATTGGGACCGAAGGCCGGGGTGCATACCGGCAAATCGGTCAGACCTTCATCCATTATTCGACGAAGGAAGGACTGGTCAACAACTTTGTTCGCGGGTTCCTGCAAGGACGCGATGGTAGTGTGTGGATTGCGACCGACGAAGGGGTCAGTCGTTGGCGTCGCCAGGGAATTACGAACTATCAGATGCGGTACGGGCTCGCCTACTTCAGCACGCGGTCGCTGCTCGAGGACGCGCGCGGCGACATTTGGATCGGAACCGACCGGGGTGTGAGCCGTCTACATGGAGATTCTTTCGAAACCGACGGCGCTACGGAAGCGCTAAAGAACGAAAAGGTTTGGGCCATCCACGAAGATTCGGATGGCGGCTTGTGGTTTGGGACTCGCACGGGAGGCCTGTACCGATGGCGCTCGGGAACCATGACGCGCTACACCGTCGCGGACGGACTGGCCAGCAATGGCGTGTATGAGTTGCTTGAAGATGGGAAGAACAACTTCTGGATCAGCGGGCCGAACGGAATCTCGACCGTCAGCCGCCGCGAACTAGATGCCATGGCAGATCATCCTTCGCGGCCGGTTGCAGTCACCCTCTACGGCGTTTCGGATGGTCTCGAAACCATTCAGATGTGCGGCGGCGAAAAACCAGCCGGAGTGCTTACCACCCAGGGGGAAGTTTGGTTCCCCAGTAGCAAGGGTCCAGTGCGTATCTCGATTGGATCGCCCATGCCGTCGAAACCCGCGCCGGTCGTGATCGATCAGGTAATGGCGGACGGCCTGCAAAAGCCAGTTAGCTCCGAAATCTCTCTGGGTCCCGATAACGCGAAACTGGAAGTGCACTATGGGGTCGTACTGCTGCGGTCGCAGGAGCGCATCCGCTTCCGGTACATACTGGAAGGTTTTGATAAGACCTGGAGCGACGCTTCACCGGCACGCGTGGCGTATTACACCAATCTTCCTCCGGGCAGCTATCAGTTTCGGGTGGCAGCTTTCGAGATGAACAATCCTGAACAGGTCGCGGCGGCGTCGGTGGAGATCATTCAAAAGCCACACTTCTATCGAACGGCCTGGTTCCTCACTGCCATGGTGCTCCTGCTGGCAGCTTCGGTGTGGGGCGCTTATCAATTTCGACTCGGCCAACTGCGCGCCCGCTTTCAGGCGGTCCTGAAGGAACGCAATCGGCTGGCGCGGGAAATGCACGATACTCTCATTCAGGGGTGCGCTAGTGTATCGGCCCTGCTGGAGGCGCATTTCAGCGTCGCGCAACGCCAGGCCGACGGCGACGACGATTTACTGGACTGCGCTCGTACGCATCTGCGCTCTACGATTGAGGAGGCTCGGCAGGCAGTGTGGGGCCTGCGCAGCATATCGGAGCCCACGACCGACATCGGCTCTTTGCTTACCAAGGTCGCAGAACAGTTTAGCCATGAATTTTCCGTGCCGGTGGAATGCCGGGTTGCGGGCACACCGTTTGCGCTCGAGCAATCCGTCGTGCATGAAGTACTCATGGTAGCGCGCGAGGCGTTATACAACTCCATCCGCCACGCTCAACCGAAGAAGGTTGAGCTTAGCGTAAGGTTCGAGGGAAACATGTGTCGAGTGGGAGTGCGTGATGACGGTTCCGGATTCGACCCCGCGAGCGTGTCCCGTCTTCCGGAACACCATTATGGACTGATCGGGATCAAGGAGAGAGTGGAGCGCATCGGCGGGAAATTCGACCTGCAAAGTGCGGTTGGGCAAGGCACGGACCTTAGCATTGAGGTACCACGCAGCAGTCGCGCCACGTCAAGCCCAGTACCCGAGATAGCGTTATGAGTAGAGCATTATGAGTCAGGCGTTATGAGCCAAAGCGAAAAAATGAAAGTGATGATCGTCGACGATCATCCGCTCATGCGAGTGGGCATCGCCGCGATCATCAACGCACGGGCCGACATGAGCGTGGTGGCCCAGGCGGGCACCGGAGAACAGGCCGTCTCGCTTTTTCAACGGCACAAGCCCGATATAACCCTGATGGACTTGCGGCTTCCGGGAGAGATGGGTGGCGTGGAAGCGATTGCCGCCATCCGTGCAAAGTCTCCGCGTGCTCGCTTTATTGTGGTCACGACTTACGACGGGGATGAAGACATTCACCGGGCTCTCGAGGCGGGAGCGCAAGGCTACGTGATCAAGGGCATGCCCTACCAGACGCTGGTGGATGCGCTACAAAAAGTGCACAGTGGAGGGCGATTCCTGCCCCCACCGGTAGCCCGCGCGTTGGCTTCGCGGCTGCCACATTCGGAGTTGAGTTCCCGCGAACTGGAAGTGCTTCACCTGCTCGTGAGTGGGAATAGCAACAAGGACATCGCCAACCTCCTGGGCATTACGGAGGCAACCGTGAAAAGCCACGTGAGCACCATTCTTATGCGATTGGATGTTGAAGATCGTACTCAGGCGGTTGTGGCTGCTCTGCAGCGCGGCCTGGTTCATCTGTAATTTGTTCATCTGTAGTTGCCGGTCGATGTAGCCTACCCCGTTGTCAAGATAAATACTTTTCTTGCGTTCCGACTTTTGGCGGATTCGCGGAGTCTTGCTTGGACATAGGATTCCGCACGAGTAGTAGAAGAGTGGTATTTACGACTCCCTCAAGTGGTATTTGCGCCTTCCGGATCCAGGACGACCTGGGGCGCGACTTGGAAGGGAATCAATCTCTGGAGGCTCCGCGATGAGATTCGAGATTCGTCACTTTGGAAGCATTGCATGGTTGCTGGCCGCAATTTTGAGCGCCAGCCTTGCATTTGGACAGAACGCGAATACGGGAGAGATCCGGGGGACGGTGCAAGACTCTACAGGCGCATTCGTGGAAGGCGTCAAGGTCACGATCACTAATGTGGAGACGGGGGTGAACATCGACTCGGCCACAAATTCGGCCGGCATTTATGATGTGCCTTCGGTTCCGACAGGCTTGTATACGATCACGTTCTCGAAGGCTGGGTTCAAGAACTTCGTGCGCAAAGGCGTGACCCTCGAGATCCAGACCATCGCGGTGGACGGGACGCTGCAAGTGGGCTCAATCAGTGAACAGGTCGTAGTGACCGAGGAGACGCCACTGGTGGAAACGGAAACCTCGGACCAGCGTGTGGACCTCGGTACCCATGCGATTGAAGCCGCGCCTATCGTGGGCACGGACTGGCGCGCCGAGATGATTCAACTCATCCCGGGAGTGAATACTGGCGGAGGGGCCGGCGAAGCCAACGGCCAGGCCGTCGGAGTCAACGGCACGCAGTCCTACAACGTGATGTTTCTGTCTGATGGCGGGCCGGCCACAGCTCCCAGAGATTTCAACGGCAGCAACTACTACATGCCGGTGGACGCCATTGGCGAGGTGAGCGTGAATTCCGCAAACGCGCCGCCACAGTACGGCGGTGGTCTCACTTCTGTCAACGTGATCACCAAGAGCGGTACGAACCAATGGCACGGCAGCGGCTACGAATACATTCAGAACACCGCATTCAACTCCAGAGGTTATTTCGATCCCGCTCCGGACGTTAAGTCTGTGGAACACTGGAACACCTACGGCGGCAGCATCGGCGGCCCAATCATCAAGAACAAGCTGTTTTTCTTTTTCCTCTACCAGCGCAACCCTTCGTCTTCTCCAACTTCTGGACTGTATAGTTACCCGACCGCCGCGATGGAAGCGGGTGATTTTTACGGGATCCCAGGCGCCACCGGCACGGCTTTCAGCGCTGCAGGCACGCTGTTAGCGCCTACTGATCCTGTCGCGGCGAAGCTTCAAAGCTACTTTCCCGCCGCAACTGCTGCGGGATGGGTTGCGGGATGCCCCGGCCCGGTGAATGTATCTGCAACCGTCGCACAAACCTGCCCTAACGGCGGTACGAACGATTTTGTGTTCAACGGGAGCAGTCCGAACACCGACACGTGGTATACGGGCAAGGTCGATTACAATCTCGCGTCCAAACAAAGACTCTCTTTCAGTTTCAACTATTTCCCTACCACGTCGTCTTATGTCCCGGCCGATCCTCTTTTCCCAAATGACGCAACGGCGTATGAAGTGGGGAAAACCGACGACCTGACCGCGCAAGTTTCGCACGTTTACACCATCACCTCATCCACATTGAATGAGTTTCGCGTGGGTGCAAGCCGCGAGCTCGATAAGTACAAGCCACCTTCCTTGGGAAAGAACGACCCAACCACGCTTGGCCTTGAGCCGACCTACGGCACGAATGCTCCAGCCAACGTCTTTCCCCATATCACGATTGATCAGGGAGCAGGATTTGGCGGAGATGTTCTGGGTGCGGGCGGCGGTAACGGCAACATCGATGCCACGCTGGGCGAGGGAATTTACACCGTCTCCGACGTCCTTACGCTCATTCGCGGCAAACACACCATCAAGGTGGGCGGTGAGTTCGACAAACTTTACCAGAACTATACGAGCTGGGGAGATATCGACTCGGGTCATTTCGAATTTGACGGCGGTGTCACCGGAGTCCCCTACGCCGACTTCCTGGCCGGCGATGTTTATGGCTGGTACGTCTACGAGGCTGACCCAACCAGCGCTCACATGAAGGGCGGGGCGTTGTTCGCCAGCGACGATTTCAAGGTCTCCCAACGTCTCACGTTAAATCTGGGCCTGCGCTGGCAGATGCAGAGCGGCTGGACTGTGAGCAACAACCTGTTCGGCAATTACGATCCGGTTATCCCTGATCCCACGCAATATAACGGAGCGTACCCGGGGGGCATTCTGTTTGGCGGGCAAAGCGATAAAACCTTTGGAGGGACGATCGGCAAGCTGTCGGCTATCCAAAATGGCGACTATAAGGAATTCGGCCCCCGGCTCGGTTTCGCCTGGTCGCCTCGCGACCGGTGGGTAATCCGGGGAGGCTTCGGTATTTTTGACGCCCCGCGCGACGCCGAGAATTACACTGACGGCGCGCTCGGCCTCGGCTTTAATCCGCACAACCAGGGCAACGGAGGCTACACCTTCGGCAGTTCCGCGTTTCCACTGTCTGTGGGCCCGCCTGCCGGCACAGTCATCTTTCCAACCGTCCAAACTCTTTCGTCAACCTACGCGAACTACAGCAGCGCTGAGTTTTACCCGCGGAGCATGCCCACGGTTTACGTCGAGCAGTACTTGGTGGGAGTTCAGCGCGAGTTCGGGCGCGGCCTCTTGTTCGACACGAGCTATGTTTACACGCGCGGCAGAAACCTGAACTTTGCCACGGATATCAACCAGGCTACTGCCCCAGGTTCGACTGCAGTAGGCGGTTTCGAGTGCACCAGCTTCTACCACTGCGGCAACCCTAACCCGGTATTCAACAGCATCGCCGCTCAATACTACGATGGATATTCGAACTACAACGCGTTGCAATTGCGCTTGCAGAAGCGGATGTCATATGGCTTGAGCTTCCAGCTCAATTACGCCTGGTCGAAATCGCTCGATACCGGCACGGGCAATGGTCACGGATCGGGCATCGATATCTACCAGAACGCCTACACGCCATCCGCGAATTATGGGTTGTCTGACTTCAACGCGGCGAATACGCTGGTGGGCCAAATCACTTACGAACTGCCGTTCGGCCACGGGCGCCAGTTTGTGCTTCACGGGCCGCTCGATCAGATTGCGGGAGGCTGGCGCCTGGCCACTCTGTTCCAGTGGCACGGCGGAGTTCCGTTCACTCCGGTGATCCAGAGTTCTGTTGCTGGGGGAATTGATCCGGGACTAACTCCATCGTTCGGTGCGGGCTCGACGCTGTATCCGGAGCAAGTTGGTGATCCGGCTGTGTCGCATCGTACGCATGCGATGTGGTTTAATCCGGCTGCCTTCGCTAACCCCGCGTTTGGCACCTTTGGCGATACTCACCGCAATACTCTGGTCGGACCAGATTTCGCCAACGTAAACCTCAGTATCGCGAAGGAGTTTCCGATTCACGAGTCGATCGCCTTCGAAGTCAAGGCCGACGCATACAATATTTTCAATCACATTAACTGGGGCAACCCAGATGCCAACGTTGGCTACTCTGGCGGTGCATTGGCCGACACTACCGCTGGCCAGGTTCTCAACCCCGTCGGGGGCACTCGCATCTTTCAGCTGGGCGGTCACATTCGATTCTGAGCCCAGCGCAGGAGTGTGACGAACCCGTCCCTGGGGCGCGGAAGCAGCTTCCCCTTCCGCGCCCCCGCAGTTGTTAGCGCCTCGCCGAAGTAGCGGATTTCGCGGTATCGTTTCTCCATGAAAAGGCTTCAGTTCGGCACGCTACACGGATCCACGTTCCACCTGAGCACCCTTTTTGGCGTGGTTGCAAATCGGGTGGGGTGCCTGCGAATAATAGTTTTGGTTCTCACGCTTCTCGCGAGCGCTCTTGCGGCAACGGCTGCGCAAACCGGAGCTTCCCACGCTGCGGAGATTCACGATCACCTTCGGAAGGCAGCGGACTACCTCAAGGCAAACGATTCGAACTCCGCGGTAAAGGAGTTCGATGCTGTCCTGGCGCTCGATCCCAAGAACGCCGAGGCTTACGCAAACCTGGGCGTCATTGCATTCTTTCAGCGCGACTATCAGAAGGCTTCACCCTACTTGCGCAAAGCTCTGGCCATCGATCCGTCCTTAGTGAAAACGCAGGCTCTGTTGGGAATGTGCCAAAAAAGATTGGGAGATCCGTCCGCTCGCGGGCTGTTGGAAAAATCCTTTCCCAAGTTGAAAGACAAGCCGATGCGGCTGCAAGTTGGCCTCGAGTTAGCGGCTCTCTATGATCAACAAGGGGACCCTGGCGCTACGGCCTCAGTGATGCGATCGCTGGTGGATCTTGATCCCGACAACGTGGATGTTCTGTTCATGGCGCAGCGCGTCTACTCCGAGTTGGCCGATGACACGCTGAACAAGTTGGCAGTGCTTGCTCCCGGCTCGGCCCGCATGCAACAGGTGATCGCTGAGCACTTGGTGAATGGGGGAGATCTCCAACAAGCAATCGAGCACTACAAGAAGGCTTTGCAGATCGACCCTCGCCTCCACGGTGTTCATTTTGAGTTGGCGGAGGCCATTCTGCAATCGGCTCCGTTCGAGGCTGGAGCGCAAGCTGAGGCACTGAAGGAACTCGAGGCCGCCCTAACGATAGATGGCGACACCGCTAAGACGGAATGTGAGTTCGGCAGCATCGCGCTCTCGCAGTCGCAGTTGGACCAGGCATTCGCGCACTACCAACGAGCCTACCAACTCGATCCTAATGAGATTCAGGCTCAGATGGGGCTGGCAAAGGTTTTGAGGATGCAGGAAAAGTGGCAAGAAGCCGTCAAGTATCTTCGGATGGCGGTGCAGTCCGACCCGCTCAACGGCACTGCCCATTACCAGCTGGGCACGGCATACCGACGTCTTCAAATGGACGACATGGCACAGAAAGAAATGCTCCTGTCGCAAGAGATCAAGAAGACGAAAGACCAGGTGGAAGAACTTTACCGCCAGATGAACCGGCGGCCCACGCCAGGCCCCGATGATGCACCGGAACCGGATCATGCTCAATAGTTCTGTGCCGGTAACTCGCAGGTTGCGGCTCGGGTCACGTTCCGTATCCCTCGTAATCGTTAAGGCGCTCGTTGCATCTGTGAGCCTTCTCTGGACTGCGGGGTGCGGCGGGGGATCGTCCAGCAGTTCGCCCCCGCCCACAAAACTGCCGCCCACCATCTCAAAGGCGTTCGGAGCCGCCAGCATCGCATTGAACGGCAGCACCACGCTAAGCTTTAACCTGTCGAATCCCAACGCCGCGATTTCTCTGAGCGGGATCGGCTTCACTGACGCTCTGCCGGCTGGGCTCACGGTGTCTGCGCCAAATGGGTTAAGTGGAAGCTGCGGAGGCGGAACGATTACAGCGGCCGCTGGTTCGAACAGCGTCAGCCTGTCAGGAGCCATCCTGGCGGCGAGTGCTTCTTGCACCTTTGCGGTGAACGTTGCGGGCGCAACCGCTGGCGCGCAAAACAATGTAACGGGCGCAGTGACCTCGACAGAGGCGGGAAATGGCGGAACCGCGTCGGCGCAGATCACCGTGATCGGGCCGAGCCAGCAACCGGCGGAGCCCACCAACATTAGTCCCATCGACGGCGAGGTTTATTACGTCGTGAATCAGTTGAGCGGCTTGCAGATCGACCTTAATAACAATTCGACGATCGCTGGCGACAACGTTGTCCAGCAGCCAAGGACTTTTACTAACCCGAGCCAACGATGGGCCTTCACAACGCTCCCGGGCGGAGCATGGCAGATCAGCAATATTCTCAACAGCCTTTGTTTGGATAGCGCAACCATCTCAGGAGTCGTGTACGTAGTACAGAATCCATGCGCGGGCAGTTCTACGCAGCAGTGGACGCTTAGTCCCATCGGCGCCGGTTACTACAGTATTGCGAACAGCAGCACCGGTCTGTTGATCGACCTGTATCAGGGCTCGACATCTCCCGGTGCACTGCTCGACGAAACTGCATTGACTTCTCCCGGCGCACCGGCTCAAAGCCAGCAGTGGCTGTTGCGTCCCGCCTTCTTCCGTGGGGTTGATAATGCGTTGCTGGAAAAGCAGGAAGCGGCGCGCGCCTCGACAGGGTTGACTTGGTGGAAGGACGCTGGCCAGCCGCTGGACGTGCTTGCCATGCTGCGGAACCACGGCGTCAACATAATCCGATTAAGACCGAGCTCTGCGCCTCCATATTCCGATCCCTCGCAGACCGGCTGCAGCGGCAACGCTTGTTACGCGGAGACCGACGCCCAGGATTTGGACCTCGCGAAGCGCGCTAAGAACCTCGGCCTGAGTGTGGAGCTTACGCTGCTGTTCGACGGCGGAAGCTCCGCCAGCGTGCCGCCCGCGTGGGCGAACGACACGCCTGCGCAACTACAGACGGACGTCTACAACTACGTCAAGGCCGAAGTGGAGATGTATCGCCAGGCAGGTGCGATGCCCGACCTGGTGGCAATCGGCAACGAAGTCGACACCGGATTCCTGGGCTCTATCGGCAGTCCTACGGGAACTGACTTCAGCGGCTTTGCATCCTTGCAGATCCAGGCCCTGCAGGCCGTGGCCGACGCGGCAGCGGACACCTCGGTTGGTCCAGCGATTCCATCACCATTGACCTGTATCCATATCACTCCGGCCTGGGACCTAACTCAGTTCTTCACGCTAGCGAATCAGAATGGCATTACTTACGACGCGATATGCCAAAGTTATTATCCCTTTTTCCATGGGCCTCTGACCGATGCACAGGCAGCACAAAGTAATCCGAACAACCAGCCAGTGGAACAAGACGTACTCGTCGCCGCTTCCAATAACATGGGGAAGCCGATCTTCATCATCGAGACGGGAGAGCATTACGAGAATGGATTTGACTCAAACGACCCCTGGTATACGCCGCCAAGCATCGCGGAGCAGCAGCAGTTTCTGCTTGATCTACAGGGGGTGCAGGAGGGATTGCCCAACAACCTTGGGATGGGCATTGAATACTGGGATGCGGCGGGCGTGAACATACCGAGCTTGAGCGGTGGATTTATCAACGGAGACAACCAGGCCAGCGCGATCTACACCTGGAATGGGCTGACGTTGTTTAATAATGCCGACACCTCAGGAACAACCAACGTGAACGACCCCACTTACTCAGAATTGCTTCCAGGTATAGACGCGCTCGGTGGCAATCTTGATTCGACCTTGGCCTATAAGTTTGTCGACCGCAGTAGCGGGAACATTCTGGCTGTCTACCACGCTTCTAACTCCAGCGGCGCGTTTTTGGATGCAGAAGCTAACAGCGGGAGTCCGGCGCTCAGCCAGCAGTGGCGCATTACCAGTAATCAGGATGGTTATTTTCAGATCGCGAGTCTCAATCCCGGCGCCGGTAATACCACCAACGTACTGGATGACTCCGGGGCTTCAACAACGAACGGAACCGCCATCGTCCAATCAACGGCGAACAGCTCGACCGAGCAAGAGTGGAGCATCGTCTCCGCCGGCAACGGTTACTTCAACCTGGTAAATCGCCTGAGCGGCCTGGCCTTGGACACGAGCGGAGGGTCGGGTGCGCTCGCCGGATTCGTGGTGCAGGAATCCGCCAGTAGCAGCGCCCAGACGCAACAATGGCAGATCGTCGCAGTGCCCTAACCCTTGTGTCTCAGACCTGTTACTCCTGAATTAAGGCTTCAAGCCCAAGATCGTTTCGTACTGGGAAAACACCTGCACTTCTTTCAGATTCACAACCTGACCATTCGCAGAAGAGGCCGGGCGAGCACCTTTCGGAAGGTAAATCGGCGCTTGGTTGCGCAGAGGCAGTATCTTCAACTCAAGCTGGTTCCACTCCCGACACGGGATTCGGTCGAGTCCGACCAGCCAAGGAGTGCCGTTGTAGAAGTTGTCTGTGACCAGTTTTCCATTGGCATAGAGGCGTGCCACGTCCCCTTCGTACGTGATCCGCAGGAACATCTTCCCGGCTGCAGAGTCGACACAGGGAACATGAGTCGTCGAAACTTGGTTCGCCGAAGCATCGATCGTCCAACTGGCGGCAGTTTCAAAGGCAGAATCGTCCGGAGCCAGAACCACTTCCGTGCCCATCATTTCTTTGCCCATCCGCGGCGCGGGATCCACACTCGCGTCATGGGTCTTCTGGACCTGTGCCGACCTGTGAATGGGCTCTATACGCGCTGTGTACCGTTGGAAGATTCCGTCCTCGCCGTCGCGAACAAAGCCTGCGACAGCACGTTCCGGCGCTGGAAAGAAGCCCACAGTTGGCGATGCGTCACCGGTCAGAACATGCAGGCTGTCGTGATCGACATAGAGCTGAGCGGTAGACAGCATTAGTTGCTCTCGTCCGCCAATGCGGGTCTTCCATGTGTTTAGGGCCTCGTCCCGCGACAAGACAACAATGTTTACGTCAGGACCATTTGCCCCGTGCAATCGAATTGCGACTTGTGTTCCGGGTTCGATTCCGTCTACATAAGCGACTCCGCGCTCGCGAACGATCTGGCCTTTTCCATGCTCACCCTGTCCCTGCGGGATCTCGATTGAGGTGCCATCTTTTTCTTCAAAGGCGAATTCCGGCGAGATGCCTGGCCAGGCAAAAAAGACCAGAGCATTCGGGTCATCTAATTTGCACAGCAACTGTGCGGTTGCAAAGCGAAGCCGCATTCCACCGAGGTCGAGATTCACCGGCCAGATCACATAGGCGCCGCTCGGGACTGTCAACGGAACCCGCGGAATGTCGACAGCGCCTGAGGGAAGCTCCAGCTTGACTTGAAAATTCCTATGTTCCGGCAGGTGGTAAGTACGCTCGTAGTTGTTGAGGAAAATAAATCCGTGGTCATCCTGAAGGCGCGCCGCGATGCGGGGGGT
>Ga0224556_1000182_pt1 | contig 14626 bp, 11 predicted proteins | sample 714S315metaG_FD_183007 | JGI IMG/M metagenome (GOLD analysis project Ga0224556, IMG submission 183007) | Peat soil microbial communities from Stordalen Mire, Sweden - 717 S3 1-5 | ecosystem: Environmental > Terrestrial > Soil > Wetlands > Peat | place: Sweden: Norrbotten County, Stordalen Mire...
GGACCTTCTCGATGTCAGCCTCGACAAGTCAAATTATAAGCCAGGCGAAGAGATGCGGTTGCGTATCGCCTCGCGCTTTGCCGGCACCGCGACGATCGCGATCGTGAGCGAGAGCTTGAACACTTTGACGACCCTCGCCGTGAAAGAGGGCGATACGGTGAAGGCTATACCGGTTTCGGGCGATTGGGGTGCCGGCGCCTATGCCGTGGTGCTCGCCTATCGTCCGCTCGACAAGGCGGCCAATCGCATGCCAGGCCGCGCGATCGGGCTTGCCTGGTTTGGCATCGACCCGCAAGCGCATGGGCTCGAAGTGAGGCTCACTCCACCGGCCAAGACGCGGCCGCGCGGACCCTTGACGATTCCGCTCGAAATCAAGGGCCTTGGCCAGGGCGAAGAGGCGCGCGTAACGGTCGCCGCGGTCGATCAAGGCATTCTCAACCTCACCCATTATGAAGCGCCCGATCCGCACGGCTATTTCTTCGGTCAGCGCCAATTGAGCACGGAAATTCGCGATCTCTACGGTTTCTTGATCGATGGGATGCAGGGTGCGCGCGGCGCCATCCGCTCCGGCGGCGACGCCTTGCCGGAGCTGACCTCCGAGCGGCCGACGCAAGAGCCGCTCGCGCGCTTTTCCGGCATCGTCAAAACCGGCCCGGATGGAAAGGCGCGGATCGATTTCGATCTGCCCGCCTTCAACGGCTCCTTGCGAGTGATGGCGGTTGCCTGGACAAAAACCAAGGCGGGCAGCGCCAGCACGGAGGTGATCGTCCGCGATCCCGTCGTCGCGCTGGTGACGGCGCCGCGCTTTCTAGCACTTGGCGACCGGTCGCAATTCTCCGTCGTAATCGACAATGTCGAAGGCAAGCCCGGAGACTATGCCCTCGATCTTGATGTGAGCGGCCCGCTCACGGCCACGCCCGATGTCCTGCATCGCAAATTCAAACTCGAAGCGGGGGCGCGCAAGGCGCTGACGATTCCTGTCACCGCCACTGGCGTTGGCCGCGCCGGCGTGGATCTGAAACTGACCGGCCCCGGCCTGACCGCGCCGCAGACACTCGCGCTCGATGTCTCGCCCGGAACGTCGGAGCTTTATCGCCGCTCCGTGCGCACGCTGGCGCCGGGGGAGAGCCTCACCCTCTCCGGCGATCTTGTCGCCGGTTTCGTGCCTGGCACCGGCGCCGTTTCGCTCGCCGTGTCCTCGCTCGCGGGCATCGATGTTCCGGCCCTCCTGCAAGCGCTCGATCGCTATCCCTATGGCTGTTCAGAGCAGATCGTCAGCCGCGCCTTGCCGCTTCTTTACGTGAACAGACTGGCCAAGAGCGAGGCGCTTGGAATCGATCCCGATACCGATCAGCGTATACGCGACGCGATCGAACGCGTGCTGGCACGCCAGGACTCGAACGGCGCCTTCGGCGTCTGGTCGGCGAGCGATGCCGACAACATGTGGCTGCATGCCTTCGTCACCGATTTTTTGACCCGCGCGCGGGAAAACAAATTCGACGTGCCGCAAAAGAAATTCGATGCCGCCTTGGAGCGCCTGCGCAATCTCATCGCCAATGCGAGCGATATTGGCGCGGGACAGGGCGCCCCAATCGCCTATGCCGCTTATGTCCTCGCCCGCAATGGCCGCGAGGTCATGGGTGATCTGCGCTATCTCGCCGATGCCAAGCTCGACTCTTTCGAGAGCCCGCTCTCCCGTGCGCATCTCGCCGCCGCGCTCGCTTTGCTTGGCGACCGTCCGCGCGCCGAGGCGGTTTTTGAAAAGGCGGTGGAGCGGCTCAGCACGCTCGGCAATCCGCTATATTCGGATGCCGATTATGGGTCGCGTCTGCGCGATGGGGCTGGCCTCCTCGCGCTTGCCGTCGAGACGCAAATGCCTGCCGCTGAGATTGAGCGAACCTCGAAAATTGTCGAAGACGCGCGCGCGAAAACCGCGCTGACCAGCACCCAGGAAAATGTGTTCATGGTTCTCGCCGCCGAGGCTCTCGCCGATCGATCGGAGACGATTGCCTTGTCGGTCGATGACACGCCCCGGCAGGGCGCCTTCTTCAGGAGCTGGAACGCCGCCGCGCTCGCCAACAAAACCGTTCGCATCGCCAATAATGGACAGGGGCCGGTGAGCGCCGTTGTGACCGTCTCCGGCAATCCGCTGACGCCGGAACCCGCGGCCGAGCGCGGCTACAAGATCGAGCGCGCCTATTGGACACTCGACGGAAAGCCGGTCGATCTGGCGGCGATCAAGCAGAACGATCGCTTCGTGGTTGCTTTGACGGTTACCGAATATGAAGCTGCGTTTGCGCGGCTGCTCCTCGTTGACCGTCTGCCTTCGGGGCTAGAGATCGACAATCCGGATCTTTTTGAGGGCGGCTCGACGGAAGCCTTGTCCTTCTTAAAGAAAACCGTTGATCCAACTCATACAGAATATCGCGACGACCGTTTCGTCGCCGCTTTCGCGCGCGATGGACAGGACAAGGCGAGTTTCTCCGTGGCCTATATCGTCCGCGCGGTGACGCCGGGCCATTACGTGAGCCCGCCAGCGACGATTGAGGACATGTACCGGCCGGATAGGTTTGGCCGCACGGCCTATGGCACCATCGATGTCGCAGCACCAAAATAAATGATGTCTCATGCATCAGTTTTGTCCGATCGCGAGCCATTTCCTTACCAAAATGTTTCACGTGAAACACTTTGGTAAGGTCGCGTGTTTTTTCCTTACATCGGCGATGCTCGTCCTTACTGTCTTCACGCTTGGATATTTGTCCGCTCCGCTCAATCTCTTGCGGGCGAGCCAAGGTTCGCCGGTTGCCGTCGATCGAAACGGACAGCTTTTGCGGGCCTTCACGACGCCCGATGGGCGCTGGCGGCTTCCCGTCGCGGCAAAAGATGTGGATCCCCGTTTCCTTGCGATGCTCATTGCTTACGAGGATCACCGTTTTTATGCGCATCCGGGCGTTGATCCTCTCGGCCTCGGTCGCGCCGCGCTGCAATGGGCAAGCCACGGCCATATCGTTTCGGGCGGCTCGACCTTGACGATGCAGGTGGCGCGGCTGAGCGAGCCTCGCCCCGGAAAATCGCTTGCCGGAAAGCTCAGTCAAATTTTGCACGCGATAAAGATCGAACGGCGGATAAGCAAGGCTGGCGTCCTCGATCTTTACTTGAGGCTTGCCCCTTATGGCGGCAATATTGAGGGCTTGCGCGCGGCGAGCCTTTCCTATTTCGGCCGCGAACCGAAGCGGCTCTCGATCGGCGAGGCGGCCTTGCTTGTGGCCTTGCCGCAATCGCCGGAAACACGGCGGCCGGATCGTTTCCCCGGTGCCGCGCGGACGGCCCGCGACGTGGTCCTCGACCGGGCCTTTGCTCGTGGAGTGATCACCGCGGCCGAGCGCGATGCCGCCAAGCGTGAGGCCGTGCCGCATCAACGGCAAGCCTTTCCTGTCCTTGCCGCGCATGCGAGCGAAGAAGCGCTCAGGCGCGCGCCAGAGCAGCGCGTGCACCGGCTAACCTTGGACGCCAAGCTGCAAGCCTCGCTCGAAACATTGGCGCGCGAGGCGGCGGTTGCGATTGGACCCAAACTGTCTTGCGCGATCCTCGTCATCGACAATGCGAGCGGCGAAATTCGCGCCCACGTCGGCGCCGCGGATTATTTTTCGCAAGAGCGCGCGGGATCGATCGATATGACCAGGGCTATCCGCTCGCCTGGCTCGACTCTAAAACCTTTCATCTATGCGCTCGCCTTCGAGAATGGCATCGCGCATCCGGAAACAATTTTGGATGACAAGCCACGCCATTACGGCAGTTACGCGCCGGAAAATTTCGACCTTTCGTTTCAGGGAAGCGTGACGGCGCGCCGTGCGCTGCAATCCTCGCTCAATCTTCCCGCGGTTGCCTTGCTTGACGCCATCGGCCCGGCGCGGTTCATCGCGCGGCTGCGCAATGCGGGGGCGAGGGTCGTGCTCCCGGATGACACCGCGCCGGGACTTGCGGCGGCATTGGGCGGGCTTGGCATCAGCCTCCGCGATCTTGCCTCGCTCTACGCGGGCATCGCGCGGAAAGGAAGCGTGCCGGAACTCACCGAAACCATCGCCGATGCGGGCACGCCAGCCAAGAAGACACGCCGGATCGCCGGGCCCGTCGCCAGCTGGTATGTTGCCGATATTCTGCGCGGCGCACCGCCGCCGCTCAATGCGCCGTTTGGGCGGATCGCCTATAAAACCGGGACCTCCTACGGCTACCGCGATGCGTTCGCGATCGGTTTCGACAAAGCTTACACGATCGCGGTTTGGCTCGGCCGCCCCGATAATGGGTCCGTGTTCGGCCTCGCCGGACGCCAGGCCGCCGCACCGGTTCTTTTTGATGCTTTCGCAAGGCTCGGCACGGTGCATGAGTTTCTTGATGCGCCCGCCGGGATTCTGATGAGCCGGACCGCGTCGCTGCCGCCGCCCTTGCGGCATTTGCGCAAGGACGTGCCGAAGACTTTTGCTGCCGCGACAAATGCGCAATTGAGAATTGCGTTTCCGCCGGAGGGCGCGAGAGTCGATCTCGGCCTTGCCGCTGCCGCGCCGCCTGCCGGCCGCCTCACCTTGAAAGCCGAAGGCGGGGTTTTGCCGCTGCGCTGGATTGTCAATGGCGTGCCGCTCGGCGAACCAGATTTGCGGAGACAAGCGGCCTGGACCCCTGACGGCGCCGGCTTCGCGCGGGTCTCAGTCATTGACGCGCAAGGCGCGACGGACAGCGTGCTCGTGCGGCTGGAATAGGTCAGCGTTCTTTGTCGTGTCATTCCTCATGAGGCTGCGGCGGACCTCCGAGATGGCGGCAATCTGCATCGATGGCAGCGAGCGTCGTCAGAAACTTCTGCCATGCTCGCGGCCACGAGCGGTCTTGCGCGACCGAGGCCTCCCCCACGCGTTCGCGCGAGGGAGACGCCGGTAGAAACCGCAGTCAGACTTTAGCGGGCTCTTCCAGGGGCACGATTACGCTCTGCGCCGTTCCGGTCATTTCGATGCAGCGCCATGTCGAAGGCCGATGCGGAATGGAATTCGGCCCGCTGAAGGTTTCATAAACGCCGACCGTGGAGAAATGCGCCGTCTGGCCACGTTCCACGTTGATTAACGGCAGAAAGAAGCCAAAGCGCTCGCCGCCCGTGTCGATGCTAAGGATCAACGCCACAGACACCATCTCTCCGAGACCCGTATCTTCGGACAGGATTTGGTTGGGCTTGAACTTTTTCTGGAAGGCCCCGGCGGTATAGACCAGCGCAGGAAAAGAGGGATTGGCGCCAATCGTGTAGTCGACCTCGACGCCTGAGCCCTTCAATACGAACTTGTTTGCGGCCATCGTTCTGCTCCTTTTGTGGCAGTGCAACGTGAATTTGCGTCAGTAATGTCTAAGAGCGGGCGATTCGGCCGTTGGCACTCCATGACCGCACGCGCCCGGCTTGCCGACATCCTCCGGATTGATTGGCACAATATCGGTTCGCTCGCGCCCCCTGATCAGGGGATGCCGGCGCGCCATATTCCTAAATGTGCAGCATGCCCTTTGCTGGCACCGCCGCGGGTGTATGACAAGTACGATAACGAATAGGGCTCGGCCGAAGGGATTGTCTGATGGGAGCTTTCAGCGGGAAAGTCGCGCTTGTCACTGGCGCCGCGCGCGGGCTTGGGCGGGTCACGGCGCTAGCTTTCGCCCGCGAGGGCGCGAAGGTCGTTGTGACCGACATTGATGAACCTGGCGGAGAGGGGACCTTACGCCTAATTCAGGAAGCTGGCGGCGCCGGCTTGTTTATACGTTCGGACGTGGGGGTCGAGTCGGACGTCGAGGCGATGGTGAGCAAGACGGTCGAGGCTTACGGCCGTCTCGACTGTGCGGTGAACAACGCCGGCGTCGTGCGATTCCAGCCGATCGTCGAGGAGACGGCCGAGAGCTTCGACTTCCACGTCGATACCAACCTTCGCGGCGTATTTTATTGCATGAAGCATGAGATCCGCCAGATGCTCAAGAACGGCGGCGGCGCGATCGTCAATCAGTCCTCGATAACCGGCAGCCTTACGGGCAATCCAGGCGAAAGTGTCTACGCCGCGACGAAGGGCGGTGTGGACGGACTCACCAAATCCGCTGCGCTCGAGGTCGCAAAATATAACATTAGCATAAACGCGATTGCCGCCTGTGGCATCGACGCGCCCGGCGATGTGTTCCATCAATGGATGGAAAAAGAGAAAATATCCCCCGAGGCGGCGGGCAATCTTTTTCCCATCGGCCGGATGGGGAAAGCTGAAGAACTAACAGGGGCGGTGCTGTTCCTATGCTCCGATCAAGCCCGCTTTATTGTAGGCCACCTCCTCGTCGTCGATGGCGGATGGATCGCGCGATAGATCGCCCTCGCCGATGAATCTCACGCGCTCAAGCGCTCATATCGCCATCAAATTTCGTGGCCTTTCTTTTTCATTTCCTCCCGCACGCGGGTCATCATGCCGGTCGATATCTTGCCTTGCCAGACCTGCATCGCGGTCACCACCTCACTCAAGAATGCCGGTTGTGTCTCGACATATTTCTTCCCCGCCAGGCTCTCGAAGAAGGCGTCCGCCGCCTTAAGATCCGGCTCGCTCATCTGCTTGACGTAAATCTGCGCGGCGGTATCGATCATTTCGTCGGCCTGGTGATCGAATTCGGGCTTCATCTGCGTCAGGACTGCTTCGAGATCTTTGGCGATTTCCGGGCGCGTCTGCACTAAGGACTGGGCAATTTGGTCCATGAATTGCGGAATGATGATGCTGAAGGAACGCGACATTCCGCTGGAGATGACAAGTGCGCGGGCGGCGGCCAAATGCGAGGGGCTCGGCGCCGTCGAGCCCTGACCGGTTTGGACCGGCGGCGGCTTGGGGGCGGCTTTTTGCGCTTGGCTTTCGCCGGCTCCCAAAAGGGGTGCCAGCATTACCGCAAGGCAAAAGCCCAAAGTCTTGGCGTGTTTTTGAAGAGCTATGCGCAAGCGAAAACCTCCCTCAACTGAACGCAGTTGCAAAGAGCCTAAGCGTCTTCCCGCGTCAATCGAGCTGACCGAAAATCTCGATGCCGGAGGGACCCGCGCTGATTACGGCCTTGGCGATTCCAATGAAGAGCCCATGTTCGACGACGCCGGGGATTGCGGCCAGATGCTCCGCCAATCGATCTGGGCTGGGAATGACGCCGAAGAAGCAATCCACGATGTAGTTCCCATTGTCGCTTACGAAAGCCTGGCCGCTCGGTGTCTTGCGCAAGCGGACCTCACCCTCGCAGCCGCAGGACCTCGCCGCGGCAAGCATCATGCGTTTTGTTACTTTGAGGCCGAACACATTGACCTCGACCGGCAGCGGGTATTTGCCGAGCACCGCGACGGATTTTGACGAATCGGCGATGACGACCATGCGCTTCGACGCCATGGCGACGATTTTTTCACGCAGCAGGGCGCCGCCGCCGCCTTTGATGAGATTCAATTTTGGGTCGAACTCGTCGGTGCCATCGATCGTCAAATCAAGCTCGGGCAAAGCGTCGATCGTGGCGAGCGGAATGGAATAGAGCGCGGCCTGCGTGCGGGTGCGCTCGGAGGTGGGCACGCAGATCACATCCAAGCCTTCAGCCACGCGCGCGCCGAGGAGCGCGACAAATTGCGCCGCCGTCGTGCCGGTCCCAAGACCAAGCCGCATGCCGGGGGTCACGAGCTCCAGGGCTTTCGCGGCGGCAAGCCGCTTGGCGTCTTCAAGGTTTGGCTCTGGCATGGGAAAACGCGATGGCTCCGGCGTGGTCGGCAAGCGTTAGTCCTTTGCAAGCCGCCGCGTCAACCCCGAGCCACCGGTTGGCGCCCGCGCCGCGCCTCGCTATATGTGGGGCAGATGGAGGTGCGAACATGGCTGCGACTGCGACAGATGTTGTTTTGGATATCCCAGCGCCGGACTTCCGGCTTCCCGCCACGGACGGAAAGACTTATGCGCTCGCCGATGTGGCGGGCGAAAACGGCACGGTGGTCGTCTTCATTTGCAATCACTGCCCCTATGTCAAAGCGGTGATCGACCGGCTCGTCGCGGATGCCCGCGTGTTAGCAGCAGACGGCATCGGCTTTGCGGCGATTTGCTCGAACGACGCCACGGACTATCCGGACGATTCATTCGCAAATATGAAACGCTTCGCGCTCGCGCATAAATTTCCGTTTCCCTATCTTCATGATGAAAGCCAGGCCGTGGCCCGCGCCTATGGCGCGGTCTGTACGCCGGATTATTTTGGTTATGACAAGGGCCGCAAGCTGAAATACCGTGGCCGCCTCGACGAAGGCCGCACCGAGCCGCCCCCGAAGGGCGCGCGTCGGGAGCTTGTCGAGGCCATGCGGAGCATCGCCGCCACAGGCGTGGCGCCCAAGGATCAAATTCCATCCGTCGGCTGTTCGATCAAATGGAAGGCGGCGTAAACTTGTCGCGCGTCAAACTCCAGGCGCCGCCCCCCGCCACCGCGAGATAAAGCAGGACAAAGCAATAAAGCGCCGCAAGCTCGCCCTGATTGAGAATGGGAAAGAAGCTTTTCTGCGCATGCGCTAGGAAATAAGCGACCGCCATCTCGCCGGACAAAAGAAAAGCGACCAGGCGGGTCCATATGCCAAAGAGAAGCAGAATACCGCCGCCGAGTTCCAGAAACCCGGCGAGACCGAGGAGCGACAGGAACGGCATGGTGTCGAACATGGCGACATGCGGAAAGCCTAAGAGCTTTGCCGTGCCGTGCTGGAGTAGCAAGAGCGCCGTGGCAATCCGTAACAGGCCGAGCAGCCGCGGCTGCGAAGTTACGGCGATTTGTGGTAAATCCATCATAAAAATCCTCCAGTCCGTTCGACTCGAAATGCGAGCATCCTTACCCATATAAGCCTTGCCCATATAGGCTTTGCCGACAGTTTTGGAATTGCCCGATGAGTTCGCTTGCCCTTGCCATTGTTGCCGCCATTGTCCTCTCGGGGGGGCTTGGCCTCTATCTCTTGTACCGTCAGGCCGCGACGGTTGCCGCGAACCAGGATCGTGTTCCGGAGGGGTTTGCTGGCGCGATCAGCAACGGGGAACACCGGCGGGCGGCCGCCTACACACTGGCCCGCACGCGGTTTGAATTTGGGCAAACCGCCTTCGACACCCTCCTCGCGGTGGTTTGGCTGACTGTTTTGCTTGGGCCTCTTTATACCTTGGTGGCGCAATTTGTTGCTCCCGGCCTGTCTCGCAGCGTCGCGCTTGTGATTTTGTTCTGGCTCGCCGAGCGCCTCCTGAATCTGCCCTTTTCCATTTTCAGCACTTTTTCGCTCGAAGCCAGCTTCGGTTTCAACCGCGCGACTCCCGCTATGTTTCTGCTCGACCGGATCAAGGGCCTGGCGCTCTCGGCACTTCTTGGCGTCCCCTTGCTCTATGGCTTTTTCTTTTTGCTGCGCGTGCTGCCGGATTTTTGGTGGCTGACCGGCTGGGCGGCTCTCATGGTTTTGATGATCGCCATGACGGTGATCTACCCCTCTCTCATCGCGCCCTTGTTCAATACTTTCACGCCGCTGCCGCAAGGCCAGTTGAAGACGCGCATCGAGGCTTTGCTTGCCAAATGCGGTTTCGAATCCAACGGGCTCTACGTCATGGACGCCTCCAAGCGTTCGACGCATGGCAACGCCTATTTCACCGGATTTGGGAAAGCCAAGCGGATTGTCTTTTTCGATACGCTTTTGCAAAACCATACGCCCGACGAAATCCTGTCCATTCTCGCCCATGAACTGGGTCATTATAAACTCGGCCATATCGGCCAGCGGATCGCCGAGATGGCGGTGTTCACTTTTCTGGGATTCGCAGTCCTTTACTGGGCATTCGCGGCGGGTTTGGCCGGCTCCTTCGGCCTCGCAGCCGACCCCGGCTTGGTATTGATCATCATCCTGACCGCGCTGGGACCCGTCTTACACCTGCTTTCGCCGTTCACGAGCTTTCTGTCGCGCCGTGCCGAATATCAAGCCGACGGTTTCGCGAAGGCGATGGCCGGCCCCGAACCCATGATCAGTGCCTTGACGAAGCTCGCGCGGGATAACCTCTCAACCCTGACACCAGACCGGTTCTATGCCTTGTTTTATTATTCCCACCCGCCGGTTCCGGCGCGGATCGCCCGCCTGAAAGCCGTCTGACTTTAGAACATCCGCGTCTTTGCCGTCATCGAAGCGGCCACCCACCTCGAAATGGCGGATAATTCATTTGCAAAGAGATTGCGTACAAATAGATTGTACACAAATATGGTTGCGATCCCGGCAGGTGCGCCGCAACAACTACTCCAGCTAAGCCATTTTGATGACATGATCATGGGCCAGGTGATGATGACATGGGCATGGGCCAGGTGCTAAAGCTATCAAGGGGGAGGACGGGCAACCGGAACCCTCCGTGATACACCGTGCTTCAACTTCGTCGTTATCAAGCTTCGCGCAACGCTCCTCCCTTAGGCTCAAAGCCTTCGGGGAAACGCGTTTTTTCGGATGCAGCCCGGGGTAAAATACTTGCGTGATTTGTTGCGTGCGTACGGACCCATCTAGATGTGTCCGCTTTCGTTAGGCGTCCGGGTTTCTGGTTTCCGCCACTCCAGGAGGTGGCCGGTGTTGCTCGTTTTCGCGAGCGCGATGCTAGCTGCTTGTTCCTCCACCCCGCCAATCGGCTCCAATGAGCCGCCGGACTCGCTGGACCGTGTCCGTTCCATCGATTTGGAGCCGCGGGCTCTTGACGCGACCGGAACTATCAGTACCGGCACGGCAGGCAATAGACCGCAGGTCTATTATGGCAGTTCGGGCTCGCAGGTTATGGTGGACGTGGATGCCAATTCGCCGAGCTCCGGTTCAGAGGGCGGTGGCGAGGGCATCACTTTGAACTTCGAGGATACCCCCGTGAGCGCGGTGGCGAAGATCATTCTGGGCGATTATCTCGGGGTGGGCTATGCGATCGATCCGCGTGTGCAGGGAACCATAAGCCTCTCATCGGGGCGCCCGGTTCCGAAATCGCAACTGCTGTTCGTCCTGGAAAGCGCCTTGCGCACGACCAATGCGGTATTGGTGCATGATGCCGGGGGCTACCGGATCGTGCCGGCCGATGATGCCGTCGGCAGCGGCCGCATCGATCGCACGGACACACACCATGAACCGGAGCCCGGCTATGGGGTCTCGGTCGTCCCCTTGCGTCATGTCTCTGTGCAAACGATCACGAAGCTCCTGGAAAGTTTTGCGACGAAACCGGGCTCGATCCGGGCCGATTCCTCGAAAAATCTGATGCTTGTGATTGGCAATGGCGTAGAGCGCCGCACCGCCGTCGAGACCATCCTGAGTTTCGATGAGGATTGGATGCGCGGCCAATCGGTCGGTATTTTTCCAGTCCATAACTCGACGCCGGAGCCTATGATCGCCGAGCTCGAAAAGATCCTGGATTCTGGGGAAGAGGGCCTTAGCCAGCATATGGTCAAGCTGCAGCCCATCGCCCGCATGAATGCCGTCCTCGTGGTGGCGCGCAAGCCCGAATTGCTGCGCGCCGCCGAGAAATGGATCAATCGCCTCGATGCTTCGGCGGTGGCGAGCACCGGCGTCAAGGTCTACAAGGTCCGCTACGGCGATTGCCGCCAGATCGCGAAGCTGCTCACCGATTTGTTCATTGGCGGCGGCGGAAACACGCTGGAGTCGGCCACCAATCAAATCGCGCCCGGCGCCGGAGCTACGGGTTTGTCCGGACCCGGAGGGGCCGCGGGGCAAAGCGGATCGCCGTTTGGAGGTTTGAATGGCCCTGGAACTCCGGGCGGCAGCCAAGGCGGCGGTGGCGGACTTGGCGGCGGTGGCGGCAGTCCGGGCGGCGGCGGACTTGGCAGTGGTGGCGGACTTGGCGGTGGTGGCGGACTTGGCGGTGGTGGCGGACTTGGCGGTGGTGGCGGACTTGGCGGCGGTGGTGGACTTGGCGGCGGTGGTGGACTTGGCGGTGGCTTGGGTGGTCCCGCAGCGGACGGACTGGGAGGCGGAGGCGCGGGCGGTGGACGTGCGCTTATGCCAGGGGTCCGGATCCTGGCGGATGTCCCGAACAATTCGATCGTCGTCTATGCCAATGCGGACAGTTACCGGGTCATCGAAAGGGCGCTCAATCAGCTCGATCGGCCGATGGCACAAGTAGCCGTTGACGTGACGATCGCCGAAGTCACGCTTAACAACAACCTCAATTATGGCGTTCAGTTCTTTTTGGGCAGTCTTAATACTACGAATTCGTTTTCTAATGGCGTCCAGGCGATTAACTCGTCGGGGACCTCACCCCCGAGCGAAAATCTGCCAGGATTCAATTTCATGATTGGCTCCAAGCTCACCCCGCACGTCATCATTAGCGCCTTGAATCAATATACCACGACAAAGATCCTCTCAAATCCATCCCTGGTTGTCGTTGACAATCAGTTGGCGGCTCTACAAGTCGGCCAGCAAGTGCCGATCACGACGGGCAGCGCGAATATTTTGAATTCGGCTACGTCCACCTCCAACACCGTCTTTAATTCCATCACCTACCAGAATACCGGCATTATTTTGAGCTTTCGGCCGCACGTCCACGCCAATGGCAATGTCAATCTCGAGATCGATCAGGAGATCAGCGAATGCACGAATTGCTCAGTGACGACGCCTAATCTTACGCCGACGTTTCAAGACCGCCATGTTAAGAGTTCAATCCAAGTGCCGAATGGACAGACGGTCTTGCTGGCTGGCCTCATCCAGGATGAGCAGGACAAGACGCGCGCCGGAATCCCGGTTCTCGATCAAATTCCCATCCTTGGCGAAGCCTTCGCCAACAACAATAGTAATAATCTTCTGCGCACGGAGCTAATCATCTTCATAAGGCCGCAGGTCATCCGCGACGGCATGGATGCTTCCAATGTCGCCGAGGAGCTCCGGTCCAAAATGCGGGGCGACAAAGTTGGCACGGCGCACCCGGCGGGCGCCGTGAGCCCTTACCCGATTGGCCTCGTCCAATGAGCTGGACCAGGCTTTGCGAGTCCGCCCAATCCGGCTTGGCTCTCCGGCCTGAAGGAGCCTATTCGGCGAAAGGCTTGAGGGAAGGCTTGGGTGTGGCGGAGCGCGGGATAGCGGTACCTGGGGTCCGAAAGCTCGTCACTTACGCCGCGCTGATTGCGCTCGTTAGCGGCGTCGCGATCGCGAGCCTTGTTGCCGCGCCTGGTCCGCTAGGCCTCTTTGGAGCCGCCCTTGGGCTTTTGATGATCGCCATCGCGATCGCCGACGCGCGCGCCTATCTCATCCCTGACCGGCTGACACTTGCCGCTTTCCTGCTTGGATTGGCGTATGCGGCGGCCAAAGGCATTGAAAACATGCCGGAAAACATCGCCATCGCGGCGATGCAGGGATTTGTGCTGGCTCTTGCGTTTTTCGCTTTGCGGGAAATTTACCGGCGGCTGCGCCACCGTCATGGGCTTGGGCTTGGCGACGTCAAGCTCGCCGCCGTTGCTGGCACCTGGCTCGACTGGACGCTCATTCCGGCCGCCATCGAAATCGCCGCGCTCTCGGCGCTGTTCGCATATATGGCGAGCCAGCTCGTCCTTCGGCGTCGCTTGCAAGCGGCCGCGAAATTGCCATTCGGTCTATTTTTCGCGCCGGCGATTTGGATTTGTTGGCTGCTCGGCGTGCTGGTGTTGCAAGGTTAAGGGAACACGACCATGGGGATTCTCAGCTTTGCGCGAAGGCACGGAGAACCAGCAGGGACATTCGCAAGGGACGGCCGCGAGCTCGTGCGAAAGCTCCGATGGTGGCGTTTGATGGCCGCGTCCGGCGTGCTGATGTGCGTGGCACTTGTCGCAAATCCCGCCAGCGCGGACCCCTTGCGCGAGGGCATCCGGGCCTTCTTGGCGCATGACTATGTGACAGCCGCCCGGATCTTCACGGACCTCGCCCCGCACGGCAACCCAGTGGCGCAGACCTATCTCGGCTACATGTACGCCAATGGCAAAGGTGTGCCGCAAGATTTTACCGTGTCGGCGGGATGGTATAGTTGCGCCAGCGAACAGGGCGTTGCGGAGGCGCAGTACGAGCTGGGGCTCATGTATGACAAGGCCCTAGGCGTGCCGCAGGACTATGTGGCCGCCTATGCGCTGGTCAATCTCGCGGTCGCAAAGGCTGGCCCGCAGCGCGAGACATGGGCCAGGATACGCGATGCCATTGCTTTCAAACTGAGCCTCGCGGAGCGAACGAAGGCGCAACAGCTGTCCTTTGCCGGCCTGCCGGAAGCACCCTGTTTACCAATGTCCACGGGCATTGCGCCGCCATGGCCCCTCCTTCCACCGCCACCGTCCCTCATTCCATGAGCGCTTCAACGTCCTTTGCTCACGGTCTCCATCACTTTGTTTTCCCGGCTGATCCTGTTCAAAAACCCGGCAACTTTTTCTAGATCATGTTCGAGGAGAGCGGTATCTCTTTGCCCGCGGCGCGACCATCTTTGGAAAGTCCGCGACTTTTCGAGGATCGTGCGCTAAAGCGCGAGCGGCTTCCGCCGGTGGGCGGGCAGACGCTCCTGGAAAGAGGGGATCATGTTCGACAGCGTCATGGTGACGGCGGCCGCCCGTCTTCACCTCGGATTTCTCGATATGAATGGCG
>Ga0224556_1000185_pt1 | contig 14514 bp, 9 predicted proteins | sample 714S315metaG_FD_183007 | JGI IMG/M metagenome (GOLD analysis project Ga0224556, IMG submission 183007) | Peat soil microbial communities from Stordalen Mire, Sweden - 717 S3 1-5 | ecosystem: Environmental > Terrestrial > Soil > Wetlands > Peat | place: Sweden: Norrbotten County, Stordalen Mire...
CGATTCCCTTGGTTTCCGCGGCAATGCGCTCAACCGACTCGCGATTGCGGGCCACAAATGTGGGCCGCTCGACCAGGTCACGGGGAGGGTAGCCGCAAACTGACAGCTCCGGAAAAAGAATCAGCCCGGCGCCGGCGGCCTGCGCGCGGCGGGAAAAATCAATGATCTTCGAAGCATTGCCGGAGAAGTCTCCGACTGTGGGATTGATTTGGCCCAGCGCAATCTTCACTCTTCTAGTCTAAACGGGGCGGACTGCGGAGGCCAAGTGACGCGCTCACATCCGAGTAGTGGTTAATTTGAAGAGCACGGGCGAAGGGCACGAAGTATCACGAAGGAAACCGTCCACAGGAAACCTTCGTGATACTTCGTGCTCTTCGTGGTTGATGCATCTCGAAATTAGCCAGCAAGAATTCTGCAAAAAGGCGTAACATAAACGATTTGGCAGCACAGATCCCTTCGAGGAAAAAGAATGCCCCTGCAATTTCGCTCCCTACTAAATCGATTTGTCACCCTTTCTGTCGTCGTGCCTTGCGTTGCTCTGTCCTCATGGGCGCAGAGCGGCAACCTTCATCCCTGGTCCAATACGAGCCTTTCTCCGGACGAGCGCGCCGCGATGGTGGTCAAGGAGATGACGCTCGACGAGAAAATCACGCTGCTGCATGGCACGGGCATGAAGGGACTCAGCCTGATGAGTCCCCTAGCCATAAACTCGAACGGCGGCGCGGGCTACGTACCGGGCATTCCGCGCCTGGGCATTCCCGCGATTCAGATGTCGGACGCGGCTTACGGCGTCCGGGGCAGCGGCGAGAATGGCCGCTACTCGACCGCGCTGCCCTCGGACTTGGCGGGAGCGGCGAGCTGGGATCTCGATGCAGCTTTCGAATACGGAGCACTGATTGGCCGCGAGCTGCGGGCGCAGGGTTACAACATGACGCTCGGCGGCGGAACTAACCTTACCCGCGAACCGCGCAACGGACGGACGTTTGAATATCTGGGCGAGGATCCGGTGCTTGCCGGAAAGATGGTGGGGTCGGTCATGAAGGGGCTGCAGGCGCAGCATGTCATCGGCGACATCAAACATTACGCGCTCAATGATCAGGATAGCGGACGCAACGCGGTCAACATAACCATCGACAAACGCGCCGCGCGCGAGAGCGATCTGCTGGCGTTTGAAATCGGACTGCAGGAATCCGATGCGGCGGCGGTGATGTGCTCCTACAACCGGGTCTGGGGCGACTACGCCTGCGAAAACAAGTATCTGCTGACCGACATTGTGAAGAAAGACTGGAACTTCAAGGGCTTTATATTGTCGGACTGGGGCGGTACACACAGCATCGAGAAGGCCTCGGCTGCCGGACTCGATCATGAGGAGCCGGGCGAAATCTTCTACGGTGACGAGTTCAAGAAGGCAGTCGAAGCGGGCAAGGTGCCGGTAACGGAACTGGACGATCATGTGCGCCGCATTCTGCGGGGCATGTTCGCCGCTGGTGTGGTTGACGATCCGCCGCAGAGGAGCGTGGTGGACATCATGGGCGGCCTGGAAGTCGCGCAGAAAATCGCTGAAGAAAGTACGGTGTTGCTGAAGAACGATCATGCGCAGCTTCCGCTCGACGCTTCGAAGATTCACAGCATCGCGGTGATCGGGCCGCACGCCGATGTGGGCATGATTTCCGGCGGCGGTTCGGCGCAGGTTGACCCCCCGGGCGGAAACGCGATCATGCCTCCGGGCAAGGGCAATACGTACTGGCAGGCACATATTTGGTTTCCGACTTCGCCGCTGAAGACGATTCGCGCCAAGGCACCGGCAGCAAATGTGCAGTTTGACTCCGGAGCGGACCCTGCGGCCGCCGCGGCCCTGGCGAAGAACGCCGACGTGGCCATCGTCTTCGCCTACCAGTGGGAGAGCGAGGGGATGGACCTCGACAGCCTGTCTCTTCCCGAGAACCAGGATGAGCTGATTGCGAAGGTTGCGGCAGCGAATCCGCATACCGTAGTCGTGCTCGAAACCGGAACTGCTGTCACCATGCCGTGGGTCGATCAGGTGAGCGGCATTCTTGAAGCCTGGTATGCGGGTAGCCGCGGGGCTGAAGCGGTAGCGAATCTCCTGTTTGGCGACGTCAACCCCAGCGCGAAGCTGCCCATGACTTTTCCCCGGAGTGAAGCGGACTTGCCGCATCCCACGGTCGTTAAGCCTCCAAAGGTCACGGTGGATGCGGATCACCAGGGTTGGAAACGAATTGCCGCTGGCTTGCCCGCGTTTCAGGTCACCTACGACGAAGGCGTGAAGGTCGGCTACAAATGGTACGACGCGGAAAACAAACCGGTGTTGTTTCCCTTCGGATACGGGCTGTCGTACACGACTTACTCGTATTCGAAGCTGAAGGTGACGCCGGGAAAAAATCCGCGCGTGACTTTCACGGTCACTAACACGGGCAACCGCGCCGGAGCAGAAGTCGCGGAAGTGTACGCTTCCCTGCCGGCCGCGGCGGCGGAACCTCCGAAGCGTCTCGTGGGATGGAGCAAGGTCAAACTCAACGCCGGAGAGAGTAAAGAAGTTTCGGTGGACGTGTACCCGAAATATCTATCGATCTTCAATGTTGAGCAGAACGGCTGGCAACTGCTTCCGGGAGACTACGGCTTCATGGTCGGAGGCTCGTCGCAGAGCTTGCCGCTGAAGCAGTCCGTGAATCTGAAATAGAGGAGCGCCGGGTGCCCCACCCTTCTTTCGCGTTTTTCGCGAAACAGGGTGGGGATTTTGATTTTCGCCCGAACTCCGACGAACTCCAAGAACCCCGATCCTTAATCGCCGCCCGCCGCAATTACCCGATGCTTCGCCGCCGGCATGGGCTGCGACCCTTTCTGATCCTGCCACAACACTTGATTCAAACTGGCAGCGCTGTTGGCGTCAGGTCGCGAGAAGTCCATTCTCCCAGAGACTTTCGCACCTGGAGCTTCCTGCCGATTTCTTTCGTAGATCAGTCCATTTTTCAGATTGCGATAGTCGGCTTTGTACGGCGGCTGATCGCCCGCCCCCGAGAACAACTTTCCCATCACCGGCGCATACGCATCGTTCTGATTCATGGGCGGCAGTCCGAGCAGCATTTCCATGGTGTGGACCACGTTCACGGTGGTGTAGAAGCGGTGCTCGACATAGGGTTGCGCGGCCGAACCTCCTGAATAAGAACCCGGCGAGTACTTGCTGACGACGAACGCGATCGACCGGTGCGCGTCGACGTGGTCGGCGCCATCCTGCGCGTCATCTTCGAGGACGAAGATGGCGGTGTCGTCCCAATAGCCGCTGTGCGAAACGGCGTCGACGATCCGGCCGAGCGCCAGGTCATTATCGGCAACGTTGGCCGCCGGACGGGCACGGTCCGGACGTGTGCCACCGGTATGATCATCCGGTAGGTAGAGCAGAATGAATGCCGGCAACTCGAAATCCGGACCCTCGTGGGCGTCGCGGGCGCGCACGTAGGCCCCAAATTCATTCAGAAACTCGTCGGCGCGAAGCTGATCGGGATAGTCGGTGTTGAAGTCAGGAAACAGCGGATCGAAGTGGTCGCGCAGCACGGCCTTGGTGGGCTTCACGCCGCTGAACAGCGGCACCGCCCACGGCCACGGACTTGGATCGCCATGCGGATCTCCCACGTTGGGCGGCAGTGCGTCGCCCTGATTGATTTCGGTGCGCGGGCAGCGCGCTTCCTGGCCGGACGGAGTTCCCTGCTTCGGGCTCGCCGCCGTACGTTTTTCGTTGCACCACTCCGCGTTCACGTATTCGCCGTAGTCGCGAAAGCTTAAGTGATTGTGGGCGAGATTGTCCCAGAGAAATCCGGTGGAAGGATCGTCGACGTCTGGCAGATTGTGATCCAACGGATATTCGTCGGCATTCTGGCCCTGGAAGTCGTAGGTGCGTTCCTTGCCGCGATAGCCGATCTGCCAGGTCGCCTCGTTGTAATCGCTGGTGATTGCGGCGTTCGACCAGAGATGGCCGTCGCCGGAGACTTCTCCGCTGTCGTAAAAATTGTCGAGCACGCCGAATTGCAGGGCGAGTTTGTGCTCGTTGGGCGTGATGTCGGCGCCGTACATGGTGAGCGAGGGATCGCCGTCGCCGACGTTCGTATCGCCGGATTTCAAGTCGCCGAGAATCTGGTCGTAGGTACGGTTTTCTTTAATGACGTAAATCACGTGCTTGATGGGATTCTGGCCGCTGGCGAAGGCGATGGTTCCAGGATCGCTGTGCAGCAGGTTGTCATGCTCAACGACTTGCGTGAACTGCGGAAGTTTTTCGAGAGTGGATGGAATGTTGAGACGGGCAATCGATCCTCTAAGCAGCGTTGGAATGTAGGGATGATCGCGGTGTCGCATCTCGTAGGAAGTCTTGCCCATGTCTTTGTTGGGTCGAGAGCCTTCGCCCTTGGCGGTGGCGATGAGGAGGTCGTCGCCGTGAACGGCGAGGGCGCTGGGGTACCAGTCGGTGGGGATGAAACCGAGGGGCACAAATGAAGTGTCTTGAGCGTCGAGATTTTGGACGAAGGGAGCCACCTCAAACACCGCAACGGCATCGAGGGATGCATTCGCGACAAATAGCTTGTGGCCGTCGGCGGATTGGGCTAATGCAATTGGAAAACTCCCCGATTGTTTCTGATCCTCCGGTGTGGTGCGGAACGCATAGACTGGCGTCGCCCCACCACTGCCAATGCCCAGAGCCGCGACCAAATCGAGATTCGACAGCGCCACGTAAAGCACTCTCTCATCCGGACTCAACAGCAAAGCCGTAGGATGGGAACCCGGAGCCAGCGGATCCTTCGGCGGGTGTAGCTGCGGCACGAGCCACGTCAATCGAGATACTTTCCCGCTCGTCAGGTCCAACTCAGCGATCCGCGAAGCATTCCACAAACTGCACCAGGCGCGGCGACCGTCGCGCGTGGCTACGCAGGTGTACGGGTACGAGGACGGAATCAAGTCGCTTGTACTGAGGTCGAAGGTCTGCAGGACTTTTCCGGTCGCGGGATCGAGCAGGATCGCATTGTCCGAGAGATTGTTTGCGATCAGGAGTTTGTCGCGACCTCCGTCGGAAATCACGGCCAGCCCGGCGGGGTATGGGATTGCCGTCTGCGGCGGAGCCTTCAGGCCGACTGCCAGTTTTTTCCCCGTGGAAAGCGGCTGCAGCGCGATGGGAATGAACCGCTCAGGCGCGACCTTGCCAGCTAAGAAACTGTAAACCGCGATGCCGTTTCCCGTGTTGCCGGGCTTTGCACCTGCCGGATCGGTCAGCGAACCCACCGACGCGTACAGGTGCTTGCCGTCCGAACTGAACCCCAGCCCGAGGAAATAGCTCTGATGCGACTCGTCGCTGAGGCGCGCGTCGGGATACTCGACGATTCGATTCGTCTTGAGATCGAGCACCGAGATCGACTGGTGGGCCAGCGTTTCCTGCGTGCCGTAGCCCTCGTTCAGCAGCGCGGCGTAGCGCCCATCGGGACCGACGACCATCGTCGCCGGAAAACTGTTGGTGCTGCCAATGCGGCCGGGGGACGGAACAGTCAGCATCTTGCTGGTCGGAAGGTTGATGGGCGGACGATCGGCAGAAGGAGATTGCGCCAGAACCGAGGCGGTCGAGGCTAACAGGAAAACACAGAAGAAACGAAGAAACGAACGGTTCACGAGGCCTCCGCGAAGAAACTTCGTCAGGAATGAAAGAAGTGATGAGCGTAATGCAATGCGACGCGAGCGGTCAAAGCCGAGGAAAGGAAAACAGAACCTGTTGACTCCGACCGGTCCCGGGCAAGGTTGTCGAGCTGCGCCCGACCGGACAGCCGGGGGCGGCTCTCCCCACATGTTCATTTACAGGCCCGAGGCTCTGGTCGTGGGGCGGTCGGATTCGTGGGCTTCGGATTCCTCGGGGTGCACGTTGTGGCGGACATCGGAGCCCTGCACCCAGAAGATGACGTCCTCGGCGATGTTGGTGGCGTGGTCGGCGACACGCTCCAGATTGCGGGCCACGAGGAGCGCGTCCAGGGCCTGGCGCACGATCTCGGGGCGGTCGTTCATGGTCTTGACCAACTGAATGAAAGCGTCATCGCGCATGCGATCGATGACGTTGTCCATTTCGAGCACGGCCTGGGCCAGCTCGGCTTTGCCTTCGATGAACGATTCCAGCGCGCGGCGGACCATGGCGCTCACGGCCGTGCCCATGCGGGCGATATCCACTGGCAACTCGGCCGTGGGAAGTTCCACCATATCCATGACGCGTTCGGCGATGTTGACCGCCTGATCGCCGACGCGCTCGAGGTCGGAATTGATCTTGGTGACGGCCAGAATGAAGCGCAGGTCGACCGCCATGGGCTGCTGCATGGCGAGCAGGTCGAAGGCAGCTTCATCGATTTCGCGCTCGGCCGTATTGATCAGGCTCTCGCCTTCGAGCACCATCTGGCATCGGCTGAGGTCGCGTTCGACGTAGGCCTGGCGGGCGCGATCGACGGCCTGCTCCGCGAGGCCTCCCATGCGAAGGAGCCGTTGCCGCAGATCGTCGAGGCCTTGCTGAAAACGCGTGCGCATGATCCGAACCCTTCCTTAAATCACAACTGCGTAATTCCCTCAGCGGCTAACGCCCCTACTGAAGAAAAAGTCCTTGTCGCAGCGCTGGAAAGCTTGCCCTGAGCGAAGTCGAAGGGCGCTGCGCCGGCCAAAGTCGAGTTTCTCATCGACTGTTATCCAAATCTGCCCGTAATGTAGTCTTCCGTCTTTTTGTCCGACGGCTTGGTGAAAATCTTCTCCGTCTTGTCGAACTCAATCAACTTGCCCAGCAGGAAGAAACCGGTGAACTCGGCCACCCGCGCCGCCTGCTGCATGTTATGCGTCACAATTACGATGGTATACCGTTCTTTGAGCTGGAAGATCAATTCTTCTATTTTTCCGGTGGAAATAGGATCGAGCGCCGAACAGGGCTCGTCCATCAGCAAGACCTCGGGCTCGACGGCGAGCGCGCGCGCAATACACAGGCGCTGCTGCTGGCCGCCGGAAAGGCTGGCCCCGGACTTCTTGTGGATCTGATCTTTCACCTCAGTCCACAACGCGGCGGAATCGAGCGAACGCTCGACGATTTCATTCAGCTTGCGGCGGTCGTGGAATCCGTTCAGCTTCAGGCCGGACGCCACATTGTCATAAATCGACATAGTGGGAAACGGGTTCGCCTTCTGAAACACCATGCCCACACGGCGGCGCAGTTGCGTGGCCGAGGTTCCGTTGTAAGCATCGATTTCTCCGATGCGCACGCGGCCCTCGACGCGCGCATCGGGAATCGTCTCGTGCATGCGATTGATGCAGCGGATGAAAGTCGATTTCCCGCATCCTGATGGACCGATCAGCGCGGTGGCGTGGTTGGCGGCGACTTTGAGATTGATGTCGTACAACGCCTGGCTCTTGCCGTACCAGGCATTCAGGTTCTCGACCTGGATTCCGACTCCCATAAGTTATGCCGCTCCGAACGAGCTGCGGCGTACGGCGAAGCGCACGGCCGCAACCGCACTTACGATGAGAATGATGAGCACCAGCGCCCCAGCCCACGCCTGCCTGTGCAAATCGTCATAAGGCGACGTCGCGTATTTAAAGATCTGCAGCGGTAAAGCTGCTGTAGGTTGATCAAGTCCCAGGGTCCAGGGTTGACGATGCCAATGAGAATCGAACGGCAGGCGCCCGCTCCAGTACTCATTGCCCAGCGCCGTGAACAGCAGCGGAGCGGTTTCGCCCGCGATGCGGGCGAAGGCTAGCATCACTCCAGTGATCACACCCGAGGTCGCAGTTCGCAGCGTGATTGAGAGCGTCGTCCTCCAGCGCGGAATTCCCAGCCCGTACGCGGCCTCGCGCAAGGCCTGCGGCACCAGCAACAGCATCTCTTCGGTCGTCCGGCAGATGGTCGGCACCATCATGATGGAGAGCGCCACTCCGCCCGACAGCGCAGAAAATCCGTGGCCGCGAACCAGGATGGCCCAACCGACGATACCAATTACGATGGAAGGAACTCCATTCAGCACATCCGCGGTGAAGCGAATCGAGTCGCCGAGGCGGCCGCGCCCATACTCAGCGAGGTAGACGCCGGCGCCAATCCCTAAGGGAACGCCGATCAGGCTGGCAACTCCCAGCATCAGCATCGAGCCGACGATGCCGTTTGCCATTCCGCCGCCGGCTTCGCCTTCAGGCTTCGGAATCTGGGTGAGAAACGCCCAGTTGACCGAACCAACTCCCTTGTAGATTAAATATCCGAAGATGGCCACCAGCGGCGCCAGAACGAGCACGACGGTCAGCACCGCGGCGCCCGTCATGACATGATCGGTCACGCGGCGCCGCCAACTGACGGCCGGCATACCCTGTTGCATGGAAGCGTTGGCAAGGGTCTCAGGCATTGCCCCTCGCAGGCTGGCCGCGGGTTACGGTCCACACCAACAACTGTGCCAGCGCGTTCACGACGATGGTTACAAAGAACAGGGCCAGGCCGATTTCAATCAGAGATGAAAGATAAAGATCGCCGGTCGCTTCGCTGAACTCATTGGCCAGCACGCTAGCCATGGTATATCCGGGCGCAAACAAAGACTTAACAATCTGGGGATTGTTCCCGATCACCATGGTGACCGCCATGGTTTCCCCGAGGGCGCGTCCCAGACCGAGAATGACGCCGCCGACAATTCCGGCGCGGGCATTACGCAGCACGCCAACGCGGATCATCTCCCAGCGGGTCGCACCCAACGCGAGCACGCCCTCGCGCTGATTCTGGGGCACGACCATGAGGACCTCGCGGGTGATCGATGAAATGATAGGAATAATCATGATCGCCAGGATGACCCCTGCCGCGAGCATTCCGATTCCATATTGCGGTCCGTCAAACAGCCCGGTCCAGCCCAGAGTAGTTGCCAGAAACGGCTGCACATATCCGCTTAGCAGCGGCACCAGGACGAAAATCGCCCACAAGCCGTAGATCACGCTGGGAATCGCAGCCAGCAGTTCGACGAAGAATGAAAGCGGACCGCGCAGCACCCTGGGGCACATCTCGGTAGTAAACACCGCCACGCCGACGGCCAGTGGAACGGCAATGATCAGCGCCACCAGGGACGAAACCAGCGTCCCATAAATGAATGGCATCGCCCCAAACCGCTTGCTGACCGGGTCCCACTCGCTCGCCGTGAAGAACTTGAAGCCAAATGCGTGCCAGGAGAGGCTGGACCGCGAGACGAGTTCGTAAACGATGAGAGCAAGAATGCCGAGGACGGCCAAGCCGCACAGGATCATTGCAGACCGGAAGACGCGATCCTGCACCTCGCCGCCGGAGGTGCGCAGCAAGGGCGCTTCCCGGGCCGCCGATGCCGATGTAACCTTCGTCAGTTCAACAGGTTGCGGTCCGGGCATATCAGGCCGAGGGGACGCTGCGTTGGCCATTCATAGTAACCGTAGCAGACACTTGTTACAAAGGTGTTAAAATCAGGCAGGCTTTTCGATTTGGCGTGAATGTCTTGTCCTGGGGCACCTTTCTGTTGGTCATCTCTGTTGATTAGGTGTCGTTGGGCCGCAGTCGAGTTTGAATTCGGAGTTGTCTCTGTCTGCCAGCACAGTTTCTTAAGCACATGTTTTCTTGAGTGGTGCGAGCGTCCTCTCCCGTTATCGGCATTGATTTATGTCAATTTCTCCAGAGCAGAGCAAGATTGCGTTTCAGAAAACGGAGCGGGCCCTGCTGAAACTCTCGTCTGGACGGGACGCGGAGAACGTGCACAGCTTCCGCACTTCGACCCTCCGCCTGCAAACCCTGCTCGAACAACTCATTCCCAGTCGCGACCGCAACCAGAAGAAACTGCTGAAAATGCTGGGCCGAATTCGCAAGCGTGCAGGCAAGGTGCGCGACCTCGACGTACAACTGGCCGCCTTGCGCAGTCTGAAAGTCCCACAGGAACCACGACGCAAGACTCAGCTCATGCAACACCTGCTCGAACTTCGAGCGAAACATGAGAACAGGCTGTGCAAGTTGCTGACAAAAGATATGATTAAAGATGTTCGCAGGAGACTGAGGCGAGCTTCAAAAGAAGTAAAACTTGAAGCTGGCCCCGATCCTCTGAAAGTTGCGCGCACGACGCTGTCTCGCATCGTTCGCCCGGCTGGACCGATCACCGAGGACCTGCTGCATCACTACCGCGTGGTGGTGAAGCGAGCCCGATATGCCGCCGAATTCGCTCCCAAATCCGCGGAGAGCGCGCAGTTCATCCTCCAACTGCAGCGCCTGCAGGATGCCGTGGGCAACTGGCACGACTGGATGACCCTGACGCAAACCGCGGCGAAACGGATTGGCGATGAAAACCAATCGTCGCTGGTAGCAGCGCTTCAGCACGTGACTGGCGCAAAATTCCGCCACGCGGTCGCTGCGCTTTCGGCCTCGCCGACGATTCAGACCGTGCCCAAGCCTGTGGCTCTATCCGCCAAGAGTCCGGCGAAGGCGAAGCAGACCGAGACGGCGGCGTAACCTCCAAAACTCTAATCCACGAAGTATCACGAAGGAATTCGCTGATTGGGTTTTCCTCCGTGTCCTTCGGGTTTATGGTCCGTCTCTCCAGCTCACAACTCAAACTCCAGTGACGATCCGGCTCCGTGCATGTACACTGTGAGGCTTCCCGTTCTCCGGCTTCCCCATGCCCACGTTTGCCGCGGTTGATATCGGCTCGAACTCGGTCCGGCTGAAGATTGCGCGCCTGCAGGCGGGCCGGGTACGCGCCCTCCACGAAGATCGTGAGGTCACGCGCCTCGGCGAGGGCGTTTTCAGTTCCGGATTCCTCAATCCTGAGTCCATGGCGGAGACGGTAAAAGTTCTGCGCAGGTTCCACCGGGCCACGCAGCAGATCGTGACCGACAATGTGCGCGTGGTTGCGACCAGCGCGCTGCGTGATGCGCGCAATTCCCAGGCGTTCCTCGAGTGGGTAAAGTCGGCGACAGGCTGGCGAGTTGAGATTGTCTCAGGCGTGGAAGAAGCCCGGCTCATTCATCTGGGACTGCTGGTCTCCAGTCCACGCGTGGATCGGTCCCCCACGCTGATGATGGATCTCGGCGGAGGCAGTTGCGAATTGACGGTCACGCAAGGCGGACACATTCGGGACGCGGTCAGCCTGCCTCTGGGCGCGGTTCGCCTGAGCAATGAATTTCTGCGGCACGATCCTACCCGCAAAGGCGAACTGAAGCGACTGCGCGGATTTGTGGCGCGCGAAGTGAATCGCATCGCGAACCGCATCGGCGGCGCGAAGGTGAAGAACGTGATTGCCACTTCGGGCACGGCGGCGGCTCTGGCGGCGGTCGCCAGCCACCTGCGCCGTGGCGCGGGACGGCCGCGACCCGTCGTTTCACGCGCGGAAATGAGCCGGATTGCCAAGCGACTCGCTCGCTTGCCGGTGGAGGAGCGCCGCAAGATCGAAGGCATCGGGCCGCGGCGGGCTGAGATCATTGTGGCCGGCGCGACCGTTTACCACGAACTGCTGGACCGCCTGCACCTCAAGAGTTTTCGCTATTCGCCGCTCGGCCTGCGCGACGGAATCCTCGCCCAGATGGCAGCCGACTATGACCGCAGCACGCGCTCCGGCCGGCAGATCGAATCGGAACGATGGGAATCGATCCTGAAGGCAGTCGACCACTATAACGTCGACCGCAAACACGCCCTGAATGTGCGGGACGCGGCCGCGACGCTCTTCGCGTCGCTCCGTTCGGTGCATCGGCTGCCGCCGGAATATCTCGAGTGGCTCACCGCCGCGGCCATGCTTTACGAAGTGGGCGACTACGTGAATCGCAACGGGCACCATCGTCACACCCACTACATTATTTCGAACTCTGAAATTCTCGGTTACACGCCGCAGCAGCGGCGGCTGATCGCGGCCATTGCGCGCTATCTGGGCAAGTCACGGCCGACGGTGGAGGATGGCCCCATGAAGGTCGTCGACCCCGGCGACCGCGCCGACGTGCAGAAAGCGATTCTGTTGCTTCGTCTGGCGCGCGCCCTGAATCTGGGACGCAGCCGGGGCGTGGAAAAGGTGCGCATTGCCGTGCGCTCGGCGGAAGTAAGGTTGACGCTGGTTCCCCGGCGGCGCATGGGTGTGGACCTGGAACTGTGGGCGATCGAGAAAGAGTGTGCTTATTTCCGCGAAGTATTCGGGCGCGAACTCTCCACCGCCGTGTCGTAAAGAGTGCGCAGAATTTTCGGGGTGACGCACCACTGCAGGGTGCCGGAAGTGCGGCGCATCTCCACTTTGGCGACTGTGCCCTTCTTCAGTTCGAGCGAGGCTTCGCAGCCGGAGTCGCAGATGATCGCTCCCAGGAACTGGCTCAGATTTGGATTGTGCCCAACGACCATCACGGCTTCCTGGCGGGCATATTTTTCGAGCAGCTTGCGGAAGTCGGCGAGGCCGGCCTCGGGGCGCAATCCAGTGTCGATCTGCAATTTGCCCTCGTAGCCCAGCTCGTTCCCGACCAGCGAAGCAGTCTGGGTGCAGCGCTTCAGCGGGCTGGAAACGATCGCGTCCACCTGAACATCGAGAGCGGCGAGGGCGCGCCCGATATAGCCGCACTGCTCCATGCCCTCTTTGTCGAGAGCGCGCTTCTCATCCTTCTTCGCGTTGGCAAGGTGTCCGCCAGCGCTGGCGTGGCGCAAAAAGTAAAGGATCATGGCGGCTTGTCGTTTCCCGTCTTCCAGCTCTAGTCTCTAACTTAAGTAGCGGCGCCGTTTGAAAAAAGATTCGTATCAGGACATGCCTTCAGGCATGTCGTCTAAGCGCTCGGTTTGCAACCGGCTTCAGCCGCTGAGACCGTGGGGCAACCCCCAGCGGCTAAAGCCGCTTGTCTCTATGCCGTGGTCGGCATCGCTGAAGCGATGCCCTGATACGAATCTTTTTCAAACTGCAGCACACCCTGTCGTTGCTATCGTTCCCTTCCCGCGAGCACTCGACGCTTGCGCGCCGGAAGCGGCGCGGGGAGCACCGCGGGCGCCTTGCCTTCGGCCACGCTCATCAGGAAATCCTGCGCGCTGAAAGATGCGGCTCCCAGCGGCGGACGCCGATTCCGCACCCCGTGCAGCGGTTGCCACGCCCGGATGTAGGTTGTGTCCTTCAGCAGGATTCGCGCCTTGCGGTTGTCGGCCAGGTAGGCGTCGAGAATTTCGCTTCGCACCCGTTGCCGCAGCATCTCATCCCACAGCGGCACCAGCACCTCGACGCGCTCATAGAGATTGCGCGGCATCCAATCAGCGCTGCCAATGTAAAGCTCTTCTGCACCGCCGTTGCTGAAGTAGTAGATGCGGCTGTGCTCCAGGAATCTCCCCACAATGCTGCGCACGCGGATGTTGTCGCTCACCCCGCGCACTCCTGGACGCAGGGCGCAAATGCCACGGACAATCAAATCAATTTCCACTCCGGCCTGGGAAGCTCGATACAGCGCCTGGATGATGTTCTTGTCGAGCAGCGCGTTCATCTTGGCGATAATACGGGCGGGCTTGCCTTGCCGCGCATGTTCAGCCTCGCGCTCGATCAGCGCGATAGTCTTTTCCGCCAAATCAAGCGGAGCCACCAGCAGCGGATCGTAGCTCGGATTCTCCGCGTACGCCGTTAAGAAACTAAACACATCGTGCACGGCGCGCGTGATTTCAGGATTCGCCGTGAACAAACTCAGGTCGGTGTAAATGCGCGCCGTGGTCGCGTTGTAATTGCCGGTGCCGATATGCGCGTAGCTGCGAGTTACGCCGTCAGGATCGCGGCGCACCATCAGCGACAGCTTGCAATGCGTCTTCAGTCCCACCAGGCCGTGGAAGACCTGCACACCTGCGTCCTCCATATCGCGCGCCCAGCGGATGTTCGAGGCCTCGTCGAAGCGCGCCTTCAACTCGACCACCGCGGTGACTTCCTTTTGCGAAGCCGCCTCAATCAGCGATGGAACAATCAACGAGTGTTCGTTGGTGCGGTAGAGCGTCTGTTTGATGGATAGAACGTTGGCATCTTCCGCCGCTGATTCGATGAAACCGACCACCGCGTCGTAGGAGTCGTAGGGGTGGTGCAGCAAAATGTCGTGGGCGCGCAGTTCCTCGAACATGTCTTTCGACTTGGAGGTAAGCCGCAACTCCCGCGGCGAAAATGGGCGATCCTTGAGGTCGGGCCGCTTCACCTGCTCGTAGACATTGAACAGGCGCGAAAGATTCACCGGCCCGTTCACGGGGAAAACCTGCCAGGGATCGATCTCAAATACGGTGCGCAGGCGGTCGATAATCTCGGGGTCGGCATCGGCTTCAATCTCCATGCGCACCGCGTCACCCTTGCGCCGGTTGTGAAGTTCCGCGCGCACTGACTCGAGCAGGCTGCGCGCCTCTTCTTCCGCCAGATAGAGATTGCTGTTGCGGGTCACGCGAAAGGGCGCGGAGGAAACAATGTCGTAACCGTGATACATGCGCACTGCATGGTGCGCGACCAGATCGGCGAGGAAGATAAAGTCGTACGTCCCCTCCGAGGGCAG
>Ga0224556_1000187_pt1 | contig 14497 bp, 8 predicted proteins | sample 714S315metaG_FD_183007 | JGI IMG/M metagenome (GOLD analysis project Ga0224556, IMG submission 183007) | Peat soil microbial communities from Stordalen Mire, Sweden - 717 S3 1-5 | ecosystem: Environmental > Terrestrial > Soil > Wetlands > Peat | place: Sweden: Norrbotten County, Stordalen Mire...
TCGGCGACCTCGACTCCTGGAACAAGCTCGTGGACGAGTTGAAGTCGATCATCGAGAACGATGTTTCGCCCTACTTCATCGCGCCCACGGGTTTGGCTCTGGCCCGGCTCTGCTCCGCCGGTGCTTCCCCCAGCGAGGTGAAAGGACCCGCTCCTGGATGCGCTGATAAGAATTCTATTGCGGTTACGCTGACTTACGCGTGATGCCGTACGACTACCGCGGCGTGATTCTTAGAATGTTGTGCGCGACTTCGACGCGACGGTTAGGGTAAGCGGACTCAATCGAGGCGATCAGTTCTTCAAGGGTTGGAGCGCCAGCTTGACCATTGACCCCGTCGGCATCGTCCATCAGGATAACGTGGTTCGGAATTCGATCCGCCAGAATTGCATTGAGTTCGGAACCTAGGCGGTTGGGATTGCCGAAGCCCCCGCTCCAGCCATAGTAGCCCGCGTCCAGCCACCACAGACAGCGCTCATTCAGCCGTTGCAGCAGCACCGGCACGGTGGTCTGACTATCGCTATTCATGATCTCCACATGCGAGCACTTGCGGAATCGCTTCTGTGCGAGACACGCCAGGCGAGGGTCGAGTTCGATGGAATAGATCCGGCGAAAGCGATGAGCAACTGCGGCGATCATTTCTCCGTAGTACGTTCCGGTTTCGACCAGGGTAGTGAGCCCGAACGCTCCCGCGTACTCCATGACGGTCCGTTGTTTGATGACGTGGGGAATCCGCCGAGGCTTGCCGCGCAGCTGCCACCACCAATAGTCAGGATAGTGGCCGAGCTGCTTGAAGTTGGCATAGATCGGCATCTGCTTCAGCAGAGTTCGTATGGGATTGGCAGGACGCTGCGGCATGGGTCGTGAAGTTCAGAGTAGCAGGCAACGGTCGAGGGGCGAAAGGCGACCTGAAGAATGCGACCGAGTGACGGTCAGCAGGTTGGGCGGCTATACTGTGTGGGCTTTGTTCCGCCGCCCGCCCGGAATCACCAAGGAGAGAGATGAAGCCTTTGCGAATGTTCGCCTTCGCTACCGTTGCCATGCTAGCCATCACAGGCTTGGCCAGCGCGCAATCGTGGCAGCCCTTAACGCATCAGCCGGCCTTCACGGCCGGAACCGCGCTGCTGCTGACCGACGGCACGGTCCTGATGCATCATGAAGACCCGAACGACGGTTATTCCGACTGGTACAGGTTAACGCCCGACATTAATGGCAGCTACGTCAACGGAACCTGGTCGCAGTTGGCGTCGCTCTCGTCCGATTACGGCCCACTGTTCTTTGCCTCGGCCGTTCTGGCCGATGGCAAGGTCATCGTGGAGGGAGGCGAACAGAATTTCAGCCAGTATGTGTGGACCGATATGGGTGCGATTTACGATCCCGTAGCCAACAGTTGGACCAGCATCAATCCGCCCAGCGGCTGGACCAGCATCGGCGACGCTTCTGGCGTCGTTCTATTCAACAAGACTTTTATGCTGGCGAACTGTTGCGACCGGCAGCAAGCGCTGTTCAATGAATCTGCAATGACATGGACGGCGACCGGCTCCGGCAAGTTTGATTCCAACAATGAGGAGGGATGGACGCTGCTGCCTACCGGCGGCGTGCTCACGGTTGACGCTTACACCGACGTGAACGATCCCTCTGGAACCAACTCCGAGATTTACACTCCTTCCAGCGGCTCGTGGGCTAGTGCGGGAAGCACCATTGTCCAGCTCTGGGATTCGCACGGCTCCTATGAAGTGGGGCCAGCGATGTTGCGCCCTGACGGCACCGTCTTTGCCACCGGAGCTAATGGCGACGGTGCTGGCCATACCTCCATCTACACCCTGAGCACGCAAACCTGGACGCCAGGTCCTGACTTCCCTGACGGCTTGGACATTGCCGACGGTCCAGCGGCGCTGCTGCCCGACGGTAACGTGCTGGTCAGCGCCAGCCCGGGCATCTTTGAGCTGAACACCTATTTCTTCGAGTGGAATGGCTCTGAGTTGATCTCTGTGCCGCGCACGCCGAATTCTCCCAATAACTCATCCTGGTACGGGCGCATGCTGGTGCTACCTACCGGGCAGGTACTTTACACCGATGGCAGCAACGACGTGGAGATCTACACGCCCGCGGGCAATCCGTATCCTGGCTTGGCGCCGTCGGCCATGCTTACTTCAGCTGTGCTCAGTCGCGGCAGCTCGTTGGTTCTCTTTGGCTTTAAGTTCAACGGCGCCTCGCAGGCCAACTCATACGGTGATGACGCCCAGGAAGCTACCAACTATCCCATTGTGCGCATTACCAATGTGGCTACTGGACACGTGTTCTACTGCCGCACTCATGATCACAGCACCATGGCCGTCGGTTATTCGGGACCGACGTATACCCATCTTGATATCCCGTCTAACATGGAGACTGGGCAGAGCTACCTGGAAGTCGTGGTGAATGGAATTGCGTCGCCCAGGTACAACGTCGGGATCAACTAGGAAGGGATTGGGGGATTGCGCGGGCCTGTAGACCCGCGCTTCCACCCACAGTGCTGCTACCCGTTATTTGCCGAATGTGCCGCGGGGCGTTCCGACACCAGTGCACTGATCGTAATAGGCTGCGGCGCAATGGCCGCTTCCGTTGCATCCCGTGGTGACATCGTAGAAGTTCTGGCTGTAGTTGACGTGGTTGAACTCCTGAGCATAGATCAGGTTGTCCTCTTCGTTGGTATAGTACCCACCTATTTCCGGACTCTGGCCTTGCCGATTGTAGGACAGGTTGACGATGCCAGCCAGCGATGGTGAAGCTACGCTGGTACCGCCGACGACAAGCCATCCGCTGTATCCGTACGTATCGTAAACATTGACGCCGGTGTTGGGGTCAGCGTCAAAGGCCATGTCGGGAGTTTGTCGCGCGGTTTGGCCGAAGAGCGGATACTGAAAGGCAGTCCAAGGTCCCATTCCATTTGCCATATTTGGCGGGTTTTGCCAGAGTTCATACTGGCTGACACCGCCCCCAGAACCGTTACCCTGAGAATTAAGGGCCCAGCAGCTCTCGTTTATGAAGTTCCCACTGGAATCGCGATTGACGGTGGTGCCGCCAGCGGATACTACCCAAGGCGAGGAACTGGGATACTGAGCGCCCCATCCGTCATCCCCTGCCGAGGCGAAATAGGAAGTTACTTTCCAGTAGTAGCGATAGAAGACATCATCCGTGGTGCCGACTTCGCCGGGAAACTCGTCGCCGCCCCAGCTGTTGGAGATGTCACCGCCCCCTCTGTGACTGACCGCTATGCCGGCTATCTGCTCGGCATAGAACAAGTCCGAGTCGCTGTTACTACAAGCCTCTATTAGAACGATCTGCGCGTTAGGGGCCATGGCGTGTGCCCATTCGATGTCCAAGTCCTCCTCTAATCCCCAGCCGTAATCGCCCGGGGGAACGCCGCTGCAACTGGCAGTCATACCGTTTTGCGTGCCCTGGCTGGTGTTGGCATAGATCTTGGTAAAGGTTGCCGCAGGCAGGCCGTAATTGCTGGAGAAGGTTGCCAGGTCGGACGCTGCATGGGGGTTGTCATAGGCATCCACCAGTGCGATTGCGCCCCAGCCACCGCTGGGATGATTGGTGCCGCCCGTTGCTGGATTACATCCGGTGTAGTTGGGCCCAACCTTGTAGACGCAGCCCAGTGAGGCTGGGGTCTCGCCACCGGCTCCGGCGATGTCTGGCGAAGACACCGGACGGCCGGCTGGCACGAAGATCAGAACGTTGGTGTGGGCGCGTATGCCCGCATCCTCATGACGCATGATGCTGCTGGGCGGCATGATCACCGTACCGGGACGCCGGTAAATCTGCGGGGCCGGCTGACTGGGCGCCGTTTGCTGCACGGCCGGGGGCGCAATCTCCTCTGGAGTGCGCTCATCCTGAGCGGCCGCTACAGTGGAGATTCCCACGGCAAACCCCACAAGGACCGAAGCGATAAATAACTGCTTCTTAGTCATACTTCCTCTTTTCAGTTGAACTTGAGATCGGCGGCGAGCGGGCGCCAAGCGACCGCTGCTAATGCTTGCTTGTTAGGCGCATCATACCCTAACAGCACACGTCCTCCAAAGGTTATGCGAATCGCAGGCGCTAGAAAGCCAGCTAGGGGCTATCAGCCGGCCGGCTTCTTCCGGAAAACCTCAACAATCTGCCCGGACTGGGGATGATACGTTTTCGCAGCGTCTCCCCAGACGTACTTGCTATAGCCCAGTAGGTCGACGGTCCCCACCAAGTCATAGTGGGCCGGAAGATAGCTGTCGATCCAGTCAAAGATGATCTTCCTGGAGCCAGGTAGTCTGCCGAAGGATGCGGCTACGTTTACCAATACGACGTACTCCGGCTGGGCAGCTTCTATCTCGCCGATCATCTGCCGCTGCATTTCGCCTGCATACGGTTGCTCTTCCATGAGCCCGTAGGTGTAGATATAGCCGGTTGCCGAACGACGATCGGCGTAGAAATAGATCTCCGGCTCCGAGCCCAGCACAGCTACGCGAGCGTCTTTCGCGCTGTGGTTCTTAATGTAGTAGGCGACTTCGTCAGCCTCTGGAAACGGATTTGAGCCATAGATCATGCGCGCAGCGGCAAAGGGGCCCGCTTTGAACAGATAATTGCGTTGCAGATAGAGCGATCCGGCAAAGGCGGCGATGAAGACGATCAGCGGCAGGGCGGCCCAGACTCGCGAGCGCAGGTGCTGTTTCAGACTCGCCGTCCCGCAGCCCACGGCTACACCCGCCAACAGGGCGATGGACGGCAACAGCAGAATGAAGTAGTGCTGCCGGAAGTACAGCCCGGGACAGACTGCGGCAACCGAGCACAGAAAGAAAGTCAGCGGAAAGAACCACTGCTTCCGCGCCGCTCGGTTCCACAGTAACGCGCTGAAGCCCGCGCCGGTTACCACCCAAATCGGCAATACGGGCAGAACCACCTTGGGAAGAAGCAGCCGCAAAGTATCCAGGCCTTCGCGGACTCCGACGGTGGTGGCATATTGCCGGGCATACAGGAAAGTCCAAAACCAGAAACTGCCGAACGCGCCTGCGACGGCCAGCAGCAGGCAGGTGAGGGCGAAGGGCAACAGAATCCCACCGGCGAACAGGGCGATTTTCATCCAGAATTCCGGTCTCTTGTGCAGCCACGTTTGCCACTCGGACTTGACCAAGTACAGCCCGCCGAAAACGGAAAACAGGATTCCCGGCTGCTTCATAAGAAACGCCAGGCCAAGAAACAGGCCACTCCAGAAATACAGCCAGGTTCGCTGGCTGTCGGCTGCGTGTAACAAAAGCAGGATGCCGCTGACTGCTGCCAGCACCACGAAGTGGGTCGCGTGCCCGGCGAATCCAATCACCGACGGGCTGGTGGAAAGCAATGCGTAGCTGGAGCCGGCCACCAGTCCAGCCAAGGGACCAAAGAGCCGCCTGCCCAGCAGGAAAATCAGTAAGGTGGTTACGGCATTTACCACCAACAGCCCGAGATGGACGCCCTTCGCGGTTTGCCCGAATACCAGAAGGATGGCAGCGTACGCCGCGAACGTACCGGGAAGCTTCATGCTGTAGATGAGCGTATAGGGCGGTATTCCGTGCAGCATGAGCTGTCCCGCGTACGCATATTCGCCTTCATCCCGCTCGAGAGGAATGTAGCGGAAATGCCAGCGAATCAGGCTGAAGAAAACGATCACCAGAAGCAACGGCAAGTAGTACGGTAGCGATCTCCGCATCGTGGGGATTCCAGGGGAATCAGCCATGTTACGCCATCGGGGCACGTAAACGCGAAGCGGGATGCACGACTACTGCACCGCGGGAGGCGGTCCGGCCACTGACCAATGAGCGTCACGGAACTGCCAGCGGCCGTCCTTGTATTCTGCGATCGCGGTAAAATATCCGCTCTCATCCACACGGTTCCCGGCGTTGTCTATGCGGATTTCGTGCCACGGAGCAGCCACCACGGCAAGCTCCGGCGTGAGCGGATCGACTCGTAGATCGTGGCCCCACTCGAGCTCCATGTGCTTGATGGTGCCCGCGAATTGCTGAATTCCCGCAGTTGCGGCGGCGCTGTTCGGGAACACCAGCCGTCCCTCTGAAGCCATGAAGAACTCCGGGCTGTCGGCGAAATGCTTGCGCCAGGCTGCCGGGCCGTCCTGGGTAACATCGCGAGCGACAACTCCGGTGTAGGCTCGCACGTCCCGCTCGACCTCGGTTGCACGCTCCGATGTCAGCGATTGCTGAGTGCTGGACAGATGGTTAGAGCCACATGCCACCAACAGAACGACTGCGGGGAGAACAAACCATTGCCAGGTTCGCATAACTTTTCCTTCGCTGGGAGCATATCTCGTCAAACCAGCCTCAGCAAGACAAGGAGCGGGAAGGACGGCAGTGCGGCAGAACGAATCCATGGCTGAGCTGTGCCCTCCAACACCGCGAAAGCTGATTTTTTCCGCGCCCAGTAAGGGCCCCCGCCCTGACAGCACCGCGGATGACTTATAACATAAAAGCCAGACCCCTCTGGTGGCCGCGTTGCTGTGAACAAGCGGCAAGCGGAATACAATCACGGTGATTATGACGCACATAGCACACCTTTTCCCACGATGGACCCGCTTCAGCACGTTGGCAGCGCTTTTTCTCTGCTTCGGAATCTCTTGTATGGCTCAACGGATCGCGCCGCCGCCCCCGGTTCTCCAACCACCGCAGAACACCGATGAGACCGGTTGGGAAGCACAGCAGAAGAAGGAGATGGCGAAAAAACTCAATCTTCAGCGCCAGGATGAACTCAAAAAGGATACGGAAAAGCTGCTAGAGTTAGCTACGGAGTTGAAGCAATCGGTGGACAAGACCGACGAGAATACTCTGTCCCTGGACGTGATCAAGAAGGCCGAGCAAATCGAGAAGCTGGCCAAGAGCGTGAAGGACAAGATGAAAGGGCCGTGAAGGCATCAGGGGCCGGGGAATAGTGACTGGCAACTGGTGGTTAGCCGAACCTCAAGGAGCAATTTATGGCTTTCAAGAAGTACGTAGAAGTTGCAGGCAGTGAGCGCAAACCGCTGCAAGGTGCGATACGGACGGGACATTCGGATCCCAACGAGGTGATGCAGGTGACGCTGGTGCTGCGGCAGCGGACTGCGAGTGGGAAGGAAACGCCGCTGGCCGACTTGGTCGCGCGCGGTCAGCGAGTGTCGCGGGAGGAGTACGCGGCGCGCTACGGCGCCGATGTGGCTGATGTCCATAAGGTGCTGGCCTTCGCCGCGCAATTCGGATTGGCGCTGGCCGGCGTCAACCTGCCCGCCAGGACCGTCGTTCTCAGCGGCACCTGCGCTGCGTTCTCCCAGGCCTTTCAAGTGCAGCTGGCGAGCTACAACTATAAGGGCGGCTCGTACCGCGGACGCTCCGGCACGGTGAAGGTGCCGCAGGAGCTAAGGTCCATCATCCGCAGCGTCCATGGGCTCGACAACCGGCCGCAGGCAGAGACGCATTTTCGCATTGCCAGCAAGTCCACGGGCTCGGCCAAGCCGGCCGCGGCCGAAGCTTCCCTTACAGCCCTGCAAGTTGCCCAGGCATACAGTTACCCGGCAAGCCTGAATGGAACTGGCCAGACGATCGGAATTATCGAGTTGGGAGGCGGCTTTAACCAATCTGATCTGGAAACCTACTTCAGCGGTCTCAACATCTCGCCCGCGCCAACAGTGGTGGCAGTTTCTGTCGATGGCGGCCAAAACCAGCCCACCGGCGATACCAGCGGCCCCGACACGGAAGTCGGCCTGGATATTGAGGTATCAGGGGCGATCGCACCCGGCGCAAACATTGCGGTCTACTTCGCTCCCAACACCGACGCGGGATTTCTTGACGCCATCAATCAAGCGGTGATGGACACCGTGAATAAACCCTCGGTGCTCTCGATCAGCTGGGGTGGGCCCGAGTCGACTTGGACGGCGCAGTCGTTGCAGTCCTACAACAACGCTTTGCAGGCGGCCGCGGCAGTGGGCGTAACCGTGTGTGTCGCCGCAGGAGATAACGGATCGACCGACGGCGTGACTGACGGGCTCGACCATGTGGACTTCCCCGCGTCGAGTCCATACGCGCTGGCCTGCGGAGGAACCACGCTGGAGCTCAGCGGCAGCTCGATTGCGAGCGAAATAGTGTGGAACGAACTTTCCAGCAGTGAAGGCGCTACTGGCGGCGGAGTCAGCGCAACCTTTCCACTCCCCTCGTACCAGGCGAATGCGAAGGTGCCACCATCGGCCAATCCCGGCAACTTCGTGGGCCGCGGTGTCCCAGACGTAGCCGGCGATGCGGACCCTAATACCGGCTACAACGTACAAGTGGACGGCTCCAGTTTCGCTGTGGGAGGAACGAGCGCGGTTGCACCACTGTGGGCGGGACTGATCGCGCTCTTCAATCAGTCGCTGGGCAAGTCAGTGGGATATCTGAACCCGACCCTGTACCAGAATGGCGAAAACGGATCTTTCCGCGACATAACGTCGGGCAACAATGGCGATTACAAGGCCGGCACGGGATGGGACGCCTGTAGTGGGTGGGGTAGTCCGAATGGTGCCGTGCTGTTGAAGGCTCTGGCGGGAACGACAGCAAGTCCGACTCCAACGCCTACCCCAACGCCGACTCCAACCCCAACGCCGGCTCCAACCCCAACACCCGCGCCCACTCCAACTCCCAAACCGCCTTCAAAGCACAAACATAAGCCAAAGCCAAAGCTCAACCCGAAGGCTGGCCGAGGCCGCTGACCCGCCTGGTTCTGGCTAAGGTGCAACGAAAAACGCCATCCCCCAATGGGATGGCGTTTTCTGCCGAGCAACATCGCTAAATCAGGCCTTCGCTTTGACGATCCGCATGCCGTAGAACGACCGGTACACGAACACAAACGAGATCAAGAAGAACACTGTCGCCAGGATGTGCGCGAAGGTCGTTCCTTGTGTCGCGGTCAATTGCACCGCCAGTTCCACTGCCAGTAATCCAAACAACGTGGTGAACTTGATGATCGGGTTCATGGCCACCGACGACGTATCCTTGAAAGGATCGCCGACCGTGTCGCCAATTACCGTCGCATCGTGCAGCGGAGTTCCCTTCTGTTTCAGATCGACTTCCACGATCTTCTTGGCATTGTCCCATGCGCCGCCGGCGTTAGCCATGAACATTGCCTGGTACAGTCCGAACGCAGCAATTGATATCAGGTAGCCGATAAAGAAGAACGGCTCGATGAACGCGAACGATAGGGTCACGAAAAACACCGCCAGGAAGATGTTGAACATGCCCTTCTGCGCGTACTTCGTACAGATCTCAACCACCTTCTTGCTGTCACTCACCGAAGCCTTGACCACGCCGTCCAGCTTGATATTGGCCTTGATGAACTCTACCGCCCGATAAGCACCCGTGGTCACGGCCTGGGTGGAAGCGCCGGTGAACCAGTAGATGATGGCGCCGCCGCTGATCAGGCCCAGCACAAAGGGAGCGTGCAGCAGCGACAGCTTGCCGACATTTTCGGTCAAGCCGTGGGTAAGCGCCATGATGATGGAGAAGATCATCGTGGTCGCGCCGACGACGGCCGTGCCGATCAGCACCGGCTTGGCCGTGGCTTTGAAGGTATTGCCCGCGCCATCGTTCTCTTCCAGCAGATGCTTGGCGCGCTCGAAGTTTACGTCGATGTTGTAGTTCTTCTTCAGGTCGCTTTCGATGTTCGGCTCCTGCTCGATGAGCGAAAGCTCATACACCGACTGCGCGTTGTCCGTCACCGGGCCATAGGAGTCGACCGCGATGGTTACCGGCCCCATGCCCAGAAAGCCGAAGGCCACCAGGCCGAAGGCGAATACAGCCGGCGCCAGCATCAAGGCTCCGAGGCCGAAGTTGCTGACGTAGTAGCCTGTTGCCATCAACGCGACCATGGTGAAGCCCAGGTAGTAACAGGAGAAGTTGCCGGCCACGAAGCCCGACAGAATGCCGAGCGACGCACCGCCCTCGTCCGCCGAGGTAACCACTTCGCGAACGTGCCGCGATTCGGTGGAGGTGAATACCTTCACCAACTCAGGAATAATGGCGCCCGCCAGCGTTCCGCAGGAGATGATCGTCGCCAGCTTCCACCATTGGGTAGTGTCACCACCCAGGACCGGCACGATGACATAGGACACGATATAGGTGAGGATGATGGAGATGATCGAAGTCAGCCAGACCAATGAGGTCAGTGGCGATTCGAAGTTCATCTCGTCGGCATTGCCGAAGCGCGCCTTGGCTACCGCTTCATTTAGAAAGTACGCCACGGTGCTGGAGACCAGCATCATGATGCGCATCACGAAGATCCAAACCAGCAACTGCACCTGCACGTGAGGATCTTTCACACCCAGCAGGATGAAAGTGATCAGAGCGACGCCCGTCACGCCGTAAGTTTCGAAGCCGTCGGCCGAGGGGCCAACCGAGTCGCCCGCGTTGTCGCCCGTGCAATCGGCAATGACGCCGGGGTTGCGCGCATCGTCTTCCTTGATCTTGAAGACGATCTTCATCAGGTCGGCGCCGATGTCGGCGATCTTGGTGAAGATGCCGCCGGCAATACGCAGCGCGGCCGCGCCCAGCGATTCGCCGATAGCAAAGCCGATGAAGCACTGCCCGGCGTAATCAGCCGGAATGAACAGCAGGATGCAAAGCATGATGAGCAGCTCGACGGAGATCAGCATCATGCCGATGCTCATGCCGGCCTTCAACGGAATCGCATAGATCGGGTACGGCTTGCCACGCAGTCCGGCAAATGCGGTGCGCGAGTTGGCATAAGTGTTCACGCGGATTCCGAACCAAGCCACCCCATAGCTGCCGATGATTCCGATGACGCTGAACAACAAAATAACCGGCAGCGTTACTGCGACCGGTTTACCCGGAACAGGCGCCAGCCATCCGAAATACGCCAGGATGACGACGGCGATGAACGCCCACAGAATCATCAGGAATTTGCCCTGCGTAACCAGATAGGTTTTGCAGGTCTCGTAGATGAGGCTGGAGATGTCGCCCATGCTCTTGTGGACCGGCATGTTCTTCAGCTGTAGGCAAATCGCCAAGCCGAAGATCAGTCCGAAGGCGCAAAAGATGAGGCCGATGGTGAGCAGCTTGTGACCGTCCATTCCCAGGAAGCTGACTGAGGAGAGATCGGGGAGTTGGAGATTTGCCTCGCCGGCAGCCTCGTTTGGCTGGGCGAAAGCAGTGGAGGCGTGCAACATCAAGATGGTGAACGCGGGGATGACGAATTTGGCCGGATTGCTGCGGGCTGCCGACGACAGCCGCCGCAATGCAGCGAGCCAGGTACGCATATGATTCCTCCGATGAGCCAGCCGCTTGCAGGCGGACAGCGCCCATGAAATGAAGTTTCAGTTCAATCTGCCGCGACGGTTCGCGAACAGCGTTTCCTAAGATCGTTGACCACCCAGCCGGCGGGGCGCACACAGACCGATCATCCACAAGTCCCAGTTCGAACTTGTTGGGCAACCGGCGCCCCCGACAAGTCCCTACATTGGACTTGCTGGGGCTGATGGACCTGCTGGAATCCCGGAAACGCGCTTCCACTTCAAGACAGAAGTGTTGAGGCTTGGCCGCGTCGGGAACACTTGCACCGTTTTATGTGCAACCTGGAGCACACTCCCAGGCGAACACAAAGGCGAGTTTTTATAACATTTTCAGAGAGCCGGGGTCAATGACATGGAAGTGGGACTGGCTGCGCGAGATCATTCCAGCGTAGCCAGATTGAAGGCGTATGGCTTGCCCTTCCTGCTCAATGCGGTAATTCTCCAATGACCTCAGAGGATTGCAGTTAGCTGGCAGCGGCTTTGTCCAAAGCTGCCGGAACTGCGATACTTAGTTACTAAGCTGCGAGTTTTCACCTCTCCTGTTGCTAGCGACGAAAAACAGGTCCCTCCGCTCCGGCTGAAGCCGTCGGTCGGGATGACACTTACAAAGGAGTTTCGAACACACGCGCTGAAAGGCCAATGAGCGACTATCTCAAAGCCGTGCAGGAACGCGTCGTCATCTACGACGGCGCGATGGGGACTGCCATCCAGGCCTACAACCTTCCGCTCGACGAATTCTGGGGCAAGGACGGCTACAACGACATCCTCGTGCTCAGCCGACCCGACATCGTGAAGGAGATCCACGCCAAGTACTTCGAGGCAGGGGCTGATGTTGTCGAGACCAACACCTTCAATTCCAGCCCGATGGATATGGCTGAGTACGACATGCTTAGCCAGGTGCGGGAGATTAACGCAGCCGCTGCTAGACTTGCGCGTGAAGTAGCGAGCGGCTATTCCAGCAAGGGGCGCAAACGCTTCGTGGCCGGATCGATGGGCCCCACGCGGAAGCTGCCATCGCTAGGAAACATCGGCTTCGATGAGATGGCCGCTGGATACACCGAGCAGGCCATCGGCCTGATCGAAGGCGGGGTTGACGTACTGCTGCTCGAAACCTGCCAGGACATCTTGCAAGCCAAGGCCGGACTGGTCGGCATCTTCGATGCCCTGAAGAAGACCGGCAAGAACGTTCCGGTTCAGGTACAGGTCACGCTCCAGGAAAGTGGCACGATGCTGCTTGGCACCGAGATCGGCGCGGCACTCACTACGCTGGAGGTTTTCGACGTAGCCGTCATCGGCATGAACTGCGCCACCGGGCCGAAGGAGATGAACGACGGCGTTCGTTACTTGGGTGCAAACTGCGCGAAGCCGGTATCCGTGCTGCCCAACGCCGGTTTGCCGCAGGTAGGAGGGTCGCGCGTATACACGCTCGAACCGCAGGAACTGGCCGACTATCACAAGCAGTTCATCACCGAGTACGGCGTGCGAGTTGTGGGCGGATGCTGCGGGACTACGTACGAACATATCAAGGCGATTGCCGCGACTTGCGCCAATCTCGAACCGCTGAAACGCGATGTGAAGTCAGTCGCCGCGGCGGCAAGCGCGTATTCCATGGTGCCGCTAGACCTCGATCCCAAGCCGCTGGTTGTGGCTGAGGAGATGAACACCACCACGCGCGTCGAGCACTTCAAGAACATGGTCCGCGCGCAGGACTACGACGGCATCCTCACGCTGGCCAAGAAGCTGGTGAACGAGGGCTCGCACATGCTCGACCTGTGCTGCGCCATCGTGGGCGAAGACGAGAAGGCCTACATCAGCAACATCCTGGAAAAGATTGCCACGCGCGTGCCTGCGCCCATCACCGTCGACTCCACTGAGGCCGACGTGATTGAAGAGGCGCTGAAGCGCATTCCCGGCAAGGCCATCATCAACTCCATCAACTTGGAGGATGGCGAGAAGCGCACGTCGAAAGTTCTGCCGATGGCGAAGCGCTACGGCGCTGCCGTCATCGCCTTGACCATCGACGAAGACGGCATGGCGCTGACCTGGCAGAAGAAACTCGCGATCGCGAAGCGCATCTTCGATCTGGCGGTGAACAAATACGGCATTCGTCCCTGCGATCTGATCTTTGACGCGCTCACACTGCCGATCTCGACTGGCCAGGAAGATTACCGCACGGCCGGCATCGAGACGCTGAAAGCCGTGAAGGCGATCAAGACCGAGCTGCCCGAGGTGAAGACCATTCTCGGTGTCAGCAATATTTCATTTGGTCTGAATGTCTATTCGCGGCGGATTCTGAACAGCGTCTTCATGCACGAGGCCGTCGATCATGGTCTCGACATGGCCATCGTGAACTACAGCAAGATTTATCCGCTGTACAAGATTCCGGAAGCGGAAGTCGATCTGGCGCGCAAGCTGATTTTCTACGATCAGTCGAACGGCGATCCGCTGCAGGTTTACATGAATCACTTTGCCGGGACCAAGGGCAAAGAGGAGCAGACGACGGCGCATGTCGATACGCTGTCAGTCGAAGACAAGCTGAAGTGGGCAATCATCAACGGCGAAAAGAGTGTTGGGGATGGAGCGAACAAAAAGTCGCTACATGAGATTCTGGAAGAAGCGCTGGTCAACTACACGCCGCTCGACTTGATCAACAACATCCTGCTCGACGGCATGAGGACAGTGGGCGACCTGTTCGGCGCGCGGAAGATGCAATTGCCTTCGGTGCTCGACTCAGCGGGCGTGATGAAGGCAGCCGTCGCCTACCTCGAGCCCAAGATGGAGAAGAAAGAGGGCAGCCAGAAGGGAACTATCGTGCTGGCGACGGTGAAGGGCGACGTCCACGACATCGGCAAGAACCTGGTGGACATCATCCTCACCAACAATGGCTATCGTGTGGTGAATCTCGGCATCAAACAGCCGTCGGATGTGATCATCAATGCGGCGCTGGCCGAGAAGGCCGACGCCATCGGGCTCAGCGGCCTGCTGGTAAAGTCCACGCTGGAGATGAAGTACGTCGTCCAGGACCTGCACCATCAGAAGCTGGAATTTCCTGTGATCTGCGGCGGAGCTGCGCTGACGCGCAAGTACGTGGAAGACGATCTGCGCCGCGAGTACAGCGGCGGCATCTTCTACGCGGACGATGCCTTTGCCGGGTTGCACCTGATGGAGGATCTCTCTTCG
>Ga0224556_1000188_pt1 | contig 14491 bp, 11 predicted proteins | sample 714S315metaG_FD_183007 | JGI IMG/M metagenome (GOLD analysis project Ga0224556, IMG submission 183007) | Peat soil microbial communities from Stordalen Mire, Sweden - 717 S3 1-5 | ecosystem: Environmental > Terrestrial > Soil > Wetlands > Peat | place: Sweden: Norrbotten County, Stordalen Mire...
GGCGGCGGTCGATCCTTCCTGGCGGATTCCAGGGGTCACAAGGATCATTTTATTCCCGACGCTCGCGCGTATGACACTTGCTTCCTCAGCCGATAAAATCAAGCCGTCGATGCCTGCTTCGCAGGCCTGCGCCGCGCGGCGCGACACGAGATCCCGGACTCCATACGCATAGCCGGCGTCGGCGAGGTCCCGATCGTCGCAAGAGGTCAAGACGGTCACGCCGAGAATACGCAGCGACGATCCCGCAGCGGCAAGTTTGGCCGCCGTCATGGTTTGCGGAAAGGCATGAACCGTCAGAAACCTTGCGCCAGAACCGGCGACCTGGGCACAGGCACGGCTCACCGTGGCGGGAATATCATGCAGCTTAAGATCAAGAAAGACTTGCTTGCCGTCCCTTATCAAGTCTTGAGCAAAGGGAAGTCCGCCGCCATAGGCGAGTTCCAAGCCGATTTTATAAAAACTTACCGTATCGCCAAGGCCGGTCACGAGAGCTTCGGCTTCTCGCGGCGTCGCGAAATCGAGCGCCACGATCAGTTTTTCACGGGCGGCGGCCATTTTTTGCGGGCTAGAGACGGCCGCCCCCATCACAGATGGTGTGAATTATCGATGCCGGATGCCTTGCCGCGCGCGCTCTTTAAAGCTGAGTCCGGCCTTGGTCCCTGACGCAAAATTTGTCCGTGCCTCGGTTCGAGTCGAAGCCTGGCCCTGGCAGCGGCAATTTCTTTCTTCAAGTCGAGATGAATCTTCTCAGTTCCGAGTTTGAGCCTGTCGAGAAATTCCTGCGCCGGATTCGACTGCCGTTGCACCACCCCATTGGCTCCCAGCGGCTGACGCCGGTAAATCCAGACGCGCGCCGGCGGCAGATTCAACCAGACCGGTGGCGAAGCTTCGACGTGAAAAGCCAGCTCCGATGCTTTGTCGCGGGGTATCGGCGAGAGAGGACCATAAGTGAATTGGACGAAACACCCGTCCGGCGTCATGCATTGAAAAGCGTCGGCAAGAAGCGCCAGCCTTTGTATCTCGGGTTTCAATAAGAGCGGCAAGCTTGACACGATCGCGGCGGGCGGCCGCCGGAGCCGGTTTCCCAAGGTCTCCGTTAAATTATACGCATCTCCCTTGATGACATGGATGCCTGGAAAACGCCGCTTCAGGAGCTTGCAGAAGCCAGGATCGAATTCAACGAGGAAAAGCCGCCCTGGCGCTATGCCGCGCTCCAAAAGCGCCTCTGTGATCGCGCCCGTGCCGGGTCCTAGCTCGACGATCGGCCCCGCTTTCTGTGGATCGACATAACGCGCCATCATACGCGCCAGAAAACGCCCCGAAGGGGAGACCGCGCCGGCAATCGCCGGATTGTCGAGCCACGACCTGAAGAAACGCGCCTCGTCGGCGAGCCGCTCTTCGATTGGCGTATTGGGCTTCGGTGAACTGCGCCGGTGCGCGCGCGCGGGTAGGCTACGCAAGAAACAAATCCTCCCTCGTGCAGGCGCCATTTCGCCTGCAAAATCGCCAACTCAGGGCACCGTGTCATCAAACATAAATAAATGAAACGGGCAAGGGGCGCGTGCGCGGGAAGGAGTCACTGCCCGCTCAGATTCTCGAAGAAGTCTTTCATCTTGGCAAAAAATCCAGCCGATTCCGGATGTGTCTTTGTCGAGGACAAAGCTTCGAATTCGGCAAGCAGTTCGCGTTGCCGTTTGGTGAGATTCTGAGGTGTTTCAACACTAACCTCGATGTAAAGATCGCCGGTTTCGCGCGATCGTAGCACCGGCATGCCTTTGTTTTTCAATTTGAATTGTTTGCCGGTTTGAGCCCCCTCCGGGATTTTGACCTTTGCTTCGCCGCCTGCGAGCGTATGCACGCTCACTTCGGCGCCGAGCGCCGCCTGGACCATTGAGATTGGCATGCGGCAGAAGAGATCGGCGCCCTCGCGCTGAAAAAATGGATGCGGCTTCGTCGACACGAAAATGTAAAGATCGCCGGCTGGACCACCTTTTGCTCCGGCCTCGCCTTCGCCGCCAAGACGGATCCGCGTTCCGTCCTCGACGCCTGGCGGAATATTGACGGAGAGGCTGCGCTGCTTTGTGACACGGCCCGAACCGCCGCAGGATTGGCATGGGTCGTCGATGATTTCGCCGCCCCCATGGCAATGGGGACAGGTCCGTTCGATCGCGAAAAAGCCTTGCTGCGCGCGCACCCGCCCGTGTCCGCCGCAGGTAGGACAATGCCTTGGTTTCGCGCCCGGCTTGGCGCCTGAACCCGCACAAGCCTCGCAACCGGTCAAAGTCGGCAGACTGATCGATGCGGTCTTGCCGTGAAATGCCTCTTCGAGTGAAATTTCCATATTGTAGCGGAGATCCGAGCCGCGCGCGGGGCCCCTGCGTCCGCCACCGCGCCGTCCTCCCATCACATCGCCGAAGAGATCGTCGAAAATATCGGCCATCGATGCGGCAAATCCGTCGCCTCCGGCGCCGAAACCTCCATGCTCGAAGGCGGCGTGACCATAGCGATCGTAAGCCGCCCGTTTCTGCCCATCGGACAAGATCTGATAGGCTTCATTCAGTTCCTTGAACTGAATCTCAGCTTCCGCATTGTCGGGGTTGCGGTCGGGATGACATTGCATCGCCGCCTTGCGGAAAGCGGATTTCATCTCGGCGTCCGTGCAGCTTTTGGAAACGCCCAGAATTTCGTAGTAACACCGCCTCATCATCGCTTCGCGTTCCACTCAGTACGCCCCCCAGAGCTTCTCCATGGTTGTCCCCCGCGCCGCCTGCGCCCTCAATCAAAATTCATCCATCCTGGCGTCAGAGACATCCCAATTCTATCCAATTCCATCCCGGCGGCAGGCACAGCGCCCTAACATAAAGGACGCGAGCGACAAGGTCGAGGTATGGCATTGCGAAAAGCCCAGGAACGACGGGCGCCCGCAGCGCTGGCGTTCGAGGTCGATCCACACAACTGAACACCCATGTCACCAACAGAAATCAAGCCGCGCCCCCGAGAGCATGATCTTCCGAAAAGTTACAAACTTTTGGATAAAAGCATGCGACAAAATAAAGAGGGTGAGACCATGAGCGATTCAACTGAAGCGATCACGGTCTCGCGCATGACCCTCTTGGCGCTCAGCGGATCGCGCTCCCAGGATCCAAGAGCAGGACCCCAGAGCGTAACCGGCACCCGTCACAGGCTGGCGTGTCCCTCCCCAACTTAGAGTTATGCCGATTTCGTCTTGTCGTCTGGGCCGACTTCCTTGAAGTCGGCGTCGATGACATCGTCCTTGGTCTCGGCCTTCGCGCCATCCGCGCCGGGCCCACCGCTTTGCGCCTTGTACAACGCTTCGCCGAGTTTCATGGACGCTTGCGTGAGGTCATTCGTTCTGGCCTTGATCGCTTCGGCGTCCTCTCCTTCGAGAGCCGACTTCAAAGCGCTGATTGCGGTCTCGACCGCACTCTTGTCGGATTGGGCAACCTTGGCCCCATACTCCTCGAGAGATTTCTGAGTCGTGTGAATCAATGCCTCGCCATGATTCTTGGCGTCGACGAGTTCACGGCGTTTCTTATCCTCCGCTGCATGCGATTCGGCGTCCTTTACCATTTTGTCGATATCGGAGTCGCTCAGACCGCCAGAGGCCTGGATGCGGATCTGCTGCTCCTTATTTGTCGCCTTGTCTTTCGCGGAGACATTGACGATGCCATTGGCATCGATATCGAAAGTGACCTCGATCTGCGGCACGCCGCGCGGCGCGCCCGGAATTCCGACAAGATCGAACTGGCCGAGCAGCTTATTGTCGGACGCCATTTCCCGTTCACCCTGGAAAACGCGAATGGTGACCGCTGTCTGATTGTCTTCGGCAGTTGAAAAGACTTGGCTCTTTTTGGTTGGAATGGTCGTGTTTCGCTCGATCAGCCGGGTGAACACACCGCCGAGGGTCTCGATGCCGAGGGACAGAGGCGTCACGTCCAGCAAAAGCACGTCCTTCACGTCGCCTTGGAGGACGCCGGCCTGAACTGCCGCGCCGATGGCGACGACTTCATCCGGATTGACGCCTTTATGCGGTTCCTTACCAAAGAAGCTCCGCACGACTTCCTGCACTTTGGGCATGCGTGTCATGCCGCCGACCAGCACGACCTCGTTGATCTCGCCCGCGCTGAGGCCTGCGTCCTTCAAAGCCTTGCGGCACGGTTCGACGGTTTTTTGGATCAGATCGTCGACCAGCGCCTCGAACTTCGCCCTTGTGAGTTTCAAGGTGAGATGTTTCGGTCCCGCGGCGTCGGCGGTGATATAAGGCAAGTTGATTTCGGTTTGGGTCGCGGACGACAATTCGATCTTGGCCTTTTCGGCAGCTTCCTTCAAGCGTTGGAGAGCGAGCTTGTCCTTTTTCAGGTCGATCCCATTGTCTTTCTTGAACTCGGCGGTGAGATATTCGACAAGGCGGACGTCGAAATCCTCGCCGCCCAGGAAAGTATCGCCGTTGGTCGATTTCACCTCGAACACCCCATCGCCGATTTCGAGGATGGAGATGTCGAACGTGCCGCCGCCGAGATCGTAGACCGCAATCGTTCCCGCAGCTTTCTTATCGAGGCCGTAGGCGAGCGCCCCCGCGGTCGGCTCATTGATGATGCGCAAGACCTCGAGGCCCGCGATCTTGCCGGCGTCCTTGGTCGCCTGCCGCTGGGCATCATTGAAATAAGCAGGAACGGTAATGACCGCCTGGCTGACTTGCTGGCCAAGATAGGCTTCGGCGGTCTCCTTCATCTTTTGCAGAATGAAGGCGGAAATCTGCGAAGGGGAATATTGTTTTCCGTCGGCTTCGACCCAGGCGTCGCCATTGGACGCGCGAATAATCTTATAGGGGACGAGGCCCATATCCTTCTTGGTCATCGGATCGTCGAATGTCCGGCCGATCAGCCGCTTGATCGCGAAAAAAGTCCGTTCGGGATTGGTGACACCCTGACGCTTGGCCGGCTGGCCGACAAGACGCTCCCCGTCATCGGTGAATGCGACAATCGAAGGCGTCGTCCGGGCGCCTTCTGCGTTCTCGATAACTTTCGGCGTCGAACCCTCCATGACCGCCACGCAAGAATTGGTGGTGCCGAGGTCGATTCCGATTACTTTACCCATGATTGCTCTTCCTTTCGATCCGCAAGACCACCAGACCCCGAAGCGGTCCGGCACATGGGCGGACAGATTTCCGCCCGGTCCCCGATTGTGTTCAAATTGGTATTACAGCGCATGAACGCAAGATGCGCTGATGAAACCGAATATAAGAGGACAATCGAGGTGCGCAAGACGAAGGCCGAAAGGACATGGCGGATGAGCCTGAGTTTCGAAACCGCTGGCGGGCAGCATGCAACGGCCAAATTGCCGGGTTCCTAGAGCATTTTCAGGCGAAGCGGGCACCGGTTCGCCGTCAGAAAGTGCTCTAACTCTTTGAATGAGCGCAGTTTCGAAAGAAACCGCTGTAGAGGGAATCCGGTAGGTTTGCCTTGATTCGATGGTCCAATCGCGGCAAACCTACCCGGAAGTGACCCAAAATGGTAACATCTGGTAGCAGTCGATCGGGGCAAGAGTCCAATTGAAACATTATCCTTTGATCGTGCTTCTTTCAGCGATCTTAATCCAGACGCCGGCGCGAGCTCAACTCATGCTTCCAGGAGCTCTCCAGGCATCGCCTTCCCCGGCGGATAATACGGTGCAAAATCCTGCTGGAGCCGCGCCGGGGACACCAAAACCGGTTGGATTAAAGCCCCCCTCGGAGGAGACGATTTTCGGCCGTGACCTTTTGCGCGACGGATTTGCCGGCACCATTACCTTCCAGCGCGCATCCGGCAAGGGGGTCGAGATCACAAGGCTTTCGCTTTCCGGAGAAGCAATCTCGCATCCAGGCGTGCAATGCCGCGTCGATGTGGTCGCGGATGACCCGATCCAAACGCGGCTGGCTGGGAAGCCCAATGGCATCTCCCGTTATGAGGTGGAAATCGCAGCCTGCCCATTTTCATTTGATGTGCTCGAGGGCGCCGTAATAGTTACCCGCGTCCCGCCGACATGCGATTTCCCGGCGGCGGATTGCCGGGCTGTTCCGGCGGGGCTTTGGGGTCCCCCGGGCAACAGTTTTGGTCCCGACCAGGTGAAGCAATTGGAACGCGAACGGGGCCATGCGGAGTCCTCGATGCGGACTGGGTTTCACGCGCTGCTGATGAAGGCCGGCAAGGATAAAGCCGCCATCAAGAAAATGGCCGGCGAACAAGCGGGGTTCTCGTCGGAGCGCGAAGTAATCTGCCGCAATTATTTGGGCGAGGAGGTGCATGGATTTTGTGCGCTGCGGATCACCCAAGCGCGTGCTCTCGCTTTGCAGACAGCATTCGAGGAACGCACCAATCTGCAAACAGGACCGGCAAAGACGACGACGAAGAGGGCCGTCGCAAAACAAAAGCCCGTGCCAAACCTTAATTCGGACTCACAGCAATCCCCGCAGCCAGGCTCCGGGCCTCACTAAAGGCAAAGTGCGAGGTGCGGCGTTGCGTTATCTGGAATCCCCCGTTTTGGCGCCGGGCAGCCAAAATAGCTGCCCGCTGGGCTTACTCTTGCGTTTTTCGCTATCCTGTTTCTGCTATCCAACCTAAATTGAAGGTTGGGCTTTGAGGACCAAGCGGGTCCTGAGGGTCAAGGAGAGAAATGTGGAAATCACCTTCTTGCCCAAGCGCCTCTCCGCCAGCGTATTCGCGGTTCAAGCGCTGGCCGCTGTGGCGGCTGCAATGCCGGCCGCCGCTCAGACGGGGGACCCGGCGACTCCACCCCCTGCCGCTTCTCCCTCTCCTGCTCCTGCTCCTTCGGGTTCTTCTCTCTCAGAGCTCATGGCGCAGTTTGTGGCGAGCACAATCCCCACGGCAAATTTTTTGGCTACGGCAAGCCGTTTGGCAATTTCCAATTCCCACAACACGAAGATTCAAAAATTCGCGGAGGCTCTCGCCAAGGATCAGACCGCGGTCGCCAATTCCCTGGCGGCTTGGGTCAATGTGAATGGTCCCGTCGTTAGCCTCCGCTCCCCCTATACGGGACAGATCGGTCCGGGCGCCGCCAGGCTAAGGGCACCGAATTTGCTGCCATCCCAAGTGAGCAATTTGAAGCGCCTCTCGGCCTCGCAGGGCAGCAGTTTCGATAAGCTCTTCGTTTCCACCCAGATGGAGGCTTTGGTCCAACTCCAAATCCTCTATCGCGATTTTCTACAGAACGGCACCGATCCCGGCTTGCGTGCTATCGCGACGCGGGAATTGCCGAAGTTGGAACAAACAATCTCGGCGCTCGACAAGCTGTAGTCCTGCCGGCCATCCCATGGAGGTCAGGGGGCCGCTGGCAAGCGGCGCCGGTATCGAGCGCGTAGCTACTTCGTCGCATAGGCTTTGAGGGCATGGTCGGCCAAGGTCTTGCCAAGCGACCAAACCGCGCCGGGCACGCGATGGCTATCGGCGATGACCGCGTCGAAGGCACGTTCGATCCACTCGCAATCCGCCTCCGTGATGACAAACGCCGGAAGAAGCTTCACGGTGAGGTTTGCGTGACCAGCGACCTGGACAAGGATCTTATGATCCTTGAACAGCGGGATCGTGATGAGCTGGCAAAACAGGCCGGCGCTGACTGTTTCAAGCAAGGACCATGCCGCCTTGAGCTTGAGCGAGCGGGGCGGCCCGAATTCAATGCCGATCATGAGACCTTTTCCACGCACGGCATGCACGAGTTCATAGCGCTCTGCCATGGCTTCGAAGGCGGCGAGAAGCCTCGCGCCTGTCTGCGCGGCCTTATGGATGAGCCCTTCGGATTCGATCACTTCGAGGGTCGCGAGACCAGCCGCCATCGCAAGATCGTTCTTTCCGAAGGTAGAGCCATGCACCACGGCCCGGTCCATGCGGTTGAACATTTTATCAAAGATTGCCTTGCGCATCAAAACCGCGCCGACCGGTACATGCCCGCCCGAAAGCGTCTTGGCGAGCAAGACCATATCTGGCTCGACTCCCCAATGTTCGACCGCGAGAAAGCGTCCGGTGCGCCCCATTCCGGTCTGGATTTCGTCGGCGACGAATAAGGTTCCATATTTACGGCATAAAGCCTGGGCGCCGCGAAGGTAGAGGTCGTCCGGGAGATTGACCCCCTTGCCCTGGATCGGCTCGACGATAAAAGCCGCGACATCGCGCGCCGATAAGGCTTTTTCCAAAGCGGCGAGATCGTTGAAGGGAATAGCGGAAAAGCCGGGCACAAGCGGGCCAAAGCCTTCCTTAAAAATCTCTTCGCCATTTGCCGACAAGGCGCCATAGGTCAAGCCATGAAAGGCGTGATGGCAATAGACGATGCCGGGACGCCGTGTCGCGCGGCGGGCGAATTTGATCGCAGATTCAACGGCCTCGGCGCCGGAATTCGTGAAGAAAACCTTGTTGAGAAAGGGAACAAAGCCCAGCAAACGTTCTGCGAGCAGGCCGGCAAGAACGGACACATCCATTTGGACGAGATTGGGCAGGTCGCTCGCAAGGACCTGGCTCAACGTATCGCGCAGAAGCGGATGATTGCGGCCGATCCCAAACACGCCCCATCCACTCAGGAGGTCAAGATACCGGCTGCCGGCGCGATCGATCAAATATTGCCCTTGGCCGGTGCGAAAACCGACGTCGAAGCCAAGCGTCTGCAACACGCGAACCATCATTTCGTTCAAATGTTGGGTGTGCAGCGCGTAGCGGTCCCGTTCACGCTCGGCCAGCATGGCGCCGATGTCGAAGGGCCGGCCGCTCTCGTTGGATGCCGTCTTATGAACCTGCATATTCCTCATATCCGACTCCTTGCTCGCGCGAGCAACCAGACGCAGCTTATAGCATGGGTCTCAGACGGCGCAGGCTCTGCCCTTCAATCCGGCTTCACCTGGCCGCACCCGGGTTTCTCCCCAACCCGGATGGACAGCAAAAACCAATGTCTTCTCAATCAGATAGAGAAATTCAAAACAGCAGCCAATAGCCCTCATCTTAACCGGGGGTGGCAGTTTAACCATTTTCTGTTTCGGAAGGAAACCGTCGCCGGCAGCGAAACTGGCCGCGAGCATCGGTGGCGGCAGAGTTTCTGTGGACAGTTTTCCGGCCGGGTCCGAGGGCCTTGCCAATGCGCGCTGCTTTCAATCTTGCGTTGACGACAGGGGTAGCGCTACCGTTTCTAGTGGTTTGCGCTCGGCTGCCACGCCCCAAATCATCGCGACCATTGCGGCCACGACCATGAGCCCCGAACCAAGGAGATACCCGCCGAAAACACTGGCGCGCGATCCGGTTTCGATGAGAGTCCCGAACAGGAACGGCGCTCCGACGCCGCCAACCGCGGTGCCGGCCGCGTAAAAAAAGGCAATGGCCAGCGCACGAATTTCTACCGGAAAGATCTCGGATGCCGTCAGATAGGCGGCCCCAGCTGCCGAAGACGCAAAAAAGAAAACTACTGTCCAGATGAACGTCTGCTCTTCCGCATTGAGAAGATGATGCGCGAACAGCCAGCCGCTTCCGGCAAGGAGCAAACCAGAAGCCGTGTAGGTAAAGGCGATCATGGGCTTGCGGCCAATCGAATCAAAGAGCGGACCAAGCAACAAAGGACCAAGAACATTGCCAAGCGCGAAGGGAAGGATATACCAGCCGACTTGATAGGATGGCACATCATAAAAATTCGTCAGGACGAGAGCATAGGTGAAGAAAATAGCGTTATAAAAGAACGCTTGCGCACTCATGAGAGTAAGTCCCAAAAAGGTTCTTACTCTGTACGTGATGAAAAGCGTTTGAATAACCTGTTTCAGGGGGGTGTATGCACGCGGGCGCAACCGCATTGGCGTGAGCGTCGATGCGTCTGAAAGGCTCGCCCCATGCAGGCGGAACCTGCTTTCGATTTCGTCAAGAATCTTCTCCCCCTCGACTTCCCTGCCATGGATGACCAGCCAGCGCGGGCTTTCCGGGATCCACGACCTGAGGAAAAAAATAATGAGGCCGAGCGTGGAACCGATGAGAAAGGCGAGCCGCCAGCCGGCGTCGGGGGCGAATCGGGAGGGATCGAGTACGATGAGCGATCCTCCCGCCCCAAGGGCGGCGCCAATCCAGAACGTGCCATTGATGGCAAGGTCGGTCCGGCCGCGATAGCGCGCTGGTATCATCTCTTGTATCGTGGAATTCACAGCGCTGTATTCGCCGCCGATCCCAGCGCCGGTCAACATCCGGAACAGACAAAAGCTTTCCAAATTCCAGGCGCAAGCCGTGGCCGCGGTCGACACGAGATAGACACCCAATGTGATAAAAAATAAGGGTCTGCGGCCAAGCCGGTCGGTCAACCAGCCGAAGCCGAGTGCGCCCACGACAGCGCCAGCGAGATAAAAGCTTGACGTGAGCCCGATGTCGGATGCCGTGAAATGCAAGCTGGGGCTCGCTTCGAGGGCGCCTGCGATCGATCCAGCAAGCGTGACTTCCAAGCCATCCAAAACCCAAGTAATTCCGAGGGCTACAACCACCAGCGTATGAAATCTTCCCCAGGGAAGACGGTCGAGACGGGCCGGAATGCGGGTTTCGAGAGTAATGTTGGCCACCTCGCGCATGCATCGCCTCCCTGTATCGGCTGCCCGGAAATCGCATTATAAAAACCCTATGGCCAGGGCATTGGTGGTCCTTGAGGGACGGAATAGTCCGCCGCAAGGGAGAGATTTCCGGTTCAACCAGCCATTAACCAAAATCTGCCTTTATCCTCCGCCATGCCATTCGTCCTGGACACAGAAGCATGATCCCAAAAAGTTGCAGACTTTTTGGATAAGATCATGCGAGAAAACAAACGGATAGAGACCATGAGCGATTCATCATGAAGCGATCATGGGCTACAACCGGCGGCTGAACAAACTTGCGGTTTCGTTGGCTTCAACCATGTCTCGCGCGCCAAAAATTCTGATCTTCGATTCCGGCCTCGGCGGCTTGACCGTTTGTGGAGAGGTGGCGCGCCTGCTTCCGGACGCCCGTTTGATCTATGCTGCCGACGATGCCGCTTTTCCTTATGGGGGATTGCCGGAAGACGTTTTGATCGCGCGGGTTTTATCGGTGATGCACCGCTTGATCGCCCTCTGTGACCCGGACGCGGTCGTCATTGCCTGCAATACGGCATCGACGCTGGCGCTGCCGCATCTGCGCGCGCAATTCCCAAAAATCCCTTTCATAGGGACGGTGCCCGCGATCAAACCTGCGGCGAGCCAGTCGCGCTCTGGGCTGATTTCCGTGCTGGCGACGCCCGGCACCGTCGCCCGCGATTATACTCGCGACTTGGTGCGCACCTATGCCGCCCATTGTGTGGTGACCCTCGCAGGCTCAGGCGAGCTTGCGCCTCTTGCCGAAGCTTTCATGCAGGGGAAAATTGTTCCGGATGCGGCCATAGCGCGGGAAATTGCACCCGCCTTCGTGACGGCCGGTCAACTGCGCACCGATTGCATCGTGCTCGCCTGCACGCATTATCCTTTGCTTCTCGGACATTTCGAGCGGTTGGCGCCGTGGCCGGTGGAATGGGTCGATCCGGCTCCAGCCATCGCCCGGCAGACCAGCCATGTTCTGCGGGAACAGCTTGGTTTTCCGGCAACGAATCCACCATCTGCTGCGCCGAATTATGCCGTGTTTACGGGCACATTGTCCCCGGGACCGGAACTTCTTTATGCCTTACGTCTTCGCGGATTGGAAAAAGCCGTCATGGAGCCGATGCCGCTCGCGGAGTATAGCGGGACTTAGGGGTCATATGTGGAGTTGAATTTGGTTCCCCGGCAACCGGCAAGCTCGGGGCGCAATGCCGCGGTTCGGTCCTCACCAAAACATTAAAAATTTTGTATGGCCGCGGGGCTTATCAAGGGCTAACGCGACGAGCTTCGCCTACACCCGAGCTAATAGTTGTCCCCGTTTCATCAGGAATAAAATGCATTGTAACGATGCCGGTAACGCCGCAGGCCCTCACTGTCCATTCCTCCGTCCAAGAGCGATTATCTCGGCCTGGCGGCACTTGTGGGTTTGCCTCCCCAAACGCGACAAATGAGGTGTTTGTATATTGAATGTCCTTGCAATCGAGAGAAGGCATAAGATTCTGCATTCCCATCTCAGCATACATCAAGGCATCTTGCTGGAGACGCGCATCGGCAATCGTTGTTCCCGGTAATAGCGCAATTCTCCGCATCTTTCCGTTTGGAGTAAACAGAAAGAGGATGTTGAGAATGCGAGTTTCGCCGCATCCCTCAACATAGTCCCTGACCCGCCATTGTCCGGACGCGGGTGCGCCCGCCTGATCAAATGCCGGGGAGTTATCAATCAAAACAGTAGTCGGTTGGAGATGGGGAGACGAACAATTCCCCACAAGCGCGCGCCATTGCTGAGCCAGCATGCCATTCACGGCTTGCTGTTGCTCCGGACGCATCAGAAAAGATTTTAACTCCGGCGACACAGAGATGGGATCCGCCTTGGCCGATAATGTGAGGCCAAGAAGAATGGCTGTCAGAAGAATAGGATTACGCATCGCACTTCCCTCTGGGCAAAGATGATCGCCGATCCTGTTTGGGTTGCGTAAGGCTTATTATGTTAAACGCGCGCCGCGCAATTCTTATGCAGCCAACGTAACAATGCCCCGGGAAAATGCGCCTTTGCAGCCTTTGCCCGATGGCGGTTTTGTAGAAACCGTTGTATTCCCGTGCGAAAATTCCTTGAACGTTGCTGTTGCGCGCGAGATGGGGCGAGGTTTACGAAACTGCAGCCAGCGCCTTCACGCGGGCGGCTTGACATGTTATCCCGCTATCTCGTTTATTCGGTCATCCCCCCGTGCCGGGCCGTTTCGCTGGTGTTTTTGAACCGCGATTCTTGCGCCGGCCGCTTTTGCAGGATTTTGCAGCATGAGCCAAACCGTCACCAGCCGCACAGTGCCGAACTCTTTTTTCGCGGCTGGGCTCGCCGATGCCGATCCCGAGATCGCCAAGGCGATCGAGCTGGAACTCGGCCGCCAACGCCATGAAATCGAGCTGATCGCTTCCGAGAACATCGTCTCGAAAGCCGTCCTCGAAGCGCAGGGATCGGTTCTGACCAACAAATATGCCGAGGGCTATCCCGGCCGGCGCTATTATGGCGGCTGCCAGTTCGTCGATATCGCCGAAAACCTGGCGATCGAGCGTGTCACCCGTCTCTTCGACTGCAAATTTGCCAATGTGCAGCCGAATTCCGGCAGCCAGGCGAACCAGGCCGTGTTTCTCGCTCTGCTGCAGCCGGGTGATTCCTTCATGGGGCTCGATCTCGCCGCGGGCGGCCATCTGACGCATGGCTCGCATGTCAATCTCTCCGGCCGCTGGTTCAAGCCGATCCCCTATGGGGTTCGGCCGGACAACAACCGTATCGACATGGACGCGGTGGCGCGGCTCGCCGAGGAGCACAAACCAAAGCTCATCATCGCTGGCGGCTCCGGCTATCCGCGTCATTGGGATTTTGCTGGATTCCGGGCGATCGCGGATAAGATCGGCGCCTATTTCTTCGTGGATATGGCGCATTTCGCGGGCCTTGTCGCTGGCGGCGTGCATCCCTCGCCGTTCCCGCATGCCCATGTGGTGACGTCGACAACCCACAAAACCTTGCGCGGCCCGCGCGGCGGCTTGGTTCTCACCAATGACGAGGCGATCGCCAAGAAGATCAACTCGGCGGTCTTCCCTGGCCTTCAGGGTGGCCCCTTGATGCATGTGATCGCGGCCAAGGCTGTCGCTTTTGGTGAAGCGCTCAAGCCCGAATTCAAGATCTATGCAAGGCAGGTCGCGGACAATGCCAAGGCGCTGGCTGCGACGCTGATCGAGCGCGGCTATGGAATCACCACAGGTGGCACCGACAATCATCTTATGCTGGTGGATTTGCGGCCAAAGCAGCTCACCGGAAAGGCGGCGGAAGCGAGCCTCGGGCGCGCCGGGATCACCTGCAACAAGAATGGCGTGCCGTTCGATACCGCAAGCCCCATGGTTACCTCAGGGATTCGGCTCGGGACGCCCGCCGCGACATCACGCGGTTTTGGGATCGCCGAATTCAAAAAGGTTGGCGAGCTGATCGCCGAAACCTTGGACGGCTTGGCCAAGAACGGCGAGCAGGGCAATGCGGAGGTGGAGGCCAAAGTCAAGGCAGCCGCGAGCGAATTGACGCAACGCTTCCCGGTTTATTGAGGTCACAAGATCGATTGTGGGGCCAAGGTTGCAGGATCGGGCAGGGTTCAAACAAGGGTGACACTTTCATGGAGTGAATTGATCGGCGATACTCGGCTTCCCTTATTTTTTCGGAACGAGCATCGGCATGCGTTCATCCCCTTCGGTCAGGCCTTCGCTCTGGCGAAGCGCCAATCGAAACACGGTGCGTAAAGTCAGAGCCGTTTCAATGGCGAGATCCGAATAATGGCGCTGTCCGCCCGGCGTTGTTCGAGGCTGCGCCTTCCAGCCAGCGATCGCTTCGGGCGTGAA
>Ga0224556_1000189_pt1 | contig 14484 bp, 17 predicted proteins | sample 714S315metaG_FD_183007 | JGI IMG/M metagenome (GOLD analysis project Ga0224556, IMG submission 183007) | Peat soil microbial communities from Stordalen Mire, Sweden - 717 S3 1-5 | ecosystem: Environmental > Terrestrial > Soil > Wetlands > Peat | place: Sweden: Norrbotten County, Stordalen Mire...
GACCGGTTGATCCCGGCCCTCTTTTCTGTTTGCTGCTTGGCTTGTCCTGGCGATAACTAAGCGGCCTTCGCCGCATCGCGCAAGCTCTTCACTTTGTCGTGTGCGCGCTCTACGCTCGCGGCTTGCCGGCGAACGATCTCAGCGATGTTTTCCGGCAGATCACCGGTCACCGCTTTCCCGTATGTTTCCTTGGCGGTGTCCTCGCCTGCCTCAACCGATTCCAGGATCGTCTTGTCACCGCCGCCGAGACTGACCTTGGTATCGATCCAGGCGCGGCGAAGCGCTCCCCCGACGGAACCGGAAACTTTCTTGTCGGGCTTGCCCAAGCGGATGAGTTCCGCCTCGAGTTCTCCGGCGAAGCGCGACCGTTCCAGGCTTTGCTCGTTAAAATAGGTTTTCAGGTCCGATCGCTTCACGTGCGCGGCGGCCTCCTGGTAGCCTTTTTGTCCGTCCTTGCAGGTTTCAATCAGATTCTCTATTACGCTGACAGCATCATTTTCGTTCATAATAGCCTCCGTGACTTGGATGCGCCGATGGGCTCGGGGTTTGGCGGGATTCGGAGTGGCGAATTAGGAAGAAAGCTGATCATCCTCTAGAATCAGCTCTAAAATCAAGCGAGAGAGGCCTGTGACGAAACGCAAATCCAAAGGCGCGTACATGATCTCGGCGGTCGCTGAGATGTATGGGATCCATCCGCAAACGCTGCGGCTCTACGAGCGTGAGGGATTGCTCAAACCGTCCCGCACCGAGGGCAACACTCGCCTCTACACCGACGAGGATTTGCTGCGGCTGGAGTTCATTCTGTCGCTGGCGCGAGATTTGGGAGTGAACATCAGCGGTATGGCCATCATCCTGCAAATGCGCGAGCGCATGGAAGAGATGCAGCGCCAGATCCAGGAGTTCGTGCAGTATATCCAGCAGGAAGTGCTCACTCGCGCTCACGCGGCCGCCGATCCAGCCAAGGGAGCGATTGTGCCGGTTAGAAGGTCGATGATCGCGCCGGCGGTGAGTCTTCAAAAGAAACGATAAGTCCGCAAGAAATAATTCCCGTGTCCGCTGTCATCCTGAGCACCGGCAAAGCCGGTGTGAGGGACCGTACGTCAGCAGGAGTTACGATGCCGCGTGCAGGACTACTGGGGACGCATGCGCCAAACCAATCCGAACGACGCCGGTGCCGCTCTAACGTGCATCGTAAGGTCCCTCGGAGGGCTTGCGCCCTCCTCAGGATGACAATCCTGAGAGACGGCAAGCGCAGGCGGTATCATGAGAAAGCAACATGCTGCCCTTCAAACTCGTTTATAGTGACGGCTACTACCTGCCCATCGGCAGCCACGTCTTCCCCGCTGAAAAGTACCGGCGCATTCGCGACCGGCTGATCTCAGCCGGCGTCGCCGAGACCGCAGATTTTCTGGAGCCTCAGCCCGCCACCGATCAGGACATCTTGCTGGTGCACAAGCCGGAGTACGTACAGAAACTGAAAACGGGCACGCTTAGTCCCCGCGAAGAAATGGAATTGGAAGTTCCTTTCTCGCCGGAACTGGTGAAAGCGTTCTGGCTGGCAGCCGGCGGATCGATCCTAGCGGCGCGGCAATGCTTGTTCGACCGCGTGTGCATCAGCATCGGCGGCGGCTTTCACCATGCGTTCCCCGATCATGGCGAGGGATTTTGCATGATCCACGACGTAGCCGTGGCCATTCGCCGCATGCAGCGCGACGACAAGATTCGCACCGCGATGACTCTCGACTGCGACGTGCATCAGGGCAACGGCACGGCTGCGATTTTTGCCGGAACGCGCACCGCGAGCGCACTGCTGCCTTCGGCCTCAACCTCGACCGTGCAGCAGCCCGCTGGTGCGCCACAAGGCAAGATGCGAGGTGTGCACGCCGGTGACGTCTTCACCATTTCGCTGCACCAGCACAACAACTATCCCCTCTACAAGCCGCCGTCGTCGATCGATGTTGACCTGCCGGACGGCACCAGCGACGGCGACTACCTCGCCTGGCTCGACAACGCGCTCAGTTCCGGACTGCGGCAGTTTGAACCCGACCTGCTGTGCTACGTCGCGGGTGCCGACCCCTATCGCGAAGATCAACTGGGCGGACTTTCCCTGACAATTGACGGACTGAAGAAGCGCGACGAACTCGTGTTTCGCGTCGCCCGTGCCCGGGACATTCCAATCATGGTAACCTTCGCCGGCGGTTACGCGCAGAACGTAGAAGACACAGTGACGATTCACAGCAATACGGTGATCGCGGCCAAAGAAATATTCGCCGTAACTTAGTGAGAGCGTGAAAAGTTATACTCGATGGAATGATCGTCAGACCATCGGAACTTTCTCACAGCGAGCTTTATTCAATCATTCTGAATTCCGTGGCGCCGCGGCCAATTGCGTGGGTCTCGACTGTAAGCGCGGCGGGCCAGCACAATCTTGCCCCTTTCTCCTTCTTCAATGCGGTATGCGTCGACCCTCCGTTGCTGGCGTTTGCTCCCGGATTTCGTCCAGCCATGCAATCGAACGCCAACCACGGCGAAGCCAAAGACACGCTGCGCAATATTCGCGAGACCAAGGAGTTTGTTGTCAACGTGGTGACCTACGCCCTGGCCGAAGCGATGAATGCAACCAGCGGCGAATACGATCGGTCGGTGAACGAATTCGAGTTGGCGAAGCTTACCTCTGAGCCGTCGAAAATCGTGCGCCCGTCAAGAGTCGCCGGGTCGCCGGTCAGCTTTGAATGCAAGCTCTATCAGATTCTTGAGTTTTCTCCCGCTCCCACAAGCAGTAGCCTGGTGATCGGCCAGGTTGTCTCGATTTACCTCAACGAATCGCACATGAAAGATGGCAAGCTTGATCGCGACTCGCTCGACTTGATCGGCCGCATGGGGGGCATCCAGTACACCCGGACGACGCAGCGATTCGAAATGGTGCGGCCGAAAATCGGGTCATAATTTCATGGGTCGAGTTTCATCGGTCGAGTTTCATCGATTCGAACGAGCCACTGCCGAGAGCTATGCCTGGCCCTGCGCTGCCAACCTTGGAGAAGCTTGCGGCGGGAATATCAGCAGGACCCGTGCGTCCACCACGGCGTGGATCACCACCGGCAATAGCAAACTCCCCGTCAGTAGATAAAGACCGGCAAGGATCGACCCTAAGACTCCAGTTCCGATAGCTCCCTTCCATCCCTGATAGATGTGGGCCAGGCCGAAGGATACCGAGACCAGCAACACTCGCTCAGCAATATTCAGGTGGGGCAGGTACACGCTCAAGTAGTAGAGGAGGAACCCGCGAAACACCAATTCCTCGGAAATTCCGGCCCCCACACTGACTCCTGCCCACCAGGACCGCTCCAGGTGCGAGTCGGGAATCAGCGCACCAACGCTATCCTGCACTCTATTCCTCAGCTTCTCAGCCTTAGGCCGCAGCTGCAAACTGGACCAGATAAGCGCCCCGACCACAACGAGCAACAGGGCGATGCTCCAACCCCATGAACGGGGTGCGACTAGCCCGAGGCGGGCCGCCGGCACTCGTCCAAAACCCCACAGGGCAAGGACCACTCCGGTAGTGATGATCTGCTCCACCACCAGTTCGCGATAAAGCCGAACCTTGGCGTTAGGAACGCCAGCCGCGATCTGTCTGCGAACTCTTTGATACATCATGCGGCCGAGCAAAGGGCCCGCGAGAACGGCGTAGGCGGCCAACAGGTGCATGAGAATGGTGGGCATGAGATTCCCCTTTCTTTAATGTAAATGTATATTTACATTTACATTATGTCAAGCCCTTCCTGTAAAATCTTGCCATGCCCAAGACCGTGCTTCCCGCGCACCAGGCCCGCAGCCGCGAATCCCTGGCGCGCCTGCTCAAGGCCGCTGCCGAGGTGCTAAACAAGGACGGGCTCGAAGGCGCGACCATTCCTCGCATCGCCGCCCGTGCCGGACTCTCTCCCGGAACTGTGTACCGCCGCTTCCCCGATAAAGACGCCCTGTTACGGGAAGTCTGCCTGCGCCTGCTCGAAGAAAATTACCGGGGAACGAAGCAGCTCTTAGCTTCTGAGCAATGGAAGAAGATGTCTCTCGTGGAAATATCGAACACCGTAATCGCCATCACCTTGAAAGGCCACCATTCCCACCGCGGCCTGCTGCGCGCGTATCTTTTGTTCACGCTGCAGCATCCTGATTCCGCCTTCATTCGAAAGTGCGAGCAACTGGAATGGAAGACCTTGCAGGATGTTTCCGAACTCCTGCTCACGCGCCGCAGCGAAATCCATCACCCGGACCCGGAGTCCGCCGTAAAGCTTGCCTTGCTGATGGTCGGCATCGCCGCCCAGGGCATTTTCATTCTGCCCCAGCATCCCAACGATTACGATCGCCTCCTGCCCAATGTGGAGGCGCAGCTCATTCGCGAACTACCCAGGATGTTTCTGCGCTATCTCGGCGTGGAAGACGACGGCTGACAAACGGGGAGAAGAGGGTTCAGGCTTCGCCGCTGTTAGAATAGTGATGCTTCTATGTTTGAAAACCTACAGGAAAAACTACAGCGCGCGTTCAAGAGCCTTCGCGGGCAAGCCAAGCTCACCGAGGAAAACATTGACGACGCGCTGCGTGAAATCCGCCTCGCGCTGCTTGAAGCCGACGTCAATTTCAAGGTGGTCAAGCAGCTCATCGACCAGATTCGCGCCAAGGCCGTCGGCCAGGAAGTGCTGACCGCGCTGTCGCCGGGCGAGCAGGTCATCAAGATCGTGCGCGATGAGCTAGTCGAGATTCTCGGCAAGGACACGGCGCGCATGAAGTTTGCCTCGCAGCCGCCCACGGTCGTGCTCATGGCCGGGCTGCAGGGCTCCGGCAAGACCACGACTTCCGGCAAGCTGGCGCACTGGTTCAAACTCGGCGGGCATCGTCCGCTACTGGTTTCGGTGGACGTGTATCGTCCCGCGGCGCGTGAGCAATTGAAAGTTGTAGCGCAAGCAGTAAAGGCGCAGATCTACGAAGGTCACGTAGCCGCGGATGCATTCGTCCGGGGCGATGCCGACGAGAGCGCCGGCTCCTACAACAAATCTCCGGACGTGGAACGTCTCGCAAAGGAAGCCCGGCGCGAGGCCATCGTCTCCGGCTGCGACGTGCTCATCGTCGATACCGCCGGCCGGTTGCACATCGACGACCAACTCATGGACGAGATGCAGTCGCTGAAGAAACTGCTGAATCCGTCGGAGATTTTGTTCGTGGCCGACGCCATGACGGGACAGGACGCGGTGAACTCGGCCGACGAGTTTCACAAAAAGCTGTCGCTCACCGGCATCGTACTCACCAAGATGGACGGCGACGCCCGCGGCGGCGCGGCGCTGTCGATTCGCCAGGTCACGGGGCAGCCCATCAAGTTCATCGGCGTGGGCGAAAAATATGACGCGCTCGAGCCCTTCCATCCCGACCGCATCGTTTCACGCATTCTCGGCATGGGCGACATCCTCTCTCTGATCGAGCGCGCCGAATCGCAGATCGACAAAAAGAAGGCGCAGGAAATGGCCACCAAGGCCCTCACCGGCGACGGATTCTCGCTGGAAGATTTTCGCGACCAACTGCGCCAAGTGAAAAAGATGGGATCGATGAAGAGCCTGATGGGCATGCTGCCCTCGATCGGCCCGTTTTCCGGCCTGCAGAAAGCGGCCGATAACGTTGACGAGAAACAGATCAATCGTGTCGAGGCCATCATCAATTCAATGACGTCGCACGAACGCAATCATCACGAAGTGATCAACGGCAGCCGCCGCAAACGCATCGCCCGCGGCTCGGGCACAACTGTGCAAGAAGTAAACAATCTCCTCCGCCAGTACGCGCAGATGAAAAAGATGTTCAAGCAAATGGGCAAGCCGAGTTTCGCTAGAAGGCTGGCGGGGATGAAGCTGCCGGGAATGTAGAAGAGCAGGTGCCAGCGGTCAGTTGCCAGTACAGCCCTTGACCATTTGTCATCCTGAGCGAAGTGGCCGCGAGCGCAGCGAACGGCAACGCAGTCGAAGGATCCCTATCAGCTTGACTGATATCTGACCTATGAAATGGCGTTCTCTGGAAGAATGCAACCCGGCTCTTGATACGCGCCCGTTGCGCGACATCCTCGCCGAGCGCAAGGGACTCATCGCGAAGTATGTTCCGGCGGAAACGCAAGAGATTCATGCGCAAGCGGTCGCTGCACTCCAGGGACGGTGTCTCGCGGCAAACATCCTGCCCGTCGGCGCGAAGGCGCCGGCATTCGAACTTCGAGACCACGACGGCAAAATGGTTTCATCCTCTGATTTGCTGGCCAAGGGGCGCCTCGTGCTCTGTTTCATTCGCGGGCGTTGGTGTCCCTTCTGCGTCGGGCAAATGGAAGCGACGAATCTTGTCCTACCGCAGATCGCGCAGGCCGGAGCGTCGCTGGTCGCCATCTCACCGCAGACCGTGAAGCAAGCGTATTTCATGCACGACCAGCACAACCTGCATTTTCCGCTGCTCTCTGACTCCGGCAACAAAGTCGCACGGCTTTTCGGGCTGACCTACCGCGTACCCGAACTTCAGGAAGCAGTTTACCGGCGAGCTTTCGTCAACCTGCCGTTCACCAACGGTGACGAAAGCTGGGAACTGCCGATCCCCGCGACCTTCATTCTCGAGCGTGACGGGACGGTCCTTTATGCCTCGGGCAACGAGGATTACACAGAGCGGCCGGAGCCTAGCGACATTGTGGTTGCCCTCAGGGGCTAAAGCCCGATTTTCTCTCGATACCTTAACGGCACGGCTAAAGCCGTGGCCTTCCACACAACGCGCGCAATCGGCAGTCGCAGACCAGCCACGAAGCTCTGCTTTCGGTACACTGAATACTCATGCACTACATCTACGGCATCAACTCGGTTACCGAAGCGCTGAAGGCGCGCGGGCGAGCTTTCGAGTGGGTCGGCATGGCCAAGGAGCGGCATGACATCCGCCTGCAGCGTTTGATTGAAGATTGCCGGCGCCTGAAAGTGCCCGTGCGTTTTCTGCAGCGCACCGAACTCGACGAACTGGCGGGCAACACCGCGCATCAGGGAGTGGTCGCAGTCACGTCGGCCAAGCAATACAACGATCTCGAAGATGTCATCGCCGCCAAACGCGCGGAATATTCGCTGCTGGTTGTGCTCGATGGGGTGGAGGATCCGCACAATTTAGGCGCGATTCTGCGCACCGCCGATGCCGCCGGCGCGAATGGAATCGTTATTCCGGAACGTCGCTCGGCGAGCGTGACCGGCACCGTCACAAAAGTTTCGGCGGGGGCGAGCGAGCATATGCCCATCGCCAAAGTCACGAATATTGCCCGCACGATCGAAGAACTCAAAGAGCACAATGTGTGGACGGTGGGCCTTGACGAACGCAGTAAACAGACTTACTACGAAATGGATTACAACATGGACTGCGCCCTGGTTCTGGGCGGAGAGGGTAAGGGCCTGCACGATCTGGTCAAACGAAAGTGCGACTTCCTGGTTTCGATTCCGATGCTCGGAAAAGTACCGTCGCTGAATGTATCGGTGGCCGCGGCGGTCGTGCTGTATGAAATTGTGCGGCAGCGGCGCGTCCGTGCAGCGTCCCAGCATGCAGAATGACGCAGGATACAAGATGAAGTCCCGCAAGAAACTGCGCGAAATGAAATCTGTTTGGCAGATCTTGGGTCTTCTCTGTGTCCTCTGTGCCTCTGTGGTGAATTGTTTTGCTCTCGATCGCGAGGCGTTCAGCATCACCAATTACGACCTCAACGTCCAGGTTGAGCCGGAACAGCATCGTCTTGGAGTGCGCGGCAAAATCACGCTGCGGAACGACTCGCAGACACCGCAGAAGATCGCGGTGCTGCAGATTTCTTCGTCGCTCGACTGGCGATCCATCAAGGCCGGTGACAAGCCGTTGCAGTTCGTCATGCAGCCCTACACGTCTGACATCGATCACACTGGCAGCCTTTCCGAAGCCATCGTCACTCTGCCCAATGCGGTCGCGCCCCAGGCGACGGTCGAGTTGGAGATTGGTTACGAAGGCGTCGTCCTGCTCGACTCGACCCGACTGACGCGCATCGGCGCGCCCGAAGACGCGGCAAACAGCACCGACTGGGATCAGACCGGCCCAGATTTCACGGCGGTGCGCGGAGCGGGATATGTGGCGTGGTATCCAATCGCGACTGAAGTGGCGAATCTCTCGGAAGGCAACAGTTTGTTTGAGGTTCTGGGGCGATGGAAAGAGCGCGAAGCGAGATCAAGCATGCACTTAAAGATCGGGCCACTGAGCGGCGACAATCTGCTGCCGCAAGTCCTTTTTAATGGCGTGGCGTGTCACGGGCCCACGATGTACACATCCATGGGCGTGACTCACGCGATTGGTTCCCTTGATTGCCTGACCCAACCGCTCCGGTTGGACGCTCCGACGCTCGTGATTGCGGACTATCAACTGCTGGAGCGGCCGGCGATCGAGGTGCGCTACCTGCGGGGCCACGACGTGCCGGCCACGAATTTCGCCGATGCCGCGGATAAAATCCTCCCGTTCATTACCGACTGGTTTGGCCCGATGCGCGAAAAGGCCAAAACCGCGGACCTGCCCGATCCCAACGCTGCGCCGTTCGAGAGCGGCGCACTGCTGCTCACGCCGCTCGTCAGTGATGATCCCAAACTGGCCGGCCTGGCCGCGGCGCATCAACTCACGCACGCTGCATTTTTGTCATTCCGACCCTGGATCGAAGAAGGTCTCGCCCATTTCGCCCAGGCTCTCTACCTTGAACGCGAGAAGGGGCGCGCTGCCGCGCTCGATTACATGGCGCAGCATCGGTTTGCACTCGGCCAAGTCGACGCGCAAAGCACCGTGCCCCGATCCGAAGATGAAGCCAACCGCTCGCTGGTAAACACGACGAGCGAGGAACTGTATCGCAGCAAGGCGATGTATGTCTGGTGGATGCTGCGCGACATGGTCGGCGAACCGGCGCTCAAAAAAGCCCTCGCGGCTTACCGTTCCGAGCAGGATAACGATCCCTCGTACATGCCGCGGCTGATCGCCGCGCAAACCCGGCGCGATCTGGAGTGGTTCTTCGACGATTGGGTCTACCGCGACCGCGGCCTGCCCGACTTTAAGGTGGAGTCCGTTTTCCCGCGCAAGACCATGAACGACTCGATCATGCTGACGATCACGCTCGATAATCTGGGCACGGCCGGGGCCGAGGTCCCGGTCATCGTCAAATTTACCGGCGGAGAAATTCAGCAGCGCCTCGAGGTTCAGGCGAAGAATAAGGCAGTGATTCGCGTGGAAGTTCCAGGCGCTCCGCAGGAGGTCGTGGTCAACGACGGCAGCGTGCCCGAGAGCGACATGACGAACAACACATTCAAGATTGAGGCGGGCGACGCTTCCAAATAGTGGGCCTTTTTCGTTCGCTTGCTGTTCAGGTTCAGCGCGACGTAAACTCGACCAGTTTTTCCAGTTTCCTCGCCGCTGCGCCGGATTCGAGTGACACAGCCGCCAAGGGGATCGCATTCGCGATGTGATCCGCTCTGCCCGCGGCTACCAGGGCGGCGGCGGAGTTCAGCATCACCACGTTTCGCCGGGGAGACTTCTCTCCGCCGAGGATCGCGCGAATGATCGCCGCATTCTCCACGGCATCGCCGCCGGCAATATCCTGCAGCGTGGCGCGCGTCATGCCAAATTCTTCCGGCTCCACTTCGTAGGACCGCACCGAACCGTCGCGAGCCTCGGCCACCCGCGTCGGCCCGGTGATGGTAATCTCGTCGAGGCCGTCGAGCCCATGCACCACCAGCGCCCGATGCAGCCCCAGCATGCTTAGCGCTTCCGCTAGCTTCTCCGTTAGATCCAGTGAATACACTCCCACCACCTGTCCCGAGGCACGCGCGGGGTTGGTCAGAGGGCCGAGCAGATTGAACATGGTGCGCATCCGCAGCTCGCGGCGCACGGCCTGCACTTGCTTCATCGCTGGGTGAAGATTCGGGGCGTAGAGAAAACAGATGCCAACTTCATGCAAGCATCGCGCTGCACGCTCCGGCGAAAGCTGAATGTTCACGCCCAGGGCCTCAACCACATCGGCCGAGCCGCATTTCGAACTGATGCTGCGATTGCCGTGTTTGGCCACGCGCACGCCCGCTCCGGCGGTGACGAGCGCAGTCGCGGTGGAAATATTGAACGTACCCCTGGCGTCGCCGCCGGTGCCGCTGGTATCAACTAAGGACGAGCCGACCGACGAAGACTCGACTAAAGATTCTTCGCCCAGAGCATCGCGGCCCGTTCCGCTGACGGCGAGCGCGCCCGTCACGCTGCCCTCCATTCTGGCCGGCTCGATCGGCAGGGGCGCTGCAGCCGCGCGGATGGCTTCGGCGAAGCCCACGATTTCCTCGACCGTCTCGCCTTTCATGCGCAGAGCGATGAGCAATGCGGCAATCTGCGCGTCAGTGCATTTTCCCGCCAGCACTTCAGACATCACTTCGCGAGCCGCAGCACGGTCGAGCGACTGGCTTTGGTTCGCGATGCGATGGAGAGCGTCAAGGATCATGTTTGTTCAATCACGGTTATTCAATCATGACTGTTCAATCGTCGCTGCACAATCATGGCGGTTGGGCGGCGTGGCCAATAGCCTAGCATTTTGCTTCCGTTCTGGCACCAGCGGGCGGCCAAATTCACGCCGCAGGTTTGCCCTAATTCCCCGCCCTTCTATAGAATGAAAAGTTTGCTGCCCGCAGTGCGACGCCGCAAGCCGGACCCTTCCGATTCTTAAACGATTCTTAAGAGACGTTCTGAATTAACGAGTGCATTTATGAAAATCCACGAGTACCAGGCCAAAGCAATTCTCAAGAAGTACGGTGTAGCAGTGCCGCGTGGGGCGATGGCGGCCTCGCAGTCGGAAGCTGAGGCCGTCGCCAGAGAATTGTTTGATGCTGGCGCAGGTGGAGTGGTGGTCAAAGCGCAAATCCACGCCGGCGGCCGCGGCAAAGGCGGGGGCGTAAAGATTGCCAAGTCGGTGGACGAAGCTGGCGAGCTCGCATCGAAAATGCTGGGCATGAAGCTGGTGACGCACCAGATCGGGCCAGAAGGCCGCATCGTACGCCGATTGCTGATCGAAGAAACGCTGCCCATCGAGAAGGAACTTTACCTCGGCATTCTGGTCGACCGCGCCGAAGGCAAGCCCGTCTTCATGTCTTCGGCCGCCGGCGGCATGGACATCGAACAGGTCGCGGCCGAAACTCCTGACGCGATTCTGAAGCAGCATATCGATCCCGGCATGGGCCTCGAAGCGTTTCAGGCGCGGAAGATCGCCTTCACTCTCGGATTGAAGGCGCAGCAAATCAATCCCGCGGTGCAGTTCCTGTCCAGTCTTTACAAGGCCTTTCTCGATATCGACTCGTCATTGCTCGAGATCAATCCTTTCATCACGACCACCGACGGACGCCTGTTCGCGCTCGACGCCAAGATCACCATCGACGACAACGCGCTGTTCCGCCACGCTGACCTGCGCGAGTTGCGTGACATCACGGAAGAAGATCCGCTCGAAGTGGAGGCCTCAAAGTACAGTCTGAACTACATCAAGCTCGACGGCAGTGTGGGCTGCATGGTCAACGGCGCCGGCCTGGCGATGGCGACCATGGACATCATCAAATATGCCGGCGGCATGCCCGCGAACTTTCTCGATGTGGGCGGTGGCGCCACTTCCGAGCAGGTCGCGCACGCCTTTGAAATCCTGCTGAGCGACAAGAATGTGAAGGCGGTATTGATCAACATTTTCGGCGGCATCCTGCGGGTCGACACGCTGGCCACGGGCGTTGTGGAAGCCGCGCGCAAGACCAACATCAAGCTGCCCATCGTGTTGCGCCTGGAAGGCACCAACGTTGATGAAGGCAAGAAAATCTTGATGAACTCAGGATTCAACTTCCTCGTCACCGATACGATGAAGGACGCAGCCGACAAAGTGGTGGCCGCGGCCCGGGGCACTCTTGGCGTAACCGAGTGGCGGTAGATGCAGCGAGGATTTATTCATGGCTATCCTAGTCAATAAGAACACGCGCGTGCTGGTGCAAGGCCTGACCGGCCGCGAAGGCACGTTCCATGCGAAAGCCAGCGCCGCTTATGGCACGCAGATTGTCGGCGGCGTGACTCCGGGCAAGGGCGGAACAACGCACGAGGGTTGGCCGATTTTCAACACCGTGCGCGAGGCTGCCGATAAAACCGGCGCGAACGCCACTGTGATTTTTGTGCCCCCGCCGTTTGCCGCCGACGCCATCATGGAAGCGGCCGATGCGGAGATCGACCTGATCGTCTGCATCACCGAAGGCATTCCAACGCTCGATATGGTGAAGGCCTGGGAGTTTTTGCAAGACCGTAAGTCGCGCCTGATCGGGCCGAACTGTCCCGGGATCATTTCGCCGGGCAAATGCAAAATTGGCATTATGCCTGCTTCGATTCACAAGGAAGGTTCGATCGGCATCGTCTCACGCTCCGGCACTCTGACCTACGAAGCGGTGCATCAACTCACCCAGCGCGGCATTGGGCAGTCGACGGCCATCGGCATCGGCGGCGATCCGATTATCGGCACGAACTTTATCGATGCTCTTGATTTATTCAATCGCGATCCGGAGACCGAAGCCGTAATCATGATCGGCGAAATCGGCGGCAACGCCGAAGAAACCGCCGCAGAATTCGTGAAGGCGCACATGAAGAAGCCGGTCGTCGGCTTCATCGCGGGACAGACCGCGCCGCCAGGGCGCCGCATGGGACACGCCGGCGCAATCATTTCCGGCGGCAAAGGCACGGCCGCGGAAAAGATGAAAGCTCTTGAAGCGGCGGGAATTCGCGTGGCCAGGTCACCGGCGGCGATCGGCGAGACGCTGGCGTCGGCCATCGGAGTGAGCGTTTAGCACACCGCAGCAGGACGAAGTAGATTCCTCCCTTTCGACTTCGCTCAGGGTCGGAATGACAAAATACTTAGGGTTAACGACCAACGAATAAGGACCAACGACCGAACTTATGAAAACTCTGCAACGCACCTTCACCATCGTCAAGCCCGACGCCGTCCGCAAGAATGCCGTGGGCGACATCATTGAACAATTCGAGAAGAACGGATTCCGCATCCTGGCCATGAAGATGCTCGAAATCTCGAAGTATCAGGCCGAGCAATTTTATGCGGTGCATGCCAGCCGGCCATTTTTCGGCACGCTCACTGACTTCATGTCCAGCGGACCGATCGTCGTGCTGGCCCTGGAAAAAGAGAATGCCATTGCCGACCTGCGCAAGCTGATGGGCGCCACCAACCCGGCCCAGGCCGAGGAGGGCACTATCCGCAAGAAATGGGCGACCAACATTGAGCACAACGCGATTCACGGCTCCGACGCCGAAGATACCGCGCGCTTCGAGCTGAGCTTTTTCTTTGCGGGATATGAACTGGCAAAATAAGCCACGGATCTTCACGGATTCTCACGGATAAAGCGTGAGGCTATTCGAAAGTTCCGTGGTCTTACTGGCAACTGGATACTCGCCACTGACAACTGGTGTTTTCTATGCCAATGGTTCAAATCACAATGCTGCAAGGCCGCACCGCCGATCAGAAACGCAAGATCGCGAAGCGGATTACCGATGCGCTAGTTGAAGAAGCCGGCGCACGCCGCGAAGGAATTATCGTCGCATTCAACGAGGTGTCGAAGGAAAGCTATGCTTCGGGCGGCGAACTGATGATCGACAAGAAATAAGTAATCTAGTTCCGGCTGTCATCCGCCGCGCGGATCGAACCATGGCTCACGCAGCTCCCGACCTTCGCCCTGGAATCATCGAGGTCTTGCGATTGCTGTCTTCACCCGAGAAGCAGCTGGAATACGAGCGAAGGGTCCCTAGTATATCGATCCCGTCTGAATTGCTCTGTCAGTGGTTTGATGACACTTATCTTCCCGAGAGTCCTGTCTTTCGACAAGGTTTCTCCTCGCGCGAGCTCGAAGCCCTCGCTCATTTCAACAACTACTTCTCGGATCACGAAAAGCTCTTGCCCGATCCTCACTGTGGAATCAGAAACTGGCTCGAAGACAATATCTGGAAAGGAATCATGAGCGAGGCACGCCACACGCTTGCCGCCCTTGAACACGAATAAGAAGTAATCCGCCTACCCCAGCGGCTCGAACAAGTGCCCTTCCACGCGGTCAGCAATCTTGGGCAGATCCTTCTTGGCATGCTGCAGGAAGTGCGGTGCGGCGCGGTGGGCTTCGAGCGCGGCGTCATCTTTGTACTGCTCGTAGATAAAGTAGCGGCGTGGCTCGGTTTTGTGCCGATGCACCTGGTACATGGCACAACCCGGCTCCCTGCGAGATTGTTCGGTCAGCTTTTCAAACAGCGCGGCAACTTCGGCCTCGTGCCCAACTTTCGCCATCCAGGTAACCGCCAGCACCACCATCGTTTCGCTCCTTCCCGCTCGCAGGTAAGTCGGGGAAGCGATTCTAAGCTTTTTCCGAGGCCGTCTTCAACTCCGTAACGAATTCC
>Ga0224556_1000190_pt1 | contig 14428 bp, 13 predicted proteins | sample 714S315metaG_FD_183007 | JGI IMG/M metagenome (GOLD analysis project Ga0224556, IMG submission 183007) | Peat soil microbial communities from Stordalen Mire, Sweden - 717 S3 1-5 | ecosystem: Environmental > Terrestrial > Soil > Wetlands > Peat | place: Sweden: Norrbotten County, Stordalen Mire...
TTACACCGAGCAGGCCGTAGGGGCCTCCGGACTGCTCGGTGTAATCGGCGTCTTCGGTGTCCTTGTCTACTTCGTCCCAATATTTATCGCGCGGAATCAAACCCATCCGGGCGGGGAGGTTGTTGGTGTTGACTACTAGCAAGGCGTGTTGCGGGTCGTAGGCGTAGCCGCTCCAGTTCATTCCGCCAACGTTTCCGGGGACGGAGAGAGTGCCGCGCAGACTTGGCGGGGTGAAGAGGCCGTCGTTGCGGAGGGTTTTGAGGCGCTCGCGGCAGAATTCGCGGTCTTCGGGAGTGATGCCCCAGGCATCGTCGGGGGAAAGTTTTTGCGGAACTAGAGCGGGTGGGGCCAGGGGAAAAGGCTGGGTGGGCGAGGTGACTTCTCCGGGGATATCGGTTTGCGGGACGGGGCGCTCTTCTACGGGAAATACGGGGACTCCGGTGTCGCGATTCAACACATAGAGGAAGCCGGTCTTGTTGCCTTGAATTACTACGGGCACGGTTTTTCCGTCGTGCTGCACGGTGGTCAGGAGTGGGGGCGAGGCGGAGTCGTAATCCCAAAGATCGTGATGGACTAGCTGGAAGCCCCAGACGAATTCTCCGGTCTTTCCGCGGAGGGCGACGATCGAGTCGGACCACTTGTCGTCGCCGGGACGGAGGCCGCCGTAATAATCGGGGCTGGCGCTGCCGGTGGGGACGAAGACTAGGTCGCGGTCGGGATCTGTCGCCATAACGGACCAGGCGTTGCCGGCGCCGGTGCGCCAGGGTTTTGCGGACGGTGACGGCGTTGATTCGGGAACGTTGGGCGGCAGCGGCTCCCATTTCCAGCGTAGAGTGCCGGTGCGGGCGTCGAAGGCGCGCACTACGCCGCTGGGCATGTCGACGCGGGAATTGTCGTCGATGGAGGAGCCGACGACTATGACGTCGTCAATGACTGCGGGCGGGGAGGTCATGTGATATTGGCCGGGAATGTAGCGGGCTACATCGCGGAGGCTGACTTGTCCGTGGTTGCCGAAGTCGCGGCAGGGTTCGCCGGTGAGGGAGTCGAGGGCGATCAGGCGGGCATCGAGAGTGGTTTCGAAAATTCTGCGGCGGCAGGGTTTGCCTTTTGCGCGTGTGGGATCGAGCCAGGTTGAGACTCCGCGATTGATCAGGCCGTCGCCGTAGTCGCCGGCGATCTCGGTCATGGGGTCGTAGACCCAGCGCTGGGCGCCGGTTTCGGGGTCGAGCGCGAAGACGCGGTTGAAGGCGGTGGTCAGGTATAGGGTTCCATCGACCAGGATCGGGGTGGTCTCGAGGCCGCTGCGCTTTTGGTGGCCGGTGCCGTTGGAGATGTCGCCGACGTGGAACGTCCATGCGACTTTTAACGTCGCTACGTTTTGACGGTTGATTTGGGATAGCGGGGAAAAGCGCGTTCCGGCGGCGTCGTGACCGTAGTAGGGCCAGTCGTCATGTGTCCCATCGACTGGACCTTTAACATTTCGCGATGACTGTGCCACTAGGCAGGGGCCGGCGGCGCATACGACAACTGCCAGGATAAATCGAGCCAGTTTTGGAGATGAGATGTTTTTCAATTGCTGCCCTCGCCTACTTTTAGGACGGCCAGGAAGGCTTCCTGGGGGATGTCGACGCGGCCGATGCGCTTCATGCGTTTTTTGCCTTCTTTTTGTTTTTCCAGGAGCTTGCGTTTGCGGCTGATGTCGCCGCCGTAGCATTTCGCGATTACGTTTTTGCGGATGGCGTGGACGGTTTCGCGGGCGATGATTTTCGCGCCGATGGATGCCTGGATTGCAACTTCGAACATTTGGCGGGGGATTAGTTCGCGCATTTTCGAGACCAGGAGTTTGCCGCGTTCGTAGGCGAAGTCGCGGTGGACGATGATGGAGAGGGCGTCGACGGGCTCTCCGGCGACCAGGATGTCGAGCTTGACCATGGGGGATTCCCAGTAGTCGGCTAGGTGGTAGTCGAGGGAGGCGTAGCCGCGGGAGACGGATTTCAGGCGGTCGTAAAAGTCTAAGACGATTTCGTTGAGGGGCAATTCGTAGTGGAGCATTACGCGGGAGGAGCTGACGTATTCGAAGGTTTTTTGCTTGCCGCGTTTTTCTTCGACCAGCTTGAGGATTCCTCCGACGTATTCTTCGTTGGTGAGGATGGTGGCCAGGATTACGGGCTCTTCGATTTTGGCGATTTCGCTGGGATCGAGCCAGCGGGAGGGGTTGTCGATTTCGACCATGGTGCCGTCGGTTTTGTAGATTTTGTAGCGGACGCCGGGAGCGGTGGTGATTAGGTCGAGATTGAATTCGCGCTCGAGACGTTCCTGGATGATTTCCATGTGGAGCAGGCCGAGGAAGCCGCAGCGGAAGCCGAAGCCGAGTGCTACGCTGCTTTCGGGTTCGAAGAAGAAAGAGGAATCGTTCAGACGGAGTTTTTCGAGGGCCTCGCGGAGTTGGGTGTGCGCGTGGGCGTCTATGGTATAGAGGCCGGCGAAAACCATGGGTTTGATTTCTTCGAAGCCGGGGAGGGCTTCGAGGGCGGGGTTGGCGTCGTGGGTGATGGTGTCGCCGATTTTGGTGTCGGCGACATTCTTGATGTTGGCGATGATGAAGCCGACTTCTCCGGCTACCAGCTGATCGATTTCTACGGGCTTGGGGGTTAGCACGCCTAAAGTTTCGGCGTCGAACGTGGTGCCGTTCCACCAGAGACGGATGCGGTCTCCTTTTTTTAGAGTGCCTTGAAAGACGCGAGTCAGGACGATTACGCCGCGGTAGGGGTCGAACCAGGAGTCGAAGACCAGGGCCTGGAGGCGGTTGTCGGGACTGCCTTTGGGCGGGGGGACGCGTTTGACGATGGCTTCTAGGACGTCGGGGACGCCTTGGCCGGTTTTGGCGCTGATTAGGACGGCGTCGGAGGCGTCGAGGCCGACGGCGCTTTCGATCATTTCTTTGGTGCGGGGGATGTCGGCGCTTTGCAGGTCGATCTTGTTGATGACGGGAATGATTTCTAGGCCGTGATTGATGGCTAGGTAGGAATTGGCCAGGGTTTGGGCTTCGACGCCTTGGGAGGCGTCGACTACTAGCAGGGCGCCTTCGCAGGAGGCTAGGGAGCGGGAGACTTCGTAGGAAAAATCTACGTGGCCGGGGGTGTCGATTAGATTTAGCTGGTAGGTTTGGCCGTCGTGCGCAGTGTAGGCCATGCGGACGGCGTGGGCTTTGATGGTGATGCCGCGCTCGCGCTCGAGGTCCATGGAATCGAGGACCTGGGCTTGCATTTCGCGGGCGGTGAGGGAGCCGGTGAGTTCGAGGAGGCGGTCGGCGAGCGTGGATTTGCCGTGGTCGATGTGGGCGATGATGGCGAAATTGCGGATGAAGGCGGCGTCCATGAGTGAGCGCTTAAACCTTGATTCTAACAGGCAGCAGTGTCCCCCCGATTCGGTTCTCGGATAGCATGTCAGCATGGATGAAGCGTGTTTCACGGCTATTGATCACGTGCAGTTGGCTATGCCTGCGGGGCTGGAGGAGACGGCGCGCGGTTTCTATCGCGATGTGCTGGGGATGGCGGAGATTCCTAAGCCGGCGGAGCTGGCGAAGCGTGGAGGATGCTGGTTTGAGAGTGGACGAGTGCAGCTGCATCTTGGAGTCGAGGCTGATTTCCGGCCGGCGAAGAAGGCGCATCCGGCATTGCGCTGCCGGGACTATCACGGTCTTACATCGCGGCTGCGGGCAGCGGGAGTCGAAGTCAAGGCCGACGACGGTATTCCGGGAGTTCGGCGCTGTCACATTTGTGATCCGTTCGGAAACCGGATCGAGTTGATCGGCTCGTAGACGCGAACGATCGCGTAAGAGCTTTCGATAGAATTACACCTCAGAATTACATCTCGCATGCTTGTGCTCGCTTCCGCATCGCCGCGCCGCAAGGAACTTCTGCGCCTGGTGGGGATTCCGTTCGTCGTGCAGCCGTCCGATGTCGATGAGAGTGAGCTGCCGAGCCCAGTGCCGCGCGAGTGTGCGGAGCTGTTGGCGTGCCAGAAGGCGCTGGCGGTCTGGCGAACACGGCCTGAGGATGTGGTGCTGGGTGCGGATACGATCGTGGTCGTGGAGGAGACCATTCTCGGTAAACCAAGTGATGCGGAAGATGCTGCCCGCATGCTGCGGCTTCTTTCGGGACGTGTGCATCGGGTGATTACGGGGGTGTGCGTTATAGGACCTGTGGTCAGTGGTCAGGGTTCAGTGGCTAGTAAGCCCGCTTTGTGCTCCACGCGGTCGTACTCAAGCCACTTAGTCCTTGAGAACCGAGAGTTGAGCGCTGGTTCCGAGAGTACTCTGGTGACGATGAACGAGTTGTCCGGCGAAGAAATTTGGGAATACATCCGCACCGGCGAGCCGATGGATAAGGCGGGAGCGTATGCGATTCAGGGGTTGGCTTCGCGATGGATTCCGCGGATTGAAGGCGACTACAGCAATGTGGTCGGATTGCCGGTGGCGATGGTTTACGAGATGCTGCGTGGACGACGAGGGGAAGGTTAGGATTTTTTCGCTTCTTCGGATTCTTCTTTTTTTACTTCTTCCGGTTTCGGCGGTTCTTTTTTCTCGGGCTCGGGTTTCTCGGGCTCGGGATCTTTCATCCCTTCTTTGAAATTGCGGATGCCTTCGGCCAAACCCTTGCCGACGGCGCCCAGTTTGTTGGTGCCGAACAGCAGGAAGGCGATGACGATCACTAACAGCCAATGCCAGAGCGAAAACTCGCCCATGAGTGCTCCAGTGGGACGGTTGCGAGTAGCGCAGAGGCCGTCGAAAGTTGTCTGGGAAAAGTTTAGGCTACCCCATCGGTAGAGTCAAAGGCCGACTTACGGCGCGGTTTGAAGCCGCGTCCTCTCAAAAACATGCGAACGGGTCAGGCGCTCTCGATCATTGCGGCGAGAAGGAGCGCGCGGCGGGGCAACTCGGAGATTACGATGTGTTCGTGAAGGGCGTGGGCTCCCTGGCCGGCGGCGCCCAGGCCGTCGAGCGTGGGGACGCCTAGGGCGGCGGTGAAATTTCCATCGGAGCCTCCGCCGACGGCGGACTCTTCGAGTTTCCAGTCGATCTGCTTGGCGATCGTCTGCGCTTTTTTGTAGAGTGCGGCTACTCCGGCGGTGCGTTCCATGGGCATGCGGTTGATGGCGCCCTCGATGGTGAGCTGGCAATGTTTGTCGAAGGGCTTCAGGGCGCGGAATTTGCGATCGAGAGGGGCGGCTTGGCTGGCGATTTTTATGCGGACGTCGATTTCGACGGTGGCTTCGGCGGCGATCACGTTGGTGCGGGTTCCGCCGCGAATTACGCCGGGGTTTACGGAGAGGCCGCGTGGAAGATCGTTCAGTTTGGAGACGGCGATGATTTGGCGGGAGAGTTCGACGATGGCGCTATGTCCTTTGCCGGGATCGAGGCCGGCGTGGGCGGCTACGCCTTTCACGTTCAGAATGTATTCACCTACGCCTTTGCGCGCGGTTTTTACGGCGCCGCGTGGGCCGGCGGGTTCGAGTACAAGCACGGCGGCGGACTGTTTGGCCAAGGCTTCGGTGATTTTGCGGGAAGAGTGGCTGCCGACTTCTTCGTCGGAAACCAGAAATACTGTGACCGGGCGGGGCAGGCCTGAATGCCACGCTTGCAGCGCCTCGATCGCATGGAGCATTAGCGCGATGCCTGATTTCATGTCGAGCACGCCGGGGCCGTGGAGGCGGTCGTCGGCGACGTGGCAGGGCATGGTGGCGAGCGTGCCGAGGGGATAGACGGTATCGAAGTGGCCGAGCAGGAGGACAGGCGGAGCGTCTTCTCGACGCGGTTCGCGGCCGGGGAAATCGATTTGCACGCTGTCGCCGTAGTCGGTAGCGGGGTGGACTTGCAGGTGTCCGCCGAGGGCTTCGAAATATCCGGCGAGGAAGGCGCCCATGCGGTCGGCGGAGGGCTTGTGGTCGCTGGGAGATTCGATCTCGACGAACTCGCGGATGGTCTGGACGATTTTTTCCTGGCGGAGTTCGAAATAGTGGAGGCGCTCGGGCCACGGCGGGGTGGAGTCTGTGGGGGTGGGGGGGGCCGGGCCGGGCCGGACTGGTTTCGAACGAGTTGGTTTTTTGATCGGCATTTCTCCGCTGTTCTCCGGCGCTGCGTCAGGCGGTGGTACAGTTTCGTCTTGACGACGGTGGTGTTCCTCGCGAGATCCCTCGCTCCGCCTGAAGAACGGCTCCGCTCGGGATGACGCATCCGAAGGAGAGGTGGCAAATCCGAACTGCGCTATACCCGTGACGAGTGCTGCATCTTCTCCGGCGCAAGTCGTACAGTATAATCTTCAAGCTGTTTTGAGAAGAAGTGTTTTGAGAAGACGCTTGGGAAAATCATGAATGAGAGCAATCCTGTGCCGGAATCTTCGCCGGGCTCGACGAAGAACGGGCTCGACATCCACGAGATTCTGAAAATCCTGCCGCACCGATATCCTTTTCTGTTGATTGACCGGGTGCTTGAACTGAAGCGCAAGCAGAGCATTGTGGCCATCAAGAACGTGACCGTCAACGAACCGTTTTTTGCGGGGCATTTTCCGGGGCTGCCGATCATGCCGGGGGTGCTGATCGTGGAGGCCATTGCGCAGGCGGGCGGGGCGCTGCTTTTGACCGAGATGGAGGATCGCAGCGGGAAACTGATGGTGTTTACGGGGATCGAGCGGGCTAAATTCCGGAAGCCGGTGAGCCCGGGGGATCAGTTGCGGCTGGAGGTAGCGGTCGTTGGGTGGCGCGTCGTGCCCAACATGACCGCGGCGAAGATGCAGGGTTACGCGTATGTGGGGGATAAGCGGGTCGCCGAGGCGTTGGTTTCGTGCCAATTGATTGACAGTGCGCGCGGGCGGGGGGCGGGAGAAGAGTAAGCTGGCGGCTGCGGTTGCTGTCTAGCTGGCGCTCGAGTGGACAGCCGGCGGCGGCTGTCCCCATGTAATCTCTTTACTCTTTGCCTTTATTTCTTACTCTTTTGTCGATGCTCCCTGTCGTTATTTCCTCTTGATTGCTTTTCGTTCATGAATATTCATCCCACAGCGATTATTGATTCGCGCGCCAAGGTTGCCGCTTCGTGCACGGTCGGGGCTTATTGCGTGATCGGCGCGGACGTGGAGATTGGCGAGGGGTGCCGGTTGGCGTCGCATGTGGCGATCGAGGGGCCAACGAAGATCGGCTCCGACAATGCGTTCTTCCCTTTTTGCGCGATTGGGATGGCGCCGCAGGATGTGACTTACCGGGGCGAGGCGACGCGGCTGGAAATTGGCGATCACAATGAGATCCGCGAGTGCGTGACGATTAATCGCGGGACGGTGAAGGGCGGAGGGCTGACTAAAGTTGGCAGCCATCTGCTGATTATGGCGTATACGCATATTGGGCATGATTGCGTGATTGAGGATCATGCCATGCTGGTGAACGGCGCGACGCTTGGCGGGCACGTGACCGTCGAAGAATGGGCTGTCGTCGGGGCGTTGTGTCCGGTGCACCAGTTCGTGCGAATTGGGGCGCACTCCTATGTTGGCGGCGGGACTACGATTACGCAGGATGTGCTGCCGTTTTCGATGACTTCAGCGGCGCGCGACACGCATGCGTATGGGATGAATAAGGTTGGGCTCGAACGGCGCGGGTTCTCGAAGGAGCGGATTGCGAAGATACATCATGCTTATAAGATTCTGCTGGCTTCGAAGATGAATACTTCGCAGGCGTTGGAGAGATTGAAGGGCGAGGCGGATCGCGGGGAAGATGTGGACATGCTGATCCGGTTTATTGAGGCGGCGGAGAGAGGGATTATTAAGTAGGCAGGCAGCGCGCGCGGCTTCCGAACATCGGGAGATGAGTGTAATCAGGTGTTACGTCAGCTATGTTGCCGTGCTCAGAAGTTCCTCGACTTCCTCTCGGCTGATGCCGTTGGTTCCTTGCAGTTTCCAATCCTGCTGCCGCTTAAATGACGCGAACCAGCACTGAACCTGATCGTCTGCGACGATATAAACCATCACGCTTCCCCGACCGTTCGCAACCGTATTGCCGCTGTACCAAACAAAGCACCCAGATTGGCTGAAGTCCTGAACCCGTCTCTGCAAATTCCCTTTGCTTCGATGTCTTTCGGAGCAATGCGGCACCTGCGAGGGCACTTCGACGAACTTCTCTCCAACACGTGCAAATGACCACTGAGCAATGACTCTGTTTGGAGCGAATGGAGGGAATGTCACTCTGTCCTGAAAGAACTCATCCAAAGCCGCGTCATTCCGGTTCATGAATGCGGGAAACTGGAAATGCACAGAGCCAATACCCGAAAACCGCAGCCACTTGTGATCGAACCAGTTGTCGATGTGAATTATCCAGATACCATCGGGTGGTTTATTCCTCGCAAGCCCGCTCAGCAATGAGTTCAGCAACGTGATGAAATAGGGGTCGTCGGTCTCTCCAACTGGCACCTTTATAATCATGAGAACATTATCGGATACAGCGTCTCCGGAAGGTTAACTGACGAAATCAGGCGATTACACTCATAACACCACCCCGGGGCCGGTTTCTCCAGGCGATGAAATAGCGATTCTTTCGCCCTTCGGGGTTTGCTCGCATCCGGCGAGCCTACCCACGGCTTGCGCCGTGGGCCGGAGTCTTACCTTCTTCGCGGCTGGGGCGCGAAACTTCTCCGGGCGTCGGATCGGGTTTAGTTTCCGGCTGCTGTTGTTCCCTTCTTGTCGAGCAATTTCTCCATCTCATCCATTACGCGGTTCATCTTTTTGACCGTTAGCTCCAGGGGTTCGTCGGTGGTCATGTCGACGCCAGCGTCTTTCAGCAGGTCGATGGGGTACTTCGATTTGCCTGAGGAAATGAATTTCAAGTAGCGCTCGGTGGCTCCGGGTTCGCCTGAAAGCACTTTTTCCGACAAGGCAGAAGACGCGGTGAACGACGTGGCGTACTGGAAGACGTAAAACGAATTGTAGAAATGGGGGATGAAGGCCCATTCGTTGGAAACGTAGTCGTCTACGATGCATATGCCTTGGTCGTGGCCGTAGTACTTTTTTACGATGTCATCGTAAAGCTTCGAGAGAGAGTCGCCGGTGAGCGGCTCGCCTTTTTCAACCATTTCGTGCATGCGAAGTTCGAATTCCGCGAACTGAGCTTGCCGGAAGACGGTTCCCTTGATGCTCTCCAGATAGTTGCCCAGTAAGGACAGGCGGGTCGAGTCATCTTTGATTCGCTTGAGCATGTAATCGATCAGCAGAGCTTCGTTGAAGGTGGACGCGACTTCGGCCACGAAAATCGGATACGACGACAACGGGTAGGGCTGGGTTTTATTGGAGAAGTAGCTGTGCATGGTGTGGCCGAGTTCGTGGGCGATGGTGCTCATGTCGTCGTACTTGCCGTTGTAGTTGAGGAGCATGTAGGGGTGAACGTCGTAGGCGGCGCCGTTGGAATAGGCTCCGGAAGTTTTGCCCTCGGTGGGATACATGTCGATCCATCGCTCGGTGAAGGCACGTTTTGCGCCCGCGGCATATTCGGGGCCGAGTGGGGCGAGAGCTGCCAGGATGTTTTGTTCGGCCACGTCGACGGGATATCTCGTGTCGACCGAAGATACTAGCGGAGCGTAGAGATCGTAGTAATGGAGATCGGGAAGTCCTAGCATTCGTTTGCGGAGCTTCAGGTAGCGCTGAAAGGTGGGCAGATTGCGATTGACTCCTTCGACTAACCTCGAATACACGGAAACGGGGATGTTGGGCTGGTCGAGCGAAGCTTGCAGGTCCGTGGCATAGTTGCGGGCGCGGGCGTAGAAGACTGAGGTCTCGACGTTGGAATTCATCATGGAGCCGAGGGTGCCGCGGTATTTTCCGAGAGTGGTGAAAAAAGCTTCCATGACTTTCTGGCGATCTTCGCGGGAACGGGAAGCGCGGTAGAGGGAAAAGGCCGCCTTGTCGAGCTTGACGGTTTTGCCGTCGCTCAGGGTGACGGAAGGATAGGGGAAATCGGCATCGGTAAAAATGCCGTAGACGCTGGATGGGCCGCTGGCCATTACGGAGGAGGCGGCGAGGAGTTTCTCTTCGGCGTTGCTGAGGGTGTGGGCGCGGCGGCGCGAGATGTCGTCGAGGTAGTGGCGGAAAATGTGCAGGCGAGGCTCTTGCGTCAGGAAGCGCTCGATGGTGGCGTTATCCATTTTGAGGATTTCGGGTTCGATGAAGGCTGATTCGGTGCCCAGAACGGAGGCGAGCTGAATCATTTCCTGCTGCATGGCCTGATAGGTGCTGACGCGCGTGTCCTCGTCGGATTTCAGGCCGGCGTATACGAACAGGCGCGAGAGTTCTTTGTCGAAGGAGCTTTGCGTTTCCAGGGCGTCGGCTAACTGGGATGGCGACGAAGCCAGGGTGCCTTGAAACTTCCGGAGGGTCGGTAAGTCGGAGGCGAGCTTCTCTTTTGCTGCACGCCACGCCTGGTCGGAGGGGTAGATGGGCGTGAGATCCCATTTGTACTCGTCTGGAAGCTTGCTGCGATCGTGCTCTTGGGCTTGAGATACGAGAGTTGCGACAGCGAACAACACGAGCATGGCGGGCAGGTTGCGCAGGACGATGGCAAGATCAAGATGCATGGATGTTGCTCCTTCGCGACTTAGACGAGCTCTCGGAGAAAAGAGAAGCTGAATTTGAACTGGAGATCAGGAATCTCGAACATTGTAGCTAGCGAGAGTTTACCGGATTATTTTCATCGTTTGTGTTCTTCATTTTGGCGTTCTTGGGCGAAATCCTCGGTGGCGGGGCAGTGCGGTACTGACAACAAATTGCGATGCGCGCGAGATCCCTCTCTTCGCCTGAAGGACGGCTCCGCTCGGGATGACGCCGACGTGATATTCAGACTGGAATCCGAACTGCACGCTACCGTCATGCGGAGAGTGGAAATCACTTCTTGATGCTAAGTGCTAGACTGACTCGACGTCGGTAGATCAGCGCCTATTCATGCCCGTCCTGAACGAAAAACTTGGGCTCATTGCGGGGAATGGCAAGTTTCCATTTCTTGTGCTGGACGCGGCGCGGGCGCAGGGGTATGACGTTGTTGTGGCTGCGATCAAGGAAGAAACTTTTCCCGAGATTGAGTCGCATGGGGCGGCGGCGGTTCATTGGTTTTCGCTGGGGGAACTGTCGAAGCTGATTGAGATGTTTCAGCGGGAGGGCGTGCGGCGCGCGGTAATGGCGGGGCAGGTCAGGCATAAGCAGATTTTTTCTAGCATCCGGCCGGATTGGCGGCTGGCGAAGCTTTTGCTATCGCTGACGACGCGGAATACGGACTCGCTGCTGGGCGCGATCGCGAAAGTGCTGGCGGAGGAAGGCATCACGCTGGAAAATTCCACGTGGTTGCTGGAGCCGCTTCTGGTCAAGGCCGGTGTGTTGACTGCGCGCGTGCCCAGCGAACAGGAACGTAAGAATATTGATTACGGACGCGGCGTGGCCCGGCAACTGGCGCAGCATGATATTGGGCAGACGGTGGTGATTGCCGAATCGACTTGCGTGGCGGTTGAGGCTATGGAGGGGACGGACGCTGCCATCGAGCGGGCGGGGCAGATTATGCGGTCTTTGTCATTGGAGGGAGAGGCGTCGACGCTTAGCCGTGCTTTAACAGTGGTGAAGATTGCGAAGCCGAATCAGGATATGCGGTTCGATGTGCCGGTGGTGGGCGTGAAGACGATTGAAGTGATGCAGGCGGCGGGGGCCACGTGTCTGGCTTTGGACGCGGGGAAATGTCTGTTGCTGGATGGGCAGAAAGTGATTGACGCGGCGAATGCGGCGGGGATCGCGGTGGCCGCAAGGGAGACCTAAGAAATCATGCGAGTGAAGAAAAAAGGAATGGAGTCGGAAGGGGCACGGATTGCTGACCAGCTTCGGCGTGCGTTTGAGGGCGGTGCGTGGCATGGGCCGGCTTTGCTCGAATTGCTTTCGGATGTAGATGCGGCTACGGCTGAGGCCCGGCCGCTGCCTGAGGTTCACAGCATCTGGGAGTTGGTGTTGCACATTGCGGTTTGGGATGACGCGGGGTTGCGCCGGCTGAGTGGGAAGAAATGGCAGCCGAAGGGGCTGGCGAATTTCCCGCGCGTGGGCACGCCGACGGAAGGCGCGTGGCGCAAGGCTGTGGCGGCGACGAAACGGACGCACGATACGCTGGTGAAGACCGTCGCGGCTTTGCCGGACTCGCGGCTCGGGGAGCGCTGTCCGGGAAAACGGTACGATTTTTATCACTTGCTGCACGGGATTGCGCAGCATGAGCTTTATCATGCGGGGCAGATTGCGATTTTGAAGAAGGCGGGTTCTCGCAGGGGCTGAAGCCCGCGTTCATTGTGCGCGCTGAACGCGGCGCTGAAGCGCCGCTCTTCCACGGTCGCGCAAGCGCCGCTCTTCCTCGGCCGCGCAGGCGGTGTTGTGTGTGGTCTGGTTGGGGATCGGCTTCGGGACAGACAGATGCTCTTTGCCTGGTTTCCGTTTACAATTTGTTTCCGGCAACTGGCCATCGAGAATTTCTCCTGCCATCGCAGAATCTGCCATCGCAAAGTCCGGCATCGCAAGGTGCGGTTTCCGTCGCGGTTGTGGGCGTGGGTGTGTTTGGACGCAATCATGCCCGGGTTTATAAGGAACTCGAACAGCAAGGGGAGGCGGTGCGGCTGTTGGGAGTGGTCGATCCGGATTTGAGCCGCGCGGATGCTGTGGCCAGCGAGTTTGGGTGCAAGGGGTTCGGGTCGGTGCATCAGATGCTGACTACGCATAGCGAGCTGCAGGCGGCGTCGGTCGCGGCTCCTACGGTGCATCATCTGGAGGTGGCGCGGGAGTTGATGCAGGCGGGCGTGGACGTGCTGATCGAAAAACCGCTGGCTGCGACGCTGGCTGAGGCCGATCAGCTGGTGGCGCTCGCGGCCCGGCACAAGCGGATTGCGCAGGTGGGGCATCTGGAGCGGTTCAATCCTGCGGTGCGCGCTACGGTTCCTTTGCTGACCCAGCCCATGTTTTTTGAGGTGCACCGGCTTAGCGTGTTTACTCCGCGATCGCTTGATGTGGATGTCGTGCTTGATTTGATGATTCATGATCTTGACATTGTGCTGGCGTTTGCGAAGTCGCCGGTTAAGGAAGTGCGCGCGGTGGGGTTGCCGATTTTGTCGGGGAAAGTGGACATTGCGAATGTGCGGTTGGAATTCGAATCGGGGTGCATCGCGAATTTTACTGCCAGCCGGGTTTCTACGGAGCGGGTGCGGAAGCTGAGATTTTTCCAGCCGCGGCAGTACGTTTCGGTGGATTATGGGCGCCAGGAAGTGCTGGTGTTTACGGTCGGTCAGGATGGGGCGGCGGCGGGAACGCCTTCGGTGAATCCGCAGATTGGAGTTACTAAGCCGGCGGTCGCTTCGGAGGAGCCGCTGCACGCTGAGTTGAAATCGTTTCTTCAGGCGGTGCGGGAGCGGTCGACGCCGGTGGTTCCGCTTGAGGACGGGCGGCGGGCGCTCGGGCTGGCGCTGGAGATTGTGGGGGCGATTCGCGATCACGGGAAGAAAGTGGATCTCGCGGGGATGGGGAAGGCTAAGCACTAGAGCGCCCTCGCAACTTACGTCGTGACAACATGGTGACTGGTGTTGTGAGTAACCTCTTGAGTGACCTCTCAGTAGCCCAGAGGTGTGCCAATCGTGCGATTACCGTTATTAGTCGTTCACATTAGTGCTGGTGTGCTGGCGATGTTCGCGGGCGCAGCGGCAATCTCTTTTCGCAAGGGGTCCCGCTGGCACGGCACGGCGGGGAACGTATTCGTGGTATCGATGCTGGTCATGGGGACATTTGCGTCGTGCCTGGCGTACATGAAACATCAACCGAACAACTTGTTCGGCGGCATTCTGACGATTTATATGGTGACCACGGCGTGGTCGACGGCGCGGCGCAGAGATGGAGAAACTGGCGTCCTGGATTGGCTTGGGTTTCTGTTTGCGTTGTCGGCGGGAGGCCTCAGTATCTTCCATGGATACCTAAAGATGGCGGGACGGGAGCCGGTCGACCCGGGCACTTATCCCTTCATGCAGCTTTTCATGGGTTCGATCTTACTGCTTGCCGCGATCGGGGACCTGCGGATGCTGGTGCGCGGAATTTCGGGCAGACGACGGATCGCGCGGCATCTTTGGCGCATGTGCTTTGGGTGGTTTATCGCCACCGGTTCCTTCTTCCTGGGGCAGCAGCAGGTATTTCCGGCCTGGTTGCGGGGATCACCAGCGCTCCTGGTGCCGGCCCTTCTGCCGCTGGTGCTGCTGATCTTCTGGATGATTCGAGTTCGCTTCACGGGCGTATACAAGCGAATGTTGACGCCACGAGCGGGGCGGGCTTCCTTTGTGCGGACTTAGTGTGGAGGCGATCCTCCGGTGTCCCGAGTTAGCGCCTGCCGGGCTGCGCCCGGCGGC
>Ga0224556_1000191_pt1 | contig 14400 bp, 16 predicted proteins | sample 714S315metaG_FD_183007 | JGI IMG/M metagenome (GOLD analysis project Ga0224556, IMG submission 183007) | Peat soil microbial communities from Stordalen Mire, Sweden - 717 S3 1-5 | ecosystem: Environmental > Terrestrial > Soil > Wetlands > Peat | place: Sweden: Norrbotten County, Stordalen Mire...
AGCCCGCACAGCAGCCCGCACAGCAGCCCGCACAGCAGCCCGCACAGCAGCCCGATAACCAGTGGGGCAGCTTAAACTTCGACCAGTACAAGAAGTCAACGGCTGCTATAGAAAGCCGGGGTAGCACCATACCAGACCGGCCAGGCTCACAGTATCATGGCACCTATCAAATGGGGCCTGGGTGGGGCGGGCAGGGAACCGAGGATGAACGTTTCGAGAGGGGTACACGGGAGAACTACGACACATTAAAGGGGGCACTGGGCCGGGAGCCTGCGCCTCACGAGCTGTACTTAGCACACCAGCAGGGGGCCGCGGGCGCTCTCAGCATGTTGCAGAACCCTGACAAGCCCGCAGGCTCCCTGGTCCCGGCGCGACACATATCGGCTAACGGTGGCGACCCAAGCGCGCCTGCATCCGCCTTCGTCAACAAGTGGATGCCCAAGTTTACCACACAGGCAGTGACGGCCCCCACCGCCCCCACGTCAACACAACAGGCTCCTGTCCGAAATAGTATACAAACTTTGGACAGTAAGACAGACCCGTGGGCAGCGTTCAAGCCGCAGGCCCCTGCTACAGACAAGACAGACCCGTGGGCAGCGTTCAAGCCGCAGGCCCCTGCTACAGACAAGACAGACCCGTGGGCAGCGTTCAAGCCGCAGGGCAAGCCAGCCGAGGGCGGCGGCCTGGTCGACGACATCAAGAGCGCCTATGCCTCGCTACCGTCCGCCAAGCAGGTTGGCGCGGAAGTAGCCGATACGCTGGAGCCGATCACTGATATACCGCGGCAGATGGCTGAGGGCTACCAGCAGGGGCAAGACTACTCGCGGGCGCACAGCGACATACCCAGCAAGCTACTCGGGCAGGCAGGCTCCGTCGCAGGTGCGCTGACGCCGCTAGTGACTGGACCGCTAGGCGCCATGGGCCGAGCGTTCGAGAAGACAGGAGGCTTCATCGGAGCAGAAAACCCGGCTGCGTGGGAGAAGCCTGGAGTGCCCTCCAAGGATGCCTCCGCTACTACCATACCAGCCGCCGAAACCCCTCAGCCAGCAGCCCCCGCAGAAGCACCACCAGCTACTGGGAGTGGCTCTGTAAACTTGTCAGGTATGGGCAAGAGTATGACTTCAAACTTATACGAGGGACTATTCAAATCATTGCAGTCCGGCAAGAATACGTTTGCCGGTGTTAAAGATAAGGTATTGACAGACGCCAAGCCCGCCTATGATGCTGGGCTTATAAAGTCGCCGGAGGATTTAGCTGACTTCGTTAACGGACACTCCAGGTTTAGCCAGCGCCCCGCCGTAGGGGCAGAGCAAGCCCCCAAGGCTACAGGACCAGTCACCCGAGAGGACGTGAACGCTATAGACCTTAGCCACTACCAGAGAGAGGGTGCACACCAGTCGAACTTACAGCAGGCCAACGAGTTCCTACAGGGGGCTGTGAAGGAACACCCTGAGCTGAAGGACCCTAACACGGTTAACGCGCTACTGGCTAAGTCCCAGGGTGATACCTCTGTGCCACTCACCCCCGCGCAGGAGGCCCTACACGAGAAATTAATCGTGCCCCTGCAGGAGAAAGTGTACGACCTGTACAACCAACGGGTAGCCATGGCGAGGCAAGAAGGTGGCTACTCCAACGACGACATAGAGGCCATGAAGGCCGAGTTCGACAAGAACTACATGCCACGCATACCAGAGCGATACGCGGACAGGCAGCTAAACCTAGACCAGCAAGAGGCCATGGACCCCATCTCGGGCAGGCGTGGCCGCGGCATGACACGCAAGTCCGATGACATGAGCCTGAACCAGCGGGTGTATCACGCCATAGAGGCACCTAACGGGGAGCGCGCAGTGGTGCGCATGAACCCCAAGACTAAGAACTTCACATTAGTGCGGCCCGAGAATGATAGAGACCGCGCCATATTTGAGGGCAGCTACGACACCAAGACAGCCCGCATAGAAGAGATAGAGGAGGCCACCAAGGACCTGCCAACCCCGGAGAAGTACATCAAGGACCCCCTGGTCGCCTACAAGCTGGCCGAGATACACCTAGAGAGGTCCATCCGGGAGATGGCAGACACCAAGGCTCTCAAGGCCGAGATGATGGAGCGCGGCTGGGCTGGCGGGGAGAACGTGGGGAAGAGCAAGGGGTGGCGTACCACCGAGTTCCCCGGTATGCAAGGCACCTATGTCGAGCCTAGGCTAGCCGCCGCGCTGGACCGCTGGGGCGGTATTGACACTAGCAAGGTGGGCCTCATAGACCAGGCTGTAGCGGCTAACCAGTTCCTCACCCGTACCATGTTCGGCATCCATATCCCCCACATACTCAACGTAGGTGTGGGCTTCCTGTCCGACATACACCTGTCGTCGCCGAAGAACTTCCTGAAGGCCGTACAGGACATGCAGGGCCGCAACGACGGGTTCTACCGCAAGGTGCTGGAGCACGGCGGGGCTCTCTGGACGTCTAGCGACAAGGCGGCGCAAGCCTACACTACCATGGAGGACATGGTGCGCCTCATGTCAGGAGAGGAGAAGCCCGCACCTAGCCTAGCAGGCAAGGCCGCGGCACCTGTTGCGGCGTGGTGGAAAGCGTCTCACGACGCCATGGGGTACGCCCAGGACCTTATGATGCTGACGCAGGTGCGTGACTACATGCAGTCCGGGCCGCTGCACAAGGCCATGGGGCTGGATGACGCCATCAGGCAGGCCCACAAGGCCGTCCCCCCGTACCGCATACCTACCGAGGTACCACACCCAGAGATGGGAGAGCTGGCTGCTAAGATCTCTCGCGCGCCATCGGCGTTCACTGAAGACAAGCTGGGTAAGCTGGTGAATAACTTTGCCAGGTATCACTACTTCACCATACAGCAGTCCATGAAGCCGCTGGAGGCCGCGTTCAAGGCAGCGCAGGCGACACAGAGGGCGGTAGGCGGTGATAAGGCTGGAGCTGCTAAGTCTGCGTTCGAGGCACAGCGGGCGCTGAAGCAAGCTGTGCTCCTGGGGCTAGGGCTATCCATAGCCATGCCATGGATAGACGAGAAGTTCAAAGAGATGACGGGTGACCAGCGGGCCATGATGACCCGTCACGGAGCCATGGCTGTGATGCAGGCTGCGACAGACGTGGTACGCGGTACAGTAACTCCCTGGGCGGCAGCCTCACTTATAGGCCAGTCACTTACCCCACTAGCGTCTATGTTCGCTGACTGGGCCACACACACCGAGGGGAAGATAAGGAACTCCGGGCGCAAGGCACAGCAGGTGGGCAGCACCGCGGAGACCAACGGGCAGTTGATAGGTAAGCTGCTCAAAGACATACCCATATTCGGGCAGCTTGAAGGGTTCCTGCCGGAGAAAACCAGAGAGCAGGTAGAGGGGCAGAAGCCTAAGCCCAAGAACTGGGCGGAGACACTGCTGCCACTAGGCCCAGGCTTGACACACGAGCCGTATTCAACTAAACCTAGACCTAGGAAGCCACACTAACAGGAGCCCATGATGTTCACTGAACCGGACGACTGGGACGAGGATGACGACGAGCTTATTCTTGACCCGTGGGGAGAGCCAGAATGAAGGTACTGTTTGTCGATCCGTTCGGCGATATGCTAGACCTGGCCCTGCGAGCGCAGGAGGCGAAACACGAGGTGGTCTACTATGTCAACCCTAACGAGCGACACTACTGCCTAGTCGGCAAAGGTCTCGTCAAACGCACAGGTGACTTCAAGGCGTGGCTCCGCTGGGCGGACATGACGGTGCTGGCTGACAACTGTAAGAACCTCCGGGTCCTCGACCATTTCCGGGCCGAACACCCCGAAAAAGTCGTCTTCGGTGCGAACGCTATAGGCGCAGCGTGGGAGACGGACCGTCTTCTCGGGATGAAGGTGCTTGAGCGTCATGGTATCAAATGCCCTCCTACACAGTTATGTACCTCATATGAGCAGGCCGTGGCATATGTCAAGAAGCGGGACGACGTGCGGCTGGTTTCCAAACCTTGCGGCGACGCAGATAAGTCCCTATCCTACTGCTCCAAGGGGCCGGAAGACATGCTGTTCATGCTCGGTAAGTGGAAGAAGGAAGGGAAGATTAAAAGCGAGTTCATCCTACAGGACTTTGTGCCAGGGACGGAGTTCGCTGTAGGGGGTTATGTGGGGCGCGACGGGTTCTCCGGCGGGTGGGAAGAGAACTTCGAGCACAAGAAGCTCATGCCAGGAGAGATCGGCACGACTACGGGCGAGATGGGCACCGTTCTTATGATAACAAAGTGCTCTAAGCTCGCCAACAAGATGCTTAAACCTCTTGAGGACGAGCTGGTCAAGATCGGGTTTCTCGGAGACATCGACGTTAACTGCATCATCGACGATCATGGTACACCTTGGCCGTTAGAGTTCACCACTCGGTTCGGCTACCCATCGCTTCAGATACAGCTCGCCCTTATGGACGGCGACCCAATCGCTTGGATGTATGATCTCGCGCGGGGCAAGGGAGTGAAATCCCCGTTCAAACAGGAAGCGATTAGTCTCGGCATCAGTATGTGCATGAGCCCGTTCCCATACGAGCCAAGCCCCCTCGAACTTGTCACAGACTTTCCAGTCTACGGTGTCACCGCCAACAATAGAAAGAAGCTCCATCCTTATCACCTCCAGAAAGGCCGTGAGACCGAGTGGGCCACGGCCGGACAGTATGCTATGGTCGTCACCGGGGTGTCGGACACTGTAACGGGCGCGAAGGAGAATGCCATGCGCACGCTAAAGCAACTCAACATACCCGGCGACGTGTTATACAGGAACGACATCGGGGACAAACTGTCTAAGTTCATCCCCGAGTTGCAGAAGCATGGCTACGCTTCAGGGTTCAAATACTGACTACCACCTTATACACACACCCACGCCAAACGCGACGATCACTATAATCTTACCCAACTTGTTCACGCACCATGGGTAGCCGTGTTTAAGCCGCACAAACCCGATACTCATGATGGCAGCCCCATACCCTTTAGGATAGACCCTACGTCCTTGTATGGCGAGGGCTTGCTGGCCTTCTTCGGCTGGTCAGGTACCAGCTCTGGGGCCGCTTCCTGCTTGGCCTCCAGCGCGTCCGAGGCAGCCTGTGCCGCCGCGCGCAACGTGGCCTGCGCCTGTTGCAGCTTGGCGCTATCGTTCTTAGTAGGTACCCGTTGCAGATCACGTTGCAGGTCCTCTGGGAACGAATCGGCTGACTGCGGCGTAGGCGGCGCGGGCAGTACAGTCTTCGGTGCCTTGCCCTCTTCATACTGCAAGCGGCGCTCCGCGCCGCCCCACAGCAGCTTGTCGATGGCCTCCGGCTCACGCCGCAGTGTGACAACCTGAGCCATCTCCTCTGGTATCTTCGCCAGGTAGCCCACCGGCTCGAATAAAATGTTACCCATGCCAGGGCCGAACGAGGCGGAGAACACGGCGTTGCCTATCGACAGCGTGCTAGCCCCCTCATGTGCTGCCTTGTCGGCAGCGATGGCTACCTTCAGCTTCGCCGTCGCCTTGTCCCAGTTGACGAATGAGGCGGGGGGCAGCTTGAACAGCCACGCGCCGGGCACACCCATCACCTTTACGGCGATGTCCTTGTGCTCCTTGCAGGCAGGCACGGCCTTACCAGTCTTCACACTGACGGCCGAGCCCCACTTCGCCATAGGACACTCGCGACAGTTGCGTGTCTCCTGCCCGCAGCGCGGGTGGGCGGGGTCCGTTATGACGGGTGGCTGAGAGCCCTCCTCGAAGCTGACGCCATCCACGGACGTGCATACCGGCGCCTGTAGGTCATCGTCATTGAACGCCCCCTGATACAGGGAGCGGCTCTTAGGCTTCTTACCGCCGAGGTAGGAGAAGTATAGCTGGCGCGGGTTGGGGGCGTCAGTCGTCCCCTCGCTGGTCTTGAAGGTGAACACGTTGTCCTTGATGGACAGCTGGTCGGGCAGCTCGCCGCGGCCACCGGCCGATGCGTCTTCAAAGTCGCCAGCGTCGATGGACATCTCTGCGAGCCACTTGAACTCCTGTACTTGCGTTAGATCGTTAGCCATGTGTTGCTCCTAGTTTGAAAGTTGAACGAGTTCGTAGTCCTTGTCGGCGGGCGGGTACAGCGTGGCGAACCCGCCATCGTCTGCAACGTAGTACATGGTGGGCTGACCCGACTTGTGCTTGTCTATGTCCGGGGTGCGGGCGACAAACTCGGCGTAGGACAGCCTGTCGAGCTGAACCAGCGTGCCATCAATATTCAGTGCCCAGCGGTGAGGGCGCGTGTCTTCGCCGCAGAATGTGTAGTCGCCCTTTTTGATGATCATAATTTATCAATCCACCACACTGCTAAAGTAGATAGCACTACCGCAGCCACTACACAAGCTATTCCTATTAGCATTATATCCATGTTCATGCCTTCCTTATGTGGCCGGACGTGTAGTCTTCAATAACTATGCCTGGTGGGTCTTCACCCCCTTGTGCTGCCCACTTGACAACCTCTTCCTTAGTCACATGACTTGTCAGACACTCCCACGCCTGCTGCTCGACTACCCACTCAAGCCAGCGTATGCGGTCAGTAACCTTCACCCTCTTGATGGTGCTCTCGTAGTACGTACCATACACGGTCTTGAAGTTCTCCTGCCCAGACGTGGACAGCTTGATACCCAGTGCGCCGATGATCTCCTGCATCTTCTCTTCGAGAGGCTTGATCTTAGCCTTGTGCTCCGCTACCAGAACGTCGCGGGCCTCCTCGATGGCCTTGTACCCACCGATCAGCTTGTCCACCTCATACTCGGTCAGCTTCTGTACACTTGTTATCTCCTCAGTCATATCTTCATCTCCTTGAGCTGTAGTATCAGACCTTGCAACGCCTGGTTACTCTCAAGGCGCTCGTAAATCTTACGCTCGATCTCGCAGCCATACATCCGGATGATGTAGCGGGCGCGCGTCTGATTGATCCCGTTAATGCGCTCGTTGGCCTGTATGAAGTACTCGGTGCGATCAATCGGTGCGTACCATATTATGGTGTTCGCCATGGACAAGTCAATACCCCGAGCCACCGGACCTGGGTGTGACAGAAGGACGCGGCTAGTAGGGCTCGTCTGCCAGTCTCTTAGCAGTCTCAGCTTTCGCTGCTTGCTAAACGAGTTGTCTATCAGCGTGCAGGTCTCGCCCAGCGAAGTCTGCAAGAGCCTCAGAACCGAAGTGAGTGGAGCGAATACTATAATTTTACCCGGTATTTCCGCCACTAGCTGCCGGAGCATAGCAAGTCTTTGCGGCGCGGGTATCAAGTGTGACTTGTGCTCTTGGTCGTACACCGCCCCGCATGATATTTGGATCAACTTCGAACGGAGGGCCGCTTGGTTTACTGCGTTGACTTCCCCCTCCTCCACCATAAATGAGAGCTCCGTTTTCAGCTCCGACATAGCGGCCCTCTGCTCCGACGACAGGGGTGCCATCAAGTCCAATACCCCCAAAGTAGTCGGGGTAAAACACTGATCCTGGATAATTCTGATACTCGGTTGAAGCAGCTCGTCTACAAGTGTCACTGCCTCCGGCCGTGGTTTCCTGCGAAACGGACCATCCGCATCCGTCGTCATGTCCCGCCAGGTCTTGAAATTCAATTTGTATGTCGGGTGAGCCAGGTGTTTCAACCCGAACGCATCCAGAGGGCCGTTCGGTGTTGGAGTCCCAGTCAACAAATAGACGAACGATGCCATCTTGCTTAACTGTAAAGCGCATTTGAAGGTCTCCGTTCCTGTTTCACGATATGTTGTAGCTTCGTCAAAGATTATGATGTCGAACTTCTTGGCTAGCAGAGCCGCATAGAAGCCCGATGGCTCCGAGTGGTAGACCCGTTTTATCTTGCCCTCTGGCGTCTTCTCGACCACCCTCTTGGGTCTCCCCATGCGTAACCCATCTGGGTTGCACAGGTAGAAATCGGCTTCCCTGTCCAGTGCAACAAGGCGCTTCTCCGCTTGCGCGTGGTGCAGCATCTCGAAGGACCGGCGACCAAGGAAGTGCGTCGTGATTTCATTCGCCCAAGTGCCCTCCAGCGCATTGATGTCAGAAAGGACAAGACAGCGTAGCTGTCGCGCGGCAGTAGACATGAGCCAGTCCGCAGCCCAAAGTGAAGCCCTGGTCTTACCTGTACGCAAGTCCGATACGACGAACGAGCGTGGGTTCCGAACCATGAATGAGGATACCTGCTTTTGAGTGATGAAGGGTTCGGCCCCCGGCTGACACGGCCACTCATAGTCTTCCATCGGATCGGGCGTGTCAAGGTCAAGAGCCTCCAGCTTGAGGATGTTGGAATAGGTGCGCTCGACTGCGCAGTACCCGTTGGCGGAGACGGCCACCAGGGCAGCAAGCCCCGGTGTCGCGCACTCGTCGCCCTCATAGATGATAAACTTGTCGTTGCATATCACTAGCTGTTCCAAACGTGCAGGATACCTAGACCCATGCCATATATTAATAGTGCGTAGCAGTACGTGGCGAACATAAGGAACGTGAAGGCTACAACCCATCTAATTACTTCGATCATGGTAGTACCTCTCTATGATATTAATAACACTGTTACTCCTTCGTCCTTGTCATCCACTATCACGTGATTCCGCCAATCTATTCTGTCGAGTGATAACCTTCCTATTATTACACCGTCTGTTTTTCCCCAAAAAGTTTCACCGTCATAAGTGAACACTTCAAGGGCGCCATCAACATCTATTAAACTCCTGCGAAGTTCATCAACAGTCATGGTAGCCACTCCATTACATCTCCCCAGCACCGGGCCACTATCCCGATGCCACCACAGGCCTCAACGGTACGCAGCACGTCCCGTTGTATCTTCGTAAGCACCCCGCCCTCGGCGCGCTTACACTCGATGGCTATGAACCGTCCCTTGTAGCAGGCCAGTATGTCTACCGTGCGCTTGCCGAAGCCGGTCTGGACGGGCATGAAGTAGTAAGCCCCAATGCCCGCCAGTCCACGCAGTACCTCCTGCTTTACCTCACCCTCGGGGGTCATGCAAGCGCCGTAAGACGTAGCACTGCATACACCAGGCTAGTAACCATAAAGCCGGTGGTTATGCCGATAGAGAAGCCCAGCTCCCAGGCCGTCATTTCGCTTTCCTCTTCTTGCTCATGGCGACCGCCACTGCCTGCTTGTCGGCCTTCTCCTTGCCAAACTTCGCCTCTGTCTTAGCGAAGGTCTTGCCCTTGTGGAACTCGGAGATGTTTTCCGATACGACTTTCTTGCTCTTCCCTGATTTCAATGGCATGTGTTTTCTCCTAATAAGTTTAGTAATTGTTGAACCAATAGTTATGTTCATCCTCGATGGCCTGCCGAGCTTCCAAGTGGTCCCAGCAAGGTGTCGCCACCAAGGTCAGTCCCCTAGCAATCTCGCTGCGCACGTACACCTCCTGCACCTGCTCGATGATGCCGCCAAGTACCCCAGCGAACACCTCGTGTATAAACTGTAGTTCTTCGTGGTCCTCCTCGATGTTATATACTAGCCCTTCAGATGTATGGTCAGCCATGTATCTCTCCTCTAGTGTGCGTACCTCTTCATAACCATACCCTCCGCGTCAAACGGAGGTCCATCAGGCCACCACGGTGACGGGCGCCTGGCAAACTCTATAAGCGTGTCGAGTATCTCCTGGCACTGGTCATCCGGTGCGAGGCCTACGTACTCGTCGTGGACTAAAAACACAGGGCGTATGCCCAGGGAGCGACGCGCGTGTAACATCAACTCGGAGAGGCGCACCCGTGATAGCGCTTGGCAGGTAAACTCTGTCAAACCCCCACCCCAGTATTTCGTATAGCCCTTGCTCCGCAGAGTATCCACACTGTCCCCGGACGCGGCCATCGGGCCTCTGTAAACTTTCCTGAACCATGACTTAACCTCCGGCGCCCATGCCAGCTCCATCCGGCACTTCAGTCCATTTGGTAGTATGAGGTGTTTGTTTGAAAATGTCAAGGGGGTATTGACAATTTGATAGTCTTCCCCTGAGGCAATATGTGGCAGGGCCGCGTCACACGTCTTCCAGAACTGCACTACGCGGGGATGCGACGCCCGGTACTCGTCCACCGTGGCATCAGTCACCTCGCGGGGGAAGTCAAAGCCCTTGGCCTTCGCCTGGGTCGCCGCCTTGTCCTTGCCCTTGCCATAGCCACACGACAGGATGCCCTCGGTCTTGCTGAACTGACGCTCGCTGCGATCTGCCTTGGTGATGGGACGCTTGAACAGCTTGGTTCCGAACTCGCAGTACAGGTCCCGGCCCGCGGCAAGCGCGTCCAGCTTGTCCTGCTGCCCCGCCAGCCCGCACAGGATGCGGTACTCGATCTGGCTGAAATCTAGGGCGAAGAGGCTGTTACCCATTCCGTGTTTCTCCAAAAAATTTTACGGCAGTTTTTTGATATTTGGGTTCTCCGCCATTGCTCTCATTTGCTCATTTGCCGCGTCAATAGCATCCTCCACCAGCCAGCCATCAGCCACCATGCGTCGCACCAACATGTTAAAATACGCATTCCAGCTTATCATTACAGCCTCCACGTCGTCTATTGTAAGCCTATCAGACCACTGTTCCATTAGGGTTCTCCGCGCAAAGCCCCGACCGCATCGGGCCATCATGGGGCAGGTTCTGAATGTTTGTCTTCTCCCCGCCTCCCCAACGCATGGTCATGGCAGCGGCGTACTTCAGGTAGACCGGCAGCGGGCCGCGGCGGGCCATCCCCGCCAGGCGTCCGGCGCGCGTCTCTTGTATGGTACTCTTGACATCCATGCGGCAGCGTATAAGCTGGCCCACTGCGTCATCCCGGTCCATGTTGTCTATCATATAGGCGTCCGATGCTGCCACGCAAGGGATAGGCCCCTTAGCTCCAGGCTTGCTAGGCACCTCTTCACCAAACGCCTCCAGCAGGCGGGTAAACGTGGCGTTAGAGGATAGGGCCTTCAGCGGCACATTAAGCGCGGCGAGCAGCTCCCGCTTGCGCCCCTCCTCCTCTAGCGCAAGCTTTTCAAACAGCTCTATATCGCCCCACATGCGAGGCTCCGTGTACATGCGCACCGTCTGGTCTATGATCTCAAGTTCATCTCGGGGAAAATCTTGTACCAGTCGTTTGAAGATGTCTTCGGTAAGCTCGCAGTCGTGTGCGCATCCGTCGCACAGCTCTTGCTGTAGCTGCTCGGACATCTGCTCCCATCGCTTTCCCTTGAAGTAATTATAAGGAACGGTTTTCTCAGATAGGCCACACCTAGCCACCAGGGCCGAGAGCGAAGCGGGTTCGAGGGGTCCATTAACCGCGTGAGCCATCGAGAGGGTGTCAAATATGAAACCTGGACGGACATGATAAATCTCCGAAAGTATGAAACCGTCAAACTGGGCATGGTGCATGACAGCCGCGATGTCGCTCCAGTCCTGCGCAGCACACCACCTGGCTACCTCCTCCGGCCCCCTGCACATCAGCATATCAGGCAGGCCGAACGCCTTTACTCCGAGGCAAAGGGTCTGGAACCGAGGATCGCGCACATACTCCTCGTTTGTCATGTGCGACAAAGTGAAGTCCTGGGCGTAGAATGTTTCCGCGTCAAGAATGAGGGTTCTCATGCTTCCACCCTTCGCCACCGTCTCGTCCGTTCGCCATTTGGCAGCTTGTAATTGTTGTACTTGTCTTGCTCCCAGCCAAGCCAGCGCAGCGCGGCAGCTATGTCCTGATCCCTCGCCGCACCTTGGTTAGCCATCCAAGTGCTAGTCTTTACGTCGTGCATCGTTAGAAATTCCACGTCGCCGCTTGTAAGGGGAGAGATGAAGTCGACTAAATGGGGCACCGTAGTGCGAGGCTCAAGTTCTGCTTTTTCCGCCGACGCCAACTCTTCGGGCGTATCAAGATACGCGCCCATCCTCCCTTCCTTCTCCCACACCAGTGCTTCAGCAAATAGCTGGTCACGATCCCGGCGCAGTTCATCCAGCCTAAACTTGTTGCTACCGCAGTCTACCACCCAGTAGCGCCGGTTGCCCGTCTGGTCAGTAAGGTACTCACTGCCATAATTTGTCGTGGCGATAAGTATGGCTCGCCGGGGCGAGCTAGTGACCCTCCGATCGTATGCCATACGTATGCTGTCTATGGGACTAGACAAACAGCTCTTGATGTGGTTCTCCGCCTGCTTGCCGTGCCCCTTCAACTCAGGCCACTCGTAGAACCAGGCGCCGCGCAGCGCCTCTACAGAGGAGCGCGGGTCTAACCAATTTATCTCTTGGTTTTTATACCAGCCCTCCGGCGCGGCGCCCCGCCCGAGTATCTCGACTACAGAGCTTTTGCCTATGCCGGTGCCACCCTCTAGTACGAGCATGTGGTCAAAACGTATTATTCTGTCGGTAAGTGCGCGGCGGACAGCCGCGACGAGGACTGCGGCACCATAAAATCGGTTAAGAGGAGTGTCGCTAGCGTGGCAGTAATCAATGAGCCAGGTGTCCAGCCGGGGCTTTTCATCCCAAGCTCGAAGTCCGTGTAAGTGTTCCCGTATTGGATGATATCGCCCCACGTTACCGCAGAGTTCGTCGAGAGCCTGTTCGACGGCATGCTTGCCTTGGTCTGATCCACAACACACCTCCATTATCATGCGTCTGGCGTCGCTGTCCGTGCGGCTGGAAATTTGTTCCCACGGCCTGCCGGGAAACTTGATTTCACTGTTGTTTGAAAACTCGTCCCAGCGGCCGCGCACACCCAACTTAACAAGCGCCCAGGTCGCGTTACGCCATTTGTTCTCCGCGAAGCCGCTACCGTCCTTGCCCGTCATTAGCGGACCTTGCGCGTTCACCCTCGCGCTGTGCAGCTCGTACCTGTCCCCCTTCTCCGCCTTTTGCAAAAGCTCGGGCGGCGGTACAAAGGGGGCAGTAGCAGATATCGGGGGCGCGATACCAACTGGGGTTGTCCACCCCGTTTCCTTGGCGAAGTGGATCAGCGAGCCCGGCGTCACTAGGTTGTCCAGGTGCGTCTCCCGGTATTTTAGAAATCCGTTCCATGCGTTGTCAAACTCCTCTTCCTTGTGTTTCGGCGCTTTTATGCTCCAGTCATGCCACATCTGGCGTCCCACGTCACCCCAGCCAAGCTCAAACACGGCCATGCCGATCTTGAGCCAAGTATCATAGGGCACACTGTCATCGTTCGGGATAGAGGCAAGGGCATCGCCATAATACGCGGCAGTCTGATCGTTTAGTGCGGCGGAGCCCTCAAAGCGGGCCTCTGGGGAGACCGCTGGCAGCCCTTTAACCTCTGGGGCATATGATAGTAGCGGGGCGAACTCGTCGAGGCTGTACGGGCCTAGCGTGAAGAAAACGTCGTGGATCGTAACCTCGGTCTTAGGCTCCCTCTTGCAGTTGAACGTACCAGGACAGCGCAGAATACGAGCCGCGTCAGCAGGTATTGCTGGGTCAATTATAAGTTTCTTCTCCTTACACGCGGCCTTAAGGCCAGACGCATATGGCTGCCACACTGCCGGGCTGATGTCCCCGTCGAGCGGCCAATAGGCATGCACACCGCCACCAGATAGTACGAAACCAGGCCACGGCAGGTTGACAGCTTGACAAAACTCAATAACCGCTTTTATGGCTGCGGTCTGCCCATCATACCCCGCACCATTCTTAAAGTGTTCCTTGTCTCCCTCTACGTCTAAGTAGAACGTGCGCTTTGCCCGAACATTGGCCGCATCTGGCGACGTGTCATCCTTGAAAGCCGCTGTAGAGTAAAAGCAGTTAACGTCACCATGCTGCGACATCTTGTCCCACAGCTCAGTTACATTGCCCGCCCACTCTACGTGGTTCGGCGCCTTGCCCGGCTTATATGGAGATCGAAGCGCGTAGGGACCCTCGGCAGGCAGAACGCGCGTAAGGAACCCGATTGCGATGTCTCTGTCAGTTGCCAAGCTATTCCCTCCTGCTGGCGCGGAAGTCTTCGAGGGCCTTCTTAAGCTCTGCATAATAGCTTATGGAGGCGATCTGCCTCTTTAGGCGCTGCTCGTCTGACTTCAACTGCGCATTTATCTGGGTCCCCGCCATAGCTGTTTTCGCCCTCAGCTCAGCCTCATAGTGCTGGTCGTCAGGGTCTAGCTTCATCTCAAGTATCTCTTGCTGTGTGCGCAGCGCGAGCATAGTGGACCGGGAAAACTCTTCCGGCATCGTTTCTACAGGGGCAAGCGGAACTACGGCAGGAAGCGTTTCCGCCTCCTCCCGCATGTATTCCTCGTAGGGGTTGGGTTTATTCATTTAGAACACAGCTTGGCCGTCTCGTCAGCATACCCCGCGATATCATCCCAGTGGTCTGGGAAGTCAGGGTCGCCGCAGTTGATGCGGGCCAGCTTCACAGCAATTTGATGGAGTGCCTCTCGGTGGTGGGGCTGAAGACTGGCCGTGCGCCATATAAGCAGGGCC
>Ga0224556_1000193_pt1 | contig 14354 bp, 13 predicted proteins | sample 714S315metaG_FD_183007 | JGI IMG/M metagenome (GOLD analysis project Ga0224556, IMG submission 183007) | Peat soil microbial communities from Stordalen Mire, Sweden - 717 S3 1-5 | ecosystem: Environmental > Terrestrial > Soil > Wetlands > Peat | place: Sweden: Norrbotten County, Stordalen Mire...
GCCTTCTTCGGGGGGAATTGCTCTAGTGGAAACCCTCAATATCCTGGAAGGCTACGATCTGATGAAGGAAGGCGACCGTTCGGCCCAAAGCATTCACCTGACGGCAGAGGCCTTCCAGCGCGCCTTCTTCGATCGCGCCGAATTTCTGGGCGATCCCGATTTTTCCAAGATTCCCGTCGCGCAACTCGTTGACAAGCGTTATGCCAATGCCTGGCGCGAGACCATTGCGCCACGGCGCGCCACTCCGAGTGCCGATCTTCGGCGACCATCGGTGTTCTCGCAGCTCGACAGCTACGCCAGCTCGCACCCGCAGCCAACGTCGGTTGCTGAGCCCGACCACACAACGCACTACTCGGTCGTCGATTCCGAGGGCAACGCTGTATCGGTGACCACTACTTTGAACGACGCCTTCGGATCGCGCGCTACCGCCGAAGGTCTCGGATTCCTGCTGAACGACGAGATGGACGACTTCAGCGCCAAGGCCGGCGCGCCCAATATGTACGGATTGCTACAGGGCCCAGCGAATGCCATCGGCCCAGGAAAGCGTCCGCTGTCGGCCATGACGCCGACGATGGTGCTTAAGAACGGTAAGCTGTTTCTAGTGCTGGGCTCGCCGGGAGGACCGACCATCATCACTACGGTAGCCAATACGCTGATGGGCATCGTGGATTACGGACTCAACATTCAACAGGCGGTAAACGCTCCGCGGTTCCACGACCAATGGATGCCCGACCAGATTGAAGTGGAGGCCACCGGAATTTCGCCCGACACTCTTGGCCTCCTTGAGCACATGGGTCATAAGATTGAAATGGCGCGGGGATATTGGGGCGATGCCGAGTGTATCGCTGTCGACGAGGAGACGGGCGAGCTCCTGGGCGCCAGCGACGGACGCAACGACGGAAAGGCGGTGGGCTTCTGATGCGGCGGGCGATGTCCACGCTAGTGTATGCCAAGCGCGAGCGGCTACATCCCGGCCTGCTGGACCAGTTTGTCTCCGGCGGCGCCGAGGCCATTGAGATCTTTGCCGCGCGCGGACACTTCAACTACACCGACCGGCAGCACATCCGCGAAATCGGCAACTGGTTTCGCAGCACTGGAGCCACTTTTCACTCCATGCACTCGCCCATGTACAGCGATGAGGAGTGGGGCCGCAGCGGGGTGACGCCAGTGAATATTGCCGCCGTGGAGAAGCGCGACCGCATCGCAGCCATGGACGAAATCAAGCGCGCGCTCGAAGTCGCCGAGCAGGCGCCGTTCCAGTTTCTGGTGCAGCACGTGGGCGTGGGCAACGAGGGCAGCAACGAGCACAAACTGGAAGCGGCCATGAGTTCGCTGGAACACCTCCATGCGTTTGCTAAGCCGTTGGGCGTGCAACTGCTGGTGGAGAACATTACGAACGATCTCTCCACCCCGGAGAGTCTGATGGAGTTGCTGCACGCTGGACGCTTTGTCGATATCGGAGTGTGCTTCGATGTCGGTCACGCGCACATCATGTCAAGCGTGAAGCAAGCCTTTCACAGCTTGAAGGACCGCATCCGCTCTACGCACGTACACGACAATAACAGGGACCACGACTCGCATCTGTGGCCGGGAGCAGGCAGTATCGACTGGAGTGAAGCGATGTCCCTGCTGCGCAGCGCGCCGCACGTGCCGCCGCTGTTGCTGGAGATTGAGGGCGTCGAAGGCGAGAAAATTTCGGAGAAGATGGCGGAGGCGTTCGGGAAGCTGGAGAAAGCGTGATCTTCACTCTGGAATTTCTACCTCGGTGTAGCTGCCCGGTGTGGCCGCGTTCACCGCGGCCGCGCACACTTGCCAAGATCGGCTTGATCAGCCGCCAACGGCCCTCACCCAACACAACGATCGCGATCTTCCTGCCCGTGAGGTTCTGCTGATAACGAATGTTCTTGTCGGCTCTCACGAGCACCTCGAACCCGGCAGCCTCGGCTGCAGTAAGCAACTCGCCATTAGATAACGTATCCCATCCTCGATCTCTACATTCCGTGACAATGTGGCCGCTGAGGTACTGCCTAACCCCGCGCGGAACTGCATTGCCCAACAGGATTAGCATCTATTGAGGACCGACAGACACTGTATCGAGGCTTCGAGCGGCAAACTCAAGAAAGGCTTTGACTTGTTCGCGAGTAACGGGAAATTGTTCCATGATCTCGTCAATGGTCATTCCGTCTTCAAGGTTTTCGAAAACGACGGAAACTGGCATCCGCGTTCCCCGGAACACCCAAGCACCACTCAGCCTCCCGGGCACGCTTTCCACAGCGGGACATTGTGACCAATCCAACCCCATAGTAAGCTCCTATACATATACTAACGCGGCTGCAGAATCAGGGTACTCATGAACTTATCTACGAAGACCGAAACCGAAGCACCCGTCACCACGATCCGCGCGGTCGGCCAGCACGAAGGCCGGACCGTTACTATTCGCGGCTGGCTCTACAACCTGCGCGAGAGCGGCAAGCTGCTGTTCCCTATTTTTCGCGATGGCAGCGGCGTTATCCAGGGAGTGGTTGCCAAGCAGGCCGTCTCGCCCGAACTGTTCGAGTCGATAAAAGGCCTGACGCAGGAATCCAGCGTGATCGTCACCGGCAAGATACGGGCCGATAAGCGCGCTCCCGGCGGATACGAAATGGACGTCAGCGATGCGGAGGTGGTACAGCGCGTCAACCCTGACGATCCCTATCCCATCACGCCCAAAGAGCACGGCGTCGACTTTCTGATGGAGCATCGACATCTCTGGCTGCGTTCGCCGCGGCAAGCTGCCATTCTGCGCGTGCGCGCCGAGATCATCAAAGCAGCGCGCGATTTCCTCGACGATCGTGGCTTCACGCTCACCGATCCGCCGATCCTTACTCCCGCAGCTTGCGAGGGGACAACCACGCTGTTTCCGGTGAACTATTTCGAGGAGCAGGCGTTCCTCACGCAATCCGGACAGCTCTACATTGAGGCTACGGCGATGGCGCTGGGCAAGGTCTACAGCTTCGGCCCAACGTTTCGCGCTGAGAAATCGAAGACGCGCCGGCATCTCACTGAATTCTGGATGGTTGAGCCCGAGATCGCCTATGCCACGCTGGACGACCTGATGAAACTTGCCGAGGAGTTCATCACGTTCATTGTGAAGCGCTGCCTGGAGCGGCGGCTTCCCGAACTTGCAATCATCGGTCGCGACATTGCCAGGCTGGAGAAGATTGACACGCCTTTCCCGCGCATTACGTACGACGAGGCAGTGAAGATGTTGCAGGAGGCGCACGGCAAGGGCTTGGTGGAAAACAAGTTTGAATGGGGCGGCGATCTGGGCTCGCCCGATGAAACATACCTTTCGTCGCAATTCGATCGCCCGGTGATGATCCATCGCTATCCGGCGTCGGTGAAGGCGTTTTACATGGAACCGGATGCGCAGCGTCCCGACCTGGCGCTGTGCGTTGATGTGCTGGCGCCCGAGGGTTACGGCGAGATCATTGGCGGCTCGCAGCGTATGGCATCGTATGAATTGCTGTTGCAACGCATCCACGAGCACGGACTGCCGGAAGAGGCCTTCAAGTGGTATCTCGACCTGCGCAAGTTCGGGGGCGTTCCGCACGCGGGTTTCGGCATGGGCATTGAGCGCGCCGTGGCATGGATCTGCGGCCTGGAACATGTGCGCGAGACCATTCCCTTCCCGCGCATGTTGCACCGGCTGTATCCGTAAGCAATTGCGTTTGTACCCTGTTGTAGGATATACCACATTGTAGGATTTTGTTGGGAAATCTCTATGGCCACCAGTCCTATCACCAAACCGCTGCAAAACATTGAAACGAAGCACATCCGCATTATCGGCGTGCCGCTTGACCTTGGCCAGTCGCGCCGCGGGGTCGATATGGGGCCTTCGGCCATGCGCGTCGCCGGGCTCGAAGCCAAGCTGGAATCCCTCGGCTATGACGTCGAGGATTGCGGCAACGTCTCCGTGGCCATGCTGGAGACCGAGCAGGAAGGCGATCCGCACGCGAAGTATCTCAACGAGATCACCGAGACCTGCTCCGCCCATGCCGATCTGGTAATCAAAACGCTGGAGGCAGGCAAGATTCCGCTCACCCTGGGCGGCGATCACTCCATCGCCGCCGGCACGGTTTCCGGACTGGCTGAGTTTTACCGCCGCAAGAACCAACGGATCGGGCTGCTGTGGATCGACGCCCACAGCGACATCAACACGCCTGAAACCTCGCCCAGTGGCAATGTTCATGGCATGCCGCTCGGCGCCATCATGGGCCTGTTCCATTCGCCGCTCAGCGACATGTATGGCTTCAGTCCGAAGGTGCGGCCGGAAAATTGTGCGCTGGTCGGCATCCGCGATGTGGACGAACACGAGCGTGAGAACATTCGCCGCTCCGGCGTGCATGTCTTCACCATGCGCGACATCGACGAGCGTGGCATGCGCTCGGTGATGGAAGAGGCGCTGCGCCTGGCCGGACGCGGCACCATTGGCTATCACGTTTCGCTCGATCTTGACTGGATCGATCCCGAAGACGCGCCCGGCGTCGGCACACCCGTTTGGGGCGGCGCGACCTATCGCGAGGCCCACTTGGCGATGGAGATTATCGCCGATCATGGCCGCATGTTGAGCTTCGAGCTGGTGGAGGTAAATCCGGTGCTCGACGAGCGCAACCAAACCGCGGAACTGGCCGTCGAACTGGCGCTTTCGGCCTTCGGCAAGAAGATTCTCTGATTTCATCATGACTTCAGGCGCGGCCCAGACTCCGCAGTTCGCGCTTCCCCCGCTGCCGGAACTGCGGAGCGCGACGGTCTTCGGCCGCAACATTCGCTACTACGATTTAGGTTCGGGACCAACGCTGGCCCTCATTCACGGCATTGGCGGCGATGCTGACGACTGGGCCTTCTGTCTCCACGCTCTCAGCACCTCGTATCGCGTCATCGCGCTTGACCTGCTTGGCTTTGGCCGCTCCGACAAGCCTCTCATCGACTACTCCATCGCGGGCTTTGTCGAAGTACTCGAGCGCTTTCTCCGCACTCTGGACATTGAGCGCGCGACTCTTATTGGAGGCTCTCTCGGCGGCTGGATAGCCGCAGCGTTGGCGCTCCAGTCTCCCGAAGCGGTCGGCAAACTCATCCTGGTTGACACCGCCGGCATTTGGGGAGCCACGACAGAGTTGCCCGTGGATCTTCACGTTTCCACTCGCGCTCATATGCGCGAAGTGTTCGAGCAACTGTTCCATGACAAGACCCTGGCGACGGACGATCTCATTGACCGAGCTTACGAGCAGCATCTCGAACGCGGCGACGGTTACACCATTGACAGCGTTCTGAAGAACCTGCGCGATGGCCGCGAGCGCTTGGACGAGACCATCGCTAATCTGACGATGCCGGTTCTCATCGTGTGGGGCGAGCAGGACGCGATGATTCCGGTGGAGACCGCGCGTCGCCTTCATGAACTCGCGACTGGCTCCAGCCTTCAGGTGATTCCCGAGTGCGGTCATCTGCCTGCGCTGGAGAAGCCTGCCGAATTTGTGCGCTGCGTTTTGGAATTTCTGGCGCGCTAGCCAGTCCGCCCGCTCGGCAAACCTACGCCGGCGGCGTATGTTCAAACGGCAGCTTGGTATAGCGTTCTTTGTCCACTTCGATGACGAGCACAACGCGTCCCTTCGGATCGCGAAACGGAAATGGCTTGCCGGTGTACTTCACCGAGATGGGATCCATCGTCTTCAAGTCGGGATCGGGTTGGCGCTCGACGACATGTCCGCGTATCTGCACTTCGGAATACGGATTGCGAAAATCCACCATGGACAACGCGACGCGTGGATCTCTCGCCGTATTGCGGGCCTTCAACGAATTTTCGCCGGTACAGATGACGATGCGATCTCCTTCACGGCCGACCCACACCGGCACGCTCTGCGGCGAGCCATCGGGCATGAGCGTCGCCAGGTGAGCGAAGTTCGCGCCGTCGAGCAACAGTTTTGCTTCATCGGAAAGGGGCATTCTCAGTTTCCTTCCTTAGCAACTCCCAGCCACTCGCTCAGCTTCTGCACTGGGCAGCGCAAGCCGACAAAAAATTGCCCGAACAATGCGTACTCCGCGCTCACCTGGTCGAAGCGCATCTCGTAAATCAGCTTCTTGAAGACCAGCGGTTCGGGAGCGAACAAGTCTACGCCCCACTCCCAATCGTCGAAGCCGATGGAGCCGGTGATGATCTGCTGCACCTTGCCGGCATAGCGCCGGCCCACCATGCCGTGCTCTTCCATTTGCCGCTGCCGTTCTTCGATGGGTAACGTGTACCAGTTCTTTTCCTCGCCGCGCTTGCGGTCCATGGGATAGAAGCACAGATACAGGCTATCGGGAATCTTGGGATACAGCCGCGGACGCATCGCCTGCCGCTGCCGCTCCATGGTGCCTTCGATTTCCTTGTTCCATTCTTCCGATTGCGGTGCAACTCCCCGCTCGGCAAGCTGACGAAACAACTTCACGCTGGAGTCATACAATCCCAGCTCGATAACCGACAGGTACGAATGCATTGGCTCCAGAAATTCCTGAAGCGCAGTGCGATTCAATTGAAGCTCGGCGGCGTTCAGATCTTCAAAGGAGTCGCGAAAGTGCACCAGCATCAGATCGCCCTTATGCCCCAGCAGCGAGTAGACGGCACTCTGCCCGGCTTCCTCCGGGACCGACAACACCACTGCGGCTTCCTGCGCGATCTCCTGTTGCCGCGACGGGGTCAACTTTCGCCACTCCGGCCAGCGAAAACGGAACATCTGATGCAACACGCTCAAGCCTTCTAGGGTGAGAGGAACCGCGTGCAGCTCTACGGACTCGGTCTGTACGGCAGGATTGGAAGCCATCAAGGAAACTCCAGGATCTCAGGGATGCGGGCGGCTTGAGCCATTGTAATCTTTCCAGTATGTTCGATGAGTCTAGGGCTGATCTTCGCCCTCGTGAATCAGTTCCCTTACCGAGACACGTCTCAGTCGCCAGTGGCCCATCTCCCGGTATAATCTCCTCTCGTCATCTTTGGAGAACAAACCATGCCCCGCGGCATCATGCCTCGCCGGCCATCGCGCAGCGGACGTCAGGACAAAGTTGCCACCGCGCCTGCACGCCCCAAAACCAACATTGCAAAACTCGCGCCTGCTACGAAGAAGGCCGCTGCAAAGCCGCTCAAACTCAAGGCGAAATCCTCTCGCAAGGCCGCGGCCGGCGCAAAGCGCTACAATCCACTGGCGCCCGAGCGTGTCCGCGAAATCCTCCAGCGCCTCGACGATCGCTATCCCGCCGCCAACTGCGCTCTCCATCACAACAGCGCCTGGGAATTGCTGGTCGCAACCATTCTTTCCGCCCAGTGTACCGACGTTCGCGTCAACATGGTCACGCCGGTCTTGTTCCAGAAGTATCCGACGCCGGAAGCCTTCGCCTCGCTCCAGCCGCAAGAACTGGAAGACGATATCCGCTCCACCGGATTTTTTCGCAACAAGTCGAAATCGGTGGTGGGCGCGGCCCGCAAGCTGATCAGCGACTTCGGCGGCGAGGTCCCGCGCACCATGGACGAACTGCTGCAACTACCCGGCGTCGCACGCAAAACCGCTAATGTCGTGCTCGGCAGCTGGTACCGCATCGCCGACGGCGTCGTGGTCGATACCCATGTGCATCGCATCTCCCGCCGCCTGGAACTCACGAAGAACGCAGACCCGCAGAAGATCGAGCAGGACCTGATGAAAGAGATTCCGCGCGACAAGTGGATCGTCTTCTCCCACCAGATCATCCTGCACGGCCGCGCCCTGTGCATCGCCCGCAAGCCCAAGTGCGCCGACTGCCCGCTGGAAAACCTCTGCCACGCCGCCGACAAGACCTGGAGCACCGTAGACATCCACAAAGGCGCCAAACCCTGAACTAGGGGCCACAGCTTGCTGAAAACCTCTCGCAAAGGGGGGCTCGGTGGAGGTGGCCGTCAGGCCATCGTCTTAAGCTCCTCGTTTCGCATCCCGAGGCAGCTTCAGCCGTGCCACCGCGCCCCTGGTTCGGCTTTTCAGCCGAACTAGAAAGCCTGCTTCATGAATGCTCTCATCCGCCGCAAATATGTACCCCCCCCCGCAAAAATACGTTGCAATGAAAGGAGTTATATCAAAGTATTGATTCTATGGCATTTACGGTGAAGGATAAGCTGCTTGTTTTATATGAGTTACCTTGCATGCGGCAAAGTATTGATTCCAGGCGACTTGGCGTCTCACAAAAAGCCATTTATTTTCATCGAGTTAGCGATAGCTGCCTTGACCTACCACCAATCGACCATCCGGATTTTCAAAGAGCACAACCGGCAGGTCTACTACTTTCCACCCGCGGCATCGGGCACAATAAGCCCAACTTACCACCGTACCCCGTCGTCAAGACTTGTCAAGATTACGAAAGTACTTGTACTTTCGTAATGCCCCTGACTCCTGGAAAGTGGGCCAATTGTCGTGGCGAGACTCCGTTTGCTCGTTGTACAATCCAGCCAGATGGTGAGCCTGTGAAGAAAATCGCTGCTTGCGTTGCATTTGTCTTTCTCGCTCTGGCGCTGGTGCCGACAGCTGCCCATGCCCGCACCACTACCGAGCACGCTAAGTCGAAAAGCTCACAGGCGCAAAAGGACGCGCAGAAGCAGTGGAAGAAACAAAGCAAGCAGCAAGCCAAGGCGCAAAAGAAGCAAATGAAGGAACAAAAAAAGGAAGGGAAAAAGAACGCGAAGGAATTGAATAAGAAGAACAAGACGACTGTTTCGGTAACCTAAAGTATCTGGGTAGAACTGCTGCTCCCCCGCCTGGCGCTGCCCGTCGAAAAGACTCCCGCTGACTTCTCTCTAACTAGCCAGGCTGCTCCCTGACGCTCATAGCGCGATCAATGACAGCCGCAACCCGCGTTCCCGTCTTTGGCCGATCCCTCCTGCCGTGAGTTTCAACGTTAAAACAGCTTGCGCCGCAGCGCCGCTGTCAAACCAACGAACCCCGAAGCAAAAAGAAACAAGCTGCCAGGCTCCGGGAGCCGCGGAGCGGCGACACTTCGACTGAGCCGGCCGTACGGGCGCCACGGTTCTCCCGGGCTCACCGACGACCACCAGCTACCTCTTGATGATCGGGTTGTAGCCTTCCGCCACCAGCTTGGCTTTCGTGGCTTCCGCGTCGGCCACAGTCGAGAACGGTCCTACCTGCACGTGATAGAACTTGTCGTTGGTCACCGGATTATTCACCACAAAAACGTTGTAGTTCTTCTTCCGTAATGCGCCGGCGAGTGCAACCGCATCGTCCTCGCGAGTCACGGCGGCAATCTGTACCACGATTGTCCCCGGCCCAGTCACGGGAGAGGTGCGCGAGACGATCTCGGGACCGTGTGTAGTGGCAGCGGGGGGCGCGCTCGCCGCGGGAGTGGGGGCTGTGGCAGCAGGAGCGGCTATTGCCTTTTGATTACGCGCGGCCGTGGGCGCCGGTTGCGACGCTGCCGCAGCCGGCTGTGCTCCGTTGTCGTTCTGCTGTACCGCTTTGTAGAAGGTCAAGTTGCTAGGGGGATTGGCAGCACTGGCGTCGTCAGAAGCTGCCGCCGGTGCCTCAGACTTGGCGGCAACCGCGGCCGAGGGCTTGCTCCCGCCGCTTCCAGAACTTGCCTGCACGGTATCGCTCGAGGCGTTCACTTGCGCAGGCTGGTCGTTCAGCGCCTGTTCGTGGCCCGAACTCTTGCCCAGCGAATAGCCGATGGAAAAGAAAACACCACAGATCGCCGCCAGCAGAAAAAAAAGTCCCAGCAGTTTGCCGGCGCCCAGGGTTATTTCGGTGTCGTCAGATGCCATCGTGTGCACAGATAACCTCGTTTGTTCGATAGAACCGGTGAAAGGGCACGCCTTCACACACTGTTGAAAAACTTCGGCTCGAACGCTTTGTATCAGGGCACGACTCTTAGTCGTGCCGATAAACTGTTTATGTTTCTCATCCTGAGCCGGCTTCAGCCGCGGCAGGCCGTCTTACACAATCCTCAAATTCCGCCGGACTTAAACTCCGGCGCTTCCACTCTTGTCCGCCGGCTCTTGCAAGGCGGCAATCTTCGCCTTATCCAGCTTCACCAGGCTGTGCAGACCTGCCAGCAGGTCCACCGGCACCGGGAAGATAATCGTCGTGTTTTTCTCTACGCCGATCTCGGTCAGCGTCTGCAGGTAGCGCAACTGAATGCTGACCGGCTCGCTGGCCAGCAAGTGCGCGGCATCGATCAACCGCTGTGCCGCGGCAAATTCGCCTTCGGCGTGAATGATCTTCGACCGCTTCTCGCGTTCCGCCTCGGCCTGCTTCGCCATGGCGCGCGTCATCGTCTCCGGCAAGTCAACCTGTTTCACCTCGACGTTCGACACCTTCACGCCCCAGGGATCGGTGTGCTGATCGAGAATAGATTGCAAACGCAGGTTGATCTTCTCGCGATGCGCCAGCAGTTCGTCGAGATCGACTTCGCCCAGCACTGAGCGCAGCGTGGTCTGCGCAAACTGCGACGTCTGGTACATGTAATTCGAAACCGCAACCACGGCCTTGTTGGAATCGACGACGCGCAGGAAGATGACCGCGTTCACCTTCAGGGTCACGTTGTCGCGGGTGATGATGTCTTGCGGCGGAACCTCGAGCGCCTCCTGCCGCAACGAGACGCGCACAATTCGGTCAATTGGCGCGAAAACCAGGATGAGGCCGGGGCCTTTCGGCGCTCCCAGCAAACGGCCAAGCCTGAAAATAACGCCGCGCTCATACTCGGCCAGGATCTTGATCGAGTTGATGATGTAGAGAGCGACAATAATGATGACAACTATGCCAGCTATACCGGGCACGATGTGCCTCCAGCTAATCAGAAGTGTAGAACGGTTACTACAGTGGATTGTAGGCTCAACTGGCGGGGAACCCAAGTTGGCAACAGGGAAGAAGCTGTCAGCCGTCAGCTATCAGCTGTCAGTTCCTTCGGTGCAGAGAGCATCGTCTGACGGCTGGCAGTTCCCATTGTTGCTCCTATGAACCGGTCGCAAGGCGCGCCATTAACGACGTAACTGACGGCTGAAAGCTGATGGCTGACAGCTACTTCTTCTCCACTTCCAGTTCCAGTCCCTCGACCTTCCGCACCACCACGTGGTCGCCAATGGCAACGCGCGATGGGGAGTGCGCGTTCCATAGCTCACCGAGAATAAAAACCTTCCCTTCCGGATCGATGTCCGTCCGCGCTTCGCCAATCGCGCCAATCATCCCCTGAGTTCCGGTCACAACTTTATTGCGGCGCGCGCGCAGCGCAATGGTCATCAGGAAAACAGTGATTGCGCCAATTGGAACGCTGACGCCCAGCGCCGTCCATATACTGACCCGCATCTGCGGGATGGGCCCATCCACTAGCAGCAGCCCCCCCAGCGTCAGCAGCGCGACGCCGCCAAGCCCAAGTATGCCGTGCGTGCCAAACTTCGCCTCCAGCACAAAGAGCACAAACGCCCCCATAATCAGCGTGAACGACGCATAGCGCGTGGGCAGCAGGTTCAGCGCGAACAGCGCCAGCAGAATAAAGACAACTCCCACCACGCCCGGCACAATCGCGCCCGGATGATTGAACTCCGCATACAGCGCCAGCGCCCCCACGGCCAGCACGATGAAGGCAATGTTCGGGTCAAGCAGGAAGTCGAGGATCTGCTGCCGCAGCGTCATCGGCATATCGTCAACCTTAGCTCCCACCAGGTCCAGCTTCACCTGCTTGCCATCGAAGCGCTTCACCGTGCGTCCCTGGATCTGGCGAAAGAGGTCGTCCTGGTCTTTGGCGACAACGTCGATCAGGTGCTGCTGTAGCGCCTCCTGATCGGTCCACGATTTCGACTCGCGCACCGCGCTCTCCGCCAACTGAACATTGCGTCCTCGTGGCCCCACAAACGAACGCATGAAGGCCGCAGAGTCGTTCTCGACCTTGCTCTTCATGATGTCGTCCATCTTCTCGCCGCCGAGCGTAACGGGATGCGCCGCGCCGGTGTTCGTCCCCGGCGCCATCGCCGCAAGGTCTGCCGACTCCAGAATGAAGAACCCCGCCGAAGCCGCATTGGCGCCACTGGGCGCTACATACACGATGACCGGTACCGGCGAGGCAAGGATCTTCTGGATGATCTCGCGGGTTGAGTCGACCAGCCCGCCGGGTGTTTTCAGCTCGATCAACACCGCGTCGGCATTGGTCTGGCGCGCTTGCTCAATGGCGCGCTCAACGTATTCGGCACTGATGGGCTGGATGGTGTCGTCCACACGGATCTTGACGACACTGCTGGCGAAGGCGCTGGCGGACGCCAGCCACCCCAGAATAACGCAACCAAGAACAATACGAATTCGAGACATGCGGCCTCCTTCCGGAGGAATGCTCCACTTCTATTGTGAACCTGTTTGCCGCGCAGCGATATCGCGTTTCAGCGCGAGCCCGGCGGCGTTACCTGGCTCCAAGGCCAGAGCGCGATTGACTTCGCCAGCCGCCGATTGCACCTGGTTCTGCTTCAGATCGAGCCGGGCCAGCACCAAAAGGCCGTCGACATTGGGCTTCAGACGTACCGAGGTTTGCCCTTCGGTGCGCGCCCCCGTCAGGTCGCCCTTCTTTTCCAGCAGCATCGCCAACTGCGCGTGCGCCACTACATTGCTAAAGTCAGCACCGATAGCGGCGCGGAATTCCCCTTCCGCCTGGTCGGGCATGTTTTTCGCCAGCAATTCCTTGCCGCTCTCCACGTGATAGGCAGCCTGTTTGGTCCGGTCCATAGTCGCCAGGCGCGCTTCCGTGAAGTTGTGGATCTCCATTTCGATCTGGCGATAGGAAGCCTCATCGTAGTTGCGCTTGATCCGTTCCATGGGAAGATGAAGCTGGTTGCTGGGTGGCAGCAATGCATTGCCTGCCACCACGGGAGCGGATGGCGGCGGTGGCGGCACACCATGATTCACCATGTCCAGCAACGTCTTCGCCTCGCCGTCCGTCGGGCGTTGCTGTAGCTCGTCCTTCAACTGCCGGCCCGCGGCTGCGCTGTCTCCATTCTTGAAGAGCGCAACCGCCAGATTGAAACGGTAGTCGGCATCGTTAGGGTCGGCATTCACGGCTTTGGAAAAATAGCCCACTGCGGACGCGCGCCGGCCGCGCCGCGCGTCCACCACTCCCATATTGTTGTAGAGTTCGGTCAGCGGCACCCTGGTCGACAGATAGTTGAACGCAGCAAAAGCCTTGTCAAAGTTGCCCCGATAGAACTCCGACATCCCCAGCAGGAAGCTGGCCTCGCCAACCGCGGGATCGGTTTTCGGTACTCGGGCAAACCATACCGAGGCCGATTCATACTCATGATTGTTGAAATACGTCTTACCCAACTGAAGCATGGCCATGGTGTAGTTGGGATTAAGCTTCAGCGCTTCGTGGAAGTAGTGGACCCTCTGCTGATAACTGGTCGCCATGGTTCCGCGAATGTAGTTCTCAAAGGCGTCCAGCCGGACTGGCGTAGCGGCCTTTAGAAACTGATCGCGCGTGATCGCAGAGTGCCCAGGAATTTGCTGCAATACTTCCCAGGCCAGCATCGTCTCCAGGTCAATCAGGTTGGTCAACGGTCCGCTGCTCGCCACCGCCGGGTACAAGTGCAGCTTCTTCATGTCGAGCAGTTGCGCGTGTGCGGTAAAGACGGTGCCGTCGTAGGTATAGCTGCCCATCACCACATAGTCCGCGTCCATCTCCTCGGCAATGCGATAGATGGTCGCTCGCGAAGGCAGCAAATTTTGCGGAATCCCCGAATGGTCGAAGGCATGACCGCGGTCATCACGACTGACGACATAAAGCCGCGATGAAGCGAGGTGTTGCGTCAGGACCTCAGGAAATGCCTCTCCAATCCATTCCAGTCCCGGCGAACTCGACTGGTTTTCGAAGGGCATAACCATCAGGGTCTGCGTGCCGGCAACGGACTGGGCAGAGGCCTTCTGGCAGAGCAGGCTGGCTGCCGCAGCCAGAACGACGGCAAGCCCGCGAAAGATCCGGTGTGCAACGTAGGACAAAACAACTTGATTATAGCTGTTGCAGATCGAGCCCCGCGGGGGCGACACGCATCTCACATTTGAATATCTCGGAAATCGCCCCGGAGTGGTCAGGGGCGGCACTCAGCCGGGCTCCGCCAATAGCAAATCAGCGACGGCGATGCGCTTCGGCCTCTGCTTCCTGCAACGCTACTTTAGAAACCTCGCGCAGACGCAGGCTAATCTCGAATTTCGGTGTGGTCGAACCTCGTCCCCAGCGGGTGACTTCCCAATGCGCGCGAACAAACTTCACTCCCGCCGCCTGCGACAAATCCACCAGCAACGGATACTCACCCAGATAGAACTTCTTCGGCA